>Ga0070764_10000100_pt1 | contig 27283 bp, 18 predicted proteins | sample HubBroMetageWRM4_FD_67287 | JGI IMG/M metagenome (GOLD analysis project Ga0070764, IMG submission 67287) | Warmed soil microbial communities from the Hubbard Brook experimental Forest, New Hampshire - Hubbard Brook CCASE Soil Metagenome WRM 4 | ecosystem: Environmental > Terrestrial > Soil >... | reverse complement strand
CGATCGGGTCCACCACCACTCGCACATTGCGCGAAGCGGGCGCGCGAGTAGCGATCGAAGCAAATGATTCGTCTTCAGCCGGCCTGGCGGACGCAATCGCGAAATATTACCAGCGGCAAAAATAAATTATGAGGAGCGCATGACATTCCCCATTCACCGGCCGCGGCGATTGCGGCGCAGCGAAGCTTTGCGTGGATTCGTGCGCGAAACGCGGCTGAGCGCCAGCGGCATGGTCTACCCGATGTTCGCGTGCCCCGGAACGAACGTGCGCAAAGAAGTGAGTTCGATGCCCGGCATCTATCAGCAATCCGTGGATCAGATTGTGGAGGAATGCCGCGAAGTCTCCGGCTTGGGAATTCCCGCCGTGATTCTGTTTGGCCTGCCGGAACATAAGGACGAGCTGGGCACCGAAGCCGCGGATGCGCATGGCGCCGTGCAGCGCGCGATTGAAGCGATTCGCAAAGCAAAACTTAACCTATTGGTGATTGCCGACGTTTGCTTGTGCGAGTACACCAGCCACGGCCATTGCGGCGTGATGAAAGATGGCGAAGTGCTGAACGATCCCAGTCTGGTGTTGTTGGCCGATGCGGCGCTTTCGCACGCGCGCGCCGGAGCGGACCTGGTGGCGCCTTCGGACATGATGGATGGCCGCGTGGCGGCAATCCGCCAGCGGCTGGACGAGAATAATTTCGAAGAAGTGGCGATCCTTTCCTACGCCGCGAAATATTGCTCCAGTTTTTACGGGCCGTTTCGCGAAGCGGCGCAGTCTTCGCCGCAATCCGGAGATCGCCGCAGCTACCAGATGGATCCCGCCAACGCCCGCGAGGCATTGCGCGAAGTGGCGCTGGACCTGGAGGAAGGCGCGGACATCATTATGGTGAAGCCGGCGCTGCCCTATCTGGACGTGGTGCGACGTGTGCGCGAGCGCTTCGATGTGCCGCTGGGCGCTTACAACGTGAGCGGAGAATATTCGATGGTGAAGGCAGCAGCGCGCAATGGTTGGATTGACGAAAAGCGCGTTGTGCTGGAAGTCCTCACGGGGATTCAACGGGCCGGCGCCGATATTATTCTGACCTATCACGCTAAAGATGCTGCGCGCTGGCTGAAGAATTCCTGACGTGACCGCGCATCAAGAGTCCCACGGAAAATCATGACGAGCGAGACGGTAAAGAGCGCGAAGGAAAAATCTGCAAGCGGCGATGCGGCAGCGAGTATAGCGAACGCGCGCCCGCGTTCCACGGAGATCTTCGAGCGCGGCAAGAAAACTCTAGTCGGCGGCGTAGACAGTCCAGTCCGTGCATTTCGCGCCGTCGGCGGTACTCCGCTGGTGATTGACCACGCGCTCGGCACGCGGCTTTATGACGTGGATGGCCGCGAATATCTCGATTATGTCTGCTCCTGGGGCGCGCTGATTTTGGGACATGCGCATCCAGACGTGGTGGCCGCGGTTTCCGATCAGGCTGGCCGCGGCACGAGCTACGGCATGACGTCGCCGCTAGAAATCGAGCTGGGTGAAAAAATCACACGCGCGGTTCCGTCGGTAGAGATGGTGCGTTTTGTAAGCTCGGGAACGGAAGCGGCCATGTCCGCGGTCCGCTTGGCCCGCGCATTCACGGAACGCGACCTGGTCATCAAGTTCGAGGGCTGCTACCACGGCCACTCCGACGGATTTCTTTCCGAAGCAGGCTCGGGCCTCGCGACACTAGGAATCGCCGCGTGTCCAGGAGTGCCCGAAGCTTTCGCGCGACTGACGCTAAATGCGCCTTACAACGATCTCGCCGCGGTCGAGAGCCTCTTTCGCCAGCACGGCGGCAAAATCGCCGCGATCATCGTGGAACCGGTCGCCGCGAATATGGGAGTAGTCGAGCCCGCGGTAGGATTCCTTCAAGGGCTCCGCGAAATCGCGACGAGGGAAGGCGCTCTCCTGATTTTCGACGAAGTGATTACCGGCTTTCGCATGGCCTACGGCGGCGCGCAAAGCGTTTACAAAATCGATCCCGATCTCACGGTGATGGGAAAAATTATCGGCGGCGGTTTGCCGGTCGCGGCCTATGGAGGCAAGCGGCACATCATGGAACGCGTCGCGCCTCTGGGACCGGTCTATCAGGCCGGCACACTTTCAGGCAATCCGCTGGCGATGCGTGCCGGGCTCGCGACTCTGCCGAAGCTCGAGGCGCCGAAATTTTATGAAGACGTGAATCGCAGAACGCAACGCCTAGCCGAAGGTGTGCGCAACGCGCTGAAGGAAGCGAAAGTTCCAGGTCAAGTAAACGTGGCAGGTTCGCTGCTTACACTATTCTTCTGTGACCAGCCGATACAAAACTACGCGGACGCCAAGAAATCCGACACCGCAAGGTTCGGAAAGTTTTTCCAGGCAATGCTCGAGCGCGGAATTTTCCTGCCGCCCTCGCAGTATGAAGCCTTGTTTGTTTCCGCCGCGCACACCGACGCAGATATCTCCCGCACAATCACTGCAGCCCGCGAAAGCCTGACAACGCTATAGTCCGCCCCGCGCGCGCGACCGCAGCAAACCCGCACCTCCTTTGCACGCAGGCAAAAGCGAAAATCCCGCGAAACCGGCACTTGTAGGTTCCCGCGATTCAGGCAGTTAGCCGGGTAACAGCAGTACTGGTAGACGGAAAGGGAATTCCTTTCCACGCCCGCAAAGCGATGGTTAAACCGGGTCACTGTCCGCGTAATCTTCTGTAAACAAGAGAGATAGTCGGCGGTGCCAGGTTGGTCCCGCCCGTGCACTCCTCCATCGCCTTAGGCGATTACAGGAGACCCCTTCCATGGTTTTGGCCGTAGCAGCGCTCTTACTTCAGTTCCAATCTTTTGCTCCATCGGCTCAACCTGTTGGCGCGCAGATGCCTGTGATTCACGCAGTATCTGTCAACTCTTTCAAGGAGAGCGCCCCCGTGAGCACACATCCACCCGTTGCCGTTGAGGAAGATTCCATCGCGACGGCCAGCGAATCGTCCTCGACCCGCATGAACCTCGACGAAGTGTGCTTGGTCAACGCGGAATCCAGAAACCAATTCTCCGGCACATTGAAAACGGTGGCGCTCGAATCTTCAAGTGACGCTCAGTCGTTTTCCACTGTGCGCCTTTCCGAACCCGCTACCAAAGAAAATCGATTCAGAGAAGCGTTGTCGGGGCCTTCGCGCCGCCAATGGTTAGCTCTGGCGTTGCTGCAGCATAGCGCGGCGGTTTTCGACGCATATTCGACGCGCCAGGCTGTGGGCCACGGTGCCGTGGAAGATAATCCGATGCTACGGCCGTTCGCGAATTCGCCGGCGATCTATGCGGCGACGCAATTGACCCCGTTGGTTCTCGATCTGCTGGCCCGGCACATGCAGCGCAGCGAATATCCGCTACTGCGGCGTTTCTGGTGGATGCCGCAGACGGTGAGCGCCGGCCTTTCGATTTTTTCCGGCTTCCACAATTTGAGCATCGCTGGCAAACTGTAATTTCAAAGGCTGTGGTTAGACGTAATCACTAAATCTTTTCCTGGCGGGGAAGATTTCAAAAAGGCATCCGGCTAACTCCCCGGATGCCTTTTTTGTTTTTGCGCGGCCGATTTTCAGGATTACTTCGGTTCAGACGCGGTGGGTTTTGCCGCCGCTGCGTGCGTACGCGCACGCGCACGCGCCGGGCCCGGCGTGGCCATTTGCTTCTTTGTCCACTCCGTCGCGCGCCGCGCCGCCTCTACCGCACCGGAAATATCAGAGACCGGCCCGATCGAATCGGTATTCGCGAAAGCGATGCGGCCGAAAGGCTGATTCGCCACCGGAATCACTTTCGTGAATATTCCCGGCGTGGGCAAGAACATGGGATGCCCGCGGCGGTACATGTGAACTTCAATGGGTGCGGCAGCGCTGAATTCGGGCTGAAGCTTCTGAAAATCCCGCAGTACGTTTTCCGCGATTCGTTGGCAGCCGTCCACTGTGAGCAGCCGGTCGCGATGCAACTCCGAAATCGGCGTGTAGAAGGTCAAAATATTATTTTTCTGTACGTAGCCCGGCTGTTTCTGTAGCACCCAATCCGCCACAATGAAATCGGTGAAAGCGTTGCCGGGGCACCAGGTGTCGTAGGCGCGATTGTAAATGGGCTTGTCAAAAATCATGTTGATCACGGGGTAGGGGCAGTAGCGGAACGACATCATGGCTTCGTGCTGCGCGTCGGGCAGCCCTGCGATCAGCCGCGCCGTGATGAATTTCGGCGTGGCCATGATCACGTATTTCGCTGCGAGGGTGCGCAGCTGGCCCGCTTGCATGTAAGTGATGTTGACGCCGGTTTTTTGCGGATCAACTGAAACAATCGTCGCGTCGCCGATCATCTGTTCGCCGTATTTCGCTTGCAGCGTGTTCGCCAGTTGGCGCGACAAAGCACCATTACCTCCGGGCAACGTCCTGCGAACGTCTTCATCGGCTGTCATGTCCTGCAAATCTCCTGCGGCGACCAGCGCGGAGGAGTCTTCTGATTTCGCGCCCCAATTGGACAGGCCGTAGGCGTCCCACCATTGTTTGAGTTCGGGCGCATGGCCCTTCAGATAGTTGGAGAGCGGCACGCTGTCCAGTTGCTGCGCGTTCTTGTCCGGATCCAGGGCTTTCATTTCCGCGCGGAATTTCTTGAAGCTGTCACGCACAGCTTCGGAGTAGGGAAGCTGGTCCAATCCGTCGCGCCATGTGTCTGCCACCCACTTTCCCGCGACGATGGTGGGATCGCCGGAATTAATCGGCAACTCGGCCAGCCCGATTTCGCGCGCGAGTTTTTCGCTCGCGGTGTCCTTTTCGTCAAACGCGGATCCAGTGGCGAACCCCTGGCCCTGATATTCCTGCAGGTAAGCGTTCCCGCCCCAATGCGGTTCCTTTTCGAGTAGCAAAAAATCGCGGCCGCGCAGAAAATACGCAGCGCTCAGGCCGCTCACACCGCCGCCGACGATCACCACGTCGTGATCGCTCGATGCTGCCGGCTTGTCGAACTGCTGGCCGTCGCGCACTTCATGGCAAATCGCAAAATGGTCGCCGTCGAGTTGCGGCTTCGGCCCGCTTTCCGCCGCCAGGAACGAACGATTTACAGGGCATCCGGCGGCAACCGACCCGGCCACCACAAATTTCAAAAAATCCCTGCGAGTTTCGGTCATGCGGTTTCTCCTTCAATGGAAGCGGGAACCAGCGGCGCAAGGGATTCGTCGGCGCCCTGCAAACGAGTTCTCAGGCGGTACCACAGCAAAATCATGCCGATGGAAAAAAACAGAATCAGCGTGGAAATGGCGTTAATTTCAGGAGTAATGCCCCTGCGCAGACGCGACCAGATTTCCAGCGGCAGGGTATTGTCGCGCCCGATTAAAAAGAAGCTCACGGCGATTTCGTCGAGCGAAAGCGTGAAAATCAGCAGGCCCGCCGCGATCAGCGATACGCGCAAGTTTGGAAATGTGACGCCCCAGAACGTCTTCCAATGATTTGCGCCCAGATCGAGCGAAGCCTCCTCCTGCGCGCGCTCCAGCTTCTGCAGTCCAGCGAAAATCTCCGTGGTGGCCACCGAAATCAACGCGGTGCCGTGGCCTAGGGTGATTGTCACTAGGCTGAGCTTCATGCCCACCGCGACAAACAACATCAGTAGCGAGAGGCCGGTGATAATGCCGGGAAGAATCAGCGGCAGCAGCACGAATCTGCGGAAGAGCGCCTTGCCCGGGAAATCTGTGCGGTCCAGCGCCAGCGCGGCCGGCAAACCCATCCCCAGCGCGATCGTCACGGCCACTAAGGCAACGACCACGCTGTTCCAAACCGCTTCCCACAGCGCGCCATCGCCGAAAAGCTGGCGATACCAGTCGAGCGTCCAGTGCGCGGGAGGAAAACCACCAACGCCGGAGCCGTTGAACGAGTAAACCACCAGAACAACAATCGGAAAATACAGGAACGCATAAACCATAAATGCGTAAACGCTCAGCAACAGCGGCGCGCGACGGGCCTGGAATCCGCCGTTCATGAAACCGCCAGCCGTTTTTCCAGGCGCTCGGTGATGAACAGCAGAGTGACCACCAGCAGCATCATGCAGAACGAAATCGCGGCACCCAGCGGCCAGTTGTAGGCCGCGCCGAACAGGCTCACCACCACATTTGAAATCATGATGCCGCTCGGACCACCGACCAGCAGCGGGGCCAGAAAATCTCCTAACGTTAGGACGAAAGCAAACGTCGCGCCGGCGAGGACTCCCGGAAGTGACAGCGGCAGAATCACGCGGCGAAACGTGGCCCACGGCGAAGATCCCAGGTCGTGCGAAGCCTCCACCAGATTGCGCGGAATATGTTCGAGCGACGCGTAAATCGGCAGCAGCGTGAACGGCGTGTAGATATGCGTCAGCGTAATGATCACCGCGAACGGACTGTACAGAAAAAACTCCACCGGCTTGTGCGTGATGTGCAGGAATTGCAGAAATCCGTTCAGCACGCCGTCGCTGCCCAGAATCGTCTTCCACGCGTACCCACGCACCAGGTAGCTCGCCCACAGCGGAATGATCACCAGCTGATACAGCAAATCCTTTCGCTTCGCCGCATGGAACGAAAGGTAGTACGCCAGCGGATAGCCCAGCAGCAGCGCAAACACGGTGACCGAAGCCGCGATGCGCATGGAACGCAAAAGCACTTGCGCGTAGATCGGATTGCGCGCCAGCTGCAAATAATTCTGCAAATTCCAATTGTGCACGATCACTTGCGCGGGCGAGACGGACCAGAAGCTGTAGCAAAAAAGAATCGCGTACGGCAGCAGGAGAAAAACCGTGACCCACAGCAGCGGAGGAATTGTCACGCCAGCTTTGTACGCGCGCGAGTACATGGTTACCCCGGCTCCCCCTCGCGCACGCGGACGGCGTGGCTCGCAGTGAACTCGAATTCGCGCTCGCCCGTGAGGATTCCGGGATTGGCGATACGTGCGCGGATGATCTGCGGGCCGCCGCAAGCGATCTCGATTAAATCCATCGCGCCGCCGAACGCTTGGTTGCGAACGCGTCCGCGAAATCGTGCGGTGGCTGCGTCCGCGAAGGGAAGCCCAGCGGATTCGGATGAGAGACGAATGCATTCCGGCCGCAGCGAGTAGGTTGCCATGCCGGACGCGCCAGACGTGTGCCAGACGATCGAGCCGGAGCTCGCGATTCCGTCCTTCACGTCCGCGCGCAGCAGGTTGGTCTGCCCGATGAATTGCGCGGCGTAGGCCGTCTCTGGCTCGCCGTAAATTTGACGCGGGGGGGCCACCTGCTCGAGCAGCCCAGCGCGCAGCAACGCGACACGATCGGAAAGCGCCATCGCTTCTTCCTGGTCATGCGTCACAAATATGAAGGTAATTCCCACTTCGCGCTGCAGCGATTTCAATTCCACCTGCATCTGACGGCGCAGATTGGCGTCCAGCGCGGAGAGCGGTTCATCCAGCAGCAGCACTCGCGGACGATTCACCAGCGCACGCGCCAGGGCCACGCGTTGTTGCTGGCCGCCGCTGAGTTTTGCAGGCGCGGCTTGCGCGAATTCGCCCATCTTCACCATCGCCAGCGCCTGCCTCACGCGCTCGGGGATTTCGGATTTCGCCGTATTCTTCGCGCGCAGGCCGTACGCCACGTTTTCGAACACCGAAAGGTGCGGAAAGATCGCGTAGCTCTGAAAAACAGTATTCACCTGGCGGCGATGCGCGGGAATGCGATCCAGCCGCTCCGCACGCATCCAGATTTCGCCGCTGTCCACATCTTCGAATCCTGCGATCAGCCGCAGTAGAGTAGTTTTTCCCGATCCGCTTTCGCCAAGAATCGTCAGAAATTCTCCGCTGGCCACTTCCAGGCTGATTCCGCGCAGTACCGGACGCTGCCCGAATCGTTTTATTACCTGACGAACGGAAAGGATCGGCGCCGCAGGCGACGATGCCGCACCCTCTGTCGCAGCCGCATTAGGAGCGGCTTTCGTCACTGAGCTGCCTTTATTTCATTCCAGATTTCGTTGTACTTGTCTCGGCGCGTAACGTTCTGCCAAAAATAAATGCGCGTCATATATTCGTCCACATTGTCCAGGTGCAGTGATTTCCTCTGCGCGTCAGTCATGAAATCAGCCGCGTGTGGGTTGGCAGGATCGTATCCGGTGACGTCGGTTACCATCTTTTGCGTTTTGGCCTCGATCATGTATTCCAGAAATTCCGTGGCGAGATCCTTGTGTTCGCTCGCGGTGGTGATCATCAGATGGTCAATCCACCCTGTAGTGTTTTCCTTCGGAATGGTTTCGCCGATGGGAAATCCAGCCGCCCGCAACTGATTGGTGGTAAGCGGCCAGCCCATAGCGCCCACGATCTCGTGATTCTGAAATAAATTCGTCAGCTCGCCGCCCGTGGACCAGAACTTGCGGATATTCGGTTTGAGCTCGATCAGTTTTTTCCGCACGTTGTCCAGTTCCGCGTCGCTCAGATTGTAGATGTGATTGGGATCCGGCGTGTCGTATCCAAGCACCTGCGCCGCCATGTACATCGTCGAAAGCTCATCCCACGCGGAAATCTTGCCTTTGAGCTTCGGATCCCAAAGCACGGCCCAGCTATCAGGCGGCTTCGCGAAATAAGTAGTGTCGTAGAGCAGCGGATTCGGCCCCCAAGTGAACGGCACGCCATACACATTGCCATTCACCCGGACCAGCGGCATGGTGCGGAGGCGCTCCGAGAGTTGCGTGTACGTCGGCAGTTTCGCAAGATCGAGCGGCGCGGCGAGTCCGGCGGCAGCGATCATCGTTGCGACGTCGCTCGATGGCGATATCACATCGTAGTTACTCGCGCTGCCTCCGCGAAGTTTCGCGACCAACTCGTCGCTCGAACCCATATACGCAGCGCTGATTTTGCAGTGATGCGATTCTTCGAACGCGCGCAGGTAAGAGGGATCCGCGTATCCTTCCCAGACCAACAGACTCAGGGTTGGCGTCTGCTTTGCGCAACCTCCGACCGCCAAGACGACCGCCGCTGCGATGGCCCCGAGCATCCACGTTCTGCGTGTGCGTTTGCTATAGGTCACCGGTACGCTCCCGCTGGCGAGTCCGAACTGATAGAAACTACGCCGGCACGATTCAATCTTCAAATGAGTTGCCACCGTTTTTTGTATCCGCCATCCACTGCGCGACAAATCAAAACGTCGGCGGCGTATTGATCCACAGCACCAAAGTTTCCTTCTTCCCCGGATTCTTCCAGCGATGCGCGTTGTTGCTCTCAAAATAAAAGCTATCGCCTTCCTGCAAAAGTTGCCGGTCGCCATCCGCCAAAGAAATCTCCAGCGCGCCTTTCAAAATGTACAAAAACTCCTCGCCGTCGTGCGCGTACGATTCTCCGCTGCCCGACGAAGGCGCAATCCGAAATAGATGCGGCTCCATCAACGTGTTTCCCCAGGCCAGCAATTCCATGCGCACGCCCGGCCCGGCATCCAGCACTTTGCGATCCGCAGGCCGCACCCGCCCTGGATTGGAATTGGAAGGATCGAACAGCGCCAGAATATTCATGCGATAAAATCGGGAAATACGCCGCAAAGTAGCCACAGACGCAGTCATCTGCGTGCGTTCCAAAGCGCTCAGAAATCCCACCGACACGCCCGTGGCCCGCGCCACCTTGGAAAGCGAATATCCATTCCGCAAACGCATGCGCCGCAAGCGCGGCCCAATCGGATCAGCTTTCGGCCGCGCTCCAGCCGCCGGCAGCACGCCCTCCCGTTTCAGCAGATGCACGATGGCCGGCGCGTTAAGACCACGCACGCGCCGTAAGTATTGCGCGCGTTTCAGAATGCGCACATCCGCCTGCGTGTACAGGCGGTAATGGCTGCGCGTTCGCTGCGGCGTCACCAATCCCAGATTTTCCCACGTGCGCAAAATGGACGGAGACACTCCCACGCTGCGCGCCACGTCGCTGATGCGCAAATATTCCTGCGTGTGTGCAGTCTTCACCGGGCGCCTCTCGCTCCGCGTGCTCGCCAATCCAGTTTCCCCTTGACAACCTGCTGGCCTTCTTCTAACGTTCGCGGATTATAGTAAGGTTTTTTCTCTAGCTGCAACCGAAAAACTCAAAGTTAGGCGCCGGGGGCCGGGGTGGCGTCACCTTTTGCAAAGGAGCGGCGATGAAAACGACGGGCCGGTTAGGGGTGTACCTATTGGTATTGGTGGGGCTGTTCGGCGGCGGTGCAGCGTGGGGACAAACGAACGGCTCGATCCGCGGCATTGTGAATGACCCATCCGGCGCCGTGGTTCCGGGAGCAACGGTCACAGTAACGCTCAACGGCACCAGTTCGCAGCGCTCCGCAACTTCCGACAAAGACGGCGCCTTCGATATCCCCGAATTGGCTGTCGGAACCTACGACCTCACCGCCGAAGCTCAGGGCTTCAAAAAGTTCGTGGCCAAAGACGTCGTTATTTCCATCGGCCACGTAAATTTCATCACGGTCACGTTTCAAGTCGGCGCCACGAACGACACAGTCACAGTCGAAGCCAACGCCGTGCAGGTAGAAACCACCAGCACGCAATTGGGCGGCGTAATGACGGATCAATCGATCCGTGAACTTCCCCTTAGCACGCGCAATGCTTATCAACTTCTCCAGCTGCAGCCCGGCGTGCAATCGCAGCTCGGCGCGGATCTTTTCTACGGCAGCAGCAATCCCGGCGTTGTCTCGGTCAACGGAGGCCGCGGCCGCTCCAACAACTATATGGTGAATGGTGGCGATGCGAATGACCTGTTTGTCAACGGTCCTGCGATTCAGCCTTCGCCCGATGCCATCGAGGAATTTCGCGTGCTCACAAACACGTTTGACGCCGAATACGGTCGCAATTCCGGCTCGGTCGTCAACGTCGTTACGAAATCCGGCACCAACCAAATCCATGGCGACCTCTACGAATTCCTGCGCAACAACGACCTGAACACGCGCGGTTACTTCGACAGCACCGTCGCGGCCTACCACCAGAATCAATTTGGCGGAACGATTGGCGGCCCCATCAAGAAGGACCGCACTTTCATTTTTGCTTCATATGAAGGGAACCGGCGCATTCAGGGCATTTCTTCCGGCACCGTGATTCTGCCCAGCGCCGCGGAGGCCAGCGGCGATTTCTCGCAGGACGGGCCGGCATTTACCGGCACGCTCACCGACCCCACCTTCGCCACTCAACTCGCCAATCGCACCACCGGCAGCACCGGTGGAACCACATGCGCCCAGGCCGTGGCCGCGCAAGGTGGAGCTCCGATAGCTGCGGGCACTCCGTTCGCTTCGATTTTCACCAGTACCGTGGGCCCCAATCCGGGTGTCAATCACGTTCCCACCCAATGCTTTGATCCCACGGCTCTGGCGCTTTACAACAACTACGTCGCGCCCTTCGGGACCGGTTCGCTGACCACAATTCCCAGCGAGCCCGAATACGTAAATCAGTTCACCGTCCGCTTCGATCAGAAGCTAACTCCCTCCCAGCAGCTTTCGGTCTACTACTACTTTAACAACGACAACGATACCCAGCCATTCGCCAATTTCCAGGGCGCTGGTTCGAATCTGCCCGGGTTCGGCGGCATCACTTCCACGCGCGGCCAGCAATGGAATATTACGCACACCTGGACGCTGGGCCCCACGGCCGTGAACGAATTTCATTTCAATTATTTCCGTGAAGGGCAGGAGAAACTCAACCATCCCGTGAGCACTCTCCCCAGCATTCACGATGCCTGCGGCTCTGCCGTGCCGGCCGCAAATTGCTTTGCGGATCCAACCAATCCCTCCCTCGGCATCACCACGAACATTCCCGGGCGCATGGGCGTTCCGTTCGTCGACGTTTCCGGCGGTTTCGTCATCGGCAATAACTTCGAGGGTGAACTGCCACAGACCGGCAACTCGTTCCAGTGGACCGACAGTTTCACCAAGACGATGGGCACGCACACAGTAAAGTTTGGCGTGGACGTCAGCCGCCATCGCTTCGATCAGTTTCTCTACTTCAACATCAACGGCGATTACAGCTTCATCAGTGACTCAAACCTGTGCTCTAGTTTTAATACCAATCCGATCTGCGACCCCCCCGTCACCAACGATGTCGGTTTCACCGATGGTTACGCGGATTATTTCCTCGGATCGCCGAACACCTATTCGCAGGGCGCCGCCCAAGGCGAAAACATCCGCAACACCGCCCTCTATCTCTTTGCGCAGGATAGCTGGAAAATCAAATCCAACCTGACGCTGAACTACGGCCTGCGCTGGGAACTCAACACTCCGTTCTACGATCTCGGAAACCGTCTGCAGACGTTTCGTCCCGGCCAAATCACCACCAAGTATCCGTGCTTTATTTCCACGGCCGGCTCCGAAGCTGCGGGCTTGAGTCCGGGCGATTGCGGTCAGAACAGCGGCCAGAATTCTGTGAATCCCGTCGGCCTGGTTTTTCCTGGAGATCCAGGAGTGCCGCGCGGTTTGACTACCACAGACTACAAGGGTTTCGCCCCACGCATCGGTCTGGCGTGGAGCCCCTCTTTCACCGAAGGCTGGTTGGGAAAACTCTTCGGCGGTCCCGGCAATTCCAGCATCCGCGCCGGCTTCGGCCTTTTCTACAATCCGATGGAGCAACTCGTGCTCGAACAGTTCAGCGCCGAGCCTCCTTTCGGTGGCAGCTCGTTCGTCAGCTTCCCCAACTTTAATCTCCCGTTCCTGCCGCAATCGAGTGATCCGGCGACCGGTCCGTTCTCGCCGAATCCGTTCAACGGCATCATCAACCAGACACCCACTACTCCGTGCCCCGGTGCCGGTGGCCCCCCAGGCTGCGTGGACTGGGCCGCGTTCCGTCCGATTCTTCTCTTCGGCGAATTCGATCCGCACCTGAAGACTCAATACGCCGAGCAATATAACCTCACCATCGAACGTCAGATCTCGAAGTCCATGCTCTTCCGCATCTCGTATGTTGGCACGCAGGCTCACCATCTGCTCGCTTCCCACGATGAGAACTTTGGAACTCCCGAAACGTGCCTGGAACTAAATAATGTCCTGGGCACCGGTACATGCGGTGCGTTCGGCGCGGATAGTCCGTACTTTATCCCGGCCGGCACAACGATCCCCACATTCACCGCGCCTCCCGGTTTGGCTGGGTACACGGGTTGCAGTGGACTACTGCTTCCCTATAATGGCGCCGCAGGGCCGACTTGTATCCCCGGGGGAACAAACGTTTCGAGCGTGATAACTCCAGGTAGCGATGGCATCAACCTCGTCGGCCTGCGGAAATACTCGTCGCCGAATTGCTTGCCGCTCGCGGGTTCTGCAGCCGTCAATACCACCTGCCCGCCCGACGGTGTCCCGGTGTTCAGCAATATCTTCGCCGAAGGCACCATCGCGAATTCCAACTACAACGGCCTGCAGATCTCCCTCGAACGCAGCTATTCCCACGGTTTGTTGTTCCAGGGGTCCTACACGTTCAGCAAGGCTATCGATCAGGGCGCATCCTTCGAAAACGAGCTCAATCCGATCAACTTCAACGCCACCCGTGGCAATTCGCTGCTCAGCGCCAAACACCGCTTTGTCTTCAGTCCGGTTTGGGACCTTCCCATTCCCAAGTACGACGGCTTCAGGGGCAAGGCTCTCGATGGTTGGGGCGCTTCTGCGATTATCACCTATCAATCGGGCTTCCCGATTCGCGTGCAGACCCAAGACGATTCTGAACTGATGAGCAGCTTCTTTTTTGAGGATGCCAACACCCCTCAGGCTACCGGTCCAGTCCAATTTCAGAATCCCAAGACGAACAACGCCTACTGGTTTAACCCGGCCAATATTTCCGATCCGCCAAACGGTGTCTTCGGCAACATTCCGCACGCACTGTGCTGCGGACCGGCGATTAGCAACACCGATCTGGTCATTTCCAAGAAGACGCCGATCAACGATCGCTGGAACACTGAGTTTCGCGCGGAGTTTTACAACGCGTGGAACCACACCCAGTTCGCAAATCCCGATGGCAATTTCAGCGACGGATCCACGTTTGGCCAGATCCTGAATGTGCGCGAGGGTCCGCGCGTCATCCAGTTCGGCTTGAAGCTGCTGTTCTAGTCCTTAGGGTGGGCAACGTAAGCGAGGGAGTCCGTCCTGGCGGACCCCTCGCTTTGTTGCGTAGGGGCAAAATTGCACCAAGGGAGCGCGCCGGGACAGTGGTACGGCGGAAGCGCGGCGACGGAACGACTCACGGAGTATAGTAATTGTGGTGGGGCAGTTGAACAGATGCGAATTCGAACACGAGGACTAGGCCATAAATGAAGATTGTCGTCCTGGGTGCGGGATTAATGGGTCGCGCGGTAGTGTACGACCTCAGCGGCGCGCGCGAAGTGAAGAGCATCGTCGTCGCCGATTTCGATCGCGCGCGCGCGCAAGAAGTCGCGCGCAAGTTCGGTCGCGGCATCACGCGCGCAGCGTTTGCAGACGTGCGCGCTACATCGCGTCTGGCGAAGCTGCTGCACCGCTGCGACGTGGTGGTGAATTGCACGCAATACAACTGGAATCTGGACGTGATGCGCGCGGCCCTCGCCGCTCGTGTGAATTACATGGACCTCGGCGGCCTCTACCACATGACGCGAAAGCAATTTGCCCTGGACCGCGATTTCCGCCGTATCGGAAAGCTGGCCATTCCCGGGATGGGCGGCGCCCCGGGCATCACCAATGTAATGGCGCGCGCGCTGGCCGATCCGCTGGATCGCGTGGACGCGATCAAGGTGTACAACGCAGGCGCGGACGAGCAGCGCTACGACAGTCCCGTCGCCTATTCGTTTTCGATCGCGACGATTCTGGACGAGCTGACCATGCCACCCATCCATTTCGTCGGCGGCCGCTACGTCGAAAAAGAAATGCTCTCGGACCCTGAAACCGAAACTTATCCCGTGCCCATCGGGAAAATCGTCCTGCGCCATTCCATTCACTCCGAGCTGGGCACGCTGGCCGAGAGCTTCCGCAAGAAAGGCGTGCGCGAGGTATTCTTTAAGATTAATTACGATCCGAAATTGGTGGGACTGGTGCGCTCACTGGTAGCTGTGGGCTTCACAGAGCGCGAACCGCTAGCCGTGAATGGCACTCGCGTGGCGCCGCGCGCAGTGCTGCTCGCGCTGCTGCAGAAAAGAGCTCCGGCCAAGACGCCGCTCGACGTAGAAGCTTTGCGCGTCGTCGTCACCGGCCGCGCCGGCAAGCATCGCGTCGGCGCAGCCATGGAAATGTGGGCCGATCACACCGCGCGGCCACAATTTTCAGCCGTGGCTCGTGATACTGGATTTCCAGCCGCCATCGCCGCCGTAATGCAAGGCCGCGGAGAAATTCCCGGCGCAGGTGTGCAGGCACCGGAAAATGTGGTCCCGCCCAATCCATTTTTCAACGAACTAAAAAAACGCGGATTCACTTTCCGCCGGTGGAACGTGAAAGTTTAGGTCAGTTGCAGCAAATCTCAGGGCCGTGCGTCGGCCACAGCACCAGCATTTGGAGGCAGTTATGCACGAAGGACTGCAACAGGAAATCAACACTTACGAAAAGCGCACGCCGCGTTCAAAGGCGGCGCACACCCGCGCGGAAGACCGCTTGCCACTGGGTGTCGCCAGCAATTATCGCGCCTACGATCCCTATCCGCTATTTGTCCGCGATGGAAAGGGTGGACACATTCACGATATCGATGGCAACGAATATCTCGATTTCAATCTTTGCTTCGGCGCGTTGATGGCCGGCCATTGCCATCTTGCGGTCGTCAAGGCGGTGCAAGCGAAGCTCGGCACCGGCACCATGTTCGGCATGCCGCACGATCTCGAATGGGAACTGGCCGAAGAAATCTGCCAGCGCTTTCCCGTGGAAATGGTGCGCTTCAGCAATAGCGGAACAGAATGCACCATGCACGCGGTACGACTCGCGCGTGCCGCCACCGGCCGTGACCGCATCATCAAAATGGAAGGCGGCTATCACGGTCTGCACGATTCCGTTCTCGTCTCGCTGAAACCGAAAGCCAGCGAAATTGGCGACCCGAATTTCCCCACATCCGTTCCGGGCGGCTCCGGCATTCCGAAAGCGACTGTACAAAATACTTTGATCGCGCAATTCAACGACATTGCCGGCGTCGAGCGCCTCTTCGCCAAGTATCCCGGCGAAATCGCGGCGATAATCGTTGAGCCGATCATGATGAATGTGGGAATCTTGATGCCGGCCGATGGCTATCTGCAGGCGCTGCGTGAAATCACCGAGAAAAACGGCGCGCTGCTGATTTTCGACGAAGTGAAGACGGGCGCTAAGCTAGCCTACGGTGGCGCCTGCGAATATTTCAACGTCAAGCCTGACATCGTCTGCCTCGCGAAATCCATCGGCGGCGGCTTTTCGCTCGCGGCCTTCGCTTCCACGCGTCAGGTGATGGGCCAGATTTCCGACCACAAAGTCTTTCACGGCGGCACCTACAACACAAATCCCGTCGCGATGGCCGCGGGCCTGGCTACGTTCCGCGAGGTGTTGACAAAAGACGCTTACGCCCACGTCACCAAGCTCAACCAAAAATTACTCCATGGCTACAACAAGGAAATTTCCAAGACCGGCCTGAACGCCTACGTCATCGGCGCCGGTTCGAATGGCGCGTTGATGTTCTTCGACAAGCCCATCCGCAATTATCGCGACTGGCTGAACGCAGACAGCGAATTGTGGCGCCACTACTGGTTCGCCATGGTCAATCGTGGCGTGATGGCCCAGCCGTATTGGTGGGACGAGCAGTGGACTGTTTCCGTGGCGCACACCGAAGCCGACATCGACCGCCACATCGCGACGTTCGGCGAAATCGCCCCGGCTCTGGCGAAGGCGCAGAAAGAGCCGCACGTCGCCGCCACCGCGGGCCACTGAGTTTTGCAGGCGCCGAAAGTTTCTGTGGGTGAATCGCAGTACGGGCAAGGCACAAAGGTTTTCGGCGCGCGCTTTTTTCATTTAACGAGGAGTCCTGTTGGCCGAGCCGCTTCCAGTTCCAGCGACCACTGAAACGGTCCACCTAAAACGTTCGCTCGGCCGCTGGGACCTCGTCGCGCTGTTCGTCGTCGCGGTGTTCAACCTGAACGTGGTTCCGAGCATCGCCGCAAACGGCGGAGTCACAGTATGGCTGTGGCTAGTTTCGCTCGTGCTGTTTTTCTGGCCGCAGGGAATTGCCGTCATCGAGTTGGCGCATCGTTATCCCGGAGAAGGCGGCGTTTATTTGTGGGCCAAGGAAGTTTTCGGCGACTTCCACGGCTTTCTCTCCGGATGGTGCTACTGGACCAACAATATGATGTACGTGCCGACGGTGATGCTTTATTTCGTGGGCGTTTCGGTGTTCGTCCTCGGCCCCGGCCACCAATCGCTGGCCGAAAACACTACGTTCACGGTGGTCGCGTCGCTCGTGCTGATGGCGCTGCTGGTGATTCTGAACATCGTCGGCCTCGGCGTCGGAAAATGGATCAACAATCTCGGCGGAATCGGCACGGGAGTCGCCGCCGCCGTGCTGATCGGCCTGGGCCTGATCATGTTTTCGCGTTTCGGCACTGCGGTAACGGCCGCGGATTTTCGCATTCCGGCGAATCCGCGTTTCGTGCTGAATTCTTTCGGCGTCATTTGTTTTGGCTTGGTCGGCCTGGAGCTGGCGTCAGTGATGGGCGACGAAATCAAAGACCCGCAGAAAACTTTACCCGGCGCGGTCGCCTGGGGCGGCGTGCTTTCCGGCGTAATGTACATAGCGACGACGCTTACGCTGCTGATCGCCGTCAGCAAGAGCGACATCAACGTGCTCCAGGGAATCGTGCAGGCGGTGAGTCATATGGCCAGTCGTGTCGGCGCCAACTGGATCGTCGCCCCGTTCGCGCTGATGCTTAGCATTTCGATAGCGGGAATCGGCTCGGCGTGGCTGGCCGGTTCGGCGCGCATACCGTTCGTCGCCGGCCTCGATTCGTACATGCCAAGCTGGCTGGGAAAGACGCACCCGCGTTTTGCGACGCCGTACGCGGCACTGATCGTGCAAGGTGTGGTATCCATGGTTTTGGTGCTGGTGAATTCGTTCGGCTCCGGAGTGCAGGAAACATTTCAGCGCTTGCTGTCGCTGGCGGTGGTGCTGCAACTGATCCCGTTCCTCTACATGTTCGGCGCGCTGCTGAAAATCGCCGCGAATCCGGATTCGGGCAAGGGGCTATACAGCAAGACGACATTGTTTCTAGCCGGTGGCAGCGGCTTGGTGACGACCACCCTCGGCATCGTCCTGGCATTTTTCCCGGCGCAGCAGATTAGCTCGCTGTGGTCGTACGAGAAATGGATGTTCGGCGGCACCGTATTTTTCATCGGCCTAGCCGTGTTTTTCTTCTACGTGTACGGCCGCCGCAAAGCGGCACCGTCCACCGCGACCGGAATCTGATTTAGAATGGCACTCGTGGGGAGGCTCCGTGGCAAGCAAGGCGAAAGCGATCGCAGCGAAGGGCGCGAAATCAAAATCAGCCCCGCGCAAGTACAAGATGTACATCAATGGCGAATTTGTCGAAGCACACAGCCGCGGCGTTTTCCCCGTTTATAATCCTTCCACCGAAGAAATCATCGCCGAAGTTCCGGAAGCCGATGAAAAAGACGTCGACCGGGCCGTCGCTGCAGCGAAAACAGCCTTTAATTCCGGGACGTGGCCGCAAACTACAGCGCAAGATCGCGGCCGCATTCTATTCCGCCTCGCCGAACGCATTCGCAAGGAAGCCGCGCACCTCGCCGATCTCGAATGCCGCAATTCCGGCAAGCCCATCGTCGAAGCCGAGTACGACATCGCCGATGCCGCCACGTGTTTCGAATATTACGGCGGCATGGCCACCAAAGTTTTGGGCCACGTGAACCCCGTGCCGGACAACGCGCTGAGCCTCTCGTTGCGCGAACCTATCGGCGTCGCGGCTCAAATCATTCCGTGGAATTATCCACTGCTGATGGCTGCGTGGAAGCTCGCACCAGCCATCGCCGCTGGCTGCACCTGCATTTTGAAACCAGCCGAACAAACTCCGCTCACGGCACTCGAATTCGCCGGATATCTCAGCGACGCCGGATTGCCCCCGGGAGTCGTCAACATCATCACCGGCTTCGGCGAAGGTGCAGGCGCGCCGTTAGTAAAGCATCCTGACGTAAACAAAGTCGCCTTCACCGGCAGCGGCGCGGTAGGCAAAGCAATCGTAAAACTGGCAGCGGACACGTTAAAGCGCGTCACGCTGGAATTAGGCGGAAAATCGCCCAACATATTCTTCGCGGACGCCGATTTTGAAGCCGCGATTGACGGTGCGCTCTTCGGAGTCTTCATCAATCAAGGTGAAGTTTGTTCCGCAGGCAGCCGCATCCTGGTGGAGAAGCCAATCTATTCGAAATTCGTCGAAGCCATGGCGTCCAAAGCCAAAAAGATCCGCCTGGGCCCGCCGCTCGAGCGCGAAACAAAAATGGGCCCGCTCGTCAGCAAAGAGCAATTCGACCGCGTCAGCGCCTACCAGGAAATCGGCAAGAAGGAAGCCAAGCTCGCCGCAGGAGGCGGTCGCCCGTCGTCCATGAAGCAGGGCTACTATGTCGAGCCAACAATTTTCTACGACGTGGATAATTCCGCACGCATCGCCCGTGAAGAAATCTTCGGCCCTGTCGCGACGGTAATTCCGTTCACGAACGAAGCCGACGCCATCAAAATTGCAAACGACACGCCTTACGGCCTGGCCGCCGCCGTCTGGTCGCGCGATATTTTCAAAGCCTTCCGCGTCGTGAAAGCTCTGCGCGCCGGAATCGTCTGGGTGAATCACATGCAGCCCACATACGTCGAAGCCCCCTGGGGCGGTTACAAACAATCCGGTTTCGGTCGCGAGCTCGGCACCTGGGGCATCGAAGAATATCTCGAGACCAAGCAAGTGCACATCAACCTGAACGAACAGCCCATCGGATGGTACTGACATGCCCACAATCCAATTGCGCACCGCGATACCCGGCCCCAAATCTCTGGAACTAATGCGTCGCCGACAAGCCGCAGTGCCGCGCGGCGTCGCTCACGCCACGCCGATTTTCGCGGCGCGGGCGGAAGGCGCCATCCTGGAAGACGTGGACGGCAATCACTTCCTCGATTTTGCCGGAGGCATCGGCGTGCAGAATGCCGGTCATCGCCCGCCGCGCGTGGTTGCCGCCATTCGCGAGCAGCTCGACGCTTTCGTCCACACCTGCTTCAGTGTCGCGCCTTACGAAAAATATATTGCGCTGGCGGAAAAACTGAATGCGCTGGTGCCCGGCAATTTCGCCAAGAAAACCATTTTGTTGAATAGCGGCGCCGAAGCGATCGAAAACGCCGTGAAAATCGCGCGCGCTTACACGCATCGTCCGGCCATCATTTGCTTTGAAGATGCTTTCCACGGCCGCACCATGCTGACCATGTCGCTCACCAGCAAGACGCATCCTTACAAAGCGGGCTTCGAGCCTTTCGCCACGGACATTTACCGCATTCCCTACGCTTACTGCTACCGCTGCTCGTATTCGCTGCAATATCCCAGCTGCAATGTTTTCTGCGCCCATCACTTGGAAGACACTTTCAAGCGCATGGTGGCGTCTGAAGCGGTCGCGGCTGTAGTGGTCGAGCCGGTGCTCGGGGAAGGCGGCTTCGTCGCGCCGCCGCCGGAATTTTTCCCCGTAATCCAGGAAATCTGCAAGCGCCACGAAATTCTTTTCATTGCCGACGAAGTGCAAACTGGATTTGGCCGCACCGGAGCGATGTTCGCCTCGCAGCGCTACGGCATCACTCCAGACATTCTGGTCAGCGCAAAGTCCCTCGCCTCCGGCATGCCGCTCGCAGCGGTCACAGGCCGCGCGGAAATTATGGACGCGCCAGGTCTTGGCGGTCTGGGTGGCACCTACGGTGGTAATCCGCTGGCGTGCGCAGCAGCCCTGGCGGCAATTGAAACACTGGAAAGCGAAAATCTCTCCGCGCGCGCAGAACAACTAGGCGCGCGTTTCGAAGCGCGTGCCAAAGAATGGAAGAAGCGCTGGCCGTTGATCGGCGACGTACGCGGCCTGGGCGCGATGCGCGCGCTAGAACTCGTGCGTTCAGCGGACCAGCGCGAGCCCGCCAAAGAGGAAACCGAGCAGGTGCTGCGCCATTGCCGCGAACGCGGGCTGATCTTGCTCTCCTCCGGAACCTACGGCAACGTATTGCGCCTGCTGGTGCCGCTGGTGGTTACCAGGGAGCAGTTCGAGGAAGGCCTGACCGTCCTCGAGTCAGCGCTAGCGCTCGTGGCCGAATCGCAGGTCGAAACAGCGCCGCGTCACGCATAGTTCGAGGACCACTCATGGGCACGACAACAAAAACACCAGTGAAGACCTGGGGATTTTATCTCGACGGAAAATGGATCTCCGAAGGCGAGGGTTTCGAAGTTCTAGCTCCGTACGACCGCGCCGTAGTTGGCGCATCGTATCGAGCCAGCGCCGCCCACGCCGAAGCAGCCGTCCGCGCCGCCCAGCGCGCATTTCAGGTCACGCGCAAGATGCCCGGATACGAACGACAAGCCATTCTTCGCGCGAGTTCCGACGGCATCGGCAAGCGCCGCGAAGATTTTTCGCAACTAATCGCCCTGGAAGCAGGGAAACCCATCCGCACCGCGCGCGCCGAGGTGGATCGCGCGATTTTCAGCTTCGCGGTTGCAGCGGAAGAAGCCACCCGGATCGGCGGTGAGTGGCTGCCCCTGGATTGGCAGGCCTCTACCGCGGGCCGCGCCGGAATCGTGCGTCGTTTCGCGCTCGGCCCCATTCTCGCCATCACTCCCTTTAATTTTCCGCTGAATCTAGTCGCGCACAAAGTCGCGCCGGCGATCGCCGCGGGTTGCACCACGGTCTTGAAGCCTGCGCCGCAAACTCCGCTCACGTCGCTGCTGCTCGCCGAAGTTATCGAGCAAGCCGGACTACCCGCGGGCGCCCTGAATGTGCTGCCGCTCGCAAATCAAGAAGCCGAAAAATTGGTTGGCGACGATCGGCTGAAAATGCTCACTTTCACCGGAAGCGTCCCGGTTGGCTGGGCGCTGAAAGGGAAGTCCGGAAAGAAAAAAGTGACGCTGGAGTTGGGTGGCAATGCCGGAGTCATTGTCCACTCCGATGCAGACGTGGACGTCGCCGCGGATCGTTGCGTCATTGGCGGATTTTCCTATGCCGGGCAAAGCTGCATTTCCGTGCAGCGCATCTACGTGCAGCGCAGCGTTGAACAGAAATTCCTCGCGCGCCTGCTCGAGGGCGTGAAAAAACTGCACGTCGGCGATCCGCTGCATGAAGCCACCGACGTCGGCCCTATGATCAGCGAAGACGCTGCGCGCCGCGCAGCTTCGTGGATTGAAGAAGCGGTGGCAGGCGGCGCAAAGCTACACGCAGGTGGTGCGACGCGCCAAGGTGCGGTGTTGCAACCCACAGTGCTGACCAACGTTCGCGCGGACATGAAAGTCAGCTGCCAGGAAGTGTTTGCGCCGGTGGTGATTGTCGAGCCGTACGACGATTTCGCCGATGCCATCCGCCGCGTGAACGATTCGCCCTTCGGCCTGCAGGCCGGCGTCTTCACGCGTGATTCCAAACTGCTATTTTCCGCATTTGAAAATCTGGAAGTCGGCGGCGTCATCGCCGGCGATGTGTCCGCCTTCCGGATTGATCACATGCCCTACGGCGGCGTGAAGGATTCTGGAATCGGTCGCGAAGGCTTGCGCTACGCCATCGAAGAGATGACCGAGCCGCGCATCCTCGTCCTTAACCTGGGGTAGCGCGCGAAGTCCGCCTCAGGCTGCTTTTTCGCCTGCCGCCGCTGGGAACAACAACGACGCGGCCACAGTTACAGCCAGGATTCCCACAATAACGCCCAGAGAAACAGGTGCGGATACCGGCACCCATTCGCTCAGCGACATCTTCGCACCCACAAAGACGAGAATCCCTGCCAGCCCCTGATGCAAGAACCGGAATCGCGGCAGCAAATCAGCCAGCGCAAAATAAAGCGCCCGCAAACCCAAAATCGCGAACACGTTTGATGAATAAACAATGAACGCATTGCGCGTAATAGCCAGCACAGCCGGCACCGAATCCACTGCAAAAATAATATCCATAGCCTCCACGGCGACCAGCGCCAAAAAAAGCGGCGTCGCAATCCGTTTCCCATCCTGCTTCACAAAAAAACGCTCGCCCTCGAACTGATCGGCCACCGGAATGATTCGCCGCGCCATCCGCACCAACGGATTGCGATCGGGCCGCATCACACGCTTGCCGGGAAAAAACATTCGTAATCCCGTCAACAACAGCAACGCCCCAAAAACATACAGCACCGCGTGAAACGATTGCAGCAACTCCACACCCGCCAGCACGAAAATCGCGCGCATCACCAGCGCCCCAAGCACTCCAAGGAATAAAACCTTGTGCTGCGATTGCGCCGGCACGTGGAACGACTGAAAAATCAGCAGAAAAACAAAAATATTGTCGACGCTCAGCGATTTCTCAACCAAATAACCGGTAAGAAATTCCACGCCCACCTGCGGCCCCTGCGAATAGTAGAGCCACAGGTTGAAAAGCAGCGACACAGAGATCCACGCCGCACTCTCCAGCAATGCTTCGCGCAGGCCGATGGTATGGTTCTTGCGGTGGAACACGCCCAGATCAATCACCAGGGCCGCGGCCGTCGTGATGGCGAAGACTATCCAGACATGTATTGGCGTTCCCAACATAGGCTATTGGCGCTCAAAAGTTCGAAAAACGGCGCTCGCAAGCGATGCACCAGTCTAACCGCCCGGGCGCCGCGAACGAAGGCCGATATCGCACATTTGCGCCACTTAATGGTTGCAGCCCATCCAAGGATGCACGATAATTCGCCATTGTAGTCCCCGGTTTGGGGCCATCCTGGCGGCTTTCTCGTGATTAATTGTCCTCACTGTAGCACGGTGAATCCGGACTTCGCTGAGTCCTGCTCACGTTGCGGGACTCCCATGCCATTGGGCGAGTCCGAAACGATCCAGATGGTGGACGCCACCGTCATCGCTCCCGGCAGCGATTTCGGTCCGCGCTATCGCATCGAAGCGCTTCTCGGCCAGGGCGGCATGGGCCGCGTTTATAAGGCCTATGACAAAGACCTCGACCGCACCGTCGCCATCAAAGTTGTCCGCGATGGCGCCATCGGCGAATCCGACGCCCTCAAACGCTTCAAACAGGAATTGGTTCTCGCCAGTAAAATTTCCCACAAGAATATTCTCCGCATTCACGACATGGGTGACGTCGGCGGGCTCCGCTTCATTTCCATGGCCTTCGTCGAGGGCAAGGATCTGCAGCACATTATCCGCGAAAACCCCAAGATGCCGCTGGAACGCATTCTGAATTTTTCCCGGCAGATTGCGGAAGCGCTAGCCGCGGCGCATGCCGAAGGCGTCGTCCATCGCGACCTGAAACCGCAAAACCTGCTCGTAGATAAGAACGATCAGATTTTCGTCTGCGATTTCGGCCTCGCGAAATCCTTCGAAGAGGGCGCCATCGGCATGACGCGCACCGGCGCATTTCTCGGTACGCCGCGTTATATGTCGCCCGAACAGGTGGAAGGGAAGCCGGCGGACGGCCGCGCCGACCTCTATGCTTTCGGCCTGATCCTGTACGAAATGGTGATCGGCGATGTCCCCTTCACCGGCGAATCCACGCTGAAAGTGATGTACCAACGCATCCAGGAAAAGCCCAAGAGCCCGAAGCTTCTGCGGCCAGACCTCCCGAACTGGCTCGTGAAAATTATTATGCGTTGCCTGGAACGCGATCCCAATGATCGTTACCAGAATGCCTACGAAATTCTCGCGGACCTGCAAGGCGGGTCTTCCGGCAGCAGCACGTCTCGTGTCGGCATGTCGCGCATCGGCTCCGGCTCGCAGAGCGTAATCATCCAAATCCCTGAATTCGCCAGCCATCGCTGGGTGTGGATTGTCGCCGGCGTTGTGGCGCTGCTCCTCATTGCGTTCGCGATTCCGCCGGTGCGGCATTTGATTCCAGGATTTCATGTGGAGCAGACCGGGCCCGCCGGCTCGGCGGCTTCGGGCATTCCACCACTTTCCAGCGGACGCTACGTCGCCATTCTGCCGCTGCAAGTTCTGGGTGATCAATCTCAGCTCGGCTACCTGGCGCAAGGCATCCAGGAAGCGCTCGCAGCGAAACTTTTTCAACTGAAAGGCGTGCACGTCACTTCATCCGACGCCGCCTCCAAGGCCGATCCCAAGCAACCTGTGGAGAAAATCGCTCGCAGTTTGGGCGCGAACACTCTAGTACAGGGCATGGTGCAGGGCAACGGCGACAAAATCCGCATCATCCTGAATATGGAGGATGTGGTGAACGGCAAGCGCATCTGGAGCCAGCAATTCGACGGCGTTCCCGCGGACCTGTTCACACTCGAGGATCATATCTACGCGCAGGTGGTCTCGGCGATGGATGTGAATCCTACGAACGAAGAGAATGCCAACGCCGAAGCGCGCCCCACCGATAACGTCGCGTCGTACGATTTTTATCTTCGCGGTCGTAACGCGCTCCGCGTCAACGACGCCAAAAGCATTCAGACCGCGCTCGATTATTTCAATCAAGCGGTAAAACAGGATCCCAAATTTGCGCTGGCCTACACCGGCGTGGCCCAGGCCAGCTTGCGCATGTTCGGATTGACGAATGACGGCTTTTGGACCCAGAAAGCGCTCGCGGCCGCGCAACAAGCTCTGCAGTTGAACGACAAACTTCCCGAAGTCCACTCCACTCTAGGCAGCGTCTACCGCGCCACCGGCAAATATTCCGAAGCAATCGCAGAGCTGAATCGCGCGCAGGCTTTGGCGCCCAATTCCGATGAAGTCTATTACCGCCTGGGCAACGTGTACATGTCGAAAGGCGATATGCCCCACGCCATCGAAGCGTTCCAAAAAGCCGTGCAGCTGAATCCTTATTACTGGATCAACGAGAACTCTCTCGGCGTCGCTTACTTCCAGGTCGGCGAATACGATAAAGCCCTGGATGCGTTCAAGCAGGTTTCCACGCTCGAACCGGATGTCAACGCAGGTTACGAAAATGCCGGGAACGTGCTGGTGCAGCAGGCTAAGTACGCCGAAGCGATTCCGTATTTGCAAAAAGCTCTTGCAATTGAACCCAACGCCGGCGCTTACTCAAATATCGCCAACGCGTATTTTTTCCTGAAGCAATATTCCGAGGCCGCTCAGGCATTCGAGAAAGCCGTCGCGCTAAACGCCAACGACACACAACTGGCCGTGAACCTGGGCGACTCTTATCGCGCGCTGGGCCGGACCGACAAGGCTCACGCCGCCTATCAGCAGGCAATCTCCGCCGGCTACAAGGAATTGCAGACCAACCCCCAGGATACCACCGTGCTGACGGAGGTTGCGCTCTCCTACGCCAGCCTCGGAAAGGCTCAGGATGCGGACACTTTCATAGCTCGCGCTCGCGCACAGAACAAGAAAGACGTCAACCTCGCCTACGCCGAAGTCCAGATTAATGCTCTGACTGGAAGGCCGAGCCAAGCGATGACCTTACTCGCGGCCGCGCTTGAAAATCACTTCCCCGCGGAGTTCGCCGCCGTTGATCCGGATCTGGAAAGCCTGCACAGCAACCCTGAATTCGACAAGCTGATCAAAAAATACTCAAAGAAGCCCTAACAACGCTTGCCCCAATCCGTCGTAACAATTGGACAGCAGCCATAACACTGTCTGGTTATCTCGCGCGACCACCCTGGTTTTAGTAGCGCCGACGCCTCGCCAGCCATTCTGCCGTTGCTTTTTGAACTTGTAGCAGCCATCCGCGCGGGGGCGTGAGAGCTTTCGGGGATATTGCGGGTCCAAAAAGCGTTCTGCCCACCACGACGCTTGTCGGGGTGGGCAGAACCAAATGAGAAGGTATGGCCGACGACGAATAGCTAACTTCAGCAGGCAGCTAGATTTTCTTGGTTGACCCGGCTGAGTTCGATGGCCTGCCGGCGCTTCCAACCACAAAATCCAACCAAGCCGATTCCAATCCCGAGCAACGCCAGCTCGCCAGGTTCCGGTGTAATTTCGGCCGAGCCCTCTTCGCCAGGTAGCAGTCCAGTGCAGGCACTGATCTGCGTGTTGCACTCCAACTCGATCAATTCCAGACCATTCCCGTTAATTCCTACCGCAGCAGGGCAGACGTTGAACGCGGCCGTCAGGCCAGCAGCTGACCCAAGGCTGCAAGTGTAAATCGCGTTCTGGATCGTCGGAGTAATGGCGATCCACAAGTCCTGCAGGGTATCCGACGCCGGACAAACATCGCCGACGCAATCAGTCGG
>Ga0070764_10000099_pt1 | contig 27414 bp, 23 predicted proteins | sample HubBroMetageWRM4_FD_67287 | JGI IMG/M metagenome (GOLD analysis project Ga0070764, IMG submission 67287) | Warmed soil microbial communities from the Hubbard Brook experimental Forest, New Hampshire - Hubbard Brook CCASE Soil Metagenome WRM 4 | ecosystem: Environmental > Terrestrial > Soil >... | reverse complement strand
GAACGAAAGATTGCAAGATGTGATGGACCAAAGCTTCGAACAGGTGGTAAGGTACGCCGAAACGCATGGGGTGAACAACCGCATCGCGGCATATATTGTCGCGATTGACCGGGTGGCCCGGGCGTTGAAGCTACGCGGAATTTACGCCTAGCCAGGCTACCAGGCGCGGTGGTTGGCGGCCCGGAGTTCGTCGAGGAGGAAACGTGTTTCCTGAATCGATTTTGCCCGGAGCACTGAAGAGTGAAGACGAGCACCGGCGTGATATGTGCGCCGTGGGGCGTTGGATATACGACCGCGGTTACGTGGCTTCTATGGATGGGAATTTGTCTGTGCGGCTGGACACCCAGCACATACTGACGTCGCCGACGGGAATTTGTAAGGGCATGATGACGCCGGAAGATATGGTCATCACGGACATGGATGGGAAGAAAGTGTCGGGGCGGCGCAATCCTTCCTCTGAATTGCCGATGCATTTGATGATTTATCAGCACCGCACGGATGTGAACGCGGTGTGCCACGCGCATCCACCGGCGGCGACCGGTTATGCTGCGGCGGGAGTGCCGCTGAATAAAGCGCTGCTCTGCGAATTGATTCTATCGCTGGGATGTGTGCCGGTGGCGCCTTATGGCACGCCGGGAACTCCGGAATTGGCGGACAGCATTGCGCCGTTTGTGGATGGTTACGACGCGATTTTGCTGGCGAATCATGGAGTGGTGAGTTACGGACAGGATTTGATGACGGCTTTTTTCCGCATGGAGACAACCGAACATTTCGCGCGCGTGGCGTTGGTGACCGAGATGCTGGGCAAGCAAGTTTTGCTTTCCAGCGGCGACGTGCAGAAATTGGTGGCGGCGCGGGCGCGTTATGGATTGCAGACGGCGCCTAATGCTGGGCCGGAATTTCCAGTTACCTCGGAGACGGCGGCGAATACGGAGCGGATCACTTTGACGCGGCGCGAGCTTGAGGCTTTGGTGGAAGAGGCTGTGAAGAACGATCGCGCGCGGCAGTAGTTCGTTAGCCGGCCTGCAGTTATTGCAAGCTATTGTACGCGCTCGTGGGAGTAGCCTGCCGCATCTAGCGCTGCTTTTAATTCCGTGATGTGTTCTGGGCCCCGGGTTTCCATTGTTATGTCAATCGCAGTATCTCCTAAAACTACCCCGTAGTAGGAACGATTGAAGCTGGTTTCCACGATATTCACTTTGTGCTCGGCGATTACTGTGGAGAGGCGCACCAGCGCGCCTGGATGATCCGGTAGATGAATGCGGAGGCGGACCAGGCGGCCGTCTTTCACCAGGCCGCGCTCGATGATGCGTGCGAGCAGGGTGACGTCGATATTTCCGGCGGAAATCAGGACGCCGACTTTTTTTCCGGCTAGCGCGGTTTTGTGATTCAGGATTGCCGCGGCGGCGACGGCTCCTGCGCCTTCGGTTAGGGTTTTTTCTTTTTCGAGCAGGAGCAGGATGGCGTTAGCGATCTCTTCTTCGTCGACGGTGACGATTTCGTCCACATATTTGCGGACCAGCGGGAGGGTGAGGACTCCGGCGGCGCGGACGGCGATACCGTCTGCGATCGTCTTTTCTGCTGGCAGCGTGACGATGGCGTTTTGTTCGACGGCTACTTTCATGGACGGCAACTTTGAGGTCTGCACGCCGATCACTTTGATTTTCGGATTTAGTTCCTTTACGGCGCAGGCTACTCCGGCGATTAATCCGCCGCCACCGATGGGAATCACTACGGCGTGCAGGTCGCGCACCTGCTCGAGCATTTCGATGCCGAGGGTGCCTTGGCCGGAGATTACGGCTTCATCGTCGAAAGGATGAATGAAGGTGAGGGATTGTTCGGCGCAGCGGCGGAGGGCTTCCTGGCAGGCTTCGTCGTAATTCGCGCCGAAGAGAATCACCTCGGCGCCATGGCCGCGCGTGGCGGAAACTTTCACCAGAGGCGTCGTGAGCGGCATGACGATTTGCGAAGCGATGCCGCGTTTGGTGGCGTGATAGGCGACGGCTTGGGCGTGATTGCCGGCTGATGCGGCGATTACGCCGCGGCGGCTCTCGTCGGGCGTGAGCAGGAGAATTTTATTCAGGGCGCCGCGCTCTTTGAACGAGCCGGTCATCTGCAGATTTTCCAGTTTCAGAAAAAGCGAGTTTCCGGTGAGTTGCGAAAAAGTTTCGGAGCGCATGAAGGGAGAGATGTAGATGGAATTGCGAATGCGCTTGGCGGCTCGCTGAATTGTTTTCAGCGTGACGGTGCTCCCGGCGGGCGCTTTGGTTTGACCTTTTGCTTTCTTGGCGCTGGAATTCATTTTTTGTCCCCTAAAAAACGTAAAGGCCGTTGCCCTTTGCGGGTAACGGCCTGTGGCGCTAAAACTAGAAGCTGTGCGCCGGCCGTTATCCGCTCCTAATAATAATAATAGGAGTGATTCGTGCAATGTCCGCGGCGGGAATCAAACGCGCGTGGCTGCGACGGAATGCTGGATGGGAAAGCGACGGCATCGCGAGCGAGCGCGAGTTGCGCTGTGCGCGGAGGAGCGCCGGCCGAGGCTGTGGTTGAAAGTTCATGGGCAGGACTTTGACAGGACTACGGATATCATGGCTGCTGCGAGCGTGGCAAACGAAAACTTCTTTGCACGTCTCAATGCAGCATCAAAGCGTCGATGGTGGGGTGGAGTGTTTGCTGCAGTGATGTCTCAAAAACCAAAAACCGGCGGGCAACGATCCCGCATCGCGGAACCGCTTCCCGCCGGGTTGTTGCGGCGAACCGCTACTCTGAGATGGTTACGAATCGCGTTTTGCCTCCGAAGTGGATTTCGGTGATTTTATTGCCTTCGCTGACGAAGGCTGAATACTTCGCCTTGGCGGTTTCGTCCTTCCACTGCACCGGCGCTTCAGCGACGACTTTTCCGTTCATCGAAAGCCGCACGTGGGTCTCATCGGCGGACACCGCGTAATCTCCGGCCTTCAATTCCTTGCCGGCGAAGGTGGTGGGTTTCAGCAAGCTCATGACGGTGGTGACGCCTGCCTTGGTGTCTTTTGCTGGAGCGTTTTGAGCGGCGATAGCCACCAGCAGCACGAGCGCCGCGAACACTGTCATTACTCGATTCATTGAACCATTCATTGAGCTAGGCGACATATTTTGTTCCTCCTGAAAAAGTGTTTGCCCCTCGCATCTGCTTAGACGTGGAGGTGAGCGCAGCGAAAGCAAAATGTAAAATGTTTTTTGAAAAAAACACGCGCGAGAAATAAATTGAATGGAGAAACCGAAAGCGGACAGTGTTCGTGCGAAAGCGGACAGTGTGCGCCGGGTGCGAGTGAGCGGAAAAATCCCCGCATCCGAATATTGGTACGCAGATGCGTGTCAAAATGTTTCAGCATGCATCAGGTGGGGCAAGACAATTTGGCTGCTGCCGCGTTGACACACCTGCGCCCCTAATCAATAATCGCTGGACATGATTGGATCGCTCCGCGGCAAGCTGATTGATAAGCGCCCCAACCTGGTGCTGCTGGATGTCGGCGGAGTGGGGTATCAAGTGATCATTCCGCTTTCCACGTTCACCAGCCTGGGTGCGATGCACACGGAAACCACGCTGCTGATTCACACGCACGTGCGGGAAGACCAGCTGGCGCTGTATGGATTTTTCACGGCGCGCGAAAAGCAGTGTTTCGAGCTGCTGATTTCGGCTTCCGGCGTGGGGCCGTCGCTCGCGTTGAAAATACTTTCGGGAATGAGCCTGGACGAGCTGGTTCCGGCGATTCGCAAAGGCGATCTGGCGCAACTGGTGCGCATTCCCGGCGTGGGGCGCAAGACGGCCGAACGCATGGTGGTGGAATTGCGCGATAAACTTGCGGCGGTGGACGTGCCGGAGGCAGGGATACCGGCGACGCGTTCGCAGCTGGAATCGGATGTGGCGTCGGCCCTGGAGAATCTCGGGTACGATGAGAGAGCGGTGGAGAAGGCGATTGCGCAATCGCGGGCGACGGTGGGAAATGATTTCCAGACTTTGCTGCGCGCTTCGTTGCAGGTGTTGGGCGGCGCGGTGATGAAAAAATCGCAGCGCGCGGGGCAGGGTGAATGATGAAGAGTGAGCGCGACGGTGCCGCTGCGGCGGCTGCTGCTCGGGAACGCGCGGCGACGACGGCGTCGGCGGCGGAAAGCGAAAAAAATCAGGTGGCAGGAAAGATGACCGACGGCCGGGAAAGGATTATTTCGGGGAAAGCGTTCGATGAGGACGCACGCGTGGAAGCGAGCATTCGCCCGAAACAACTCTCGGATTACATCGGGCAGAATCGCGTGAAAGAAAATCTGCAGATTGCGGTGGAAGCGGCGCGCACGCGGGGAGAGGCGCTGGATCACGTTTTATTGTACGGGCCGCCGGGACTGGGCAAGACGACGCTGGCGCAAATTCTGGCGAATGAAATGGGATCGGCGATCAAGGTCAGTTCGGGGCCGCTGCTAGAAAAGAAAGGCGACTTGACTGCCGTGCTTACATCTTTGGAGACGCAGGACTTTTTCTTTTTGGATGAAATTCACCGCTTGCAGCCATCGCTGGAGGAAATTCTGTATCCGGCGATGGAGGATTTTCGCGTGGATTTGATTATCGGGCAGGGGCCTGGTGCGCGCGTGCATCCCTATCAATTGAATAAGTTCACGTTGATTGGCGCCACCACGCGCGCTGGGCTGATCATGGCTCCGCTGCGATCGCGGTTTGGAATCGTGCACCGGCTGGAATTTTATTCGCCGGAGGATTTGCTGCTGATCGTGCAGCGGTCAGCGAGGATTTTGGGAATTACGATGGACGAGGCCGGCGCGGCGGAAATTGCGCGGCGGAGCCGGGGGACGCCGCGCGTGGCGAACCGTTTGCTGCGGCGCGTGCGGGATTTTGCCGAAGTTCGCGCGAAAGGACACATTAATATTGGCGTCGCGCGTGATGCTCTGGCGATGCTGGGCGTGGATGATCATGGCCTCGACGAGGTGGACCGCAACCTGCTGCTCACGATTATTCAGAAATATTCAGGCGGCCCCGTGGGTCTCAGCACGATCGCCGCCTCGCTGAGCGAAGAAGAAGACGCGATCGAGGAAATCTACGAGCCTTATCTGATGCAGTTGGGCCTGCTGGATCGCACGCAACGCGGTCGCGTGGCCACGGCGCTGGCTTACAAACATTTTGGATTGGATGAACCGCGCAGGCAGCCTGCGCTTTTCTAGTGGAAGAACAATCCGACTCCATAAGCTTCATTTCCGCGCAGAAAGTGGATTCCTTTGCGAACTCTGCGTCTCTGCGGTGAAACTTCTCTGCTTCAAGCTAGAATGCCTTCGCGTCGATGACGGGAATCTACTTATCGCTGGGATCGAATATTGGGGAGCGCGCGCAGAATATCGCGCGGGCGATTGCGTTGCTGCCGGCGCATGGCGTGCGCGTGGTGAGGAAATCTTCGTCGTATGAGACCGAGCCGGTGGAGTTCTTGGCGCAGGGATGGTTTTTGAATTGTGTGGTGGAGGTGGAGACGGATTTGGCGCCCGGGGAATTGATGCGGGCGCTGCTCACGATTGAGCGGGCGATGGGGCGGGAGCGGGTTGCGCCCAAGGGGCCGCGGATTATTGATATGGATATTTTGTTGTTTGGGCCGCTTGTAGTGCGCGAGAAGGATTTGGAAATTCCTCATCCTCGGATGACGGAGCGGAGATTTGTGCTGGTGCCGTTGGCGGAGATTGCGCCTGATGTGGTGCATCCGGTAGTGAAGAAGAGCGTTGCGGAAATGCTTGTGGAGACGGGTGATCGCAGTGAGGTGCGGTTGTTTTCTTAGGGTGCGAGCGCGTGCGTGCTCGGAGCGATTGCGGTGTGAAGACGGCCGCTAGAACGGCAGCCAACATTGCAGGCGGTACGGCGCAATTCTCAGTGCTGTGAAGTCGAAGAGCGATCCTTCTCCCGCGCCTGCGGGATCAGGATGACGGCGCGAAAAAACGAGACGTGCGCCACACGGTGCGAACGGGGCGGCTTGTGAACCGCCCCACCGTGGTTAACTGGTGCGCAGAACTTTCAGCCAGTGCAGCGTCAGCGGCTTCGGTTCCAGTGCTTCGAGCTGAATTTCTGTTTCGCGGCCTTGGCTGCGTTCTAGCCAGCGATAAACGCCGGGCTCGGTTTCTTCGCGGACGTGGCCGGTGGCGGGACGCAGGAAGTCGCGCGCGTCTTCGAGCGCCGCTTTTTCGCGGGCTCCCGGACGGGTTAGCGCTTCGACTGCGTAACTGCGCAGCAGCTTCGACCAGTACGCGTCGAAAAGTTGAGAGGATGCGAAGATGTCGCTCCAGGCGACTTCGCCGCCGAACGCGACGATCACGCCGACGACATGCTCACCTTTCAAGCCGGACGTGGCGCGATTGAAACGTCTTTCTACCTCCCGCGCGAAATTTTCTACCGAAGGTCCGACTGCCGCCGATTGATAGATGCTGCGGTAGCCTTCGGTGGGCGCGGCGGAAGCCATCACGCGCGAAAGTTGTTGCGACGAAATCTGCGGCGCAGCTACTGCGAGGCTCTCGGACATGCTCGCCTGCGCCCGGGCTGCTGCAGTATCGCCGCGAACCGCGGCCCAGACTTTGCTCTGGTCTTGGGAGACCGCTGCTTCGGCGCGAACCGTTGGATGAACCATGGTTTTCCCCGCGGCGAATGTGTCACCGCCGTTGGTCCAACGGCTATGCTCGACGCAAAATACGTCGAGAGGCAGCGGCTGGGCGCCGACGGGAATGATGCGGTCCTTGCCGATGATGCGGTCTTGCTTGCCGCCGGAAACCACTTCGCCGGCCAGCAGCAGCAGCGGTTTTTTGCCGCGATTTACAAGCACGAGCTGGTTCACCTGCGGGCCGCTGGAAATTGCCGGGCTGGATTCGCCGCCATTTCGCGAACGACGCATGTAATCGCCTTGCTCGGCAACGATCGCGTCCCCGGACGCGAGCGCGGCATCGAGGGTTTCGAAGTCGGCGGTGTATGCCTCTTGCGATGACAGCACGGGAAAGACGGTGAGCGTTTCGTAGCTGACCGGTTCACCGATCCGCCAACCGGCCGACGAATCGGGGCCGGATGCGAGATCAGGTTCGGCATAGACGCGTGGCGAGGTGCTAAAAGCCCAGACGAGCACGGCGGCCAGGGCTGCGAGAATTACCAAACTGGGAATCCAGATGAGTTTGTGGCTGGGATGCATGGCGTTCTCCTTCGGTGATTGCGCGCCTGACATTTCGCGCGCGCGCCTTCACAGTGAGAACGGGCGTGGGGTGATTCCTTGCAGGATTTCTGAGAGGCGAGGCGCCGGATTCGGCGGCGGTGATACGTTTTCTTACCGATGCCTGCGCTGACTTCGCGTAGATGTCGCGAAAACTAAAGATGTTCGCGGTCTTTGAGTTCTTTTTCGCGCTTCTTGCGGTCTTCTTCTTCGGTGCGTTCCCACTCTAGCAGCTCTTCTTCGGACATCTGGTAATCGTCGCGGGAGGCGAACATGGAACTGCGCTTGCCGCGTTGCGCAGAGCGGAGGCCGCGGCGTTTTCTGTTGTTGGGGGAGAAATCGCCCATGCTGCGAATCGGGTCGGCTAGAGCGCCTGCTTCTACCAGGAGCTCGCCCACTTTTTCAAGGAAGTCATGCAGATGGTATGGCTTGAGCAGATAGGGCAGCCCTTCCTTCTCGAGGATCGGCTGGGCTGCGGGTGCGGCCAGCAGCGGCACGAGGAAGAGCACACGAATGCGTTTTGGGCGGGCGGCGTCCACTTCGGCGCCTTCGGGCGCGTCGGCGTCGCCTTGCGCGAGGTCTTTCAGGATGTTGAAGAGCGGGCCGCGGACGTCAGTCATCGCGACGTTGACGATCACCAGGCTCCACTGACCGCTGGCGAGTTCCAGCATTGCCGCCGAGGCGAGCGGGACGATACGCACGCGCCAACCCTCTGAATCGAGGACGTTTTTCAGCGCGCGCTGGCTGACGATATCGTCGTCAATGATCAGGATGCCGACTTCTGCCAACGCAGTTCCTACCAGGAGTTATGGGTGACTTCACGAGTATATCGGCAGGCGATGGTGGGGGCATCTGGCCGGAAGCAGGGTTTCCAGGGCGAAGGCTGCCCCGGAGTACAGGCGAAAACAAAGCGAAGAATAATGCTTGACATAGCGAACAAAAGGCGAATATATTGTCTGCCGTGCGGCGAGGCAATCAATGGCCACTTTTCCCATTCTTCGTGCGACACCAGCGACGCTCCAACGTCCTCGGAAGCGCGCGAAGCAGACCAGTCTCACCCTATTTCCCACAGCCGCTCGCCACGGCACATGTGAGTCACCGTGCGAGGCTTCCGCGCCCCCTCTGGCACCTAGCCAGAGAACGAAGCCCGCTACGGAACTGGTCGGCATTGCACGCCTCGCCGCTTCTTCCCCCTGCGCAGATACCAAGCGCGGGACGGAGTATTTCCTGCTGCCCGTCCGCTCGATACTGAATCGCTGCGATTCGGAGCGGGTACCCTTTCGCTGGACGGTTAATCCCTATCGCGGTTGTGAATTTGGATGCCACTACTGCTATGCGCGTTATACCCATGAATATATGGAACTGGACGGGAACGACTTCGAATCGAAGATCTACGTGAAGCAGGATGCGGGGCCGTTGGCCGGGCGCGATTTGGCGAACGAGAAAATCTGGGGCGAGCATATTGCTATCGGAACTGCTACAGATCCTTATCAGCCGGCGGAACGCGAGTTCAGGGCGACGCGGGCGATTCTGGAGCAGATGGCGGAGCGCGACGGGTTGAACGTTTCGCTAACCACGAAGTCGCACCAGGTACTGCGGGATATTGATTTGCTGAGGCGGATTGCGCAGCGTTCGACGCTTTCTGTGAACTTGAGCATTACGACGTTGCGCACGCGCCTGGCACGATTGCTGGAACCGCGGGCGCCGCGGCCGGATTTGCGGTTGGAAGCGGTTCGCGCGTTGCGCGAGGCTGGAATTTCGGCGGGCGTGCTGGCTATGCCGATTTTGCCGGGAATTACGGATCGCGCTGAGGATCTGGACGCTTTGGCGCGGGGGGCACGGGATGCTCAGGCGCAGTGGTTCGCGGGAAATGTGTTGTTTCTGATGCCTGCTTCGTTGAAACATTTTTTGCCTTTCCTCGATGCGAAATTCCCGAAACTTTCGCGGCAGTATCGCGCTTGGTATGGGAAGCATGGGAACGCGCCGGATGGCTATCGCAAGGAAATGACCGCGCGCGTGGAGAATCTGCGGCAGAAATATGGATTGGGCTCGCGTCCGGACCGCGGAGCGAATCGTTCGTGGAAATCGCCGCAGCTGCAGCTGGGACTGAATCAGGGAGGAGCAACATGCCCCGCATGAGATCCACGTCAAGGCCCGCGACTCGTCGCCGCAAGAAGTCCGCGTCGGCTGCGACGGAGTCTAGTGTTGGGAACATCGCACCGGTGGAAGCCAAGCCGGTGCGTGGCGTGAAGTTGAAGCACGTTTCCACGATCACGATGGCTTTGGCTTTCGTATGCTTGTTTGCATATTTGGCCGGACGGGTGGACGTGTCGGCCGCGACATCGGTGCCTGGAAACATGCAGGGCGCCGCGAAGGAGCACGCAATGTTCTTGGGATTGCGCACGGCGAAATACGAAGTGCAGGACATGGCGAAGGCCAAGGAGTGGTACAGCAAAGCACTGGGTATGCAGCCGTATTTTGATCAGCCCGCGTTTTACGTGGGATACAACGTCGGGGGATATGACCTTGGGTTGGTGCCGGCGCCGAAAGCAGGAACGAAACGAGCTGCCGCGGGCGTCGCGTACTGGGGAGTCGAAGACGCTCATGCGGCTTATAAGCGGTTGATTGAGCTGGGCGCGACGCCGGTGGAAGATGTTCAGGACGTGGGCGGTGGAATGCTGGTGGGTGAAGTGCGCGACCCGTTCGGGAACGTTTTGGGCATTATCTACAATCCGCTATTCAAGCCCAGCGAAACGAAGTAGGACTATTTGGCGGAGAGGAAGCGAAGAATTTCGCGCATCACACGGTCTGCTTGGTCCGTTTGGAACAAATATTGTGCGTGCGCGGAGCCATCCAGAATGATGAGCTGTTTTGGTTCGGGAGCTTTTTCGTACTGCTGTTGAATCCTGGGAAGCCGTGGCCCGTCGCCGCTCGAATCGTCGCGCGCCACAATGAACAGAGTGGCGGACTTAAGTTTATCGGCTGGACCATCGGGCGCGCCGCCAAGTAATACCAGGCGATCGATTTCGCCTGGCTGCGAAGCGATCGACGCATCGCCGGCGGCGCCTGCTCCCATGCTGCCGCCGACTACCGATACGCTCCTCGCGCCCGTTTCGTGCAAGAAGCGGACGGCCGCGAGCACATCCAATTGGAGTGGCGCGCTCAATGGATCGGAATCGCCCGGGCCTCGGGACTTGCCGTAGCCGCGGAAGTCGAGGGCCAGTACGCGAAATCCTGCCGACGAAAGCGTGCGAGCCTGTTCGCTCCAACTTTCTTTGTTGAAACGGCCGCCGTGGGCTAGCACGACCGCTCTGTCACCTTTTCCGTAATCGTCGGCGTGGATTACTCCGCCGTCCTGGGTGGCGAAAGAGACGGTTTTTTGCGCGGCTGAGGCTCCCGCCAGCGACAACGCAAAGATGACGCTAATGAGCGCACGCATGCTGCAAATCTATCATTGCTGAGGCGGAGTACGCGATTCTTGCAAGTGGACCAGATCTCCCAACGCTCAAAGATCGATTTGTCGCCAGAAACTCGCCTCGCGGGAGGCTAGCAAGGAGTCTTTGCGCTCGTTCCAGCGGAGGAAATGAGGAGTCTGATAGTGGGCCTGGTGATGCTGGCGACTGGCCCAGACTTCGTGGAGCAGGAAGAGGTTTGGATCATCGAGCGAACGATGAAGATCGTACTGCAGGCAGCCTTCCTCTTTTCGTGTAGGCGAAATCAGCGCGCGAAGTTCTGACTCGAGCATAAGATGCTGGCCTTGCTTCGCGCGCAACTGAACAAGCAGAGTGACTGCTTCGTTTGGAAGCGTGGCCAGTTTACGGCGTGTGGACTTTCGATTGGCGGCTTCGCGTTGTGCGGGCTTTTTCGCTTTTCGTTTGACCATATCGGCGAGGATCGTATCGCAGATTGCGTGCAAAGCAAAAAAGGACTGTCTGCGACGAGGCGGCGATTTCAGATTGCAGGTCAGTGCAAGTTAGCGACAGCGGAAGGAGCGGCAGATACTGTTGCGGCTGCGCAGACAGAGGCGGTCAGCGGGGCAGGCCGACACGACGCAACAGGTCCTGGAAACGCGGGTTGTCGCGCAGGCTGTCCATGCTCGGGTCTATATGAAGATAGATGAGCCAGTGGCAATGCTCTTCGTAGGATTTCTCCAAGTATTCAATTGCCCAGTCTTTTTCCTGCAAGCCGATGTGGATTCCGGCGAAGAAATGAGGCGCGACGTATTTGTGCTGTGCGAGTTTTGTGAGGTCATCAAGGATTTGCCGCGCATCTTTCGGCCTTCCCGCCTCTGCGTAAGATTGCGCCAGCGCTGCGCGCATCAGCGGACTACCGCCCGACAGATTCACGCCCTTTTCACCGGCGCTGATCGCCAAATCGTAGCGAGCGGTTTTCCGATAGACTAGCCCGAGAAGCCAGTAAGTCATGGGGTAGTTCGGATCCAATTCCACCGTGCGCAGCAGTTGTGCGACGGCCTCGTCGTACTGACGTGCATGGTAGTAGGTCCATCCGATCGCGTCATTAATAATGAGCGACAAAGGATCCAACTCCAGGCTTTTTTTCATCCTGGTGAGAGCTTCTGCGTTGCGGCCCATGGTCATCAGGCACTCGGCGTAATAATGATTCGCGGTTGGATAGCAGGGATTTAATTCCAGGCTGCGTTGAAATTCTTTCTGAGCTTCCGGCCACTGCCAGTCGTGCAGCCACAACACCGCCGCCAAATCCGTGTGGGCTTCGCCGAGATCGGGCGCGATCTGAAGGGCGCTCATCGCGGCGGCTTTGCCTTTCGGAAACGCATCTTTCGCAGGAAGATAGCTGTTCCACCCCAGCAGCACATAGGAATCGGCGACGCCAGCGTACGCTAGAGCGTAGCTGGGATCTTTTTCAACGGCTTGCTGGAAGTAGCCGATCGCTTTGTAGAATCCTTCTTCCGTCCATCGGTTCCAATGATGGTGGCCTTGCAGGTAGAGTCTGTAAGCCTCGGGATCTTCGGTGTGGCGCCTGATGAGCCGCTTTTTTTCGGCGCGCGTCAGCTGTAAACGCAGTTTTCCGGATATTTCGTTGGAGATTTCGTCCTGGATCGTGAAGATGTCGCCCGGCTTGCGATCGAATTGCGCGCCCCATATTTGGGAGCCTGTCGCGACGTCAACTAATTCGGTGCCAATGCGCAGAAAGCCGCCGCTTTGCATCATTCTTCCTATGAGCACGGCGCGCACGTTGAGTTCGCGACCGATGGCTTGCGCGTCAATTTCGCGGCCCTTGTAGCGAAAGACCGTGCTCCGCGCCATCACACGCAGTTTAGGAACCGTGGCGAGGTTGTTGATCAGGCTGCCGGTGATGCCGTCACTGAGATAATCGTTTTCAGGATCGCGGCTAACATTTTCGAAAGGCAATACGGCAAGCGAGCTGATAATTTTGGAGACTCGCGGTGCGCGGAAGGAGCCGGACTGTTGCCTCCCAGCGCGTGACCCCGAGTTGCCGGCCGAGGACAAGTGATTTGTGGTTGAGGCCGCGACGGATTGCGTGACTGGTTCGCGAACCAGGTTGCCGGAATCGGTATCTCGCTTCAGCCGTTGCAAATCAGAAAGAATTTCCGCGGCGTGCTGGTAACGCTGGCCGCGATCCTTGTGCAGCGCCTTTTCGATGATTGCTTCAAGGCGTGGCGGGACATTGGGATTGATGCTGCGAACCGAAGCGGGCGGGCGCGTCAGAACAGCTTCGATTATTGCGCCGCCAGTGCCGCCACGAAATGCCTGGGTGCCGGTGGCCATTTCATAGAGGACCAGACCGAGCGAGAAGATATCCGTGCGCGCGTCCAGATCGTCTCCGCGCACCTGCTCGGGCGACATGTAAGAAGGAGTGCCGCTGATGATTCCCACGACCGAAGTGGAATCGGACGGTGCGGCGGCGGAATCAGCATCGGCGTTCGCGATTCCTTTCGGAAGCAGCTTGGCCAGACCGAAATCCAGCACTTTCGTGCGCCCGCGCTTCGTGACGAAAATATTCGCGGGTTTGATGTCGCGATGAATGATTCCTTCGGCGTGCGCCGCATCCAGAGCTTCCGCGATCTGAGTCCCGAGATCGAGCAATTCTTCCAAAGGGAGAGGCTGGCCATGGACGTGGCTGCGTAGCGTTTCGCCGTCCATGAATTCCATGGCGATGAACGCCTGGCCGTCTTGCTCGCCGACGTCGTAGATCGTGCAGATGCCGGGATGGTTTAACGCGGACGCGGCGCGCGCTTCGCGCCGGAACCGCTCGAGGGCTTGGGGTTGGCGCGCGAGATTTTCAGGGAGGAATTTCAGGGCTACCGCGCGTTCCAGCCGGTTGTCCTGGGCCTTGAATACGACGCCCATGCCGCCGGCGCCGAGTTGCTCCACGATGCGATAGTGCGAAATCGTCTGGCCAATCATTGGCAGGCAAGCATTCAGCTAAGCCACAACTCAGACTACAGCGTTGGATCGTCGGGACCGGATTCGGCGAACGACTTTTTTCTTTCCGTCTTGGGTGGTTTGGGCGATCCGATCAGACTCAGAATGCTCGAGCCATCCCCGAATTTATCCGCCGCGGTGACAGGCTCTTGCTCCAGCGTGACGTTCTTGTTGCAGACCGTACAGACCAGAGCTGCGTAAGCCCCGCCATCCGCCTGTCGGAACATATTGCAGCGCATGACGCGGCCGCAACATACCGGTACCCACATCGTGGAAGATTTGTCGGCAGCCATGAGCGCCCTCGCGGGATGCGAATGCGGGGGATTATACACTGGAATCGATTTGCGGCAGAGCGAGACGCGAAGCGCAGCGTTTCCGGCAGATAGGCGAGCGAGTGCGGACGAAATGCGCGACAGAATGAGATTTGCTACGCGGTTACGCCGCGGAGGGTTTGATGTTTTTCCAGAGCTTCGATATTTTGCAGGATGGACTCGATTACGAATTCGTCGCCGAATTTCGAATTGATCATGATGTTGTAGAGCGGGCGGTGCGGCCATTGCTTGCCGAAGTAGTGACGGATGAAATCGGCGCGGTCGCGATCGACTTCGGCGACGAGTTGCTGCGCTTCTTTTTCGGTTTTGCCGATGGATCTGATGCGGCTGATTTTTTCTTCGTCCGAAGCGTAGATGAAAACGTGGAAGGCGTCGGGGCGGTCACGCAGGAAATAGGGTGCGCCACGGCCGACGATGACGCAATTGCCGCGCGAAGCGACGTCTTCAACGACTTTTTGCAGCATCTCGACCATACAATCAGTGTCGAAGATGCGGGACCCACCGACTCCGAGGGCGCGCTCATAACTGCCGCGCGCATAAACTTTGAATAGGCGATAGAGAAAGGGATCTACGCGCTCGTCGCAGCGCTGCGCTTCGCGCTGGTCAATATTCGCGGCGCGAGCGATTTCGGCAGTGATTTCCTGGTCCCAGAGTTTCCAGCCGAGGTGTGCAGCGAGCGATTGGGCGATGAGCGTGCCGCCGCTGCCGTATTCCCGTTCGAGGGTGATGATTTTTACGGACATCACTGGTGCCCGGTGCGAGCCTACAACCCATCGCAGAAGTATGCAAGCGCGACGGAAAAAGTGGCTGCGGGGCTAATGGGCCTTCGTGAAAACCGTAAATACTCTAGTTCAGCGGCGGAAGCCGCACCGACTTCGCCGTCTTTATGTCGTGGCTGAAGTTACGACATACAGGATACGTCCGCTAGTGTGCTGCCATCGGGCCACCATGTTTTACTTTCTTCATGAGGAAAACGAAGGGGATCATGGCCGCGACGCAACAGCCGAGAATCCAGAAATTGTCGATGTAAGCGAGCATGGTGGCTTGGCGGTCCAAATTGAAGGCCATCATTCCGTAGGCTTGGCGAGCCGCTTCGGCGGGGCTGGAGCCACGGCTGATCAGCATGTGCGTGATGTTCGAAAGCGAGGCCTGAAATTGGCCGTTTCCAGAGCTGAGCCTGGCGGTGAGATTGGTTTGATGCACTTGCGCGCGCCGCGCGAGCATGGTGGTGACGAAGGAAATGCCGACGCTGCCGCCGATATTGCGCGCGAGATTGATCAGTCCGGAGGCGGCGTTATTTTTTCCGGGCGGGATAAACGAGTAAGCGGCGGTGTTGATGGGCACGAAAAGAAATGCGAGGCCTATGGCCTGGAATACGCGTGCGGTCGCCAAGGTGCGGAAATCAATCGCGGTATCGAAATTGGTCATGTGAAACAGGGAAAAAGAAACCATGACGAGGCCGAATAACAGAAGGCGGCGCGCGTCCGTGTGGCCGAGCAGATAGCCGACGAACGGCATGCATAAAATAATCGCGATTCCTCCTGGCATCAAGGCGAGGCCCGCCCTTTGCGCCGTGTAGCCCAATAGGTCCTGCGAAAACTGCGGCAAAAGCACCGTGCTGGAAAGCAGCGCGAAGCCCACCATGAACATCAGCATGTTTCCGATGCCGAAGGAGCGGATCTTGAAAAGATGCAGATCGATTATGGGATCTTTGTGATGCCACTCCCATATGCCGACGGCGATGAGCGAGACCACGCAGATCACGGTCATGACGATAATGAAATTTGAGCCGAACCAATCGTCGCGCTGACCTTTGTCGAGGACGACTTGCATCGCGCCGAGGCCGAGGGCGAGCAGGCCGAGGCCGATGTAATCAATACGGAAACCGGTGCGTTTTTGCTGCTTCATGTAGGGCGGATCGCTGATCAGCATATTGGTGAGGATCAGCGAAATGATGCCGACGGGAATGTTGATGAAGAAAATCCAGCGCCAGTTGAAATTGTCTGTGATCCATCCGCCGAGGGTGGGGCCGATGGCCGGGGCCAACACGACCGCCATGCCGTAAACGGCGAAAGCCATGCCGCGTTTACGTGGTTCAAAGGTGTCGGCGAGAATTGCCTGTTCGCTGGGTTGCAATCCGCCGCCGCCGATTCCTTGCATTACGCGAAAAATAATCAGCATGCTGAGATTGGGCGCAAGGCCACAGAGAAACGAGCTGATGGTGAAGAGCGCGACGCAGGACATGTAGAAACGTTTGCGGCCGATAAGCTGCGAAAACCATCCGCTCATCGGAAGAATGATGGCATTGGAAACCAGGTAGGAAGTGAGCACCCAGGTGCTTTCGTCCTGGCCGGCGGAAAGGCTGCCGGCGATGTGCGGCAGGGCGACGTTGGCGACGCTGGTGTCGAGGACTTCCATGAACGTCGCGAGCGTGACCGTGAGCGCGATAATCCACGGATTGATGACCGGGCGCGGACGCCAGGCGGAATCCATCGGGATGGCGGCGGCGCTCAATTTATTTCACTTTGACTTTCGGTTCGACGGACATGCCCAGGCGCAGTTGGTGGTCGCTGTTCTGTCCTTTGTCCAGAACGATTTTTACCGGGATGCGCTGAACCACCTTCACGTAATTCCCGGTGGCGTTTTCGGGCGGCAGCAGGCTGGTGCGCGCGCCGCTGGAGCCGGCGATGCTGTCTACGTGGCCCTGATAGCTGCGGCCGTTGGCGTCCACTTTAATTTCCACGGGTTGTTTGGGGCGCATGTATTTCAATTGCGTCTCTTTGTAATTCGCGGTGATCCAGACTTCGTCGAGTGGAACAATGGAGAATAGTTGCTGGCCGATTTGCACGTTCATGCCGACTTCGGCGTTTTTGCTGACGACGCCACTCACCGGGGCGACGATTTTCGTGTATTGAAGATTTAGCTGGGCCTGTTCCACTGCGGCTTGCCTTTGCATTACGGTGGCGTCCGCGGAAAGTGCGCGAGCGCGGGTGGAAGCTACTTGCCGCGGGCCGGTTTGTGCATTGCGATAATTTGCTTCGGCGTTCGCGAGGCGGCTGCGCGCCTGAGTGACTTGCTGTTCGGCCGCAGTGGCCGAGGCGTGGGCTGATGCGACTGCGGCACTGCTGGCTTTGGCGGCTGCGATGGCCTGGTCGTATTGCTGCTGCGAAATTTCCTGCTTTTCCACGAGCTGTTTGTAACGGATCAGGTCGTTCTGCGCTTTGACGTCGTTGGCCTGGGCCTGATCGAGCTGGGATTTTGCGGCGCTGAATTGATCCTGGGCGACGGAGATGCCGGCGCGCGCATTCTCGACATCCGCTCCCGTGGCAGAAACCTGGCTATCGGAATTCACCGAGGCGATGGGAACGTTGATATTCAGAGCCTGCGCCGTGGCCTGGGCATCGGCAAGTTGGGCGTTGGCCTGATCCAGCGCGACCTGATAATCGCGCGGATCAATTTCGGCGAGAACGGTCCCGGCGTCCACGTACTGATTGTCGTCCACGTTGACTTTGATTACGTAGCCAGTGATGCGCGCGCTGAGCGGCATCAGGTGGCCGTCCACTTCGGCGTCGTCGGTAGTTTCGTACATTGAAAAATAGACATAGGTGAAATAGCCGCCGACCAGCAGCACCAGCGCAGTGATCGCGAGAAACATGGGCGCGCGCGGATGCAGTTTGAAATAACTTTCGTTGGGAGCGGGCGGCGGCGAGGCCGAGTGAGTTTCGTCGGCGCGCTGTTTTTCCACCGCGGGAGGATTTGCCGAGACTTCTGTTGGCTGGGGCATGGCTTATTTTCCTTTGAAATATTCTCTTACGCTTGTTTCCGCGAGGCCCAGCGCGCGTGCCAGGGAAATTTTCGCGTAATTGTAGCTGTAGAGGCTGGAAATATAACTGTCGTTCGCGGTGGCCACCTGCTCCTGCGCCTGCACAACTTCCACCGTGTCCGCAACGCCCGCCGCAAAGCGGTCGCGCGACTGGTCCAGAGTCTGCTGCGCCAGGTCAATGTTGCTCTTCGCGACTTCCACTTGCTCCGCGGAGGATTGCAAGTTCAGGAAGGCGGTGCGCACGTCCTGGTCAATCTGGCCGCGAATATTTTCCAGGCGCTGGCGAGCCTGCTCGAGCTGAGCGTTGGCTTGCAGTTCGTCGCCCTGCACTTTGCCGCCCTGAAAAATGGGGAAGTTCAGCGTGCCGCGCACGTCGAAGACGCTGTGCGTCGTCAGGGTGGAGGTAGTGCCGGCGAGGCCGTAATCGGCGCTGAAAGACAACGTCGGATAGTTTTCGGCGCGAGCTGCTTTTTTCGTGTATTCCGCGGCGCGCACAGTGGCGCTGGCAGCCATAAAATCGGAGCGCGAGGCGTAGGCGTGCTGCAGCGCTTCGTCCAGATTCATTGCAGTGAACGGTTCGTAGGGCGATTTGTCGGTCAATTCGTATTGTTGGCCGGGGGCCAAGCCGATTACGCGAGCCAGGGTGAGTTTCTGAATCGCAAAATCATTTTTCGCCTGGATGAGCTGCTGCTGGCGCGTTTTCAATTCAACTTGAGCACGCAGCCCGTCAATGGCTGGAGAAGTGCCGGCATTTACTTGATCGGATGCCTGGTTGTAGAGGGCCTGCGCGGTGTTCATCTGCGCGGAGACAGATTCGATACGCGAGGCGTCCGCGATGGCTTGCAAATAATTGTAGCCGACGGCGAGGACCACCAGGTCGCGCGCGTCCTTCGCGGTGTATTGCGCGGCTTTTACGTTTTGCGTCGCCGCATGCGTGTTATTCAGGGCGTTCAGATCGAGCATGGATTGAGTCAAGTAGGCGCGCGAATCGAAATAGGCGAAGGGCCCGATGATGGTGGGAATGGTTATCCCTGGAATCGCGTTAAACCCGAATTCCGCCAGGTCCACTTGCGATGCGTCCACGTAACTGGAGGTGGTGACGTTGGGAAGAAGCGAGCTCAATTTTTTCCAGCGTTCGCCACGCGCCGAACCGACATCCTGATCGGAGAGCAGCAGTCCCAGATTGGTCTTCAGGCCGCGGTCGATTGCGCCCTGCAGAGAAATCTGGAGCACGCCTGGTTCCAATTTTCCGGGCACGCTGCCTTGAAACGAACTTTGCGCCTGGGGAGCGGCGGGAGCGCTGCTGGCGGCGTTGGTACTCGATGAAGTCGAAGTCGGCGCTGGCGCCGGGCCGGCGGTGGCCTGTGCGCGGGTTCGCACAGCCACAAGTGAAAGGAAAATTATAAGGATCAAGTATTGCACCGGCCGAGCTATCACGGATTCCTCCTGCCCCGAATGTGGTGAATTGGATGAAGCGGAACGTTTCGAAGACTCCGCAAAGTTTCCATCAGGTGCCATAGACTGGATAAGGTTGGTCACGCTTTCGACCTCCGCAGCCGCTTGCGCATGGTTCGCGCTTCGGCGGGTAGCAGGACCGGCTGGATCAAGTCCCAAATTTCTTCGGCGGTTTTGCGCAGCGTGGAATCGGGCTTGATGGCCCAGCTCATGGTGACACCCATGAAGATTCGCTGGGTGATGCGCGCCAGGTCCATTGCTGGAATGTCGCGCCTGATTTCGCCACGTTCCTGCGCGAGCAGGAAAATCTGCGCCAGGATGCGGCGGCCCACGTGGCTGCGTTTTACGAGTTCTTCACGGACGGAAGTGCAGGAAGCGTGCGCCGCGAAGATCGCGCGCAGCAGTGCGGGACTTTTATCGGCCTGGCCGACGGCGTCGCCTACCAGTTCCCGAAATACGTCCAGCACGGGCCCTTTCGTCAGGCGTGCTTGCTGGAGAGCGCGTTCCACCGCAGCCGTGCGCTGGCCGCCGAATTCGGCCAAGATATGTTCCTTGGTGGGGAAATAATTGAAAAAGGTCCCCTTACCTACATCGGCCGCTTCGGTAATGTCCTCCACGGTAGTTTCCAGGAAACCGCGTTCGGCAAAGAGGGCGAGTGCGGCGCGGTAGAGGCGATCGCGGGTTTCCGTGCGATGGCGTTCGCGGCGGCCAGGGGACGGCGCGGATTTTCCAAGCCGAAGAGCAGAGAATCGGGGAGCGGGCTTCACCAGGACACCATAATTGACTGTAGGGCAAGTCCGACCATTAGTCAAGATTGGACTTCGGTCACATGGAGGGAATGTAGCTGCCTGCGAGGGTCAGCGGAACAAGAGCTCACGCGACACAAAAAAACGCGCCGGAGGCAGAAGCCTCCGGCGCGGGAAGTAGGTCGAAGCGGGACCGCTTACTTCGACAAGTTCTTGGGGCTGTGGGCGCGCAGAGTGTCCAGCAAAAGTGCCGCGTCCGGCGTGGGACGGACCGCGCCGTGCAGCACGATTTCGCGCGCGGAGATTTTCTTGCCGTAAATGCGTTCGTTGGCGTCGTTGTCCGGGCGCACCGTGGAACCTGCCAGCGAGATTCCCGCGAAGAGGCCGCGGGCACGCGAGTAAGTGAGCATCTCCGCGCGCAGGGTCACGTCTGTATCCGCTGCGGCGTTGCGCCCAACGGGGCCGGCTGCAACCGAAGCGTCGCCGCCCAGCTTGACCTTGCTGGCGAGAATGGCGTTGGCGCCAGCGTCATTCATCACCAGGATGACGAAGTCGGTGGCCTGGCCGCCGGCTTGAAATCCAAAACTGGCGCCTTCGAGAGCCATCATCGACGGCGCGCTCCAAGGTCCGCGGAATCGCGGCCCGCTGCGGCAGGTCATCACGCCGCGGCCGTAGCTGGCTCCCACGATGAAGGCGGCCTTGAGCACGGTGGGATAAACGATGACGCAGTCCGCTTTGTCAATGAGGCTCTGGGGAATATCGTCGGGGATGTCCATGATTTCTTTCAGAACTGTGCCGGCACTTTTAATCCGGTCTTGATCGGTAGTGGTGTCGTCCGCGCGCGACGGCGTGGGGGTGAATAGGGTGGGAAGGCCAATCAATGCAGCAATGAGCAGGGCCGAGAGAACTTTGCTTTTCATACGATGTACCCTCCTATGGGTGGAGCACAATCATAGGGATATTGCTCAGGAATCGCAACCTTTCTGCGGAGTTTGCCGTGCGGGCGCGAGGGTTGTCATATAATTTGGACGCTTTTTGGATTTGCGAATGACGATAGGGATTGCTTTGAAAATTCGATGGCGGATTTTGCGGCGCGCGCAGGTTGCGTTGCTTATTATTGGCGCGTTGGCGATTGCCGTTGGCGGACAAAAAGCTTCGCCGCCTGCGCCGGTCGCACCTGCGCCGGTGAAGAAGGCATCGGGCGGCGCGCATGGTGCGAAGCCGCGGGCGGACGTGGCGCAATTTCGTGCGCGTGTGGATGCGGCGCTGGGTGAAGCGCATGCGCAGAAAGCGCTGTGGGGCATTCTGGTGACGGATCGCGACACGGGCGAAATATTGTACGAGCTCAACGCCGATCGGCTTTTTACTCCCGCTTCGAACGCGAAAATTGTCACCACTTCGCTCGCGCTTGCGACGCTTGGCCCGACGTATCAATTTCGTACTACCCTGGAATCTGCAGGGCGGTTCGGTGACGACGGGCGTTTGCTGGGCGATCTGGTATTTGTGGGGCGCGGCGATCCGGATCTCTCGAACCGGAAATTTCCTTACGCCGGAAAAGTGGAGCACGACGGCCCGGCCGAAAAAGTTCTGGCGCAGATGGCCGATGACGCCGTCGCCAAAGGCTTGAAAGAGATTGACGGCGATCTCGTCGCGGACGACAGCTACTATCCTTATGATCCGTATCCACCGGGATGGAGCGTGGGCGATCTTTATTTCACGTTTGGCGCGCCGGTGAGCGCCATCGCCTTCAATGACAATTCCATTTCCGTGGAAGTTAGCCCCGGCATTCATGTGGGCGACCCCGCCAGCGTCACGGTTGAACCGGCTGCGGCGATTGGAACGATTGGGCATGAATTGACGACGGGCGCGGCGGATGGCAAGCCGGAATTTGGCGTGGTGAGCCAGCCGGGGCCGCAATTTCTACTGCTGCGCGGGTCGATACCGCTGGGACACGCGCCGATCAAGAACCTGGATCTGGCGATGCCGGACCCGGCGCAGACGACCGCGCTGGCATTGAAACAAATTTTCGAAGCGCGCGGCGTGCGGATTACCGGAACGATTCGCGTGCTGCATGCACCGCCGGCGGAAATTTATCCCGACGCGCCTGTGGTGCTGGGTCCGGCGCCGGTGCCGCGTGCTCCGGACACGATTGTTTTCGCGGTGCATATTTCTCCGCCGCTTTCTGAGATTGTGCGCGTGACGAACAAAGTGAGCCAGAATTTGCACGCCGAATTACTGCTGCGCGCGGTGGCGCATGAGAAAAAGGGATTCGGAGTTACGGATGCAGGAATCTGGGCGGAGCAGGATTTTCTGAAGACGGCGGGCATCGCGGATGGCGACGTGGTCTTCACGGATGGCTCCGGACTTTCGCGCGATGATCTGGTGACGCCGCGAGCGATCGTGCAGTTGCTCCGTTACGATGCTGCGCAGCCGTGGGGCGCGGATTACATTGGCACGTTTCCGATTGCCGGCGTCGATGGTACGTTGGAAACGCGGCTCAAGGACACGGTTGCGGCCAGCCGGATCCAGGCGAAAACCGGGGCTCTGGACCACGTACGAGCGATCTCTGGTTTTGCAACCACGTTGCGCGGCGAGCGATTGATTTTTTCCATTTTCGGAAACAACAATCCGCAGCGAGGGCATGACGCGACTGTCGCGGCCGATGCGATTGCTGTGGCGATGGTTGAACTTCTCGGCTCGCCTCCGCCTGCACTGCACAAGAAAAAGAAATAGAGGTGCGCGAGACGGCCGGAACCGTTGGCCGGCGTCCACGCGCTGATTCCCACAGGCAACCGGGCTACAATAACTTCATCAACTAAATGTCGCGTTGAGGGATTCGTGTCGCGCTCAGCAGCTCAAGTTCTGGAATTCGACCAACTGAAAGAGATCGTCGGCGGCCACACCACTTGCGTGCCGGGGCGCCGCGCCATTGGGGCATTGGCTTTTCGGCATGATGCTGCAGCGCTTGACGCGGAATTCGTGCTGGTGAACGAGGCGGTTGGTTATTTGCGCGCGGGGTCGGAGCTTGGCTTCGGCTCGTTTGCTGATCCCGAACAGTGGCTCGCGCGACTGGCGGTTCCCGCCTCCGTGCTTTCCGTCGCCGAATTTCTGGATGCGAGTTCGCTGCTCGAGATTGCGAGCTCACTGCGGCAAGTATTTAAAGCTGACGCCGCCAAGTATCCGCAGTTGGCGGCGCGCGCGGCGGCGCTCGGGGATTTTCGGCACCTGGCTATGGCAATTCGGCGCACAATTCTGCCGAATGGCGAAATCAGCGACGACGCTTCGCCGCAGCTGCGACGCATTCGCGCTGGCATTGCACAAGGGCGCGCGACGATTCGACGTTCGCTGGAAAGCATTTTGCGCGGGCGCGGCGAGGCTGGCGGCGCGGCGGGCGGCGAAGATTATGTGACGCTGCGCAACGATCGGTTCGTCATCCCGGTGCGAGCTTCGGATCGGCGCGGCGTGCCGGGGGTGGTGCACGGCGCGAGTGCGACGGGGCAGACGGTGTTCGTCGAGCCGCTGGAAGCGATTGATCTGAATAACCGCCTGGTACAGCTTTCCGAAGAAGAGCTGGTGGAGATTGCGCGGATTCTGACCGAGCTTACGGAGCGGTTGCGCGCGGACCGCGGTCCGCTGGCCGCCGCGGCAGAGCAGATTGCACACCTGGATTCTGTTTTTGCGCGGGCGCGATTTGCTCGCGAGATTGATTGTGTGATGCCGGTGTTTCAGGCCGGCAATTCGCTGCGACTGGATTCTGCGCGCAATCCGGTGCTGGAAGCGAAGCTCCGTCCGCTGGGGCAGAAGGCTGTGCCGCTTGCTCTGGCGCTGGGCGGCGACGAAACCGTGATGGTGATCAGCGGGCCAAACACCGGCGGCAAAACGGTAGCTCTGAAATCCGTCGGATTGGCTGCACTTTCGGCGCAATCCGGAATTCCGGTGGCTGCGGAACGCGCGGAGATGCCGATTTTCGATCATGTGTTGGCGGATATTGGAGATGAACAGTCCATCGCCGCCGACCTTTCCACGTTTTCCGCGCACATCGTGAATTTGAAAGCGATGCTGGATGTGGCGACGGAGCGTTCGCTGATTCTGGTGGATGAGATGGGCACGGGCACGGCGCCGGAAGAAGGCGCGGCGCTGGCTGTCGCGCTGCTGGAGGAATTTCGCGCGCGGCATTCGCTGACGATTGCCACGACGCATCACGACCGGCTGAAGTCTTACGCTTCGACCACGCCGGGAATCGTGAACGCTGCGATGGAATTCGACGAAGAAAATCTGCGGCCGACGTATCGATTGCTGGTGGGCGTGCCGGGGACATCGAGCGGGATTGAAATTGCAAGGCGGCTTGGTTTGCCGGCGCGGGTCGTCGAGCATGCGCGCGCGAGTTTGACGCCGGAATCGCGCGAGGCCCGCGACTTGATCGCTTATCTGCATCGCAGCCGCGACGAGATGGAGCAGATCAAGCGGCAGTCGCGGGAGGAATTGGCGCAACTGGAAGGCGAGCGGAGGTTGCTGCAAACGGAATGGGTGGAGCGGCAGAAGAAACGCATCGCGGAATTGGAGCGAAATTTTCAGGAGACGCAGAAGCGGCTGGAAGCGGAAGTGGCGCGCATCACCGCCGATATTCACGACCGCACTTTGCGCGCGCAGATCGAAAAGCAGACTGGCAAGCGGATGGGGAAAATTGCGGCCGTTGCGCAGGCTGATACGGACGCGGCGGTGGTGGAAACGCTCGCTGGTTCGCAAGCGGATCTGGGCGTTTCGGTTCCGGTTGCAGGCAAACCCGTCGCGCCGGAGTCGCTTGCGTCGGGCCAGCGCATCGTCGTGAAAAATTTCAAACAGCCAGTGATTTTCCGGCGCCACGATGGGCGCAACGCGGAGATTGAAGCAGGGCCGCTGCGGATGCGCATTCCGCTGAGTGATGTCCTGGCGATAGCGGATGAAGCGCAGGCGCCGAAATCGCCTCCGTCCGGGCCGGGGCGATCTGCTGGTGTCACCGTGCACGCGCAACCTAGCGATGAGCCGGCCGGTGACGAGATTAACGTAATCGGTTGCACAGTTGAGGAAGCGACGAATCGCGTGGACAAATTCATTGACGAAGCGGCGCTGGCGGGGAGACCGTCGGTGCGGATCATCCATGGCCACGGCATGGGAGCGTTACGCCGCGGGCTCGCCACATTCTTGTCCGCGCACCCGTTGGTGGAGAGCATCCATCACGAAGCCGCAGATCATGGCGGAGAAGCCATCACGATTGCAGAGCTGCGGGCATAAGCCTGGGAAAACGAAGAGGTGTAGAGTAAGAAGTCTTCAAAGCATATGGCGGAAGCGGGATCATTCGCGGATCGGGTGAAGCAGCAGGCGGACATTGTTCGCGTGATCGGCGAGTATGTGCGCCTGAAGAAGAGCGGGCAGAATTTCAGCGGGTTGTGTCCGTTTCATCAGGAGAAGACGCCATCATTCAGCGTTAGCGCGGTGAAGCAGATGTATTACTGCTTCGGTTGCGGGAAGGGCGGAGACGTTTTTCAATTTGTGATGGAGTTGGAGAAGGCGCCGTTTCCGGAAGCGGTGCGCACGGTTGCGGAAAAATGCGGGATCGCGATTCCCAAGCCGCGCGAGCGTTCGCCGGAGGAGCGCAAGGAAAATCAGCAGCGTTCCGGGCTGGTAGATATGCATCGTGAGGCGGCGGCTTTTTTTGCGCGGCATTTGCTGCAGACGCCGGAAGGCAAAGTGGCCTACGCGTATCTGGAAGACCGCGGGCTGGATCGCGAATCCATGACGCGGTTCGGTCTGGGATTCGCGCCGTCGGCGGGCGATGCTTTGGCGCGTTTTCTGAAACAAAAATACCCAGACAATATTTTGGAAGTTTGCGGGCTTGTGGGGCGCGACCAGAGCGGACGATTCTACGATCGGTTTCGCCGGCGCATCATGTTTCCAATTTCGAATGAAGCGGGGAAGGTGATTGCATTCGGCGGGCGCGCGATGGGCGACGACATGCCGAAATACATGAACTCGCCGGAGACGCCGATATATTCCAAGAGCGGCGTGCTGTATCACCTGGATCGCGCGAAAGAATCGCTGCGACAGAGCGATTTCGCGGTACTCGTCGAAGGTTACATGGATGCGATTGCGGTAGCGCGCGCGGGCGTGGGCAACGTGGTGGCGAGTTGCGGCACGAGTCTGGCGGAGCCGCAAACGAAATTGCTATCGCGGTTCACGCGGCGCATCGTCGTGAACTACGATCCGGACACGGCTGGGCAAGCTGCGACGGAACGTTCCCTGGTGCTGCTGCTGGAAAAGGAATTCGATGTGCGCGTGCTGGCGCTGCCGGGCGGAGCTGATCCGGACAAATTCATCAAAGAACAGGGCGTCGAGGCTTACAAAAAATTGCTGACGCAAGCGCCGCCGTATCTGGACTATCTGATCGGTCGCGCGCGGCTGATGGACCGGACCACTGCCGCGGGAAAAGTGGCGGCGCTGAATTTTCTGATGCCGTATGTGCAGCGGCTGCCGAACCGGCTGCTACGATCGGAATGGGCTACGCGCATCGCTTCGGAATTGCGAGTGGATGAACCGGTGTTGCGCGCGGCGTTGCGTCGCGCGGCCGACGAGCGGCGCAGTGAAGTGAAACCCAAGGCCGAATTGCTGACGCCAGCGGTGAAGCGCGCCGAGCGGCAGCTGATCCGCATGCTGTTCGAAGCTGTGGAATTTCGCGAGAAGCTGGCGCATGAGATTGCCTGCGCGGATTTGCACCGCGGCCTCGAGACTCGGATCATTTTTGAAGCGCTGATCGTCGCCATCGCGGCGGGCGAAAAACTGGATGCAGCTGCCGTGGCCGCGACGCTTGACGACAAGGACCGCCGCCTGTTCTTTGAAATACTTTTTGAAACGCTGCCGGAAGGCACCTGGGAAGACGCGGAAAGCTGCCTGGGCTTTCTCCGTCACCGGCCCGTGGCGCAGGAACTGACGGATTTGCAGCGACAGATCGAAGCGAATCCCGCAGCGGACGAGTTGAAAAGATTGGTAATTCGCAGGATGGAACTGCTGCGGCTGCTATCGCGCGAGAGGGAGCCGGAACCGGGTAAAATCCTTCCCGACCAGTAACTTACGGCGCATCGTTGACGTTAGCGTGGGTGATATTGTATATTCGTAAGGTTTTGGAGGAAACGGGCGGCACGTTTCGCGCATCATATGGATGTGCAAGGGCAGGCGCGGGCGTGGCGGCACGGGCGCGGAATCGGCGACGGGTTCGAAAGTTCGTTCTAAAAAACCGTTTAAATGCAGCTAATTTGCAGTGCGCCGGGGTGTCTCACCACGGCGGCTTTGCATTTTGCGGACCTGTTTGCGCGCATCGCCTGACCTCTGCGAGGGAGGAAGTGTGACGGTAGCCTTAGAGGAAAAATACGATCAGGTACGGCAACTCATCGC
>Ga0070764_10000097_pt1 | contig 27703 bp, 24 predicted proteins | sample HubBroMetageWRM4_FD_67287 | JGI IMG/M metagenome (GOLD analysis project Ga0070764, IMG submission 67287) | Warmed soil microbial communities from the Hubbard Brook experimental Forest, New Hampshire - Hubbard Brook CCASE Soil Metagenome WRM 4 | ecosystem: Environmental > Terrestrial > Soil >... | reverse complement strand
CGTCACGGAGGCGGTTAAGGACAAGCTGGTCGCTAATACGAAGACAGCGGAAAAACCTTGGATGAAGGCTTTCGGTAAGCTTCGGCATCTGCGCAAGGATACCGCCAATATCAACCGGATCATCGAAGAGGAGTTTGAACAGATCGAAGCCGAGGACCGGATTTGATTTTGGACACCAATGCTCTTTCAGCCGTCGTCGAAGGAGATCCGCTGCTCGCGCCTTTGCTTCGAAAGGCAGCTCAAATCGCCATTCCCGTAATCGTGTTGGGTGAATATCGATACGGAATTTCGCATTCTCGCAGTCGCCGGCAGTACGAGGAATGGCTAATGGAATATTTGCGGAACTTTCGAATCCTGGAGGTAGAGGAGCGAACGACCATCCCGTATGGCGCGGTTCGTAGCGAACTGAAGAAAGCCGGCACACCGATTCCATCAAATGACGTTTGGATCGCGGCGCTCTGCAGGCAGCACGCGCTACCCCTCTTGAGCCGCGACCGGCATTTCGACCTCGTACCGGGAATTCAAAGAGTCCATTGGTGATTTCCTGAATCTATGACTTCAGACCTCTACCTTATTAAGGTCGAGACTCTGCCTCCTACAACAATTGAAACAGCCAAAAACAGGCCGAAGGTTCCCGGGCCGGACCTTTGAGCTATGGCGGAGAGGGGGGGATTCGAACCCCCGATCCCGATTTTGTCGGGATAACTGCTTAGCAGGCAGCCCTGTTCGGCCACTCCAGCACCTCTCCGCGGAAAAAACGAATGGCTCGGCGTGCGGCGGCCTGCGCTGATAAGTATAGCATCAACGTTTGCATGACGAACCATAGCGGACGAATTTGCTCTGACGCTGCAAGCTGAAAATTTCTTGAATTAAATTCCACCATTGTCAGGGCTGGAGATTAAGCGGAGGGTCTTGCACGGTGGCAGCGCGGTCTTCGGTCGTGGCGCGCAGCGTTGCGGACTCGTCAGTGTAGAAGCTGCGGTAGCCGAAATTTCCGGCGCGGGCTGTTAGGGTGTAGGCGGTGACGCGGCCGGCGGGGTCTGGTTTTCCTGGCGTGTATTGCAGGGTGTAGTGGGCTAGTTGCGCGGATTGGGCGGCTTTGCGGACGGTGTCGCCTAGAGTTTCCAGGGATGGCGGAGCGCTGCCTTCGCTTTGTTGGTAGGTGTTGATCGCTTGTTGGATGGCGGCCATGGATTCGCGGGCGCGGGTTTCTGCTTCGGTTCTCGAGCCGGATAATTTCCAGGGCACGGCGAACCAGGCGATAGCCCAGAGGGTCGCGAGGAGAATGCCGCAGACTACGGCGACGCGTTTGTAATTGGCCTTTGTGGGCTTGGGGGTCTTGCCGGCTAACAATAATTCGGTGTCGGCTAGCGCTTTTTGGTCGGCGCCGCAGTAGGGGCAGATCTCGCTGGCTTGGTTGATGAGTTGCTCGCACTCGGGGCAGGAGTACATCGGCGGGACAGTTTAGCAGTTTTCGGTTTGTGACGTGGGGCGGGTCGAGCGGTTCGCTGAAGCGAGTCAAAGGATTTAACAGAGCGCGCGCGGAGGAACCGCTGAGAAAAATCGGAGACGGCAAGGGCATTTACCGCACAGGAGCAGAGTTCGCAGAGAAAGACGGAGAGATCCTCGCTTGCGGCGGGGCCGGCATGAGGCAAAAGCGCCGGCCTCAGGATGACGACGTTCATCGCATCGTCAGCGAGGCGGAGAAGTGATGCTATAGGTCAAGTGCTCGCGCGATTGGGCCGGGCAACTCTCCGGCGAATTCGGGTATCATCTTCTGCAGCGGTTCGACCGAGGTGCGGTCGCGCAGGCGCATATGCCGTCCAGCCCGGCAGGACAATTCGTTTCGATAGAGGTGGCGCGGGGCCTGCTGTTGAAAGGGGCCGCGCCGGCGGAATGGAATCTGACGGCGGAGCGTTTTCGGGAAGCGCTCGAGCGCAGCGTGGCGCATCGTTTCACCAGAGCGTCTTCTGGCGCCTCCACGAACGCGACTGCCAATCTTTCTGGCGGCGCGCCCTCCAACACGCATTCCGGTACACCCTCCCACACATTGCCTGACGCGCGCGCGATTCAAGCGTATCTGGATTCTTTGCATGTGGCGGATTTGGCGCTGGCTTGCGCTTGCAGCGAGGGGAACGCGGCGGCATGGGATTTTTTCATGGCGCGATTTCGTCCGGAGCTTTATCGCGCGGGTCGGGCGATTGCAAGGGAATCGGCGGGGCGCGAGCTGGCGGATTCTTTGTACGCTGAGCTTTACGGATTGCGGGAAGTAGCGGGGCAGCGAAAGTCGTTGTTCGATTATTTTTTGGGGCGCAGCAAATTGACGACTTGGTTGCACGCGATTCTGGCGCAGCGTCATGTGGACGGAATTCGGCGTGCGCGCAGGACCGAGCCGCTGGAGGAGGGCGAGGCGGGTGAACCTTCGTCAACAAATTCGGCGGCGAGCTTGGCGGGGAGTGCGGCCGCGAGTTCACCGGACCCGGAGCGCAACCGGTTTTTGGCGATCTTGCAGGTGGTGCTGACGGCGGCGCTGGATGCGCTTGCGCCGCGCGATCGTTTGCGGCTGGCTTATTATTATGTCGAAGGGCTGACGCTGGCGGAGATTGGGCGGCTGGTGGGTGAGCATGAGGCCACCGTGTCGCGAAAGCTGGAGCGCACGCGGCGGGAGATTCGCAAACATGTGGAAGGAGCGCTGCGGCAGGAGAAAAAGTTGAGCGCGGCGCAATTGCAGCTTTGTTATGAGTATGCGCGGGAGGAATGGCCGTTTGATTTAACGCGGGCGCTTTCGCCGGGGGAATGAGGGACAGCGAGTCTGGCGGAGTGTCAGTGCAAGAATTGAAGTTTCGCACGTTCAAAGTTTGAAAGAGGGGATTGGGAGAAGGAATGGCGGCGCGGGACGAAGACAAGGCGATGGCGGGGTTGCTGCGGCGAAGTTTGGCGCAGGACGCTGGCCCAGGCTCGGGCTCTGGCGAGGTGTGTCCGGAGCCGGAGATGCTTGCGGCTTATTTCGATCGCGCGCTCGATGCACAGGAAACGGCGCGCTACGATTTGCATTTTTCGCGCTGCGCGGTTTGCCGGGAGCAATTGGCGGCGATGGCGCGCGCGGGTGGTGACGATGCGGTTGAGAAAAAAACTGCGGGCGCGTGGGATTGGCGGGTGGGGCCGCGGTGGTTGATGCCGGCTGCTGCGTTGGTGGCGCTGCTGGTGATTGGCGGGATTGCATTGCGCACGAGGAAGCCTGTAGCGCCTGCGAACCAGATCGCGATGTCGCGGCCGGATGCGTTGCCGTCGCCGAACTCTGAGCCGCCTGCGAGCTCCGTGCGAGCACCCGAGGCTGCGCCGCCGCAGAAGGCTGCGCCACTGGTGACGAGCGAAAATCGCATCGGGCGGCCTGCTGCGCCGAGTCCGCGCGACGCTGCGGGCGCGGCGATTGAGCTTGGTGAATCCCAAGCGTCTGACGTGCATGGCGCAACGTCGGCGGCCGGCGCTAAGGCCGGCGTGTCTCATGCGAACACGGCGTCGCGCCGTGGTGAATTGTCGGCCGTCGGCGCCGCGAGCAGGGAGCCTTCGGTCGGGCAGCCTACCGCGTCGCAGCCGGCGCCGATGATGGCGCAGCGGGACAGTTCGCGCATGGTGCGGGGGGCGATACGCGCGGGAAAGGCCAATCCAGCTGCGGCTGCGCCCGCGACTCCAGCCGATGAGGCGGCAACCGCCACATCGGCGGCACCGGCGCCGGTTCCGGCCACGTCGGCGGCCAAGAAGACGGATGCGCAATCTGTCGAGAGCGATCTCAACGCTGCCGTGCAAACCGAGGAAGCGAAGGAAGCGAATGCGGCGAAAACGAAATTGCCCGTGACAGCCGTGCCGGCACGTTCGGTGAACGGCATGAATCTGACGACGAGCCAAATGACGGAAGCCGCGAACCTGGCGAAACTGCAACAAGCGCAAATTGCGTCGCGTTTGATGAACCTGCAGATTGCCACGCCGGATCCAAAGATTATTTGGATGATTGCGGGGCCGGGCGCGATCGAACGATCTGAGAATGGCGGAGTCGGCTGGAAGACGGAATATCTGGATACGCGTGAACTGATTGTGGCGGGTTCGGCGCCTACGGCGAAGATCTGCTGGCTTGTGGGCACGAACGCGACCATTTTGCGTACCACGAACGGAGCGCATTGGAAGACGATTCCGCCGCCGGCGGAAACGGATTTTGTGCGCGTGGAAGCGGCGGATGCGTTGACGGCGACGGTGATGGCGATGGACGGGCGAAAATTTTCGACGTCTGACGGCGGGAAGAGTTGGAGTAGCGTGAAGTAGAGCGCTGCGACGCTTGTGAATTGTCCTGAATTATCCTGCAAGAAAATCCGGGTGCGGCGTTCAAAGAGGGAAGAAGCAAATTAGGGAGGCGAAAGCCCATGCGCTTGCGCACGCGAAAGGTGTTTGGCACGACGATTCTGACGGCGTTTCTTGCAACTGCACTGCTGGCGGGATATTCGCGGCGCGTGCATGCGGCGGGCGACCAGAAAGACGAGGCTGCGACTAAGACGCCGGCGCTTTCGACCACCGAAAAAGACCAGATGGATTTGGCAGTGACGGTTTACAACTCGAATTTGGCGCTGGTGCGCGATGTGCGGCAGATCCATCTTTCGGCAGGAGTATTTCCGCTGCATTTCGAGGACGTGGCCGCTTCCATCAATCCTGCTACCGTGCATTTCCGTTCATTGAGCGAGCCGGCGAAGTTGAGCGTGGTAGAGCAGAACTACGAGTACGATTTGTTGGAGCCGGCGAAGCTGCTGCAAAAATACGTGGGGCGCGAAGTGACATTGGTGCGCGCGGAGAAAGATGCGGGATCGACTCGATGGGTTGAGACGAAAGCCTTGCTGCTTTCCGACAACAACGGGCCGGTGTGGAAGGTTGGCGATGAAATCGTGACGGGGATGAGCGCCGATTCGTATCGCTTTCCGGATTTGCCGGGGAATTTGTACAGCCGGCCGACGCTCGTGTGGACTTTGGACAATCGCGGGGCAAATGCGCAGAAGGTGGAAGCTTCGTATCTGACCGAGAATATGAGTTGGAAGGCGGATTATGTTTTGACCGTGACGCGCGATGAAAAGGCGGCGGACCTGGATGGATGGGTGACGCTGGCAAACAACAGCGGCGTCGCGTACAGCAACGCGAAGTTACAGTTGGTCGCGGGAGAAATACATCAGGTCACACCCGCGGTACCGATGCGAATGATGGCCAAGGCGATGGCCGTGAGTGGTGCCGCGCCAGCGCCGCCATTTGAGCAGGAATCTTTCAGTGAGTATCACCTATACTCACTCGAACGGCGAACTTCGATTCAGAACAATGAATCGAAGCAGATCAGTTTGTTGAACGGAACGGGCGTTCCGGTGGAGAAATATTTGATGGTGGAGGGCCAGGCGTATTACTACCGCAATGCGCAGGGAATCGGGAACGCGATTCCGGAGCCGGTGAAGGTTTATTACCGGTTCCAGAATGAAGAGAAGGGTGGGCTGGGGATGCCGTTGCCGGCGGGGACGGTGCGCGTGTACCAGGCGGATTCGAAAGGCGGCGTGCAGTTTGTGGGCGAGGACAATATTAAGCACACGCCGAAGGACGAAACGCTGAAGATTTACATCGGCAATGCGTTTGATGTGGTGTGCGAGCGCAAACAGACGGATTACAAGAAGCTGGCGAGCAATCAGTTCGAGATGGAGTATGCGATTACTTTGCGGAATCACAAGGACGCGCCGGTGACGGTGGAAGTGCGCGAGCCGGTGGGAGGAGATTGGGAAGTGGTGGAGTCGAATTTCAAGCCGATGAAATTGGATGCGACGACGATTGGGTTTCAGGTGCCGGTAGAGAAGGACGGGAGCGCGACGCTTACTTATCGGGTTCGTGTGAAGTGGTAAGGAAGCAGTGACGAGTGACCGGTGGTTGGTGGCGTGTCGTTGTGGGCTCGATGTGATCGCGCAGTCCCGCGAAAGGGTTTTTTTGTCGCGGAAGGCTGTGGTCTTGGAAAAAAGCAGTGGCTAGTAGTCAGAAGCGGGCGCGCTGCACGGCATGGTCGTCAGCGGTTGCAGCAGGCTTGCTTTTCGATGATGGTAAGTTCGCGGGCGAAGACTGCATTGGTGGGGAACTCGACGGCTAGTTCTGCGAGCAGAGCGCGCGCGAGGGCGGGCTTTTTTTCGCGCTCGTAGGCCAGAGCGAGCATGACTTTCGCAAACGGCTTCAGGTAATGGCCGTGTTCCGCGGCGGAACCCATCTGGTCCATGCCGCGCTGCTTATCACCGTGCAGGCCGCCAAACCAAAGGAAGGCGCGCTTGTAACTGGGCAGGCTGCCAATCACGTAATTGCTCATGCCCAGCGCGACGTTGGCATCCTCTTCTTTGGGGGCGATAGCCAGCAGAGTTTTGGCGTCGGCTTCGGCCTGGCGCATCATGGAAAGTCCCGGGAGTTGCTTCTTGATGATGATCGCGTCGTAGTCGGATTCCATGCCGTCGGCTATGGTAAGAGCGAGCAGCCCATGGATATTGTTTGGCTCGGTCTTCAGGAGTTTTTTGGCTTGCTCGCGGGCCTGAGTATTCGCCTCAACGAATCCGGCATTGTGGTTCTGTTCCGCGGTGCCAGAGACGCCGCCTAGAAACGTCGCGTCATTCACAAAAAACTCGGAGGTCAGGACGCCTCTCTGGTGGAACTGTTCGAAAAGATAGCTGGCGGCTTCGGAAGCCTTGCCGAGCGGATCGTCGGGCCGCGCCTTCTGATAGGAAGTGAAGTCCGCACGGGCCCCCACGAAATTCAGTTCGTAGAGGTGGCGATATCCGTTCTCGAGGAAATGAGCGGAGGGATCGGCTTCCATCACGGGAGTCTGCTGCGGCTCAGCAACCGGAGTATCGGTGACATCTTGCGCGAAAATACCGGCTGGCGAAAAGGCGCAAGCCAGCAGCAAGCCAGCGGCGATCCACACTCCATGGGCGCGCAATTCGCGCAGTTGGCAAGTTCTGCGGGCAAGCCGTCGTCCGATTCTTCGTTGGTATGCAATAGGCATTAAATGTTCACCCAGCAGTCTTGCTGCAGCAAAGGCGTAGGGTGCCGCGCATTCTCTATTCTATTAGAAGTGTACCGCAAATCCTTGGTTGCTTTGCGCAGCCTTATCTAAAGATTACCTAAAATAAATTCGACCGTCCGCTGAATTTCGAGCACTTGGGCGGCGGCGTCGCCGATGCCATGACCGCGGCCGGGGAAAACCATGAGCTCGTCGGGATAATGGCCGCGGTCAATCATGGCATTGAGCAACTCGACGGAATTGGCGAAGTGCACGTTGTCGTCGCCGGTGCCGTGGACGAGCATGAGTTTGCCTTTGAGATTTTCGGCTTGATTCACGGGCGAAGAGTCTTTGTAGCCGTCGGCGTTGTCTTGCGGACGGCCCATGTAACGCTCAGTATAGATCGTGTCGTAGAGCTTCCAGTCGGTTACGGGCGCGTCGGAAACGCCGAGCTTGAAAACTTCGGGCGCATTGAAGAGCGCCTCCAGAGTCATGTAACCGCCGTAGCTGCCGCCGATGATGCCGATGCGCGCGGGATCCACGTAGCCGAGCGATTTCAAATATTTCACACCGGCGAGCTGATCCTGCAGCTCGATCTTGCCCATGTGATGGTAGAGCGGAGTTTCGAACGCATGGCCGCGGCCCCAGGAGCCGCGATTATCGAGCGTGAAAAGGACATAGCCCTTCGCCGCGTAGACCTGATCCAAAAGATACCGAAGGCCGCCCCAAGAATTACGCACGAGCTGCACGTGGGGGCCGCCGTAGACGTTGATCAGCACCGGATATTTTTTGGAGGGATCGAAATTTAGCGGTTTGATGATGGAGGCGTTTAGTTTGCTGCCATCGTCCGCGGTGACTTCGACGAATTCTACCGGCGAGAGTTTGTATTCGGCTAGCTCCGGAACTTTTCCTTCGTTGACGACTGCTACTTTGCTGCCGTCCATGCGGTAGAGATCCTGCCGCGCGGGCGTCGCGGCGTTGGAGTAGGTGTCCACGAACGTGGAAGCATCCGGCGCGATTCTGGCGTCGTGCGAGCCGGCATCTTTGGTGATGCGCGTGAGGGATTTGTCGCCGATGGAGACGCGGTAGAGCTGCGTGTCGCGGACGTCGTCTTTATTTGAAATGAAATAGATGAACCCGCGCGCTTCGTCCACTGCCGGATGATTTGCCGCGCCGGGACCGAAGCCGCCGAGATCGGAGATAGCCCAATCGCCGCTGGTGAGCTGCGCGAGTTCTTTGCCGGAATTATCGTAGAGATAGAAATGGCGGTAGCCGGTGCGCTCGCTGGACCACAGGAAGCGTTTCTTATCGGAGAAAAAATATAAATCGTCGCTGATGTTGATCCAGTATTTGTCGGACTCGGTAAGAATTGTTTTTGATGCTCCGGTTGCGGCGTCGGCGAAAAGCAGGTCCAGCTGATTTTGCGCGCGATTGATGCGCTGGATGGCGACGTGATGGCTGTCTGGCAGCCAGTCCACGCGAGCGAGATAGATGTCGGCGTTTGCGCCAGCGTCCATCCATCGGGTTTCAGGGGATGCACTTGCAGACCCTGATTTTGAGGATGTCGCGCCGCCGGTGACGTTGACGACGCCGACGCGCACGATGGGATTTGCTTCGCCGGCTTGCGGATAACGCGTGAATTCGGTCCCACCGGAGGGAGAGCTCATGTCCGCGATCGTGTAACGCGTTACCGGGCGCTCATCCATTTCGTAGTACGCGATTTTGGAGGAATCGGGCGACCACCAGTAGGCGGTGCGCGCGTCCAGTTCTTCGGGATAGACCCAGTCGAGCTTGCCTTTCAGAACTTCTTCGCTGCCGCCGGTGGTGAGCGCAGTGACGACGCTTGAGGAAATATTCACGACGAAGAGATTTGCGCTGCGCGAAAAGCTGATCCAGCGGGAGTCGGGCGAAAATTTGGGATCTTCGATTTCCTCTTCGCTGCTGAGGATTGGTTTGGGCGTCATCGTGTGGAGATCGAGGAGCACCAGGCTGTTGCTGCCGATGAAGAGGAGGGAATTGCCGTCGGGCGACCACAAATAATTGTCGGCTTGCACGCGGCCCAGGCCGGTCGACTGGCTGGTCTTGGCTTTTTCTGGCTGCATCACGGATTTCAGCGTGTCGGCGTTGACGAGCACTTTGCGCTCACCGGTTGTGGCGTTCATGGTCCAGAGCTGCAGTTCGAGGTTTCCGCCGGAGCCCTTGCGCTCGAGATAGGAGAAGCGCTTGCTGTCAGGCGCCCATTCGATTCCTTGGGTGAGGCGTCCGCCGAGGGAGGGCGGCTGGAAGAGGCGTTCGAGGGTGATCTCTTTGCCTGACTGTGCGGCGGGGGATTGCGCAAGAAGCGGCACGGATAGTGACGCGGCGAGAACGCCGATGAAAAGAAAATAGCCGACCAGTGGGCGCGAAGAGCTGGGCATGAATGCCTCCTGAATGAAACGCGTCATTCTATATCTGACGTGCGGATTGCGGAATGGCTCAGCTGGAGATTTCGTAGCTTGCCACTTAGTCGGCGCGCTGGGCCGTAGAAACTGCCGCGATCGGCGCGGATTCTGCGCGGCGCTTGCGTCGTTGCAGAAACGCGCCGATGGTTATCGCGAGCGCGAGAGCCAGAAAAGCACCATCGTGCAGCAGCGTCTTGGGCCCCAAGCGCTCTCCGGGGCCGAAGCACCCGCAATTGATTTCCAACCCCGCTCGGTAGGTACGAACTTGCGTCGCAAAAAAAGCGGCAATCAGCAGAGAGGTCACTAAAGCTGAATACGGCAGAAACACGCCGCTAAGCAGCCACAGCCCGAGGAACAGTTCGAAGGGCGGAAGCAGATGAGCGACAGGACTGACCAGTTGAGGAGGCAGAAGTTGGTAGGAGTCCACCTGCATAGCGAACAGAGAAAGCGAAGTCTTGATGGAAGCGCCGGACCAGGGCACGGCGGCCTGCGGTCTCAGCTTCGCGTAGGCCGCGACAATAAAAATCGCGGCGAGAGCTAGCCGACCAAGAATCAGCAGTATCCGTGCGAGGCTTCCGCGCGTTTCGTTGGGCGTCATCGGTGGTCTGGCTCGGCTATTGGCTCAAGAGCGTGTCAAAGAACTGCTTCAGGATCGGCCAGGTGATGATGCCGGAGGACGCGGGGTAGCTCTGGCCTTTGTAATGAATGATAAAGGTAGGAGTGGCCTGCACCGGGACCTGGTAGCCGAGTACGATGTCTTGCACGATGTATTGGTCCACCGGGCAGCCGGGATCCACTTGGGGCACGGTGCGATCGGCTTTCGACGTGGGCGGTGCGGCGGTGCAGCCTTTGAGGATTCCCTGGATGCGTTTGAAATTCGCAGGGCTGATGGCGCCGGCTACGTACTTTTCGATGTCGCCGTCCACGGGCCACTTGGCTTGATTGTCAAACAGCGCGGCGTCTACGTCCTGAAATTGCCCGATCATGGCAGCGGCATTGGCCCAACGCGCGGCTTGGCCGGAATAAGTGTGCATCTGAAGCGGGAAATCGTGATGGACCAGGTAAACCTTTCCGTTGGCGACGTAGTCCTGGATCATTGCGCGCAGCGTATTTTCAAAGAAGCTGCCGCACGAAGGGCACTGATAGTCGCTGAAGACTTCCATGGTGATGGGCGCATTGCGGTTGCCGATGGTTTTTACTGGAGCGCCGGGGGCGGCGTCTGCGGCGGCGCGCTTGTGCGCGGGCGTCGAGGACTTCGCGGAGGTGGGCGTCGTCGTTTGCCCGCTGCTAGTCGGGGCGAAAACTGCAAAGGCGATAAGGACGGCGGTGGCCCATTGAGCGCCCGGGGCCCTGCGGCGGATGAAGTGACGATTGGTTCTGGAAATCAAAACTACCTCCTGAGCATCAGATACCAGCGAGCTGCCATTGTAACGCGAAATGTTGGCGACCAAGCGCTGCGTTGTGTAGCCGTGTGCTGCTGCTGGAAGCGCCGGATTTAGGATGCGGGTGACGGGGAGTTGGTTCGCCGTGCAGGGGAAGACGCAAGATTAGCCACAAAGGCACATAGGCGCAGCGGTAAAGAGGCAGGGAGGGGCAACGGGGGGAGGGATAGGAGCAAGAGCGGAGAATCGGGCGGTATGGGCAAAACAGGCTGTAAGATTTCTGTTTACATAGGAATACAGACACACAGAAAACTTGACAATGACACACTCAACATGTATTATGGGTGAGTTTTCGAGCGGGTCTTCCTCCAGGATGCCCGCCGAACGTTGTTAGGAGCGAGATCCATGAGCAAGATTATAGGAATTGACCTGGGCACGACGAATTCGGTGGTAGCAGTGATGCAGGGCGGCGAACCAACCGTAATTCCCAACCAGGAAGGTGCGCGCACTACTCCTTCGGTAGTCGGGATCACCAAGAGCGGCGAACGCCTGGTGGGCCAGGTAGCCAAGCGGCAGGCGATCACCAACCCGGAGAACACGATTTATTCGATTAAGCGGTTTATGGGGCGCCGGTACGACGAAGTGAGTGAAGAATTGAAGATGGTGCCTTACAAGGTGGTGAAGCACGGCGAGGGCGTAGCGGTTTCGGCGTATGGCAAGGAATACACGCCGCCCGAAATCTCGGCGATGATTCTGCAGAAGCTGAAGCTTGCCGCGGAAGATTTCCTGGGCGAGAAAGTGACAGACGCGGTGATCACCGTGCCGGCGTATTTTAACGACGCGCAGCGCACGGCCACTAAGGACGCGGGCAAGATCGCAGGCCTCGACGTGAAGCGCATCATTAATGAGCCGACGGCGGCGGCGCTGGCGTATGGGCTCGACAAGAAGAAGGACGAGACGATCGCGGTGTACGACTTCGGCGGCGGCACGTTCGATATTTCCATCCTGGAAGTCGGCGAAGGCGTGATTGAAGTGAAGGCCACCAACGGCGATACGCACTTGGGCGGCGACAACATTGATCAACGCATCGTGGACTGGCTGGTGGAGGAGTTCAAAAAGGACGAAGGGCTGGACCTGAAGAGCAAGGGGAACGAGATGGCGTTGCAGCGCCTGCGTGACGCAGCGGAGCGCGCCAAGATCGAACTTTCGAGTACGATCGAGACGGAGATCAATCTGCCGTTCATCACGGCCGATGCGAACGGTCCGAAGCACCTGGTGAAAAAACTGACGCGGGCCAAGCTGGAAGCGATGGTGGACGACATCGTGAAGCGTTCGGTTGAGCCTTGCAAGCAGTGCATGAAGGACGCGGGAGTGGACGCGAGCAAGATCAACGAAGTGGTGCTCGTCGGCGGACAGACGCGCATGCCGATGATTCAGCAACTGGTGAAGGACCTGTTCGGCAAGGAAGGCCACAAGGGCGTGAATCCTGATGAAGTCGTGGCGGTTGGCGCGGCGATTCAGGGCGGCGTGCTGGGCGGCGAAGTGAAGGACATACTGCTGTTGGACGTGACGCCGCTTTCGTTGGGTGTCGAGACGCTGGGCGGAGTGACCACTGTGCTGATTCCGCGGAACACCACGATTCCGACGCGCAAGTCGGAAACGTTTTCGACCGCGGCGGACAATCAGACGTCGGTTGAAATTCACGTGCTGCAAGGCGAACGGCCTGTGGCCAGTGGAAATCGCTCACTCGGCAAATTCCACCTGGTGGGATTGCCGCCTGCTCCGCGCGGAGTGCCGCAAGTGGAGGTGACGTTCGACATTGACGCGAACGGCATCTTGAACGTTTCGGCGAAAGACAACGCGACGGGCAAGGAACAGAAGATCACCATCACGGCTTCGACTGGATTGAGCAAGGAAGAAGCCGAGCGCATGAAGAAGGAAGCAGATTCCCATGCGGCAGAGGACAAGGCGAGGCTTTCTGAAGTGGAGGCTCGCAACCGGCTGGACAATCTGGTGTACCAGACGGAGAAAGTGGTGAAGGACAACCGCGAGAAGCTGGCTGAGTCCGACGTGAAGACGGCGGAAGAGGCGATTGACGAAGCGCGTCGCGCACTGGCCGAAGGCGGCTTGGATAAGCTGAACGCGGCCGCGGAAAGCCTGACCAAGGCTTCACATCACATCGCGGAAACGATGTACAAGGCGCAGCAAGCGGCAGGCGCGGCGGCGGGAGCTCCGGGCGCGGAGGGAGCGAGCGGCGGCGGTGCGCAGGGCGGCAACACTTCCGGACAAGGCGATGTGGTGGATGCCGAGTTCGTGGATGTTGACGACTCGAAGAAGCCGAACTAAAGCGCAGGACGAGTTGTGAATGCACGGGCGGGTCCATCGAGAGACGATGGGACCCGCCCTTACATTTGTACGCGCGGTGAAATTGGTTTAGAAAACTTTTGCATATGGCTACCACCACCAAACAAGATTATTACGAGCTGCTGGGCGTATCGCGCACAGCGGCGGTGAAGGATATTCGCGCGGCTTATCGCAAGCTTGCGCGCAAATACCATCCTGACCTGAATCCCGGCGACAAATCCGCGGAAGAAAAATTCAAGCAGATTCAGGAAGCCTACGAAGTACTTTCCGATACAAAGAAGCGCCAGGTGTACGACCAGTTCGGCTTCAATCAGCCGGGGCAGGGCGGAGCTCCGCCGCCGGGCGGAGGATATGGTTACGGCGGCGGTGGCGCGCCGGAAGATGTGCATTTCGATTTTGGCGGATTTGATTTTGGCGGGGGCGGTGCGGGTGGAGGAGGCGGGACTAGTTTCCGCGATCTGTTCAGCCAGGTATTTCGCGGGCAGAATGCGGCGCGTGAAGCGAACGAGCGCGAAACGGGCAGCGACCTGGAATTTCAGATCGAGATCACTTTTGCAGAGGCGATGCGCGGCGCGGTGAAGAAGCTGAGCATCACGAGGCTGGACGTGTGCAGCGTGTGTCATGGCGCGGGCGTGCAGCCGGGCGATGCAAAGGTTTGTCCTACGTGCGGCGGGACGGGGCAAGTGACGCAGGTGAGCGGCAAGATGCGTTTTCAGATTGCTTGCTCGCGCTGCGGTGGCACGGGACGTCTGCACACGATGTGCAAGAATTGCGGTGGAGAAGGGCGCGTGCCGCGTGTGGAATCGCTGGACGTGCGCATACCGCCGGGCGCGCAGACAGGTTCGCGCGTGCGCGTCGCAGGGCGCGGCAATGCGGGGCTGCATGGTGGACCTCCGGGGGATCTGTATATTGTGATGAAGGTGGAACCGCATCCATTTTTCGAACGGCGCGGCGATGATCTATACACCGTGGTTCCGGTGACGGTGACGGAAGCTTCGCTCGGGTCGAAGGTAGAAGTGCCGACGATTGATGGGCGGGCGCAGGTGCGCATTCCTCCTGCGACGAACAGCGGCAAGAAACTGCGCTTGCGCGAAAAAGGCGCGCCTTCGATTCGCCAACCGGGAAAGCGCGGCGATCAGATCGTGGAAGTACAGATTGTGGTCCCGAAGCCGGAGGACGAGCGCGTACGGAATTTGCTGAAGGAATTGAGCAAGCTCGATCCGGAAGATCCGCGTCGCGAGATATTTTCGCGCGCGACGGTTTGAGGAGAAGTTTCATGGCAGCGCGTCCCAGGAAAAGAGCGAAGGCCGGTTACATGATCAGCGCGGTGGCGGAGCTGTATAAGCTGCATCCGCAGACGTTGCGATTGTACGAGCGCGTGGGATTGCTTACGCCTTCGCGTTCGCAGGGAAATACGCGGCTGTACACAGACCAGGACCTGGAGCGGCTCGAGGTAATTTTGAATTTGACGCGCGAGCTGGGCGTGAATCTCGCGGGGATCGAGATTATCTTGAACATGCGCGACAAGATGGCGGAGATGCAGTCGCAGATGGAAGCGTTCACGCATTTTGTGCGCAGTGAGATGGCGCGTGGGTTTAATGCCGGCGAAGACCGCAAATATCGCAATGCGATTGTGCGCACTACGCCGCGGCAGGCGATTCGCGTGCATAAGTAAATTGCCGTAGTTAATCTGCGTTTTTGCTTTCCTCGAAGCTTTCCACAGGTACGAAAACTTCCACAGGCATGGGTGTGCTTGCGCGCGACGGGCGCGGCGCTTATTCTTTCAGGATGGCGCGAGCGGATTGTCCCCATTGTGAAGGCAGCGGATGGAAAGTGGTGGAGCGCACCACGGAAGGCGCGCAGGCGCTGGCGGCGGACCGACCCGGGGCGGGAACCGACGAGCCGAAAATGGTGTGGGCGGTGCCGTGCGATTGCACGACGGGCGATCGGACAGCGCGTGCCTTGCAGCGTTCGCGCGTGCCGGAACGTTACCGGCATTGCGATTTCGAAAATTACGAAACGGACAATGATATTGAGAACGTTTCGCGCGAGCAGATGGCCGCGTGGAATCGCAGCCTAGCGCAGGCGAAATTAATGGTGCAGCGTTTCGCAGAGGAATTTACGCCGGTTTCGGACGTACGCACCGAGCACGGATTGCTGCTGATGGGTCCGTGCGGCGTGGGCAAGACGCACTTGGCAGTTTCGGCGATGAAATCCATTGTGCTGCGCGGACATAGCGGACTTTTTTACGATTATCGCGAACTACTGAAAGCGATTCAGGATAGTTATAACGCGGAGAGCCAGGCGACCGAGATGAGCGTGCTGGAGCCGGTGTTGAAAGCGGAGATTTTGGTGCTGGATGATGTGGGTTCGAGCAAGCCTTCGCCTTGGGCGCTGGAGACCGTGGGACATGTGCTAAACACGCGTTACAACGAGAAGCGCGTAACTTTGTTGACGACAAATTTTCTGGATTCCGATGCGGCGGCCGGAAGTTCAGCGAATGGCGCGCCGCCAACGCGCGTGGCGGGAATGCGCGTGCCAACGATGGAGGATTCGCTGACCGAACGCGTCGGCAAGCGCATTCGTTCGCGTTTGTATGAGATGTGCCGCACCGTGGAAATTTTCGCGGCGGATTACCGCAAGGAAATTCGCCACGCAGGTCCGTTTCGGTAACTGAAAGTGCGCCGCGAGCCGCGGTCGTGTGCGGGTCCGAAACACAATTCCACTATCATCATTGCGTAACATTGGTCTGAACTGACGCGACTGCCGACGGGCCGGTTTTTCGCGATGGTTTGTTGACAATGCGCGAATTGGGCGGGTATCATCCTCGTGATAAGAGCGTCTAGCGTGGGCGTTCTATCCCCTTCTTTGCTCCAAACCCCAGCGGGTGGAGTAGCCGAGTCCGAATTCTCGGCAGCAGGGCACGAATCCGTACGGAGGCCGCTCCCCAATGTCACCCGAACACGACCCGAATCTCCCCACAGCGACGGTTGAATCAGCGAGCAGTGACGCGCCTGTAGAAAATCCGCACGGCAGCGCTGGCGAAGCTATTTCCGAGTCTCCGAGCGGCGCCGTGCGCATGGCGGCGTCTGTGAGCTCGGCGGGGACAGGTGCGGCTGTGGCGCGAGCGCCAGAACCTCGTGCAGGCGACAACGGCGTGGCGGAACGCGCAGCTGCGACGACAGAACCGGCGGATGCGCAGGGATCTGCAAGCGTGACGGAAGAAGCGAGCGCGACGGAAACTGCGCAGCTGGCCGCGTCTGCTGACAGTTCGGAAATCACCGCGGCGGTTCAAGCTGTGGATGCCGTCGAAACAGCGGCGGCAATTCCGGCCGTTGGTGCGCCGGAAGCAGCCGTGTCGGCCGACGGCTCGGAATCTGGCGAGACATCGCAAACGATGGATCAGCTGATGGAGCAGTTCGCGGTGCCCGAACCCGCCGCAGCCGAAGGCGAAATTTTCGATGGGCACGTGCTGGCGGTGACGGACGCGGGAGTGATCGTGGACGTCGGGGGGAAGTTCGAAGGATTGGTTCCCGCGCAGGAATTCGTGGATTCGGGCAGCCCGATTGAGTTTGGACCGGGGCAGACAATTGAAGTGGAGCGTTTGCACGCGCAGAAAGATGGTTACGTGCTGCTGTCGCACGTGCGCGCGCATCGGCGGCGCGTGTGGGAGCGAATCGAGAAATCGTACCGCGAACACGCGACAATCAAGGGAAAGGTTACGGAGCGGATCAAGGGCGGGTTGGTAGTGGATATCGGCGTGCGCTCATTCCTGCCGGCTTCGCAGATTGAATTGCGTCCGGTGCACGATCTGGATTCGTGGAAAGACAAAGAAATCGAAGTGCGCGTGCTGAAATTGAATCGCAAGCGCGGCAACGTGGTGGTGAGCCGCCGTGCGATCCTGGAAGAAGACCAGAAATCGAAGCGCGAGACGCTGATGGGCTCGCTCGCCGAAGGCACGATCGTCACCGGCAAAGTGAAAAACGTGACGGACTACGGCGTGTTCGTGGACCTGGGCGGAATGGATGGACTGCTACACGTTAGCGATCTGGTGTGGGGCCGCGTGCCGCATCCTTCTTCGATCGTGAAAGCGGGCGACGACCTGCAAGTGCAAATCCTGAAATTTGATAAGGACAAACAGCGCATTTCGCTGGGACGCAAGCAGCTGCTGCCGGACCCTTGGGCAACAGTGCCGGAGCGTTTTCCGGTAGGCACGCGCGTACATGGAAAGGTGGTCGGCGTGACGGACTACGGCGCGTTCGTGCAGATTGAGCCGGGCGTGGAAGGCCTGGTGCACGTGAGCGAAATGAGCTGGTCGAAACGCACCAAGCATCCGGCCAAGATCGTGAAGGAAGGCGACCAGCTGGAAGTAGTGGTGCTGGAAGTGAAGACGGACCAGCGGCGTATTTCTTTGGGATTGAAGCAGACGCAGCCTGATCCGTGGGATGCGGCGGCGGAAAAATATCCGGTGGGCACAGTGGTTAGCGGACGCATCCGCAATTTGGCGGATTTTGGCGCGTTCGTCGAGATCGAAGAGGGCATGGAAGGGTTGATCCACATCAGCGACGTGAGCTGGACCGAGCGCATCAAGCATCCCAGCGAGAAATTCAAGAAGGGCGATACGGTGGAAGCGAAAGTCCTGAAAGTGGATTCGCAGAACCGGCGGCTTTCGCTGGGCATCAAGCAATTGAAGGATATCTGGGCGGATTGGTTCACGGCGCACAAAGTCGGCGACATATTGAAAGGCAAAGTGGCGCGCACTACTGACTTTGGAGCCTTCGTCGAGTTGGCGGAAGGAATTGAAGCGCTTTGCCACGTTTCTGAAATCGAAGAGCGGCGGCCGAAAGGCGATCGTGACAAGGAAAAGGCGGCGCGCGGCGCTCGTGTGACGGCCGTGCTGACCACTGGGACCGAATACGAATTCAAGATCCTGCGGCTGGAACCGGAGCAGCACAAAATCAGCCTGAGCTATCGCGCAGCACAGAAACAGGTGGAGAGGCAGGAGATCGAATCGTACCGAGCGGCTGCAGCGCCCACGCCGCGGGCGCCGAAATCTTCACCGACGGCGACGATTGGTGATGCCATTATGGCGAAACGGCAGTCGTCTTAGGCTTATTTGACTGCTTGTTAGACTGAGGATTCGCCGGGGGCGCGGGGGCGATGCCTGGCTGAATTTATTTCTCGCAGGAAAGTCATTTACCTTGCGGTAGATTGGTGATATGCAAGGACATGCGTTGCCCCTCCCTAACGCGTACAAGGCCGAGTGTAAACCGAAATCTTAACGAGGAGGCTCTCACCCATGGCAGAAGCTGCCGGAGAGCATGGAAACAAAGAACATACAATGACGAAGGCGGAACTCGTCGAAGAGGTCACGCGCGTCACGGAACTGCCACGCAAGGAATCTGAAGCGGTGGTGGAAACGATTTTCGAGAGCATTATCGCCGCGCTGCAGGCCGACGATAAGATCGAAATCCGCGGCTTCGGAAGCTTTCGCACGCGGCAGCGGCGCGGACGCACGGGCCGCAATCCCAAAACTGGGGCTAAGGTGGAAGTGCCTCCCAAGAAGATCCCCTACTTCAAGCCCAGCAAGGAATTGAAAGATTATGTGAATAATCCGCGTGCAGCGGGCGCGGTCGCGGGCGAGCACGGTACTCCCCAGGGTCACACTCAAAGTTGAGCGGGGACTTGGGGGACTGACCGCGATGGATTATTTGTGGACGCCTTGGCGGTATCGCTACATCGCGGACGACAAGAAAGACGAGGGCTGTGTTTTCTGCGAGGCAGTGGCCGCGAACGATGACGCCAGGACGCTGATCGTTTTCCGCGGGCGTAAGAACTTCATAATCCTCAATCGTTATCCTTATACTTCCGGACACGTGATGGTGGTTCCTTACTTTCATTCTGCAGACCTTGCTGCGTGCGATTCTGATACCACGGCTGAAATGATGACTTTGGCGCAGCGTTCGCAGTCGGCGCTGGAGAAGACTTATCACCCGCAGGGTTACAACCTCGGCATGAATTTGGGCAAAGCTGCGGGCGCGGGCGTTACCGGACATTTGCATATGCACGTGTTGCCGCGGTGGCTTGGCGATTCGAACTTCATGACCGTGGTGGGCGAGACCCGCGTGGAGCCGGAAGATTTGGATACCACGTATGAAAAACTTCGCAGCGCGCTCGCAGGTTGAACTTTATGGATGCAGCTGATCGCGAACAAATTTTGCGGCTGATTGCGGAATCGGATGAGGCTCTGGTTGCCGCGGTGGCGGGGCTTGACGATCACGGTGTGCGTCGTCGGCCGGAGCCGGAGCGCTGGTCGGTTCTAGAATGTGTGGAGCATGTGATTCTCGTGGAAGACGGCGTCTTTGCCAGCATCAGTGTACGGTCAAGGCCGGGCGCGCCGCCCGCGGAACTGCGCCGCGAAGGACAGATCTTGCGCGGCATGACTAAACGGGAGCTCAAGTTTACGGCGCCTGAATTCGCGGAGCCGGCGGGCCGTTATGCGTCGCTCGCGGAAGCGCTGCAGGAATATCGTAAGCGCAGGGCGCGCACCGTCGCTTACGTGGAGCAATACCAGGAAGACCCTCGCAACAGAACCACACTGCATCCGGCGCTTGGTCCGGTGAGCTGCCAAGAAATGTTTTTGGTGCTGGCGTTGCACCCGGCACGCCACGCGCTGCAAATCCACGAAGCGCGCAAGCGCCTCGGTTTAGAATAGACTGGGACGTGCGGTAGAATTTCGATGGTCACGAGGCGTGTTGCTGCGTTGATCTTTCTGCATTTTTCATCGGGAGTCCAGAGTGGACTTGGAACTGAGCGAAGAACAGCAGTTGCTGCAGAAGAGCGTGCGGGAATTTGCCGAGGCGGAAGTTAGGCCGCTGGCAAAGGAAAACGACGAGACGGGGAAATACCCGCGCGGGCTGTTTCAGAAGGCTGCGGAGCTGGGATTGACCGGCGTGGCCATTCCCGAAGCGGAAGGCGGCGCGGGGATGGATCACATCAGCTACGCGATCGTGGTGGAAGAGATTTCGCGCGTGTGCGCTTCGACGGGCGTGATTTTGTCGGTGCAGAATTCCTTGTATTGCGACCCGATTCATCGTTTCGGTACAGAAGAGCAGAAGAAAAAATTCCTGTTGCCGTTCGCGCGCGGCGAAAAGATTGGATGCTATGCCCTTACCGAGCCGCAGGCTGGATCGAACGCGGCGGCGCTCGCGACCAAGGCTGTGCGCAAGGGCGACAAGTACGTGATCAACGGCACGAAAGCATGGATCACCAATGGCGGGGCGGCGGATGCGGCGATTGTGTACGTGAATACGCAGCCGGAGAAGGGTGAGAAGGGAATCACGGCGCTGGTCGTCGAAAAGGGGACGCCGGGGTTTGCGGTGGGCAAGGAAGAAAAAAAGCTCGGCATTCACGCGACGGCTTGCACCGAACTTTCGTTCAGCGATTGCGAAGTGCCCGCCGGGAACCGCATCGGCGAGGAAGGTGAAGGATATAAGGTTGCGCTTTCGACGCTGGATGGCGGGCGTATCGGGATTGCGGCGCAGGCTACGGGGATCGCGCAGGGCGCGTTCGAGGCTGCTCTGAGTTACGCGCAGCAGCGGCAGGCGTTTGGGCATCCCATCGCGGATTTTCAGGCGATTCAATTCATGCTGGCGGATATGGCCACGGAAATAGACGCGGCACGTCTGTTGCTGCGTCGCGCGGCTTGGAAACAGGACTCCGGCGCGCGATTTTCCATGGAAGCGGCGATTGCGAAACTTTTCGCGAGCGAAATGTCCACGGGTGTGGCGCACAAAGCCATACAGATTCACGGCGGCTACGGATATAGCAGCGAGTATCCCGTCGAGCGGGCTTATCGCGATGCGCGCATTACGGAGATTTACGAAGGCACCAGCGAAATTCAGCGCCTGGTGATCGCCGCGTGGGTTTTGAAAAGCTATTAGAGGTTTTTCGTAGCGGTGGTTTCGCAAAGCGGGACTACCATCGGCGATTGCCGCGCCGGCGACGGCGCACTGAAGTGCGCCGCTACAGGCCCGCTACTCTGATCGCACTTTCTTGCGAAGCCCGGCCAACATAAAAGCTGCTTCGATCAGACGATCGAACAATTTGTACATCCTGCGCTTACGATCGAAATGCGAAACCCCCAGACCGCAAATAACGAGGACCATTGTGCACAGGACGACGTAACCCACAAGGTTGTTGAGCCGCTCATCGCTTGTGTAACTCCCGAATTTTCTGCTGAGGTCCGGCACCCCCAAACCGACGCGCGGTGGAATTATCCTCATGGCCACGACGGCGCAGATCAAAATCACGGCCGCGGCGACAACTTTCCGGTTTCCGCTTACGGGCCCGGCGGATACACCGGCGTGATCAAGCATCACGGACAGGTAATGATCTTCCTTCTTCAGCTTGCGCGCCGCACTAATCCAGGAAGCGAACTCCTCAGGGCTGTCCATTCGCGTTCGCTTCGTTGCATTTCGTATTAGGTGCGCGATCTTGTTCTCATACTTGTCCTGATCGTAGTCTCGATCAAAGGCGTCGTTTACTTCCATCATGTCCGGCAGGGTCCAATCGGTTTCTGAAAAGTACAGCATCTTGCGCTCGATTTCAGGCAGCGAAACGTTTTCATTTTGCGCTTCCGCGACAATTCCGGAAACCAGAAACTCTTTGGCTTCACGCGCTGTGGGGAACCGGTCCATAACTAAGCGGGATATTACTCTGGCTGACGCGATCACGGGGAACATTTTGAGCAAGGCGATTTCTACCTTCGGGCTAGTCGCCCGAAATGACATAGTTGCGTTTTTCGCTCTACGCGCACAGAGGCTTCGCGCTGGATTTCCGCCCGGTGTATCCTCGTACGGATGCTTGAGCTTGATTGCGGGTTGGAATTCTTCACGGACTTCGCGCCCGATTTCTTTGCCGCCGTTCCGGCGCGGCCGGGAATTTTTCTGCTGGAGATGCGCGCAGCCAGCACCGGAACTGCTGTCGCGACTCGAACTGTTGCGCAGCCTTACCTGGCGCGGACCGCGGATATTCGCCGGGCTGCGGAACGTTTGTTGGGCGCGCCGGAAGCGGCTTCGAAGCAACTGAATTTGCGCGACGTTACTGCGCGTATTCGCTATCGAGTGACTGGATCGAAATTCGAGCAGAACCTGGCTTTCTACCAGAACGCGCGCACGTATTTTCCCAGACGGTATCGCGAATTGATGCGCTTGCGGCCGCCCGCGATGTTGAAAGTGAATCTGCGCAATGCGTACCCGCGTTGTTACGTGACGCGGAGGATTCGCGGCGACGAAGGATTTTATTTCGGGCCGTTCGGGTCGCGGCGATCGGCAGAAGATTTCAGCGAAAGTTTTCTGGACCTCTTCAAGACGCGCCGTTGCCAGATCAAAATCCGGCGGGACCCTGATTATCCGGGCTGCATGTATTCGGAAATGAAAATGTGCCTGGCGCCGTGTTTCGCGGGATGCACGCAGGAGGAGTACGACGTCGAAATCGGGCGCGTGCTGGAATCGCTGGAAACAACCGGCACGGCGCTGACCGAGCAACTGGCGCAGGAACGCGCGGCGGCGAGCGACGAGCTTGATTTTGAGCGCGCGGCAGCTCTGCACAAGCGTCTGGATAAAGTGACGGCAGTCTTGCGCGGGATGCCGGATTTGGCGCGGCGGATTGAAGAGCTGGACCTGGCGATTTTGCAGCGGTCGGCCGAGCCGCAGACGATTGCCGTTTTTCCGGTGCGCGGCGGAATGCTGGAGGAGCCATTGTTCTTGCGTTTTGCTGAAATCTCCAGCGAGCCGCGTTCGGTGGAAGCGATTTTGAAGGATGCGCTGGAGCCGGGATGGAACGACGACGGAAGCGAAACGGCGGCCAGTGGGCGCAGGCGGAAACGCGACGATGAAGAATCGCAGCTGGTGGTGCGCGAAAGGAATTTGCGGGCGCGGTACGGCTTGCGCGTGGCGTTGCCGGATTTGCACGATTATTTGGCGCTATTGACACGATGGTTTTACTCGAAGCCGCGCGAGGGCGAAATCCTGTTTCGCGACAAAGTCTGGCCGTATCGCCGCATGTTACGCGCGTGCAGCCGACTACTGGCGGGGCCGCAGCAGACGCAGAGCGCGCCGCATCCGCAGCAATAGTTGTGTGTGTACCGCGTGAATGTTGCTACCAGAATGGACTGATGCTTAAAGGTCGGCGCTTGCAATCGCGGCGGCCCGACGGGAGATTGCGTCGTACAATAAAAGTGATGGAAACTGCGGACACCGCGACGACCTCTACATCTTCGCCGACCGGCCCTGAAGTTCGCTCGCGCTTTCGCGACATAGCGCGTTCCTTGCGCCACCGCAATTTCCAGCTTTTCTTCAGCGGGCAGATGATTTCTTTGATCGGCACGTGGATGCAGACGGTGGCTCAGGCCTGGCTGGTGTATCGCATCACGGGATCGTCGCTGCTGCTGGGCGTAGTGGGCTTCGCGGGGCAGATCCCGATTTTTTTATTTGCGCCGCTAGGGGGATTGGCGGCGGATCGCTTGAACCGGCATCGCGTGGTGATTGGCACGCAAGCCGCTTCAATGATTCTGGCATTTATTCTGGCGGTGCTCACGCTGCTGCACATTATAAGAGTGTGGGAGATTGTGGTGCTGGCGGCGCTGCTGGGAGTGGTGAATGCGTTCGACGTGCCGGCGCGGCAATCTTTTCTGATCGAGATGGTGGTGCGCGAAGATTTGATGAACGCGATCGCGCTGAATTCTTCCATGTTCAATGGTGCCCGGATCATTGGCCCGGCCATCGCGGGGATTCTGGTGGCGCGAATTGGCGAAGGCTGGTGCTTTTTCGCGAATGCCGTGAGTTACGTCGCGGTGATCATAGGGCTGCTATTGATGAAGCTGGGGCCGCTGCGCACCGCGCCGAAAGGCTCATCGCCTTTCGAGCATATAGTTGAAGGGTTCCGCTACGTGTGGCGCACCGCACCGCTGCATGCGCTGATCCTTTTGATCGGACTGGTCAGTCTCGTGGCCGTGCCATATTCCGTTCTGATGCCGATTTTCGCGGACCGCGTGCTGCATCGCGGCGCACACGGCCTGGGAATTTTGATGGGTGCGGCAGGAGTTGGCGCGCTGTTCGGCGCTCTCACGTTGGCCGTGCGGCGGAGTCTGCGCGGGCTAGGACGCGTCGTCGGTCTTTCGGCCGTCGGGTTCGGCGTTTCGCTGATCCTTTTCTCTTTCTCGAAAACCTTTTGGCTGTCGGTGATACTGCTGATTCCAGTGGGCTACGCGGTGATGCTGGAAATGTCGGGTTCGAACACGTTGATTCAAGCGATGGTGCCGGACGAACTGCGCGGACGGGCCATGGCGATGTACACCATGATGTTCATGGGCATGGCGCCGATTGGTTCGCTGATTTCGGGGGCGCTGGCGGGCGCGATTGGCGCGCCGCAGACGGTGGCGCTCGGGGGACTGGGCGCTATCGCTGGAGGAATTGCATTTGTGCGGCGTTGGCCCGCGCTGCGTTTGCAGGCGCGCGAGTTGTTGATCGCGCAAGGAGTGCCGGTGAGCGAGATCGTGCAGAAATGATTTCTCGTTTCGTGACGAGTGCGCCGATTTTTCCGAGGCCGGGGCTGCGAACTGCGGCGGACCGGTTCTGCTATACTGCGCGGCACTACGATTTTCTGTTGCGAAGAGGGGACTGATGTCATCCGTTGCACCATCGAATCGCGAACGTAAAGGCGGATCTGCGACTGCAGAGGGAACTTTGCGTTATGCGGCGCGATTTCAAGGACGCGCGGCCGCGGGACACTTTCGCGAGATACGCGGCGGGCTGGTGCTTTCTTCGATCGGCATCGGAACATATCTGGGCGAAGCAGATGAGGCGACGGACGGGGCGTACGTGGACGCGGTGGTGGCGGCGGTGCAGGGTGGCGTGAATGTGGTGGATTCGGCCATCAATTACAGGTTTCAGCGGAGCGAGCGCGCGGTGGGCGCGGCGTTGCGCGAACTTTTCGAGAAGGGCTACGGGCGCGACGAAATTATGGTGTGCACCAAGGCAGGATTTTTGACGCCCGACGGAGAAATGCCCGCCGATCCGAATACTTATTTTGCGCAGGAATTTCTGGAGCGCGGAATTTTTCGCGTGGAGGACATTGCCGCGGGATGCCATTGTATGGTGCCGGATTACTTGGCGGATCAATTGGAGCGCAGCCGGCAAAATCTGGGGTTGGATACGATTGACGTCTTCTACCTGCACAATCCGGAAACGCAATTGAGCGAAGTGCCGCTCGATGAATTCCGGCGGCGAATTCGCGAAGCGTTCTTGTTTCTGGAGTCGGCGATCGCGACGAAGAAAATCCGCGCGTACGGCATGGCTACTTGGAATTCGTTTCGCGAAGATCCCAAGGCCGGGGGATTTTTGTCGCTGCCGGAGATGGTGAAGATCGCCAAGGACGTGGCGGGAGACGATCACCACTTCCGTTTTGTGCAGTTGCCGTTCAATTTGGCGATGCCCGAAGCGCTGACGCGGCCGAATCAGATGGTGGGCGGGAAGGCGATGCCGATGGTGCAGGCGGCGCGGGATGCGGGAATCGCGCTGGTGACGAGCGCTGCGCTGCTGCAGGGGCAGCTGACGAAAAATTTGCCGTCGTTTGTTAATTCGGCGCTGGGTTTGAAGGATAACGCGACGCTGGCGCTGCAGTTTGCGCGCTCGGTGCCGGGACTGACGACCGCGCTGGTAGGAATGAGCCAGGTGCCGCACGTAAAAGCGAATCTGGAATTGGTGGGCATCGAGCCGGCCTCGCGCGAACAGTTCCTGAAATTATTCGAATCGAAAAATTAGGATTGTGCGGTTGCGGCAGGGCCGCGCGGGTGGCGTTCGTCGAGCCAGGCATCAATCGCGGTGCGAACTTTTTCGAGCTGGCCGGCGAAGAAGTGATCCGCGCCTTCGAAGATGACGAGGCGCTTGGGCTCGGGCAACGTGGCGAATAGCGCTTCGACGTTGGCGCGCGATCCATATTGATCTTCGCCGCCCTGGATTATCAGTTTTGGTTTCGCGCAGCCGCGTAGGTACGTTAAGTCCGAGTGGTCCACCGGAATTCCCAGGCCGATTAAATCTGAGACGCGCTGGTCCGCGCAACCCACACGCAATCCCACCATTGAACCGAAACTGAACCCCGCTAGCAGGATTGGTGTGCGTGGAAATTCCTTCGCAAGATAATCGAGCGCGGCGCGGACGTCGTCTTGTTCGCCCTTGCCGCGATCGTGGACTCCCTCGCTCAGTCCCGCGCCACGAAAATTGAAGCGCAGTACCGGAACGCCCCGCAGGTGGAACGCCTTCCCCGCCTGATACGCAACCTTATTGTGCATGGTGCCGCCAAATAGCGGATGCGGGTGACACACGACGGCGACAAGTGGCGGATTCGCGGCGGGCACGGTCCAGAGCATAGCCTCGAGGCGCCCGGCCGGGCCTGCAAGAAAAAAGTTGCGATGGAATGTTTCAGCCATGAAATTGTCAGCGCACGAGTGTAACGGAGTGGTCACGGCTGCGCAAAACGGAGGCTGGCGTGTCAGGCTTTCTTGGGGACATCCCAGCGGACGGCGATACTGGTGAGGATGGCGCTCATTCCGGCGAGCGGATTCGAAAGCGGGACCGAACTTGCGGGAGTGGCGCAGTTTTCGACGCGCACGATGCGGGCTGGAATTTCTCCGGCGCAGGCCCAATCACCCCAGGGAATTTTGGCGAGGACGGCGTCGCCGGCGCAGTAAATGTGCGCGGATTCGAAGCGAGCTCCGGTGCGAGAAATATTTTGCGTCATGGATTCCTCGGGCCAGGGAAAACCCAGGGCGCGCACGAAGATGGGCAGCGCGAAAGAAATTCTGGAGCACGCGCGGCGTTCGCGATCTGTGGGTCGGGATGCAGTTCGCGCGGGCAGATCGAGTTGCAGCGCGACTTGATATCCCGTGCCCGCACACGATTCGACGCGCACCACGCGCGCGGGAGTTTCCGGCGGGATGCCGGAGCAGGAAGCCGCGTCGAAAGGAAACACCACCCAGACGCGCGAGCCGGATTCGCAGGACTCGTTGCGTTGCACGCGAATTCCATTGCGCGAAACGTCGAGCGTGTAGGTGGATTCCATGCGCATGCCGAGTGGGCCGCGCCAGCGGACGCGCGCCGGAAGTTTCAGTTGGGCCCGGGGATGTTTGCGCAATTCCAGGGACGTGGAGGCCGGGGGCATGGGCGGCTATCGTAGCCGCACGGGCGGGGCAGGTCAAATTTCGCCGCGGGATTTTTTGCGGGCGGCCTCTGGTACTTTAGTAAGGCGCGAAAGTTTCGGAAACGTTCGCCGGGCGCGAATTGGCGGGTGCGTAAAAGACATTGCGCGGAGGCGGGAAGCGGTGATAGCTTGACGCAATCGAAGAGGCCCGCGGGAGGGTTGATGGACAGCGCCAAAGAACGCCGCGCCGCACGCCGTTTTTCGATGAT
>Ga0070764_10000095_pt1 | contig 27787 bp, 15 predicted proteins | sample HubBroMetageWRM4_FD_67287 | JGI IMG/M metagenome (GOLD analysis project Ga0070764, IMG submission 67287) | Warmed soil microbial communities from the Hubbard Brook experimental Forest, New Hampshire - Hubbard Brook CCASE Soil Metagenome WRM 4 | ecosystem: Environmental > Terrestrial > Soil >... | reverse complement strand
CGGCAATGCCAGGAATTGAAGAATGGCTATGTCGCCCTTGTTGAGGCTGTTCGAACTGCTCAAGGCACGCGGCTTGCTTGCCTCGCTGACGTCAGGAAGGAATCACGTCACGAAAAAGACGAGCCGAGACCGTTCTTCCGGTAGATTGCTTCCTCGACTCGAATCGAATGCATTTTTCGGAGGCCTTGTCCAAACTTGCACAAAGTACATTTACTTTTTGTAGCCCAATTGGTAGCCCAACAAGCAGAGGGTTCTGCACTGTAAAGAGACGTCGATTCAACGACTTAGGTGAAATGAAGGCGTGGTTGCAAAGCAGGTGTTCTACCAGCTGAGTTACACGCCCCTGCAACTACATGATTCTAATAGTTAGTCTAATCGAATTTCGCGAGATTGACTACCTGCTCCGTTGGCAGGTGCTCACGCATATTGATCTGCCCACCCGTCACGTGCAACCTTCACCGTGTGACGTGCTTACAATGACTTCCTGAACAGCCTTAACTTTGAGTCTTGGTCCATTCGGTCCAAGAACGCAGATTTCGGGATGGGTTGGTGGGACGCTGTACCCATTAAATTGTGTCGACAACGGATTCACCTCGACCATTGGTCGACGAGCACTCGATTGAGTGAACTGCTCTGGTGAGACAGTTTTGGTTTGAACATTTCTGAGAATCCCGTTTCTGCGGAGCTTCCGAGTTGACCATCTGGGAGTTGATCGGCTCGATCAACACAAGCGTTTATCGCTACTAATCCGACGGGCAAGGCGATAGCTTCCGGCTTGCCCGCGACTCGGATGAGTACCTCAAGTCCATCAACTCAAATCGCGCGCTCCAGAAAAAGATTGATGAGTCGAAGTCGTAATCGCAAGGGCGATGGCATCTCGAGACCGAAGATAATGGAGCGTCCCCACGGACAGCACTCAACATTACGGTGCCGACGATTAACGAGAGAACGTTGTTTGATAACTCCAAGAACCGTGCGGCTATCTCGTTTTGAGATAGCTAGTGCGAAGGGGATTTATCAACGTCTATCTCGACCCCGAACCTCGCATTCGGGCTAGGACGGTCGAAACGGTTCGATCAAGCTGGGAGCCTCATTTTTTTCAACAATTCGGCGCGCCGTGGATCCGGCAGAAGACTTTTCATCAGCGGGCTGGTTTTCATTTCTGGCGTGCCAGGGTCGCGCTGCCGATAGGCGCGTTCGAGCCACTCAAATGCCTTATCAATTTCTCCGCGATAAGCGTAGATCTCGCCAATTTGAAAAGCAGAGTCATTTTGGTGTGTGGCGATGAGTTGCTTCAACGCCTTGTCGGAATCCTCTGTGCGGCCCTGCGCGTAATAAGCCAGCGCTTCACCCGACAATCTCTCCCCCTCACCCTTCTCCTTCTCCGTCTCCGCGAGAGCCTCTTCGTTGCGCCCTTCCGAGAACAGAACCTTGCCCCGAGTCACGTACAGTCCCGAAAGGTGCGGATTCATTTCTTCAGCCTTTTGCAGCGCGGCCAATGCTTCATCATAGCGGCCTTGGTAGAACAGCTCGTATCCTAATGCCAACTGAAAATTCGCTCTCAGCGGGTCGAGCGCCACCGCAAGCTTGTATAGCTCGATTGCCTCGTCCGTGCGGCCCAGCCTTCTGGCTAAGTAGGCGCGACCGTGAAAGACCTCGGCGCTGCCCGGCTCCAGCATCGCGGCCTTTCTCAAAGAGACTTCAGCCCCGTCCCAGTCCCAGTCGTGATTCATCTGGATCCTCGCTAACCGCAAATAACCTGCGGCCAGATTGGGATCGAGCGCAATAGCTTTTTCCGCGCTCTCTCGTGCCTTGCGGAATCCTTCGTTGCTCTCGATCAGGCCAAGCCCGGACATCGTTTCCAGCACCTGTGAACGTTGCGCCCACGCCGCGGCGTAATTCGCATCGAGCTTAATGGCTTGATCGGCATACATGAGCGCTTTATTGAGATCTTCCTTGTCTTGCCCGCGAGCTGCAAAGTATTTCCCCTGCAGATACGCCTGATACGCCTCGGGATTATCGCTGCGCAGGGTCGAAGAAACCGGCTGGCCGCTACTGCCCAGCAGTTTCAATTGCAACGCCCCGGCTGCGGCTAGCGCGATCTCATCCTGTACGGCAAGAATGTCGTTGATCTCCCGATCGTATGTCTGCGACCAGAGTTGAAAACCATCGGCCGCCTTGACCAACTCCGCCGTCACGCGCACATGGTTGCCTTCGCGTCGCACACTTCCCTCGAGAACATTCGCCACGCCGAGCTTTCGCCCCACGTCGCGCAAGTCCACATCTTTGCCTCTGAACTGAAAGGATGACGACCGTCCGACCACCTTCAGGCCGGACACTTGAGCGAGATCATTAATCAGCTGCTCGGCGAATCCGTCTGAAAAATACGTCTGGTCTTTGGCAGGACTCAGGTCCACAAAAGGCAGCACGGCGATCGACGTATTATTCGTCGAACGAGCATTCAGCCGATTTCGCGTGAACCAAAAGTACCCGCTTAGCCCCGCCGCCGCCGCCGCAACCAGAGCCAGCAGCAGAATAATCGCAAGGTTCCGCACGCCGCGTTCGCCAGAAGAAGGCTGCTGCTCTGAAGCAGACGTTTCGCTTGCAACTTGTTCCTCGACCACGGCATGTTCCGTCGGCGCGACACCTGATTTCATCTCTGACTTTGATGAATCTTGTGGTTCGTCTGGGCTCACATCCGCCACCGGCGCGATAAACCGGTAGCCACGCTTCGTCACCGTTTCGATGAATTCCGGTTTTTCCGGGCGGTCTCCTAGAACTTTGCGGATTTCCAGAATGTACTTTCGCAGGACTTCCTGATTTACATAGGTTTCAGGCCAAAGTGCCTCGAGAAGCTCAGCCTGGGTGACCAATCGCCCCGCGTTTTCCACCATATAACGCAGAACATCGAAAGCCTTCGGGGTGATTTGTGCCCGTTCGTCCCCGCGCCAGAGGCACTGGTTCGCCGAGTCAAGCCGGAATGACTGGAACGACTTCATTGCACAAGCCCTGTCCTGCAGTGTATCCAAGTTACACCCTATCAGAGGAATGATGTCCCGAGTCGAAGCGAGATCACTACCCTCGCGCCACGAATCGTAACGACTTAACTGCCGTGTTTTTCTCCCACTAACTGGATGTGCCCCGCCGTCACAAAGATTCCACGGAAACGGCACGGAAACGTCGCGCGTTACCTGCATCAATTTCGTAGGCTCATGCTGGGGCGGCATGCCCTAGCCGAGCCGGGAACGAGCACACAGAGGAGCATACCGAATGGTTTTAGGGAATCGTGGTGCAAAGGAAGCAGTCGGAAGTGCAAGTCGGAACGATCAAGGCGTCAACCTGGCGCGCGTACGACTGGCGGCTGAGATGTGCAACGGCCGCTACCAGCGCGGCGAATCGCTGCGACTGTCTGAAATCGCAGCGCGATACCACCTCGACAGCGACATGGTGTTGAAAACCTTTGCAGAATTCCAGACGCTTGGCATGGTCACTCTTTCGGGAACGGCTTCGGCAATCGTGCAATCAGGGAGCCCGAGAGACATGCAAGAAGCTTATGAGATACGAGCTGCTTTGGAAGAAATCGCCGGACGCGCTGCGGCTCCGACACTCAAAGACAACACCACCGCCTTACAGCAAGAACTGGATGGCATGCGCCAGGCTTTTCGGAGTCTCGATCTGGATTCGTTCACTGAACACGACGTAGCCTTTCATCGAACCATTGTGCAAGCGTCTCAAAACAGAATTCTTCTTCACATGTGGGACAGCCTGGCTTTGGATCTGCGAATTCGAGGAGCGGTCGAGAAGGTTGCCAAAGATATCCCCGAAGTCATTGATTCACACCAGCCTATTGTGGACGCCCTCGGCCGAGGACAAGGGAGGGAAGCAGGCCTACTCTTGCGCAATCACGTCGAAACAATTTTGGAATTCCTCAAGAGAACCGAATCAGACTCGGGAGTTCAGCGCGCGCTTCGCCGGGATTTGGAGGGCGCAAAGGACGTTCAAAAGGCTTTTTTCCCGCCGCGCACGCTGTCGATTCCCTGCATCTCCTGCGAGACTTTTTACCAGCCCGCTTACGGCATCGGTGGCGACTACTACGATCTCCTGTCTTTGCCGAGCGGCCGCTGGGGCGTGGCCATCGGAGATGTTTCCGGAAAAGGAATCGGCGCGGCGCTGCTCATGGCCAGCCTTCAGGCATCGCTGAGAGCACAAGCTCTGCATCCACATCTGGATCTTTCGACGCTGATCGCCGACGTCAATCGTCTCGTTTACGAGTCGTCTCCGGCGCATCTCTTCGCTTCGCTCTTTTATGCGGAATACGAACCATCCACGCGGGTCCTTAAATATGTGAACGCCGGCCACAATCCCCCAATCGTTGTGCGTTGGCGAAACGGATCGTGCGAATTGTACCTGTTGAAAGCCGGAGGTATTCCCGTGGGAATTGATGTTGACTCGGAATTTTCCTGCAGCAGTTTTCGTTTCCAGATTGGTGATGTCCTGCTGGCCTATACCGACGGAATCACCGAGGCCGAGAATCGCGACGGCGAACTCTGGGGAATGCAAAGGCTGTCGAATCTGCTGCGCTCGTGTGAAGGCGCGACGTCGGAACAGATCATCGAACGCATCCTGAACGAAGTGTCAACCTTTTCGAACGGCCAGAAGCAGCGCGACGACGTCACGCTCGTAGTCATGGGTATCCAGGCGGGATGCGATGCTTGAGAAATCTCGACTTGAAGATTTGACGAACAGGAAAGTTGTGCCGAAAAGGAGAGTCGCACAGAAGACATATCGCAAGCTTGTACGAAAGAATTCCGATCCCATGGGAAAGGCGCAGCTTGCGGAGCTGTTTTGGGATGGCCACGGAATCCATTGCTGTCGCGTTCGAATGGCGAAAAGAATGCAGTCCTAGTGATGGCGCTTTTCACCACCAGTCGCTTGCTCAGCGATTCTGTCTTTACCGAGTATCTTTCCCAACAGCGTTGCCCAGCGCAGGTTATGGGGCACAACGGCGGCGCAAAACTGACGCATGGTAGTTCCCTATCGCGGGCTTTTGATCGTATAATTGCGGCTGTAAGCCACTGGAATATCGAGAGTTGGATGGAAAAGCGCACTACAGTTTATGACATCGCCAACGTGCTGAATATCTCGGCCGGGACAGTGCACCGCGCGCTGCATGGGTATGCCGGCGTCAGTCCGGCGACCAAAAAAAAAGTGCTGCAGACCGCCAAGGCACTGGGGTACCGGCCCAATCTGGCGGCGCGCTATTTGTCACAGAAACGTAAACTGCGCGTTTCAATAAATACGTTGAAGGGGACGACTTCGTTTTGGGATGAAGTGCGCGCAGGAGTCGAGGACGAAGCCAAGTCACTGGACATGGAAGGCGTGGAGGTGGAATATCGCACCTATCCGAGCTTGGGCGAGGGGGACGAGGAGGCGTTTGAAGCGGCGCTGAGCGCGAACGCGGACGGGATCATCACGTTTCCGAGCCGGCCTGCGAACATGAAGAAATGGATCGGGCGCGCGGCGCGCTCGAAAGTTCCGGTGATTTGCGTGGTGACGGACGCGCCGAACACGCGGCGAACGGCGGTGGTCTCGATTGACACGCTGGCCAGCGGATCGCTGGCCGCGGACCTGATGGGAAAATTTTTGCAAGGTAAGGGCCGCGTTGCCGTAACGATGAGCGACGCGGTGATCACCGAACACGCGGAAAAATTCAACGCGTTTCGCTCGACGTTGCAGACATTCTATCCCGCGATGCGTCTGGAAGATGCCGTGGAGGACCATGACATTGACGCGGAAACTTACGACAAGAGCAAGAAACTTTTCGCCGCGTGCCCGGATCTTGCGGGGATGTACATCACCACGGAGGCTTCCATTCCGGTGCTGCAAGCCGCGCGGGATGCGGGGATGCTCGAGCAATTGACGATCATCACGACCGATTTATTTCCGGCGCTGGTGGAAGAAATCAAGAAAGGATCGGTGGCGGCGACGATCTATCAGCGGCCGCGCACACAGGGGCGCATGGCCTATCGCGTGTTGCACGAATATTTGACGGAAGGAGCTTGTTCGTCGAATCAGGTTACGTTTTCGCCGCACCTGGTGATGCGTGGGAATTTGGAATTTTTCCTGCAAGGGCAATCGTTCGAACCGAGCGCTGGGAAAAACGGACACCGCAAGATCAACTACGAGACAGGCTCGGCGCAAGGGGCAGATTCGCCCAGCCCGGAGCGCTAGTTCGGTTTCGGCCCGCTGTCCGTTCCCGGTTTTTCCTTTTGCGCCGCTTCTAAGGAATGCAATTCGCGCTCAGCATCCTTGTCGGTGGGATTCTCACTGATCGCGGTGCGTAATTCCTTCGCTGCTTCGGCGTAATCACCGTGCGCTCCGAATGCTTCGCCTAGCGCTTTGTGGATATTGGCATCGTCGGGATGGGCGCTCTCCAGGGACTTCAACTTTTGTACTCCTTCAGCGTAATCGCCCGCCTTGGTGAGAGAAACTGCATAGGCGTACGCGAGAACGGGGACGGCATCAATCTGCGCAACATCCATGGGCTGAAATGTCTTCAGTGCTGCCTGATAATTTTGCAGGAGAAAAAAGGTTAGCGCTAGGGTGGAGCGGGCGCCGGCGTCTCGTGAGTGGCTTTGCATGTAGCGGCTAAGAGGCGCTATTGCCTGTTCGTACTGGTGGCCGGAAAAAGCGGCGCGACCCCAATTGTAGTCGAGTCCTTCGAGTGCGGGATTCCACGCCGCGGCTTTCTGAAAATCCGCGAGAGCTGCGGCGAAGTCATTTCCGCCGGCCGCGATTGCACCCAGATTGTTGTAGCTATCGGCGATGGGCGGGCTCATGCGCTTCTCAAACGATTCCACGTCTTTCATCGCTTCGGGATCAAGGGACTGCGCTGCTTCCGCATTTGTGGATGCGCTAGCGCTGTGAGCATCGTTTGCGGGCGCGGGGGATGACTGGCCTTGTATTTCGAGCACACTTTGTTTCAATAATTGATTGGAGATCGCCATTTCTTTTTTGACTTCGTCCTGGCGGCCGGATTGGAGGAGCGTGCGAGCGAGGAGGTAGTGAGCGCGTTCGATCTGGAAATGATTTCGCGAGACATCTCTGGTGAGGGAGATTGCTTTGCGGTACGCCGCTTCCGCTTCGGTTGGGCGGTTGGTCTGATCGTACAATTGGCCCAGAGAGATCAGAGGATCGGGATTCTGCGGATCCAGGGCGACGGCGCGAGTGAGCTCGGCTTCCGCTTCTGGCAATTTGTGCTGGCTTAAATAAATGACGCCGAGTTGTAGATGGGAATTGTAATCACGCGGGCTGATCTTGAGTTCTTCTTGAAACTCCGCGGCCGCCTGGTCATAGGCTTGCGGGCCCATGCCCAGTAAATACGCGCCTCCGAGGGCATAATGCGCGCCAGACAGTTTGCTATTTTCCTCGATAGCCTTCTGAAATTCCGGAACGGCTTTTTCGGGAAAGCCGGCGTTGGCGTACGCTGTGCCGAATTGCAAATGGATTTCTGAATTGTCGCCGAAGGACGCGAGCATTTCGGCGAATATGGCGGCGGCGTGGTCTTCGTCTTTTGCTTTTAGGTAAGCAGCTGCGAGGGCCAAGCCATTGGCGAAGTCCGGTTGCAGAGCCACGGCGGTTTCAAGCTGCTGCGTTGCCGGCTTGTTGTCGTCCATCTGCAGAAGGATTTGGCCGAGCACGCGATGGGCCGTGGCATTTCGCGGTTCTGCATCTACAGCTTCCTGCGCAAGCGATTTGGCTCTGCCGAGGTCTTTCGCTTCCTGGCAGGCCTGGGCATATGCAACTTTCACCGCGGCATCGTTGGGATCGAGACTCAGTGCTTCGTCGAAAAGCGCGTTGGCTCTGGCGAAATCGCCTGCTTTGGCGCGATGGGTGGCTAAGGCGCTCAATGCTTCCGCGAGAAAAGTTTTGTAGTGCAGCGCGGCCAGGGCGAGATTTCCGGCGGCCTGAAAATTCTGTGCGGCATCGTAGTGTTCCTGCAGCGCGGATTCTGACTGCAGCGCGGATTCGGGATTTTGATTGCGATTCTGATTCTGGTTCCGATTTTGATTCTGCGCTTGAAGCGGGATGCTGCTGACGACACACAGCAATGCCGCGCTGGACAGCAAACGCCGAACAAAAGCTCGTTTGTAAGCGAGAGTGCGCTGAGAGTTCCGCGAGAGAAGCATTGCGGGCATTTCAACACTGAGAATTTTATGGGTGACCACAATAGAATTATAGCAAGCGCTCCGGGGCATGGCGTCAGCCGGGGAACGGCTCGCCTTTGCGCACAATGCGGATACGATGATCCGTGAATTTCGCATGCATCTCGGGAAGCTCGTACTTCGGCATGTGACAGGTGACGCAATTCTTGTCGCTCACCGGGCATGCGGGAGCGGGGTGAGCGAGTTGCGCTGATTGACCGTCCGCGGTCGCGGCGTGACACTTCAGGCAGCGATCATCATACGAACCCAGATCGTGCACGAGAGGATTGTGCGGATCGTGGCAGGAAAAACACAGCAATCGTGCGTCGCCGTATTCGCCCCAGCACTTGCTAGTTTCCAGACGATAGGGTTGGAAGCGCACGGTGACGGCTCCGGTGATGCCGGCCATGGCGACGTCCCATTTTGTGCGATGGCATGCGCCGCAGAATTCGACCGACTGAACCGCACTGAGGCCGCGCGGATTGAAAATTAATTTTTTGCCCCGCTCGAAATCCTCGGCGTGCATGGCTGCGGCATGTTGCGCGCCGGGTCCGTGACAGGCTTCGCAGCTGACGCCGGGAATCAAACGGCTGAGGTCGAGGCGATTGCTGGTAGTCGAAGCTGTCGAATGGCAGCCGAAGCAATGTTGAGTTTCCTCGGGATCTAGCAGGCGACCCGCTGCCTCTGCGAGTCTGGCAGGGGCGGCACGCGAATGGCCCGTGGTGATGTCCAGGGCCTGCAACTGGCGGTAGTAGCTCAGGCGGCTTTCGTAGAATGAGCCGTTCTGTTGGTATACGTAAGTTTGACCGACTTCGCCGTAGCCGAAGGCCCAGCCCAATTGCACCGAGATGGAATTTGCGCCTTCGTGAACGGAGTAATCGCTGCTGCCAGATCTGGATGCGATTTCGTAACGATATGGCTCGGCCTGAAAAGTCAGGTGTTCGTGCGATCGCAAAATATCGGAATTCGCTGCTTCTGTAGATGCGCGCGCCATCGGGGTGTTTTTTTGCCATGCGGACTTGGCGGTGTGACATATGGCGCATGCGGCTGGGCCGGCGTATTCCTCGCGGGAGGCCGCGCCTTTCGTTGGCCACCAGGCGGAAAGTTTTATGTGGTCTTGTGTGGCCATTGGCATGTTGCCCAAGTCTGACTGTTGAGCGGAAACCACCACGGCGATTGCAAACGAGGAGACTGCTGCCAGCGCAAGTACGCACAGCAGAATCTGCAGCCTCGATTTGGAAGGACTTGGCAAGCCGATGAGTCTCCGATTTTTCTGTTCTCGCCGCGCCAGACTTCGAAGCTTATGGTTGCGAAGCTGTTCCCGCAGTGAGGGGAATTTTTTGCTGCACGCCTGCGCCTTCGACGATGGTGAAAATGTAGCCGGCGGGCAAATCCTGATAGCTTTCCTTTGTTCCGCCTGGCCAGAGGATTTCTAACTTGTCCATCGTGGCGTGATCTCCCAGTCCGAAATGGAGGCGCAGGTCGTTCTGCGAAAGATAGCTCGAGCCGCCCTGAACTTCACCCATCTGAACCAGATCTCCGGCCGTTACCGTGATACGCGCGCCGATCGCGGCTTTATTGCTCTTCGTTCCGATCAGGCGAAACATCGCAGCGTGATCGGCGGATTCGGTGCGATTGATCAGCAGTACCGGCGGGCCGTCCACATCCATCGCCAGAATATCCATCCTGCCGTCATTATTCACGTCGCCGACCGCCGCGCCGCGCCAGGAAGCGCCGAGCAATTTGCTGAGACCGGCAATCTTGCTGACATCCTCGAAGGTGCGGTCGCGTTTGTTGCGGAACAGCATCAGCGGCTGGCGATACGGCGTGATGCCCGGAACGAGATCGGCCTGCGGATAGACATGACCGTTGGCGACGAGGAGATCCACCCAGCCGTCGTTGTCCATATCCAGAAACGCGGTGCCCCAGGCGACATACGGCATACTGGCCGGACCCAGACCGGACGCGAACGAAATGTCGGTGAATCCCTTTTCTCCCTGATTCCAATAGAGAGTGTTCGACGTGGCGTTGAAGTTAGTGATGTAGATGCCGAGGCGGCCGCTGTGGTCGAAATCCGCGGTGCTGACACCCATGGTGCTTTGCGCTTTGCCGCTGACGTCGACGGCGGCGCCAGAAATCAGGCTGACGTCTTCAAACGTGCCGTCGCGATTATTGCGATACAAATATTTTGGCACGATATCGTTTGCGACGTATAAATCCGGCCAGCCGTCGTTGTCGTAATCAAACCAAATTCCCTGCATTCCATAGGCGTGCACGGCATCGTCCACGCCGGCTTTTTTGGAGACATCTTCAAAGGTGCCGTCGCCGCGATTGCGGAATAAGTAGTCCGGTTCACCGGGCAAGCCAATCGGGCCGCATTGCACTTTCACAGACATGACCCGGCAGGAATCTTCCTTGCTGCCAAATTCCGGAAGGTTGTTCATGTCCACGTGTACATATCCTGGAACGAACAAATCCACGCGGCCGTCGCGATCGTAATCGCCCCAGGCGGCGCCGGTGCTGAATCCGCCGCCGCGCAGGCCGGATTTTTCGGTGACGTCCTCAAATTTGCAGTTTCCCAGGTTGTGATAGAGCGCGTTGCCGCCGTAGCCGGTGACGAAGAGGTCCTGCAGGCCGTCGTTATCGTAATCCGCGACGGCGACGCCCATGCCCCAGCCTTTGCGCGTCAGGCCTGCGGACTTAGTGATGTCGCTGAACTTTAGATTTCCATCTTGATGGTAGAGCGTGACGAGCGGATCGCCGCCTTGGCGATAGCGATCCACAGTGGATCCGTTGGCGACGATGATGTCGAGTTTGCCGTCGTTGTCGCAATCAATGAAGCCGACACCGCCGCTCATGGTTTCCATGATGTATTTTTTTTCGGGAGTGGAGATGTGTACGACCGTGAGACCTGCTTGCTTCGCGACATCTTCAAATCGCGGGGTGGGAGCGACGGCCGCGGGAATCCCCGCGACGCACCCAGCGACAATCACGACGCATAGGAATTTTGTGGGCATCAGATCCGTTCGACGCCGCTCCGTCGGCTGCCCGCGGCATCGCGACACTTGCGCAGAACTGCTTGTTCAGTATCGCGCAGCGGAGCACGGCCCGACAACGAAGCTGCGGTATTTTTGCGCGAGGAGGATACTTCGCGTTGCGGGAGCAAGGTCAGGGTTGCTCACTTGGGGCAGGCTGTTGCGGTGGCGCGTTCTGCAATTCCTGCTGCAAACGATCTCGTCGCTGGCGAATATTGTCGCTTTGCGGGCCTTCCGGCTCCAGCTTCAGGTAGGCATCAAAGTCCTGCACCACTGCAAAATAACGATGCTCGAGCATGTGGGCATTGGCCAGCAGCAGATAAACCTGCGAATTGTCGGGTTTCAGGTCGCGCGATTCGGAAGCGCTGACCTCGGCGTCTTCGCCCCGTTGCAGTCCGACGAGCGCACGCGCGAGGGCGAAGTGCGCGTGCCAGGAAGAATCATCGAGCGCGACCGCTCGCCGTGCCAACGGCTCGGCTTCGTGGAAGCGGCGCTGATCGTTGCAAAGCTCGGCGAGCAAAATGATTGCGTCGGGATATTTGCTGGAGCTCACCTCAATCGCCTTCTTCAAAGCGTCTTCGGAGTCCTGAAATTTATTCAGGCGGTAATCCGCCACGGCAATTTCCGTGTAGGCCTCATAGTAGGAAGGAAAAACTTGAATCGCGCGCTCGAATTCCGGGATGGACTTGGCGGGTTGCGCGTCCTCCTGCAGGAGTTTCAGCCCATTTCTAAAGGCTTCTTGAGCTTTTGGGGGCACGCTCAGCTGATGCACTGAAATCGTCTTGCCCGACGTTGTAGATGGAGGCGAATCAGACTTGCGAAGCAGAATCGTAACGGAAGGCGAGCCGCCCAGCAACACTGCCACGCTCATCGTGGCCGTCGCGTATCCGGATTTTGTCGCGACGATGGAATAATCCCCGGCATGCAGTTCGTTGAATTGGAACTCGCCGTCGGTGCTGGACATCACGGAAGGCTTCACACGGTTGCCTGAGGCGAAAATTTCCACCGTCGCGCCTTGCACGAGCGTATTGCTGCCGTCTTCGCGCACGAACCCACTGATGACGTGACCGCTGCCGCTCATCCCTTGCGCGAAAGACAGTGGAGGGCCGCAAATGGTGACGAAGACCAGGAGCGCGACGAGATATCGCATAGAGGCCAGGCGGTGGAACAACGCCATGCTGCAACAACGCGCTGAATTACGCAACTGCCGCGCTGGCATCGGCACGGCAGCAGGGTTCTTTCTTTGCATTCGCAAAAAATCCGGGGGTGGCTTTGCAGCCACCCCGCGAGTACTCGATCTGTCTGCTCTTAGCCGCCTAGCTGGGTGGGAGCTGGACGTAACTTGCTAGAGACTTTGGCGACGGTCGAGAGGGCGGGGGGAATTCGGCCCCTCGACGCCGCAGTGCAACTAGAACGAGTACTTGGCTGACAACTCCACGATTCTCTGATTGGGTGCGCCGACCTTGGTGTCCAGCAGACCCCAGGTGGAACCTCCACTGTAGTCGGGAAGAATTGCGCCGGTGACGAAATCCTTCGTGAAGTTGAGCTGGAGCTGTCCGTTGCCGCTAAAAGTCAACAGCGGATGATTGAGCCAATTGTTTGCGGACGCGCGAATCTCGAGTGCCTGGCGTTCAGTTACGTGAAACGTCTTAGCGATGGAGAGGTCGCTATTCCAGTACGATTCGAGTTTGATGTACGGCAGATTGCGCGGACCGTTGGCGCCAATCGCGGGAGCGTTGAAACAGGAGAGCTTGGCAATCTGATTCGACGCCACGCCCGAAGTGGGATTGCAGGTAATGTCCGGCTGGATATCCATGCCCGCCGTGGTGCCGAAGTAGGTAGGAGCGCCGATGTTCGTTGACCCGTAAGCGGCAAGGTCAGTGGCACAGGTCGAGGGATCCGACGGTCCGCAAACGTACTTCATGTTAAAGCCGAGATTGGCGTTGTAGTTTGCCGCCAAATTCCCGCCCGATTGCCAGGTGGTTGTCCCCGCGATCATCCAGCCACCGGTGGCGGCGTGAACGAATTTGGATTCACCGTGGTAGAAGTCGGGAAGATTGTAAACATACGAAGTGTTGATCACGTGCGTGCGGTCAATGGGCAACACACCGTAATTACCGGCCACTGAATACGGGTCACTACTCAGAGCTGTGCCCAACGCCTTGGAAAATGTGTAGTTGACGTTGTAACTTAAGTGGCCGCCAGATTTCGCCCACATGACTTGCAGCGCGTTGTAGTTCGAATAGCCGGTATGCTCTGGCACGCTGATGCTGTTGGTGCCGTATTCGAGGCGGTAGGGGTAGTAGTCCGAGTACTGATTGCAGACCGCTCCCACGCAAGTCTTGCCGGGATTTTCCGGATCTGCTGCAACGAGTCCCGTTACCGGATCCGGTTGGAACAAAGCTCCCAAGGCCATTTTGTTCTGATTGATAAGATCGCCGCTGCTGCCGGAGCCGTTCTGGCCGCCATTGAGAATGTCCTCGGATTTGCTGCCGACATAAGCGATCTCAAACAGCGATCGCCAGGGCAACTCGTGAGAAATCGTGAGGTTGTAGCTATAGGTGACCGGAACGTTGTAATCGTTGGGATCGGTCGCGTTAATGCTGCCGTTGATAGCCCCGGGCGTGGAAAGACCGGAGACCGGCGCGGGGAGGTTTCCGAGTTCACTCAGGAGCACGTTATTGCCGTGCGGGAGATTATAGGTCAACAGATTCTGTGAAGTCTCCAGCGCGCCCTGATAGTCGTTGACCTGGTCGTTCCAGCGATAGGCTCCCCAACCGCCGCGAATGACCGTCTTGCTATCTCCGAAAACGTCGTAGGCAACTCCAAATCGGGGAGAGATGAACGCGAAACGGCTGGGAGATCCGCTGATGGGTACGCCGGGATCGATGCCGTGATAGCGCACGCCGGGATTCGGCCGGTCATCGGCTTCGTCCACTAAAACCAGGTTGGGGAAAAAGGCCGCCATGCCAATTCCCTGCCGATCGTACCAGTGCCCGATGTGATCGACCCGCACGCCGAACTCAAGTGTGAGGCGGCGGCTGACTTTGTACGAATCATCGAAATATCCGGAAATGATGCGGTACGCCATGTCCTGATACGGCTCGCCACTCGCTTCCTGATATCCGGAGGCAATACCGGTCACGAAATCTGCCAAAGGATTGATGGAGGAACCCAGCGCCGGACCTGTCGGATTGAAAAAGTCGGGATTTTGTCCGCCGAAGGTCAGGACGCCGTTTGGATAGTTGAAGCCACCTTGCAGGTTGCCGACGTTCTGATAGTAGGCGCCGACCTTGATGGTCTGCGAGCCGAAGACCTTGGTCACATTGTCGGCAAAAGCCGGCGATTGTTTTTTCGCGAGCCAGGAGCCGCCGAGGCCGGGGTCGAAAAAGTCCGGTTGGGAAAAGTCCGGAAACGTAAACGCTGAACCGCTTTCATTCGCGGGGCTGTTGATCGAGGGAATCATGGTGATGGCAGCATTCTTGAACACAGTTCCGTACGGATAACCCGTCGTCGTCCGCGTCACCGGGGTGATGTCCGCAGTGTTGGGGTTATTGTCCCAACTCCAGGTGGCGATGAGTTCGTTGGTAGTTGTGGAATTGAAAACGTGGATGAAGTGGCCGGTGGCGAGCTTGGTAGTCTGGAGAGTTTGCACACCACCGCCGGGAAAAGGAATGGCATCAGTCGGCGTGAACCAAATGTGGGCACCCGTGCCGCCGGCTGGAGCCGCATTCCTGCCGTACTGGAAAGAGACAAAGAATTTATTGCTTTCGTTTAGATCGTAATCCACGCGTGGACGGAACCAATACAAGTTGTTGTTGGTGGGAAACGTCTGGAAATAATTGAATCCGCCGTTGGATGCGGGATTTACGTTCGGCGCCGGCCAAATCTTTTCGAGCGCAGCTGCACCCGGATCCAGGAATTGCGCTGGGATCATTCCATTGGTGACCTTGGTTCCATTGGGCAAGGTCATTCCGTTGATACTGGAACATGCCTGGCCGGTGATCGGCATCGCGCTCGCATCGTTTCCGTTTGCATCCAAGTTCGGGCAAAGTGCGGAAACACCTGCCCCCGATGATGTGAAATTCCCTTGCAACATGCCAGCAGCGGGAATGTAGGATTTCAGTGACGCGGAGGAGCCGACGTTCTGGTAGGCGTGTTCGTAACCGAACCAGAAGAACACTTTTTTCTTGGTAAAGGGAACCGGGCCTCCGAAGCTTCCGCCGGGATAATAATAATAAGCGTGGCCCCGCGCATTGCCGTTGTGATTGTCTACCCAGTCGTTGGCGTTCAGCACGTCGTTGCGCGCGTAGAGATACGCCTGGCCGTGATATTCCCTGGTGCCCGATTTGCCGACGACATTGACGATGACTGGTCCCTGCTGCACGTCGGCACCGAAGTTCGACGTCTGCACTTGAACTTCCTGCGTCATATCCGGATCCACCAGGGCGGTTGACCAGCAGTTGCAGCCCGGATCCAGAATGTCGGCTCCGTCCAGCGTGTAGCCGGTTCCACCACGATATGCGGCGCCGTTGACGCTCAAGCCAACGCCAATCGTGCTGCCGGTGAGGCCCAGGCTGAGGAAGCTTCCGACGAAGCCGTTACCGCCGCTCGTGCCGTTGGCTACCGTTGTTACGCCCGGAAGAATTTTCAGCATCTCGGAAAGATTGCGGCTGACCAGCGGAATATCATCAATCTCGCGTTCGGACAGCAGCGACTCGCGCGCCCCGGAATCCACCGGTGCAATTGAAGTGGCGGAGGCAACCACCTCCACGGTTTCCGTCGCGGTTCCGACTTCCAAGTGAATTTCGCTGAGATTTCGACTATCGCCGGGATTCATGGTGATATCGGTCTGCTGCCAAGCTTTGAAACTGGGCGCTTCGACTTTGACGGAGTAGGTTCCCGGGAGCACGGCAGCGAACGCAAAATATCCGTCCTTGTTGGAGCTGATTTCGCGTTGCTCTTGAGTCGCCTGGTTCATCAATGTGATCTTTGCATTAGGAACCAAGCCTCCGCTGGGGTCCGAGACGGTACCGGACAGCGAGCCGGAAAGTTGGGCGTGAGCCGCCGGCAAACAGAGTAGTAGCGTGATCGCAAGTAGAGCTGCGTTAACGGCAAGCCGGCGCAAGAATGTAAGCTGCGCATTGAAAACGTTTTCCCACACGCACCCCGTATTCCTCATGTTGCCTCCCAAGCCCACACAGGGGCCTACCGCAATGGCGTCAAAGGTTTCGCAGTGGAAGCGACAATGCGCCACACGCAATGTACTGGCAGAAAAAGGTCGAAATTCTACGCACCCCAAGCAAAACCGGTTCCGGCCTACTGTATCGTTACCGTAACCGATTGCACCGTCTGTGCGCTCTTGTACTCCGAGCCGCTATCGCTGTCAAGATATTTTTATATGCAGCATCCATTTTTTGAATCACGCGATGCTTGCTCGTTACGGGGCGAAGGGAAGACCGACTGCGAAGCTGGATGCGAAACGGTTTGGTACATCTCTATTCGATTGGTCAAACGGGCGAGTTCAGCTTTGCGTAGGCGGAAGTTTCTTCGTTGAGTCCCGGACTACGAGCGTGGGATCGAGCAGAATCGTTCTGGGCGGCAGGGTGCGATCCGCGGTGATCAACCTGATCGCGAGCCTCGCGGCGCGCTGCCCGATGGCGACGCTTTGCTGATCAACGCTGGTCAGCGGCACGCGGAGAAAATTGTCGTATTGAAGGTTCGCGCATCCGACCAACGCCACATCGTCGGGGATGCGCAGGCCAGCGTCGAGAATTGCGCCCATCGCGCCTATCGCGATGGCATCATTGAAACAGAAAATGCCGTCGGGGCGCGGATTCAGTTTGAGCAGCTTGACCGCTGCTTCGTACCCTTCGACGTGCGTGGATTCCTCGAGGCGATCGTCGAGAATAATGTACTCAGGATTGCAGGGAAGGCCGTGCGCGGCAAGCGCTTGCTTGTAACCCGATAGACGCCCTGATGCCGTGCTGATTCGGCGACCGCTTATGTGCGCGATGGTGCGGCATCCGATTTCAATCAAATGCTCGGTGGCGATGGTTCCGACGCGTACGTCGTCCACGCCCACGAAATTTGCCGGGAGACCCGCAAAACTTCGGTCCAACAGAATGTACGGGACGTTGGCCTCTTCGACGCGCCGGAAGGCTTCTACGGTCCACTGACTGGACGCGATCAGCAGCGCATCCACGCGGCGGGCGAGGAGCTGGTCAATAGCTGATTTTTCGATTTGAGGATCTGCTTCGGCGGAAGAAATGAGCAGGCTGAAGCCGCTCTTGCTCAGGACTCTGGCGAGCCCCTTAGCCACTTCGGAGAAAAAGGAATTCACCAGTTCTGGAACGATCAGCCCGATGCTGTGCGAGCGACCCGTGACCAGTGCGCGAGCGGCGTAATTCGGCCGGTAGTTGAGTTCTTCGACTCGTTTCAGAACGCGCGCTTTGGTGGCCGCGCTGATGTCGTGATGGTTGCGCAATGCCTTGGAGACGGTGATGACCGAAACGCCGAGGTCCTGCGCGATGTCCTTCATTCGGATGGTCATTGAGCGGATTACCTGTGAGGCGTGGAGATTGCGCTCAAGTTTGTTGGCTCGCTATCGTGTGTCTCGCATGGTATTCGGATTCGTAAGCGCGAACTCAAAACTTGGGTCTCCTTCGCCTATGCGATGCGCGGCATGCTCTGGCACCTGGCTCGCGTTGCGCGTCGAGAAACGCTCGGAAAAATCGCGCGTCCTCGCGGAGCGCAGAACTTTGCGACTTCTTCTCGAACGTAACCTTTACTCTAGCACGGGGCGCAATTGCAATAGCCGATACGCGAATGTTAAGCATTTGGGCCGCGAATGATGTGGCTGCTTTTAGTATGTACGTCTGCGGATATCAAACTGGGCGTAAGTTGCACGGAGCAAAAGTCATGTCGGCGCAGCTGCAAACTGTAGACTCACAACAATTCATGCGCGCAGTTACGCGAGGAATCCAGAGTATGTATGCGCGTATGCCAGAAATTCGTTGACAGCGGAAGGTCGAAATGCCAAAGTCACGCGCGGCGTTATCGTTACCGTATCCGATTTAATCTTGGATTTACAGTGCATCGGATTCCTGCGTTCGCCGCCTTGATTGCAGGCACACGACTTAGAGAAAGGATTTACACGATGCAGAAACTCGGTTGGGCAGCGTGGTGGATCGCTATTCTCCTCACGTTGCTGTTGGCAACGGCTCGCGATGCCGCGGCACAGTGGATCCCGTTGAATTCAGTTACCAGCGTGCAAAAGCAGTCGGACGGCGTGGATTTTACGATGCGCAGCGGCACGTTGCGATTACAGGTGTGCTCGGATTCGATCATCCACGTGCTGTATTCGCCGACGTCGTCGTTTCCGAACACCCCCCGATATGTGGTGACCAAGACTTCCTGGGCTCCCGCGCAGTGGACGATGCAAGGGACAGACAAGGACGTGACCATCGAGACGCCGCGCATGAAGATCACCATCACGCGCGCGGACGGCTCAATTCTCTACGACGACTCGACCGGCAAAAAACTTTTCAAGGATTACACCCGGACGCTCACTCCCGTAGAAGTGAACGGCGAGAAAACCTATCACGCCGAATTATTTTCCGATTTGTGGGATTCCTCTGAAGCGTTCTACGGGCTGGGACAGCACCAGGCGGGCGTGTGGAACTATCACGGCGAAGCAGTGGATCTGTCCCAGGACAATACCAATATTTCCGTGCCGATGTTTCTTTCCAGCAATGGCTACGGAATTTTCTGGAACAACACCTCGCGTAGCCGCTTCAACAATCGTTTCGTGCACGCACTTTTTCTGAGTTCGGAAGTCGCGGACACGGTGGACTACTACTTTCTCTATGGGCCTGATTTCGACAAGATCATCGCCGGCTACCGGGAATTAACCGGAGTGGCGCCGCTGTTCGGAAAATGGGCCTACGGATTCTGGCAGTCGAAGAACCGGTATCAGTCGCAGGCGGAATTGCTCGCGATTGCCCACAAATATCGAGAGCTGCATATTCCCGTGGACAACATCGTTCAGGATTGGTTTTGGTGGAACACAATGGGCGAGCCAATGTTCAACAAGAACTATCCCGATCCGAAGGGTATGATCGAGGACCTTCACCAAAATCATTTCCACATCATGTTTTCCTTCTGGCCTTTTTTCGATGCGGGCTCCCCGGTGTATGAGGACATGGACAAGCGCGGTTATTTCATCGACCGCACCATCGTCGGAGGATTCCATCCCCTGGGAAACGCGCTGTACGACGCATTCAATCCCGCGGCGCGCAAATATTATTGGAACTTGATCGACAAGAGCCTCTTTGAAATCGGCGCGGACGCCTGGTGGCTCGATACTGACGAGCCGGAAACGGAGCACCGCGAGACCAGCATTCTGGTTACGAACAAAGTTGCTCTAGGCGACGGTGCGCGTTACGCAGACATGTATCCGCTGATGACCACGACTGCTGTGTACGAAGGGCAGCGCGCTGCGTCGGACCAAAAGCGGGTTTTCATTCTTTCGCGCTCCGCGTTTGCCGGGATTCAGCGTAATGCCGTGACCGCGTGGTCGGGCGACGTGGAATCTAACTGGGTGAGTTTTGCGCGCCAGATCCCCGCCGGGCTCAATTTCGAACTTTCCGGCATACCTTATTGGACTACGGACATCGGCGGATTCATCTTGGGGCATCCCGATGATCCGGCTTACCGTGAACTTTTTATTCGCTGGTTTGAGTACGGAACTTTTTGCCCGATTTTCCGATTGCACGGAACACGCGCTCCGGACGTGAACGAACTGTGGTCCTACGGGCCCGAAGCGCAAACGATTTTGACCAGCTACGATCGCCTGCGTTACCGGCTGATGCCGTACATTTATTCGGTCGCGTGGATGACCACTAAGGATGGCTACACCCCGATGCGTCCGCTGGCGATGGATTTCCGCACGGACGTGCGCGCGCAGAATATTGGCGACCAGTTCATGTACGGTCCGGCAATTCTGGTGAATCCGGTCACGGAGCCGGGGGCCACGACGCGGCACCTCTACCTGCCGAAGGCGAAATGGTACGACTTCTGGACGGGACGCGCGACTGAAGGTGGCGCGATCGATGCCGCCGCGCCGCTCGAGCGCATGCCGTTGTACGTCCGCGCTGGATCCATCGTGCCGATGGGGCCTGACGAGGAATACACGACGCAAAAGCGCGCGGACCCGATTGAATTGCGAATTTACGCCGGCGCGGATGGCAACTTCACGCTGTACGAAGACGAAAACGACAACTACGACTACGAAAAAGGTGTGCACGCGATGATTTCGCTGCAGTGGGATGATGCGAAACGCACGCTGACGATCGGCGAGCGCGAGGGAAACTTTCCAGGAATGCTGGAAACTCGTAGTTTTCACATCGTCGTGGCGGGCGACGGCCACGGAGCGGGAATCGAGCCGACGACACAAGCGGATAAGGTCGTGGAGTATTCGGGAAAAAGAATCACTGCCACACCTTAAACATTTTCTGCACGCGCGATTTCGAGGAGCACACATGCACCGGAACAGAGAGCATGTCTACGTGAGGTTCCGTTCGATTAAGCGAAGTTTCGCGATGCTCGCAATTGCTGTGTCGCTCGCGGGGTTTCCCGTTTTGCTTGCCGCGCGTGCTGCTTCGCAAAATGATCCAGCAGCGCTTGCGCCTCCGCACAACGCGTTGCTACTGGGTGCGGCGTGGTATCCGGAGCAGTGGCCGGAATCGCGCTGGGAGGAAGACTTGCGATTGATGGAGGCGGCGCACATCACGTTCACGCGCGTGGCTGAGTTTGCCTGGAGCCGGATGGAGCCGTTGGAGGGGGAATACGATTTCGATTGGCTGGAGCGCGCGATCAGCGCCGCCGGGAAACATCACATCGCGGTGGTGCTGGGAACGCCGACGGCGACTCCTCCCGCGTGGCTGACGCAAAAATATCCGGACGTCTTGCGCGTGGAGCCGAACGGAGTGCGGGAGACGCACGGCAACCGCGCCCAAGCTTCGGTGACGTCTCCGCGCTATCGGGAATTTTGCCGGCAGATCGCGACGCAAATGGCGCTGCGTTTTGGCCACAACCCCAACGTGGTCGGCTGGCAAATTGACAACGAATACGGCTACGCGCTGATGTCCTACGACGACGCAACGCGAAAGCTTTTCGATGAATGGCTGGAAGCGAAATACAAAACTCTGGCGAGCTTGAACGAGCACTGGACAACAGCTTACTGGAGCCAGACGTATGACAACTGGTCGGAAATTCCGATTCCGGTGGGTCCGCACAATCCCGGGCTGATGCTGGACTGGAAACGATTCGTCACGTACTCATGGGCAGGCTACCAGCAGAACCAGCTGGACGCGCTGCGCCAGCACAGCGACCCGCGGCAATTCATCACCGCAAATTTCATGGGATTTTTTGATGGCTACGATTATCACGCGATCGCGCAACCGCTCACGTTCGCTTCCTGGGACGATTACGTGGGAAGCGGACATGTGGATCCAGCGTGGAATGGACTGGCTCATGATTTGATGCGCGGATTTCTGGAGCGAAATTTCTGGGTGATGGAAACGCAGCCAGGCGCGGTGAATTGGCACAAGGTCAATAATTTTTTGAATCGCGGCGAAGTGCGCGCGATGGCCTGGCAGGCGGTGGGGCATGGAGCTGACGCCGTCGAATACTGGCAATGGCGCAGCGCTTTGAACGGGCAGGAGCAATACCACGGCACGCTGCTCGGAGCGGACGGCTCGCCGGTGCCTGTTTACGACGAAGTGACGCAGCTCGGACAGGAATTCGCGAAGGTGGAAAGCGCGTTTCGAGATACGGCGCCGGCTTCGCAGGTGGCGCTGCTGCAAACGTACGACAGCCGCTGGGCGATTGAATTTCAGAAGCACACGGAAAAATACGATCAGCTGGGCGTGTTGAAGAGCTACTACAAAAATCTTTACGCGCTGGTGCAATCGGTGGATGTGATCAGCCCGTACGCGAAGCTGGATGGCTATCGTTTGGTGGTGGCGCCGGCCTTGAATGTGTTGCCGGAGGACATGGCGCAACATTTGCTGGATTACGTGCGCGGCGGCGGGCATCTGGTGCTCGGACCGCGCTCCGGAATGAAAGATCAATTCAACGCGCTGCTGCCGCAGAGGCAGCCTGGTTATTTGGTGGACGCGCTCGGCGGACGCGTCGAGCAATATTACGCGCTGGAGAAAGATGTGCCGGTTTCTGGTGCGTGGGGTAGCGGTGAGGCGTCGGTATGGGCGGAACAATTGAGGGCTTCGGCGACTGATGCGGAGGTGCTGCTGCGTTATGGCGCGTCGAACGGGTGGTTGGATGGGCAGCCAGCCGTGCTCTCTCGTGCTTACGGAAAAGGGAGCATTACTTATATTGGCGCGGTGCTGGACGACAAATTGATGGCTGCGGCGGCCCAGTGGATGGTGCAGAAGAGCGGGGAGACTCCAGCGTTCGGGCCAGTTCCCGAGGGAGTTGACGTGAGCGCGCGCGAAGGTGCTAAGAATAAAATTTTTGTGCTGATTAACTTTGGGCAGGCTACGCAGCACGTGGTGTTGCCGCATCCGATGAAGGCTTTGCTGGGCGTTGGAGCTGCGAGCGGAGTGGACTTGCCGGCTTACGGAGTGGAAGTTTTGTTGGATGCGAAATAGTTCGGGCCTGTGCGATTCGCGCCCGCTGGTCTGGATACGCCTCGAACCGATTGCGGCTAAAGATTTAACGCAGATGTCGCAGAGAAAACCATGGAAAAAATCGGGCGCTTGGGGGCGGCCGATGCGAGTGCTGATGAGAAGTGGGCACGGCTGAAGCCCCGCTTCGATGCGATTGTTTTTTGAATTATCAGGGTGCGACGCCGATGAAGCTTTTGGGAATTGATATCGGGACTGGCGGCACGCGTGCCGTGCTGCTGGATGGCGACGGCTGCGTGGTGAGTTCGGCGACTGCCGCCCATCGTCCCTTTGCATCGCCTCATGCGAGTTGGGCTGAGCAAAATCCTTGTGACTGGTGGGCTGCAGTTTGCAGCGCGATTCCGGAATGCTTGACGCGCGGCAAGACTGCGGGCGGCGAAATCAGCGGCGTTGGATTGACCGGGCAGATGCACGGACTGGTGCTGCTGGACAGGGATGGGCGCGTCCTGCGCCCATCCATAATATGGTGCGACCAACGCACGGAAGTGGAATGCCGCGAAATCACTGAGAGGATCGGCGCGGCGCGGCTGATCGAGCTGACCGCGAACCCGGCGCTGACCAATTTCACGCTGCCTAAAATTTGGTGGGTGCAGAAGAACGAGCCGGAAATTTGGGCGCGCGCCGGCACGATTCTGCTGCCGAAGGATTACATACGTCTGCGACTCAGCGGTTCTCTCGCGACCGACGTTGCCGATGCTTCGGGGACGCTGCTTTTCGACGTGGCGAATCGTCAATGGTCGCGGCCAATGACGGAAGCGTCGGGGCTGGTTGCGGATTTGCTGCCGACAGTTTTCGAATCGTGTGAAATTTCCGGCCACGTTTCGGAGGAAGGTGCGCGCGCCACTGGGCTTCGCGCCGGAATTCCCATCGTTACGGGAGCCGGAGATCAGGCTGCGGGAGCGGTCGGCACGGGGATTGTGCGGCCCGGGGCGGTGAGCGCGACGATCGGGACTTCCGGCGTGGTGTTTGCCGCTACGGCCGGGCCGGTGCGCGATCCTGCGGGACGCATCCACACATTTTGCCACGCGGTGCCGCAACGTTGGCACGTCATGGGAGTGACGCAGGCCGCGGGATATTCGCTGCGCTGGTTTCGCGATCAATTTGGGGCGACCGGCGATCCCGCGCAAGACGCTTATGGGCGATTGATGAAGGAAGCGAGCGCGGCTCCGGCTGGCTCGGATGGATTGCTGTGGGCGCCGTATCTGATGGGTGAGAGGACTCCTCATCTGGATCCTTATGCGCGCGGCGCGCTGGTGGGAATTTCCGCAGCGCATACGCGCGCGCACGTGATTCGCGCGATTCTGGAAGGCGTGGCTTTCAGTCTGCGCGACACGTTGACGATTTTCGCTGAATTGAAAATTCCGGTGGAGTCCATTCGGCTGGGGGGCGGCGGTGCGCGCGGAGCTTTGTGGCGGCAGATTCAGGCGGACGTTTACGGCATGCCGGTTGGTGTGCTGGACGTGGAGGAAGGCCCGGCGTACGGAGCGGCGTTGCTTGCAGGAGTGGGAGTGGGAAACTGGACGAGCGTTGAGAAAGCGTCCGACGCGACCGTGCGCGTTTCGCAACGCATTGAGCCGGAGCCACGGGATCTCGCGCTGATGAATCGGCAGTACGGCGTGTATCGCAAGCTGTATCTGGCGCTGCGGGACATCTGGCGCGACGCGGTGTAAATGGATTTCACGATCATTATTTTCAAGACGCGAAGTGTGGTGTGCTGGAGCCGGCTGCTTGTGGCGAACTAGCTGCCGGACGGGGCAAGGGATCCGATGACAACTGATCCATATCAACCGAAACGGGAACACAAATTTTCGTTTGGTTTGTGGACCGTGGGCAATCCTGGACGCGATCCATTTGGCGAAGCGGTGCGCGCGATTTTGTCACCGTTGGAGCTAGTGCGGCTGCTGGCGGAAGTGGGCGCCTCAGGCGTGTGCTTGCATGACGACGATCTCGTTCCGATTGACGCGTCGGGCGCCGAGCGCGACCGCATCGTGCGCGAATTCAACAGCGCTTGCACATTGAGCGGTTTGTGCGTGCCGATGACCACGGTGAATCTGTTTACGCATCCGGTGTTTCGCGATGGAGCTTTCACCGCGAACGATCCGGCTGTGCGCGCTTATGCGCTGCAAAAGACGATGCGCGCGATGGATCTGGGCGCGGAGCTGAGAGCGAAAATCTTCGTGCTGTGGGGCGGGCGCGAAGGGACGGAAACGGATGCGTGCCGGCGTCCGGATGCGGCGATCAAACGACTGCGCGACGCGGTAGATTTCCTGTGCGAGTACTCGTTGCAACAGAAATATGACTTTCGGCTGGCGCTGGAAGCGAAGCCCAACGAACCACGCGGCGACATTTACATGCCGACCACTGGCGCGTACTTGGGATTTATTGCGACGCTCGCGCATCCTGAAATGGTAGGTGTAAATCCTGAAGTGGCGCACGAAGCCATGGCTGGATTGAACTTTCTGCACGCTGTGGCGCAAGCATGGGAAGCCGGGAAGCTTTATCACATTGATTTGAACGATCAGGTCTCCGGGCGATACGACCAGGATTTTCGCTTTGGATCCGCGAATCCAAAGGGCGCCTTTTTTCTGGTGAAATTTCTGGAAGATGTGGGTTACGACGGCCCTCGGCATTTTGATGCTCATGCCTATCGGACCGAAGATTATGAGGGAGTGAAGGATTTCGCGCGCGGCTGTATGCGCACGTACTTGATCCTGAAAGAAAAAGCGGCGCGGTTTAATTCGGATTCGGAGATTCAGGCGATATTGGATGACTTAGAGGATGAGATCGCGGCTGCGCCTCGCGTGCATCCGTACTCAAACGATAATGCCAGGACCCTGCTGGCGCAAAACTTCGATCGCGCCACGATGGCGAGCAGGCGCTTACCCTACGAGCGGCTCGATCAACTGACCATGGAAATTCTTTTTGGCTCCCGATGAACACCGTTGCTTCGCGCCATGAGAGGCATGCATGATTTCGGCGGCCCGGAGGCGTTCGCGCGTTCGCATCCTCTGGCTGGCGATTCTTTCCATCACGCTCACCGCATTCGCGCCAAGCACGCAGCAGGATCCGCTTGCGCCGACGCATGACGTCAAATCCGCTGCTGACATCGATCGCGAATGGCAAGCTGCGGTGGCGAAGTACGATGGCGCGCGCGTTGCGATTCTGAAAGATGTCGCCCGCCAAGCCAACGACGGGCCCTACCGGCCGGATTGGGAAACGCTGCAGAAGTATGAAATTCCGCAGTGGTACAAAGATGCGAAATTCGGGATTTTCATTCACTGGGGAGTGTTTTCCGTTCCGGGGATTGGGAATGAGTGGTATCCGCGCAATATGTACCAGCAAAAAGAACCGGAATTTCAGCAGCACACACAGAAGTACGGGCCGCAAGACAAGTTCGGATACAAGGATTTGATCCCATTGTTCCGGGCCGAAAAGTGGGATCCGGCCGACTGGGCGAAACTTTTCAAGGCGGCTGGCGCGCGTTACGTGATTCCGGTGGCCGAGCATCACGACGGATTCGCGATGTACGATTCAGGGCTGTCTGATTGGAGCGCTGCGAAGATGGGTCCGCATCGTGACGTGATTGGCGAACTGTCTCGCGCGGTACGCGCCGAGGGTTTACATTTCGGCACGTCGTTTCATCGCGCGGAGCACGATTGGTTTTTCGATGGCGGCCGCACGATTCGTTCGGACGTAAACGATCCGAGCTACGCTGGGTTGTATGGCCCCGCGCACACCTGGCTGCAGGATCCCAAGCAGGTGTTGATGAACGATTGGACCTTCGTGAGCCCCGAATTCGCAAATGATTGGCTAGCGCGCGCGGCGGAAATTGTACAGAAATACGAGCCGGAAGTGATGTACTTCGATTGGTGGGCGGGACAGCCGAACTACCGGCACAACGTGACGCAGTTCGCTTCGTTCTACTACAATTTTTCCGCGCAGCACGGCATTTCGGCGGTGATTGATATTAAGGATTACGCGCTCGACTGGCACGCGGGCGCGCGCGATTTCGAACGTGGAATGAAGGAGAGCATCGAGGAGCGGCACTGGCAGACGGACACTTCGATCAGCAACATTTCCTGGGGTTATCTGGAGCACGACGATTTCAAAACGCCCGATTTTCTGGTGCACCAGTTAATTGACATCGTCAGCAAGAACGGAAATCTGCTTTTGAACATCGGGCCGCGTCCCGATGGTACGATTCCCGATGACGTACGTAACTCGTTGCTGGAAATTGGCGCATGGCTAAAGCTGAACGGTGAAGCGATTTATGACAGCACGCCGTGGAAATGTTTTGGCGAAGGGCCGACGCAGATTCAAACTGGATCTGGGCACGATAAGGACACCAAGAGTTATCAGGCTGGAGATTTTCGTTTTACGCAGAAGGGTTCGACTGTGTTCGCGATCGAGATGGCTTGGCCTGCCGACGGGCGGGCCGTGATTCACTCGCTGGGTTCCGCGCAGCAAGCCAGAGGAATGCGGATCACTAACGTGGAATTAGTTGGTTCCAGCGCGAATCTTAGTTGGCGGCAAACGGATGACGCGCTGGAAGTGAATATGCCGGAAACTGCTCCCGGCAAGTTTGCGTATGCGTTCAGAATTCAGACCACGAAGGCTGAAAATAGTAAGTGACGCTATTTGTTTTTCTGCAATCAGCTTCGGACGCACATTTCCAGATCTCTGTGTTGCGATTCCGCTTTGCGATCGAACGAGAAACATGGAACGGTGGGCTACGGTGACTTCACAACCCACTCTGAGCCGCTGGGAGAACTCGCCTGCGCCTCGCGATCTGCTCCGACTGCAGGATGCTCTGCTGGATTGGTTTGTGAAGATCTGCGGC
>Ga0070764_10000092_pt1 | contig 27896 bp, 31 predicted proteins | sample HubBroMetageWRM4_FD_67287 | JGI IMG/M metagenome (GOLD analysis project Ga0070764, IMG submission 67287) | Warmed soil microbial communities from the Hubbard Brook experimental Forest, New Hampshire - Hubbard Brook CCASE Soil Metagenome WRM 4 | ecosystem: Environmental > Terrestrial > Soil >... | reverse complement strand
CCTGCTACGCGAGCTGGCCCATTGAACGTTCTCTCCACCAGCGCACGCTGGGCTGGATGGAGGAAGATAGTCCATTTCTCCCACGGGAACTCCATCGCGCGTGCCAGTTCCTCAACGTCGTGCATCACGCGGAAGCGGCGCATGGCGTCGGGGTGCTGGAACGGATCGGCGCCAGCGATCGCCCTAGGAGCGGGTTCCGGCTTCCCTCCGGTTGCCAAGTCCAAGAGTGCCTCCGCGGCCTCGCGCGGCAAGTGATCGCTCAGCGCGAGATACGTATCTTCCGTTGCGCCGCGCACATCGTTGAGCCACTCGGTCGGAACGCCGAAGCCGAGAAGTTCGTCATCCGAAATTCCAGCGAACAGCTTCGGCTTTGGAGATGCGTGCAACGGTACCTCGATGTACTTCGGAATCGCGATTTCCTGGACGGTTTCGCGCACAACGACGATCTGCGCGGCGCCGGTCTTCGGGTGGACTTCGATCTTCCGGCGCTCCGCCCAGTCGTACGCGTCATCGTGATGGCCAGCGTAGCACAGCAATAACGCGTCGTCGGTTCGGTGAACGACGAGGCGTAGGTCACGGCTGCCGCGCACAGACCAAAAGCGTGGGTCCCTCGCCTTGTCCAGCTTGTGAAACTGAAGACCCGGCTGCTTGGGGTTAGTCTGCAAGTCGAAGGCGGTTGTCTTGACGGTCTTCTGTTCGTCGGACGTAAGTCTCGCCAGGCTATCTGTGAAGGTATCCGCGATGAGAAACTTCACCGGTCTAATCGACCTTGAAGACCTTCATCACCTCGTCGCCGAGGTGGTTGATAACCTTCACTGCGATTCGCCCTGACTTCGGTTTTGGGAATGCGCGTGAGGTGTCGCTGTTCAGCGAACTCCACGCGTCCGCATCGATTTCAGCCTTCAGCGTGGTCCTCAGCGAGCCGTATGGATCGCCGGCGCCTAAGAAGTACGCGTGACGCACGAAGAAACTCTCCTCGTTGTAATCCGTGTCGACGAACCAACATGCGATACCGTCAGCTCCGTCGCTGATGACTTCGCCGGTGTTGGGCTTGAAAACGTCGACGCCCTTGATCTTCACACGCAGCTTATCGTCCGGTTCCTTGATGAGCTCGATGTCGGGTTCTCCGAAGATGACGAAGAGGTTGCCCTTGCCGGTGTTCTTGAGGTCGTCGGACATGTGCAGGTCGGCATTCATTCGCGCCTTCAGTACCGGCAGCGACCCAAGCTTGTTGAACTCAGTTGTGCGAGCTTCGTAGGCAAACGCGCAGGCGATGAGGACGTCGAATCCGGCATCGGCCGCCTCTTTCGCTGCAGCTACGAGATCGGCGCGGCGCACGGTGCCGAACTCCGGCCCGATGAAAATCGCTGCGCGCCTTTCCTTGCCGGATCCCGGAGCGCCCTCGATGTAGCGACCGTCCGCGCAGACGTAGTCGCCGGGCCAGGGCGTCAGCGCGGTGAACACGATCTTGTCTGCCTTGTGCGCTTGCTGCACGCCAGCGATCTTGAGATCCTCGAGAATCGTTTCGACGAACGAGCGACCATCCGCGCCATTCTTGCGAACCATGTCGAGCGGATCGATGAGCTCGTCATCGGTCCCGACGCTGAGAACGCGATGCGGGCTCAGGCTTTCAACCGTAAAGGTACCTGCGACGCGGACGATCTTCTTGTCATCGTACGGTTTATCGTATAGGTATTCAAACTCGGCTTTCGTAGCGATAGACTTATCGATCTCCTGTTGTCGCGCGATGCGAGCCTGCCACCATTCGGCATGCGGCTTCGCCGCACCGGGCGCCCACTCGGGGTCGGCCTCGCGCGGAATCTCCCATTCTTGCCAATTTTTCTTCAGCGCGGCATTTAGCGACTCGCGCAACGGCTCCAGCGCTTGCTGCCACTTGTCCCAGATAACGTCGATTTCCGCGTTATTCGCGATGGACTTCAAAGTAACGTGCGGCACGCGCTCGTAAACAAAGCCGTGACGAATATTTCCATGCACTGGTTGCGAGCTCGGCGTAGTCCGCGTTACCTCTGATTCTTTGAGTTGGCCTTCGCGAGAGTCTACGAGGATATAATAGGGATACCGCGCTCCCATAATGCGGGCCCGCGCTAGAGCAAGCGCAACGCGAGAGGTGTCAATTGTGATCCACCGCCGCCCCCATTGTTCCGCGACGTACGCCGTCGTGCCTGATCCGCAGGTTGGATCGAGTACGAGATCGCCCGGATCCGTGGCCATGAGCAAGCAACGCTTGACGATTTCTACGTTAGTTTGTACAACGTAGATCTTCTCCATCGCGCTGCCCGAGGCGGTGTCAATCCAAAGGTTCGATAACTCGTCGACTGCCAAGTCATTCCAATATCGCAGACTTGCAACGGAATTGCCCTGCCGACGCAGCCTACCAGCTTTGATAATGCCTTTGGTGCTTTCTTCGGGGAAGCCCCACCAACGATTGCCCGGACTGAAGACGCCACCCTCAAAATAGAGAGGATACCGAGCCCCTGGGCCCGGCTTCGTAAACGATACTAGTCGGCAAAGTCGAGCGATGGCGATTGTCTCCAGGTTGCGTTTTTCGTCCGCTGTAAGCGGCCTAAGAGAGTAAGCATCCGTTACGATGGAGGTGTACTGGCCGAGATTGTCTAGAGACTTCTTCTGGAAGAGCGACCGGAACTTCGCTGCACCACTGGCTTTACCGAACCATAGAAGGTAATCTAAACGCCTTGGCAGACCTCGTGCTCCGAGTGCGCCGGCTTTGACAAACGAGATTTGCGCAATGAAATTATCTTCACCGAAAACCTCGTCCATCAGGGAACGAACAAGGTGGACGTTCTCCTCCCCAATCTGAACGAAAATCGACCCGGAGTCAGATAGCAGGTCACCGGCAACCAGGAGGCGATCGCGCAGGTACGTGAGATAGCTGTGAATACCATCGCGCCACGTATCGCGGAACGCCTTTACCTGTTCGGGCTCGCGGGTGATGTGCTCTATACTGCCATCCTTTACATCGCGGGTCGTCGTAGACCACTGAAAGTTACTTCTAAAGTTGATGCCGTAGGGCGGATCGACGTAGATACACTGCACGTTTCCGCGTAGGCCTTCTCGTTCGGCGAGACTTACCATTACACGGAGCGAGTCGCCGAGAATCATCCGATTCGACCAGTTCTGATCGTGCTGGTAGAACTCGGTCTTGTCGACGCCGTGTGGGAGCCCATTGAAATCCGCGAACAGGTCAGGCATGATCTCGCCCGCTTCGTGACGGCGCTCGCGCGTCTCGCGCAACAGGTCGTCGATAAGCGCTTTGGGATGCACCTTTTCCTGGATGTACAGCGGTTGCGCCGACACGACAACATCGGCGGGCCCTTCATATTTGCCACGCCAGATCAGTTGAGGATCGAGGTCCGAGTCACGCCGCTCGTACGCCACTTGGATCGGCGTCTTTTCGGATGGCTGGATGAGCGACTCATACTCCGCCGTCGGGATGTTCCTACGCGTCGCCTCGTCGTGGGTTAGCGTGGTGACCGTCTTGCTAGCTGGCGATTTCTTTGCCATCGCCTTTAACTCGCTTCCGGCATCGTCGATGCCGCGGCTTCAATACCTTCGTTCATCGCCGCCTCAACCTTGGCTTCGAAATCCGACGCAATGCGATACACTTCAGTGAGCTCCGCGAATGCCCAGCGGCCATAGGTGCCGAGGTTGTTGACGCCAGGAACCCAATATGTTTCCATCGTTGACTTCTTCTCCTTGGCATCTTCGCCACGGTAGCCTTTGATCTCGACGATCAGATTGAGCAAGTCGTCTTCGCCGCGGCCGTCCTCGACGCGCACGATGAAGTCGGGCCGGTACCGGCGCATCACGGAACCAAAGCGATAGGGGACCTCAAAGAAGAGGCCGTCGTTCTTTACATATGTGCGCACGCGCGGGTGTTTCTCGGCGACGCGGCAGAACTCGGCTTCCCAGTCGCTGTCGAGTAGCACGTAGTTCACCTGACAGCGGCGCGGGTCGGTCGTCCAGCGATTGCGCTTCGACGTATTGAAGTTCACGTGTACCGTCGAGCCAGTCGGATTGTAGGGATCGAGAACGGCTTTGATCGCCTGCGTACCGACGTATTGGCGATTGATCGCATTGATGATCTTCTGACACGCCATGTCCGCGAGGGTCTGGTACTTGAGCTGCGCCGGATAGGTACCGCCGTCGCAGGTGAGATAGTTGTCGAGCCATTCCTTCGCGATGCGCTTGAGCTGGCCGAACAAATGGAGTTTCGGGTCTTCCCCGGCTTCACGCCAACGATGGAGCACGAGGTGCGACGTTAGCTCATAGAGCACTTGTGAAGGTCGGACGTCACCGGTGTGCACGAGGTTGAGGTCGACCTGTGCGCCTATGATGCCGGAATTCGTTGTCTCTGTCGCCCCGACGAGCTGCGGCGTTAGCCTGAGCGTCGACTCAGGCGTGAAGTTGGCCGACAAGCGCTCTTCCGGCAGCTCGACGCGGTAGCCTTCGACGCGCGGGAAGCGAATTTCCAGCGCATCGCGCTCGGGGCGCACGGCGCGGACCTGAACCGTTTCCCTCGGCGCTTGCGGAGCCGCTACGACAGGCTTGGCCGTGAAGTCGAACGGAACACCGAGCACGTCGGCATACTCAGCGTTGAAGCGCCCCTCTTCATTGAGATCGTAGGACTGGCGACGCAGGGCGCGGCCTATGACCTGTTCGCACAGCAATTGCGTGCCGAATGCGCGGACGCCGAGCACGTGCGTCACAGTGTTGGTGTCCCAGCCCTCCGTCAGCATCGCAACAGAGACGACGCAACGGATCGACCCGCCAAGGCGGTCGCGCTTACCGACGGTGTTCATCACTTCGCGCAAGATCGTGACGTCATCGAGGTCTTTGCCAGCCTTCAGCTCTTCTGCGAGAGGGCCGCCGCGCTCCAGAATTTCGCGACGAAAGCGCTCGATCTCATCAGCCGCCATTGCGCGGAAATTTGGATCCAGGCCTTCGCCGGATTCGAGCTGCTCGCTGTCGATCAGCAGCGTGTTGGGACGGGATAGCGGGTTTCCGTGTTCGTCGAAGTTGCGAAAGAGCGGGAGACGACCGGCTTCGTACGTGGATGTTCCGTCGTCTTTTTCACGCGAGAATCCCGAAACGTAGTCGTAGACGAGCTTCGAGGTGGCGGTGTTGTTGCAGACGATGATGAAACATGGCGGCGCCGCGATGCCTGCTTTCTGCCATTCGTCAAACGTCTTGGCGTAGTGGCCGTAGAGCGCGTCGAGCGCAGTCTGCAACTGCGGCGGCAGGTTGAGCGGGTCGAGCGCCGCACTCTTCCCGCGGCCCTTCTTCGGGAGGTTGCGGCGAATGTGTTCCCACAGGTTGCGATACATCGGCATGTCGCCGCCGGGAATGTTGTCCGCGATTGGAACGCGCGGCAGTTTTACGACACCGCACTCGATCGCGTCCATCAGGGAGAAGTCCGAAACGGTCCACGGGAAGAGCGTGCCTTCGGCGTAGCCCGATCCACTGAGGAAGAACGGCGTCGCGGAGAGATCAACGACGCGAGTAAGGCCGAGCTTGCGTTTGACGATTTCCAGGCCGGAGATCCAAAGGCGTGCGGCTTCCGTGTTTTTCTGCGCCTCGGTTCTCTCGTCGCCTTTTAGCTCTTCATTGGGCTCGGCGCCGGGTTTCTCGCGGTAACAGTGGTGCGCCTCGTCGTTGAGTACGAGCACGTTCTTGAAGCCCATCAGTTCGGGCATCACGCGCTGGAGCATCTGGCCTTCGGTTTCGAGCGTGTTCAGCTCTTCGCCGCGTCCTTGCAGCAGCGCTCGTCCGCCCTTGGAGAGCTCTATGCGCTCGCGAAGTTTGAACGCGTGGTAATTCGTGATGACGATCTTCGCACGGTTGACGTCTTCGAACATGTCGGCTGGCACGAGCTCACGCGCTTGATAATAGCTATCGGGATCGTTGGGCTGGAGAACCCGCAGCCGGTCCTTGATCGTAAGGCCGGGCGTCACGACGAGAAACCCGCGCGTGAACCGCTTGCTCTGCGAGTGGCGCACCGCGTTGACGGTTTGCCAAGCGATAATCATCGCCATAACGGTCGTCTTGCCAGCGCCGGTCGCGAGTTTCAGCGCGATGCGCGAGAGCTCGGGGTTTGCGGCGACATTCGCGTTGTCGATCCACTCGAGAATGCCCTTATGGCGTGCGCCTTCATGCGGCGCCACTTCGGTAAGCCAGATTAACGTTTCGACGGCTTCAACTTGACAGAAGAACGGCCGAATTTCGCTGAACGGATAGCTGCGCCAATGCTGCAAGAGGCGCCCTGTTTCTGGCGTTACGTGCCAATCGGCGGGATTCGAGCGATGCCGCCAGCTGTCGACCTGCTGGCGAATCGCGTTGATGTTCGAGGTGGGGTCGTACTGCTGTCGCTCGGTCGAGATGGCGTCGAACAGCAGCGCGGTTTGAGTATCGAAGCCCTTTTGTTTTTTCGGCTTCGGGATTGGGGTCACGAATTCGGCTCGGCGGCGCCCCTCGATGATGCACTGCGTAGGCTGACCTTGTTCGTCGAGTTCCCAGTGCTGCCGCGGATACTCGTACGGCGCATTTAGAATGGGATCGCTAAAGAAACGATCGATCGTGGAAGAGCTGTCACTCATATCTGATCTCGCTTTGGTTTTCCGAATTCACTTCGAATCGTCTCCGCGACCGTGGATTGGAGGCGGTTCGTCCTCGCACCGACGAGCCGCAAGGTCCGAATGAAAGGCCATCCGCTTGCTCACTTACCGAGCTAGCCTAATCGAACAGACTAGCCCCTTGCTGCTCCTCGGTTCGGTCACGGCCGCCCCTAGACTTGCTGCTGAGCGCAACCGCCATTGCCCCTCTTGCCAAAGTTGAGCCTGGTCGTGGTTGAGGGGCATGAAAGGCGAAGAGAAACTACAGGACGACCTGCCCAGCGATTCGACGCAGGAGAGCTACGGCGTCTGCGGAGGTATTACAGTTCTGCTGGGGTGGCTTGGGCAAAGGCGCCACTTCTGCTGCCGGGACTGCGGTGCGATGTTCTCCTAGCCGTAGCAACGGAATAACGGGAAGGCGGCGGCGCTATCAGTGCCTACCGCTCAGGGAGTCCCTTAGCCCGCGAGAGCGTTCAGGCCAATCGCAGTGCTGCGCATTGCTCTATTCATGCTTGCCCATAGTTTGCCGTCGGGGTACTCGGGAGCCGACCTCAACTGTTCCGAATCTTCTCGGCACTCTCGGGCTACAGCAGTGGTCGCGGGTTCAAGTCGCCATAAGCGGCAGCCATCGGGCGTTGCGGACGGCTTGCTAAGCCCGCCGCGAATGCGAACTTGCTGGAGCGATCGTGCACAACTGTCGCTGTGAGATCCCGCGCGAAGCAAGAGCGCGACGAAACTTGCTATCGCTAGGAGTCGCAGAAGTACGCTTAGGTGAAGCCCGCGAGTCGGATTTAGCGCCTCAGACATAGCAGTTATTGGTGCGGCGGTTAGAGCGAACCCATACGTCCACAAGACGAAGATCGAAACAGGTTGAAGAGCATCTAGAGATAGCGATCGGTAACGAACGGTGTCGCGCAGCGCCCGCAGCAAAGGAGTGCTCCAAACGAGGAGTGTCAGCAAGGCTCCGATCATCAGTGCATCGTTTCGAACATTCCGAACGTGAACAATCTCCAGGAGTGGCGTCGCCATAAGTAGCGCTGAAACGAACAGCGCGGTGAGCCGACGTATGGAGAACGGCTTGGCTGTTGCAAAGATATAGATTAGTGCTAGCGCCATACTACCTACATCGAAATCGTGTCGCGCGCTCGATCACGGTCGCGGCGGTCACGCCTCATGGCGGACTCGACGTCGCGTCGTACCGCCTCTGGCAGGATCCAATACTGCCGGTCGATCGCGGCTGAGAGCTGCTTGAGGTTCGCATTGAGTTTGCAGTCGTCAAGCTGCGAAGCCCCCGCGCGTTCAAGGACTTGCATACGGTGCTCCACCTGGGGTATGCGGTCGCGAAGGGCCGTACGCGCGTCACGCATTTGCCCTTCAAGGTCAAGTGACGTGGAGGCGAATTGGCGATACCGGCGCTCTTCGGCAGCCACGCGCTTGGCGATCTGCGGAACGGCACGCTCTTCAAATTCGCGCATCGCTTTCGCGACTGCGGAATCGTAACGCGAGCGGCGCGCATCGCGGAGTTCTGCCTGAGCTCTTGTTGCTACTGCTCGCGCGAGCGGATTCCATGAGCGCTTCTCTTGGGCAAGTTGCGCGAGTCGAGCACGCTCTGCGTCCGTGAACTCTGTGGCATTGGCGATCTGCTCCTGAATTCGTTTCCGCTCTACTGCCAGTTGATCGTCGAGTGCAGCCGGCTGCGCGACGCGCTGCAGGCCCGCGCGTTCCGCGCGCGAGCGCTCGCGGCGTACCTCCTCCTGCGCACGGATAACCTCAATGCGAGCGCGCACTTCGTTGAAGCTCACTCGACGCGGCTCGGATATTGGCGCGGTACGCTCCTGGTTGCGACCCGGCACCGCCAGCATGTCGAGCACGCGTTGCGCGGCGGGGTCGCCGACGCGCGCCTTTTCGGTAACAAACGAGCGATAATCCATGATCTTCTCCTGTCGCGATACCCGTCGCTCTGATGCCAATACGATTTTCGTTGTCTCCCAGCGGACGCGCGCAACATCGTGCTCTTGCGCTCTCCGGCGTGCAATCACGGTGTCGATCGACCAATACGCCACTTGACGCGCCATGAAACCACGCGCGCCCAGACGCGCCACGGCACGCAACAACTGCCGCGCCTCGCGCCGGCGCCGGGCTTCGAGCTGGCGCTGCGCGCGCTCGCGCTCCCAAGCTGTGTTTCGGCGAGCCTCGAGTGCACGATTGCGTTCGGCGAAGAAGCGGTCGCGGTATGCCGCATACGCGGAGCGCATCCGAGCATGATCGGCGATCCGGCTGGCCTCACGCAATGCCCAGCGGGGATCGCTACCACCTTCCTGCTCCGCACGATCGCGCAGTGTCTGATTGCGCTGACGCGCTTCTCCGTTAACGGCTGCTTCACGGCTGTGCTCTTGCCGTTGCTGCTTATCTAGCGGGAAGGGGCCAAACCGCTGCTCAAGCGCTGCCTTCTTGCAACGGGGGTCGATGCGAGACGCTCCACACCCTGGCGCATCGGGGTGACGGCCCTGTACAAATGCAAGACCCTGCACGCGACCGCCGCGTTGGACAAGCTTGATAACGATGCCGTGCTGATCCAGTCGCTTTCGGAGATCTTCCCAGGACTGCGCTGCATCGACGGCTGCAAGAATCGTTGGACGAACCGTGTTATTCCATGGCGCACCGTGGGCAATGCTAGGAGCAGGCTCATGCGACGGCGTGAACGGACCTAAGCGGTGTTCGAGCGCAGAGATCGCGCAGCGCGCGTCAATCCGTGACGCGGCGCAGCCCGGCGCCGTGCGATCGAAGCCCTCGGCAAATGCGAGACCCTGGACGCGCTCACCGCGGCGCACGAGTTTCAGGACGACTCCATGCGCGCCAAGGCGCTGGCGCAGGTCATTCCAATCTCGTGCGCGGTCCACGGCATCGAGAATGTACGGCCGTGCGATGTCCTGCCACGGGGGCTCCCCGCGCTCGTGCAGGCGGCGGTACGCCCCATCGCTGATCCGCCGTTCCGGCTCCGCTGGAAGGTCGTGGAGGCGCTCGATCCGCTGCACGATGTCGCGGTTGTGGCGCCCCGCAACGATATCCCACCCGCGCTCCGCCGAGATCTCCGCGCCGACGCGCTCACGGGTGATGCGCTCGCGCCAGAGGACGTTGGCGCGGCCATCCGGCCCGACTCGGTTCGCGATTACGTGCGCGTGAAAGTCGTCGGTGTCTTTATGCGCGGCAAGGACGTACTGGTGGTCGTCCATTCCGATCGCTTTCAGGAGGCGCTCCGCGTCGCTGACGACCTGCTCGCGCGTTGGGCGTTCGTGTTTCGCGTAGGCGATGATGAGGTGATAGACGGGGTCGCGACAGCGCGCCGAGAGTACCGCGACCGCTTCCATCTCGATCGCCGCCGTTTCAACCGACGTCACGCCGCGCAGGTGAACCCATGCTGCTTTCTCCGGCGCGCTCGCGTACGTAACGCCACCCTCGAAGGTGGCACCGGCGGCGGACACAGCGCGCTGGTGCGTGTGTTCGGTGATGTAGTCGACGCCGACGGCAAAGGTCCGAGTGTGGGCGCGCGCCGGGACGGACTTGGTGATCATACCAACATCCGCGCCAAGGTCGACGAAACTTGGGTCAGGCAGCTCTGAAGCTCGTCCTCGTCGATGTTTCCCTGCGCGAGCGCGATCGCAATCAAGCTGCGAATGCCCGCTGCAATGTTGGTGAGTTGCCGGATCGCCGTCGCGTCCTCGGCGGCTAAAACACATCGCCTGGTCGAGAATCGGGCGCCAGTCCCTCGTAGGAGCACTCGGCGGACGAAATCTGAACGAATTAGCCCTCGTGCTTTAGCTCGGCGCGCAACTTGCTCGGCCTCTTGTTCGGTAAGGCGAACGCGGAGCAGGCAATCCCGAGTGCCGCGAAGTGCACCCGCCCCGCACTCGTCAGGCCGTCGCGCTGAGCGAAGCGACCGCGACGGCGGCCTTTGTTGCGAGCTGAGCGGCGCCGAAGGCGACGCGACCTCGCTCTCCCTGGTTGGGGTCGCGGCGCCGCAGGCGCTGTGGCCACAACCACCGGCTTGCGTCGTGAAAAAGAGCTGGGGCCTGTTGCCTGCCTGGTGCGCCGGTGCAAGAGCCATGCTAGAATCATAACAACCTCCATAGGAAAGTCAATCATTTCATATGGACGCAAATCTAGGGCAACAACGAGGCAACAAATGCTGTCGGAAGAGTTGATCGCAAAGGTTGGTGATAGCCTCGACGCGATGTCACCGAAGCCAGCGTCACGCCGCGAGCTCGACGTGCTGGTCGCGCGCATCGAAGGAAAGATTCGCGCTGCGCAAGAGCGCGGGGCCACGTACGCCGAGATCGCCAAACAGATAAGCGAGAGCGGCTACCCGATCAAGACGAATACGCTGCGCCTCGCCGTGCAGCGCCGGCGCAAACAACCGCCGGACACGAAGAAACAGGACGGAAGAAACCCCGCGCGCCGTAAGCGACCGCAAACGCCCAATGGCGGTTCCTCCATCGTGCAGCGGGCAGATACGAAAAAGCCATGAACCTGCACGGGCATTGCTACGCCGCAGCGGCGCTTGTGATTCTCGGCGGATGCGCGCATGGATCGGGCGAGGTTGCTCTGCTTGGGAAATGGATCAACCATCGTGTTGTCGCGAGGCGGCCCGCGATCGTATCGATCGAGTTCCTGCCAAAAGACACGGTGACAATCAGCGCAATCGACACGTTCGCGGCTGCGGGCTGGCATCCGCCGACGACGTCGACCGGCCAGTATCAAGTCATCGCCCCGAATACGCTCAAGATCACCGAAGAGCTTGGCAGCACGGCGGTCGATTATCATGTCGACGGCACGCGGCTGGTGCTCTCCGGTGACGGCCTTGAGCGGCTCCTCGGCAAGACCGAGCCGCCGCAGGTACTCGACGAGACGAGTCAGTGAAGCGGTCGCGCTGCGCGGCCGCTAACGCGGCGTTACGAGAATGCGTCGCTCCGAAGCGCGGCCTTTGCCTCGGCGATGCGCGTGGCGTGCACGCGGCAGACATTGCATTCGAGCGCATCCGATTCACACTCGCTGCGGTGAGCATCACGCGCGGCGCGCCGAATCGCGAGCTCGCGCGCAGCATGGAGAAACTCTGCGCTAATGCCGATGAGGCGGCCTCGGCTCTGCACCGCGACCGCCTTGTTCGTCATCACGTGTCCTCGGTGTTGCCGGCGGTCGCGAGGTCGAACTCCTCGCCACACTCGGCGCAAGCGCCCCGCGACGGATCATCCTCGTACGGCTCGACGTCGTCGTGGAGGCAGACTTCGTCCGCGTCTTCGTCGATCGGCGTCGGCGTCACGTTCTTCGGGCCGAGCGGATCGTCGATGACGTTGTAGCTGGCTAGGATCGAATCGTCGAGGCCCTTGCGGCCGATCGTGCCGCCGGCTCCGACGAAGTCTCGTTCCTCGACCGGTGCGAAGAGCTCCATGGCGCGCTCGGTCGCCAGATGCGAGCTCAGCTCACCGATGATGTCGCCAAGCTGCTTCGTGAACTTGGACACTTTTGGCTCGTTTTCGGCGCTGTACTTGAACTGACGCGCGCCGATGGCGGCGAAGCGCGTCTGCAGGTGCTGGAGGTCGCGCAGCAGTGTGTGGTCGATCCGGTCGGCGCGACCATACTCGGTTTCGAACTGGCGGATGCGATCCTCCCGTTCCGCTCGCGCTTCGTGGTAGAGGTCCTGGGCACGCTGCTTGAGCAGCTTGTTCGCCTCGGAACGACTGATCGTCGGTAGCGCGGGCGGCTCGATAGTCGCCAGCGCGGTGCCGTTCGAGTTGGATTTGCGGTTTCGTGACATGGTTGTCTCCTGTTTCTGGCGTTAGGATGTGAAAAACGCCGCGGCGCCCGTGATCGAGCGCCGCAGTGTGGCTCTATGGCAAGTGCCGCTTTTTAGGCGGCGAGGTTTGCACAGGGCGCGGCCAGCTTGTAGCCGGCGCCGTGAACGGTCAGGATAAGCCGCGCACCGATGCGGCGGCGGAGGCGAGCGATGTGGACGTCGACGGTGCGTTCGTCGCCGTCATAGTCGCGCGGCCAGACGCAATCGAGAAGGTGCGCGCGAGAGAAGACCTGGCCAGGATGGCGCGCGAGGACTTCGAGCAGACCAAACTCGCGCGGCTTGAGGTCGAGCTCGCGGCCGCCGAAGCGGACGGTGCGATGCATCGCGTCGACGACCAGGTCGCCGACGACGATCGGTCGCGGCGGAACTGCCAAGGGGCTGACTTCCGGCGAGAGGCTGATGCTGTAGCCCGCCCGCTCGAACATGAGGGCCGCGAGCCTGACGCAGTCGAATCGCAGCGGATTATCGCCCCGGTAGTTGGTATCGGCGATCGCGCGGATTTCATCGTCGCGTAGCGATCGCGTCGTCAGCCGGTTGCGCGAGCGCGGCGCCGTGTCATCAATTGTGAAGTCTTGGAATGTAGTAATCATTGAGACATCTCCGACGGTATAGAAAGAGAAGAGCCCGCCGGTGTGGCGAGCTCTCGTGAAGGTTTGTTGTGCTGAGCTGCCGTTATGCGGCGTTCCGGCGACGTCGCCGACGCGCTTGCTCGCGCGCTTCGAACTCCGACGAGTCGCAGGTTGCGGGCTCGTCGGTGGGCTGCTCGACATTGTCGAGCGGATGCACTCCGAGAACGCGACGCACCGCGTAGCCGGCAGCGAGAAGCTTGGAAGCCTCGCTGCGGTCGAGCTCGTCGATCGGAAGCGGCTTTTCCGCCGGATCGAAACCCCACGCGATAGCTCCTGTGCCGTCGGCCACCATGGCCTGCAGCGCTTGACGCATCCCGATCGTCGGGCGCGTCACCCGGTACAGCTCGGCTGCGGCATTCGCGTGATCGCTCGCGTCGCGGAAGATCCACTCACGAGTCACGGGATTCCATTCACCGCCGTTAGCTTTCATTGCCGCGCGGCAGTAGACAGTCCGTTCGTCTTTGATCGTATAAAGTTGAGACATCGTCGATTCTCCTTTCGCGCTCGAGGCGCTCGCCGTTGATGGGTCCGGCAAAGCCGCGACCGGCGAGGCTCGCAAGGGCGGAGTGAAGCGGAGAGGCGTGGACCGGAGCGCAGTGAGGACCGGAAGCCGGTCCTTGCGAGCCTCGCCGGGCGCGGCTAGGATCTATCAAACAAAACGGCGAGCGCGTCGGGCGCGAAAGGAACGCCCACCTGCGGCATCACCGTCGCCGTTTTCCAGGCGTGCGGTCACGGCGAGCCCGACGCGCACTTCCTCGCAGGTGGGATAGGGGATACCCGTGCGCGATTCTGACGCCCCCTCTGGCAGCGCGGCGATCAGCGCAAAGACAAGAAGTGCCATGGTCACGCAGCATTGTGGGCATAGGGGAAGGGCCTCGAAACCGGCCACCCTGCTCTGCGATCGCGATCCGCCGGCCTCGCGAAAAAGCCAATAAAATAAGGGTTTCTCGATTCTCACGATCTAGCATCGCCTGTCTGCAAATTTGCAAAGCGCGTTTACAAAAAACCGCCAAGCGTTGAAAACGCCATATGGTGTAAGGCTTTCTCCGCAGTTACTTGATGCAATCCGCATGCGCGATGCATCGGAGGTGCATGGGTGCCCTTCGAAGAGTCCGCTCGACCGGCTCTCTCCCCGGAGAGAGTCTCCAGGATCGCGACGTTGAGGCAGCGGAACGGCTGCAATTCACCGACTTGTGAGATACTAGTTGCGCGAAAGGGAGGGAACGATGAAAGCCTTGGTGCTGAGCGGCGGAGGGGCTCGGGGCGCTTACGAGGCCGGCGTATCGTGTGGCCTTGCGGCCGCAGGCCAACAGTTCGATCTCGTTTGTGGCACTTCGATCGGAGCAATTAACGCAGCCTTTCTAGCGCAGGACCTCCTGCCTGAGCTGGAGGAGCTTTGGAAGTCCATTGCTAGGATCAATATCCTCACTTTGATCCCCCAGGCTCAGCATGTCCAAGAGTTTGTCGTTGCCTTTGAAGATTTTTTGAAACTCCCACTAATCGAAAAGATCACGACGTTTCCGCACATCGCTCAGCTCTACTGGCACATCGGCCCCAAAGGCGCCCTTCTATCCCTGCTCAGCGTCGTTGATCGCACTGCAGTTACCAAGATCCTTACTGGGAATCTCAATGTCAACAATCTGAAGCATAGCCTCATCATCACCGCCACCGATATCACGCAGGGGTCGCCCGCCTCGTTCTACGCATTTGTTCGAACGGATGGCGCTCCCGACGTGACGGCGCTACAGACCGGATTCCTTAGTCGCGTGGGACAGGAAACCTACGAGCTGAAGAACACGAACTTCTTAAGTGCGGTCGAGGCGTCATCCGGAATTCCGTTTGCGTTCGAGCCGGTGATCTTTAACCATGGAACCTCGCGGGATTTTCTGTATGTTGACGGCGGCGTCGCAAATAACACACCAATCGGGCTTGCCATCGCGGCCGGAGCGACGGATGTCACCGTAGTTTTCATGGACCCCGCAGTTACCGCACCTCCCTACCAGGACATTCCCAATGCAGCAATGCTTGGGATGGTGTGTTACGATGTGATGCAACAGAAAATCTTGGCAGACGATATGAAGCTTGCCCTCATGACCAATAAGGCGTTATCGGCAGCTGATGCAGGAAAGCAAAAGGATCTTGGGCTCGAGGGGAAGGCGCAGGTGATTCTGCGCGAGGTGAGACCAAAACACCCGCTCGATCTTTCGCTGCTTGCGTTCAATGACCAGCAGAAGTTGACCGCCGCCTTTGACCTGGGTCGCACGGACGCAAGCACGATCCAGACGATTTGGCCCGCTCAGTAGACGCATTCCTCGCTCGATACGACCCTCCATGCGCGATGCACCGGAGACGCAAGCACGGGTTTGCGATCGGCGGTGCGGTGAGCGTGTCGCGGCGAGGGACGCCAGTTAGAATGGGGAGAACGTCTATCCGATAGGATTAGCATGAGCAACGAAAACGATGTTCGGTCAATTGTTGTCAATGACAAAACGATCGATGTGATGACGGACGCTATGCTGACGTTTCAAACCAACCTCTTAAAGGAAGCGGTGTCAGAGCAACCTGTCGATCTCAATCGCTTCGATGCGGTTTTCGATGAAGTGGTTCGAGAAGGCGATCGGTTAGGGTCAGTGCTGGTGATAGCGTTGATCGATGATATACTTTCTGACTTTTACAAAGCACGCCTGAATCCGAGTCTACCCGGGGGAGTAAAAGCCTTACTGGAAGGGCACGGTTTTTTGGCGACGGTGGCTGCAAAGCTTCAGGCTGCCTACGCGCTGCGCTGGCTAAGCGATGAAACATTCACGAGTGCGAACTTACTGAGAAAGATTCGAAATGTCTTCGCCCACCGCGTTGAAATACGTAGCTTTGAGGATCGACCAATAAAGGATCTTGTGGCTTCGATGCCTGCATCGGAAGAAAGGATCTTTGCAGCTGGAAACTTCCCATGTACAAGGGCGTTAACTGCCCGCGAGCAGTTTATCATGCGCGCGACCTTAACAACGAGTGAACTATGGATGGATCTACTCGTTAGACCTCGTGCTGTTGAGTTTTGGCTTCCCGGCGCCACCGCGAGAGCATGGTCGTTAGATGAGATGCCGGCTAACTTGAAAGCGCTGCTGAAATCCGCGATAAGGAAAGTCCTCTCGATAGCCCCTTTAGCGCCGCAGGCGTACCGATAACCAATGAGAACGAAAAATGGAAGTCGTAACCATGCCCATTTACTATCTTACGGAATACTTTAACCGGTTTTTTGCCGCCCTTAACCCCGGGCAAGGTCAGATCATCCTTGCCGCAATGGAGCACGAGGGGGTCCGCGCGCTGATCGAGGATCCGAAGAGCCCGTCCGCAGGGCTTAGACCAACAAGTTTCCTTCAAGGTTCGTATAAGCAGCGCACTGCTATTGACAAAATCAACGATATAGACGTTGTCGTGTTATGCGAAACGTATTCAGTCGATAAGATCGACGCAGGCCATGCGAGTCTTGTGCGCTTTAATATCTTCCGCTTGATCTATAACACACTGGCGTTGAACCAAACGTATCGCAATCACTTGGCGTTTCGCGCTAGCAGCATGTGCATAAAACTGGCGCTTGGGATTAAGGTGGAGGTGCTTCCGGTGATCTTTGCTGCGGGAGTTAGCGATCCTAGCCGCGAGCCATTCAGCCTATTTAGGCCCTCGACTGGTCGCTGGGAGGACGGCTTCGCGCGACGCCATCAAGAGCTGCTATCGGAAAAGAACGCCTTAGCTTCCAGCAATTTTATCCCGATGATAAAGGTGCTAAAGCATATTCGGAATCGCCACAATGTAGCGGCTGTGTCTTTTCACTTGGAGTGCCTGCTTTATTCGATCGACCCCATACTCTTTACCGGGGCTCCAGTTGATTACATCCCGGCGGTCTTGGAGTACATCGCGTCGTATTCTGCAGCTCAATGGGTACAGGCCGGTATCCCAACGCCATGTGGTGACAGGTTGGTCTTTAGCCCGACAGAGTGGAATCCGATGGCTTGGGCTATTTTTCATCGAGCAGTAGCGAATTGGGCACGCGTGGCCAGAAATGCGGCTGAGGAGTTCAAGGAGACAAGAGCTATACATCGTTGGTATGCCTTGCTGCGACCGCCATTTCCGCTGATCATTAGATAATGCGGCGAGTACTGTCAATAGACGGTGGCGGGATAAAAGGTGTCTACTCTGCTGCGTTTCTGTCCGCTATAGAGCGGAGTAATAATGTCGAGGTAGCAGACTATTTCGACCTCATTGTGGGAACGTCCACCGGGGGAATCATTGCGATTGCGCTCGGCCTCGGATTCTCTGCCGCGAATATTCTTGCATTTTATGAAAAATATGGGGGGGCAATCTTTCCGAGAAACCGCTTCCCGTTATTACGCGCACTAATCGGACCAAGGTATTCGGCTGCTCCACTGCGAGAGGCCTTACAACAGACGTTTGGAGATCGCCGGCTCGGCGAGAGCAGGACCCGTCTCGTTATCCCTGGCTCGAATCTCGAAACGGGTGATGTGCTTTTGAGGAAGACTGCCCATGACGCGCGCTTCACCGTTGACTACAAGCTTACGGCAGTAGAAGTTGCGCTTGGTACCGCATCCCCACCAACCTACCTCCAGGAACACTATGGATCAGTCGGGCCCGCAATGGTGGACGGCGGTCTCTGGGCAAATAATCCAATCGGCGTCGCAGTCGTGGAGGCGATTGGGGTCCTCGGATGGAGGTCGGAAGAAATCTATGTCTTAAGCCTCGGCTGTACGACCTCGCCGATCGATGTGATGAGCGGCGGACGGCATCAAAAAGGCATCGTTCAATATTCAACCAGGATTGTAGACCTTTTTATGAGCACGCAATCATCAGCAGCAGTGGGCACGGCGGCGGTCCTCCTAGGCCACGACCACATACAGCGCTATACAACCGTGGTCAGCAGGAGGCGATTCGATCTAGATGATGCTAAAGGCATCCCCGATCTGAGGGGACTGGGCGAAGAAGCAGCACGTCAAGCGCTGCCCGACATCAACGGTCGGTTCCTAACAGAACCTGCGGAGGCGTTTATACCGCTTCGTTCTATTTGACGCAGCCACGCGAGTGCTGCGAGTTGGCGCAAGGTCGGATCTTAGTCGCTGTCGCCGTGCTCCTCCGACGGCGTCTCTATCAGAGGGAAGTGCTCGGCGACGTACTCGTCGGCGAGCTGACCTAAAGATTTCTTCTCGCGGCGGGCGTGTTCACGGAGGACCGCAAGTTTGGACGGCTCTATGGTCGTCGTAATGCGGACACGCTTCGGGCGTCCCGACTTTGGGCGCCCGGCGGACGGCCGGCGCTTCTCTCCACCTACCGCCTCGTCGTCATCAGGGCACACGCGAAAGCCTTCGGGCGCAATCGTCAAAGACGTCGGCGAGCGTGACGCGGTGTCTTACAAGAATATCGCGCGTTTCTTGAGCGATCATCGTTTGCACGTGAACCCGCGCCTCCGAGCCGATCGTCGGTCGGCCGACGCGCGCCGCCGGTTGCTGATAAACTCGCGGAGCACCTGGATTACGCTGGACCGGCGTTGACAAGCGGCGACGACGCCCGCGCGATCCAGCGAGGCGAGGATCGATCTCGTGGCGCATGAGTTCGGCAATCGACAGTTCGCGCTCCGCGAGGTCGAAGTCACGGCCATCGGGTATGGTTGGCAGACTGACGATGATCCGACCTTTGTGATCAATTTGAACGCCGCGGTCGCGCAGCCAGTTGAGCTCGTCGTCGTAGGACATACAAATTAGTCTCCTCAATAGGCCGGACTGGCCAGCAGTTCAGGCACTCACTTTTCTCGGTCTAAGCGCAGCAGCAACGCCATCGCCTCGATCTCCGTCAACGCATCGACATGACCCACTCGACCTCTCGAAGCTGCGCGAACGACTTTTGCGATCTCACTCGCACCCATAGCGCGCCGCTCGAAGGCGCGACTTAGGTCGCGCCGTTGCTCGTCCGAGATTGGTGCCGAGCTGCTAACCATTCGCCTCAGCATGCGATCGATGAGGTGCCGGCGCATCGCGTCGATCTCCTCACGGTAGGCCCGCAGGAGCGTGACGTGGTCTTCCTCGACCCAGCGAAGATGTTTTTCCGCGAACCGAATCGCCGAGCGAAGCTGTCCGTCGTTCAGCTCCGAGTAGTCGAACGCCTGAGCGGAACCGCCGGAAGGGACGTCTGAGTCCATAGCAGTCATGCCGTAATCGCGAGCGGAGGCAAGGGGCGCGGTGGCGACCGGGTAGGCCCAGGCTACGGCGTAGGTGGGCTACGCCCGAAGCCCTGGCCAGAGGAGGCATCGCGTTGCTCTTACTACCTACCAGTATAATAGCAAGCTCACGATAAAGGTCAATAGGAAACTATTGCCTTCCTGTGGTATCCTAACCCCGTGGCCGTTGTTAACTTCAGTAAACGTTTTAAGGAGCTTGTCCGGGGTCTGAATGACACGGAACTGGGCTACATTCTCGGAGTTTCGGCAGACGCGGCGCGCAAGATGCGCACGGGTGACATCAAGAGCCTCAAGCTGGAGGCAGCGCTTCGCCTAGCGAGGGAGCTCAAGGTTTCGCCTTGGTATCTGGCGGGAGAGTCGGAGCCGGCTATCCGGCTTTCGGCGGGACCCCCGGAGGCGGCTCGGGACCGGAAGAAGCGTCGGGAGGTGAGTCGGGAGCTTGAGCGGGCTCAGTTGGAGACCGCCGAGAGCGCTCTGCTTCTTCACGACGAGGTGGTGGAACTGCGCGCTCGGGTTCGTCGACTCGAAGCCGCTCTCGAAGAATTGCAATCACGCGCAACAGCTTCGTCCTCACCGTAGCTAGCCGGTCGTTCGGTCCGTCCATGCCTCAATTTTCCGATCGTCTTCAGCCGGGCGATCGGCGGTAAAGTTATTGCCAGCGGGCCTTCAAAGGCTCGTCTTCTTGGAGAGCGCATAAGCGTGACATTTCGTTCCTTGCTAGGCGTGCAATCAGCCAGGTCGCTTCCGTCGCCAGCGACGTCGGCGAGTTTTCCGGGTTGACTCTTCATTTCCGAGGCGTAATAAGAGCAGAGCGATGACGCGCACAAGCTTCCCTCTTGCGACAGACAATTGGTTGCTCGATGGTAGGTCGGGCTCGCGATCCACGCCTCGAACGTACGTCGCGAAGCAGTGCGCGTCTCTAGTGATGTTGCATTAGACCGTGCGGCGCTTCCGTTTGGGATAATGATTAAGCATCCGGTACCTTGCATACACGCCGTTCGAGCGGAGCGTCAAACAGATTGGCAAGCCGTTGAGCTGTCACTTCGCATTATCGTCGGTTCTGTAATCTTGAAACACAATGCGCCAACGACCGAACGCTGGGCTTATGCCGATTTAGAGTCGCCACTGGCACTTTGTCGCCGCATTGTCTCAGGCAACCCCGCCAGCTAAAATAGCTGGATGGCACCTGGAAATGGGCACCGCAGGCTCATAGCGCTGCAGCCCCTCTCGAAGCCGCCGGAAGGTCGCGCGGTCTTGAACATTCAAGGCGGTCCGTACGTCCACCCCGGCATGCACGATGTAGACTTCGTGTGCGGAATATGCAGTAAGGTCGTCGCGTCAGTTCCCGATAAGATCAGATTCATGAGTGACAGTGGACCAGCGATCTTCGTCTGCTATGCCTGTGGCTCGTACAACGAAGCTCCGTAAATGAAGTACGAACCGTCGCCGATAGTTGACTACTCATGACGAAACGCTATTTAGTCGAAGTACGGCTCAGTTATGACGTGCGAGCCGATACCGCGGATGAAGCCTTGAGGCTCGTCTCGCCGGCAATTCAGAATGACGAGACGATCGCTGTCGAATACTCGGTGCGTGAGCGCCATGAACCGCCGCCAATCGAGTCGAAATCGGCCGATCTGCACGGCCTAACAAAGCCTGTAAACACGGCGACCGAGGTTGCGTCAATCTTTGGAACGAGCAGAAGCTCCGTATACGAACTGGCAAGACGCAGCACTACAAAACGCCCCGTGCATGATGACCTAAAGAGTGGCGGAACCGGACAGTAAGTTGACCCCCAAACTTATGGAAAAGGAACTGCGCTGGGTTGGCGAGTTCAACAAGACGCTCGCGGCGACTGAAGATTTATTCAAATTGAGGAGTGATGAAAAAGAGAAGAAATTGGAGCTGGCGCCAGGGAACGGTTGATCGCACCGGTGACCACTTTGAGCTTCGATACGGCTCAGCAAATGACTCGGGGTGGGACGAATGGGTGCCAGTGGCTCTAGTCGGACCGCCTATAAACGGGGTGTTCGACGTTCAATTTCTTGTTGACCAAGCTAACGAATCTCAAGCGCAATTTGTGGGCCCTTTGATTGAGGAACTCGATTTCTATTTGGTTGAGAAAGGCGAACCGAACCCATGGACTTATGCAAAATATCACGCTGGTACGTCGTCCAATGTATACTCATCAATCCATTGGTCCTTCTTTCCAAAACGTCCAGCAAAAAGGGAAGGTGAAGCCTGAGCCGCCTCCCCCTAAGCAGTTGGACCTTGGCGTAACTGAAAAGCGACCGCAAGTCGAATCCAACTCACTAAAATTGGAGTGACTCGCGCCTCACCGTACTCGACCAAAGTTAGCGCGGCCCCGCCACGGCAGTGGACAGTCGAGATCGGCCGCCTTCGTCTTCTCTTTCATCTCGCCTAGACGCTCGTCCCGAGTGGACTACCCAGGCGGTCGCAGTCTTGGCGCGCCCGAGGCGCGCTGAAAGCAAAACGCAGCCGCCGCCCGCGACACATGAGGAACTAACGGTCCTTGCGCCGGAGTTTAATTTCGTTAGCAATTGCGATCCAGTAGTCATCGGGTGGCGAAGCGCCGCCGGGATTGACTGGATGTTTCGATACGACGAAAACGGTACTGCTACGGATGGTAAGGTAGGCCGTCCACCCCAAGAGCTCTCTGGACTCAAAGCAGTCGCCATTTGCGTTACCGCAGGCGATCATTTGCCACCACCTTCGCGTTCGCTTGCCGCCGCCATACATCACCACAAAGTCGGGACGAGTTTCGGCGATCTTTTTTGATAGATACATTGTTCTCGCCATTCGAAATTTGTCACGGAGCTTCTGTGTCTGCGACAACTTATTCATCGCGAGCGCAGAGAGTTCGGCCACACACGTTTCTCCGTCGCGCCGGCCCCACTTCTCAGCTTGATACTTGGCGATGCATTCATTGTCATACGGCTTGTTTTCATAGGCTAGGAGCAGGCGAATCAATTGTCGCCACGTGTTTTGCGTGGGCACTCGTTTTTTCCCATGCTCCGGCACGAAGAATTCAAGTCGATTAAACCTCGCGTGATGGTCCCGACTGTCGATTAGTCCACCGCTTTGCGGCCCGTTGGGACAGAGATCAAGCCACGCGCGACATCGCGCAAGAAGATTCTCACCTTCTTTCTTCGCCTTGCCGGGCTCCGGACCGATGAACCAGTACGGCGCATTCCACCGGCCGTAGCCGTACCAATTTTCCGCGGCGAGCTCCTCTACTGTCATTGAGTTACGCGTCAATCATGTGCCAAGGTGACGACGTCATCGGGATTACCTTCTAGTGCCGGGGGTGATCCGGAAGATTTCCCTGGCATTGCGAAGCAAAGAGCGGCGTACAAACGAGGCGCCCACGCCTCCCATAACGATTGAGCCGCTTCATCGTCTGAATCAAATGCGGCGCGTACGTTCACGGCCCACGACGTTGTACTCGGATTGAGATTCAGCTCGGAGGCTAGCGAATCAATTTCCGCCGGCACGAGCAACCATGTAAAGTCAGCTGGATCAGTCGTCATCTCGCGGACCTTGCGAAGCAGCGTCAAGCAGAGGCGGTTCGCCTCTTGTACGAATGCCGCCTCATCGGATTTGGTGAAATCCATCGATCTCATGGCGTAGACGCCGCCAAAATGCACGCTAGTCACCGATCGCCACTCTGGCTTGGCAACGGGCATTGGAATCGCGAGCGTTCCCGGTCTTTCGTTTCTTCTCCGCACCACTTTCGCATCGCCCTGTGATCGATCAGACGAGCGTTGCCAACTGGGTGCCCAGAAACGTTGGATAAAATCCTCATATTGCTTCTCGGTCCCATCCCAAATTGAGTAGTATCTATTTGATTCTAGATCTGCACTCGGGATGGCCGATAGCGGATTCCACTGAATTTCAATTTGCTCTTTACGCAGCACCTCGCGCAAGCGTACTGAGGGCTGCCAGCGCGAAAATAAGTAGATTGTGGAAAAGCCAAGGTCTGCAAATATGACCATCGTCAAGCCAAGGTCGCGCTGAAAACGACCTTTGCAAACCCGGCAGTTGGGATCTTTGCACGAGTGAGCGTCGAGCAGCTTTTCGCCGACACCCCAAAAGAATTCGCGCATGGTGTCACCCGTGGCTATCAACGAAAGGTGACGCTCGATCCTTGCGTTCTGTTCGTTCGTTTCGATGCGGGAGCGTACGCTGTTAACGCATCCCATTGGGAACTCCCACGCGCCGTTCCAGCCGCGTTGTAGGCTCTCTTCTGCCTCAGCTTCAGTCTCAGACGCGAAATCGACTATCACCGCCGTTCGTTTCTGCGTAAATGGTTGGACGATCCACTCGCCGTCCGTCACGAGGGCGGCTAACGAGCCGGCAAATGTGGCGAAGTCCATGCATTCATCGGGATAGCCCGCTGAAATGCGCCCGCCACCGACGTCCGGTGCGTTTGATATGAAGTCGTGCATGTCGGCGCGCATCAGTAGTGTGTCGCCGAGCGTACCAGACTATCGTTGCGCTCGACAGAGTATCCATGTTCCCGAAGTTTTTCTACTATTTCATGTTCCTGCGCAATCGCAAAATCGACTCGGTCGCCTTCACCCGTGTCTGAGAAGGCACCCAGTGCAACGACATCCTGGGGCAGGAACTCAACTTGATCGCTTTCTGGAAACGGCCACCAAATACTCAGTGTATCGCCCTTATTGAACGGAGCGTTGTCGGCATGCGGCTCATCGTCTTCGTCGTAATCGGGCACTTCGTCGAGAAGCGTCGGCGGTGCGAGTTGGCGAAACTCACCCCAGGTCTTCGCCTGGTCACGGGCTTTGCAAAATGCGGCAAACGCCTCGGCTCGCGTTCGCGGAAAGAACAACACGGCGCCACCGATGTCGCCGTATATGAGGTCTTTGCAGCCACTGAAATCCATGAGCAACCCTCCATCGACGCCCGAGGAGCGCCCGAACGTCGTCCGCTGGACTTTTGCTTCGCTCCTTACTTAGCACCGGTTTTGAGCTTTACGACGATCTCTCTCAACTCGCGCACGATCGGCTGCCGACGTTTGTCCGGCGGACCGGATTCATAGGTTATAATCAGCTCGTCGTAGAGCCAGAGCGTCTCTTCGCGACCCACTTTGAATCGATTCCATACCGGCACGCCTTCGAGCCACTCGGCCAGCGTCGCGCGGGCGTTGTCGAGCTTGTCGGCGGCGCTTACCAAGTATACCGACTGGTCGGGGTTCTCCCGAAGGTGGCTTAGATATCGCTCTTTACGTGGCCGCCATTCTTCTTTTTTTTCAGGATCCTGCTCGAGAGAATCGCTACAGGCTTCCACGATACGAGCAACCTGAAGTCCAAATTGCGATGCGATGTCTTGGAGCCGCACGTGACCGCCCTGATCCTCCGGGGCGTCATGCAAGAGAGCTGCAATTGCCTCTTCTTCGGTGCCGCCATTATGGAGCACGATACCGGCAACTGACAGCAAGTGTCCGGCATAGGGAAGATCCGTACCCTTGCGAGGCTGCGCACGATGGACGTGCGCCGCGTACGCAAGGGCGTATTCGAACTGTCCTGAGAGCAACGGTTCCTTCATTTCGCCCCCTTGGACGGAACGATGCGGAGCCCTTTGCAGGTTGTTCATCAGTAGGTGTGGACGTATAACGCGGCGCAGCCTCTCGATGCAGAAAGAACTCAGGATTAGCGGTACCGTCGTTTTTAAGCGATCGCGGCGAGCTAGCAGATGCCCATCGCCGTTTTGCGAAAGGCCGAACATATGAATCTTGAGGAGATCGACCAGGGTTTAACGGAGTTGATCGTATTCGTGCTAGATTTTGGTATAAAGTGCGTGCGCGACTTAGGAGGCCCATTTATTCCCTGCGTCACTGTGGAGGACGGAGCAGGTAAACGCCATCTCCACTCTTTCGTCGCTGATCGCTTAGAGCAGGCCATCGACGAGGCTATGGTTTTTGCGGACTCGGTCGACGCCCAGAGTCGCGTGGCAGTTTCTTACGACGGGTTTGTAGCGATAGACGGGACAGTTCTTTGGTTCAGCGTTTCCGCTTGGACCGAGCTTAAGAGCCCAAATGAATGCCATCATAGTTGTGGCAAGGGACCGCGGGAGAACTGAAGCTCAAGTCGTCTTCGCGCAGCGCTATAAACCGAAGAAACCCCGCCAGCGCTTTAGAACAGTCGGGAGTCCCCTGTTCTTAGGCCAGCCCAGCCAGGGCTGAAAAAGCCGTGGCCGCCTCATCGTGTCAGAGTGAGAGTTCCCGCGGGTGTGGAGGTCTTTCTGATTAGGAACTAGCTTAAGGACGGTCTATGAGTAGGATCACGAATGCAAAGGTTTACCTTGGTAGCACCAAGCAGCGCGAACGTTACAAGGTTTATATCGTCGGCCAGCGGGGCACGCGCGGAACGAAGGAGGTCTGGATCGAAGCTGGAGCGGGGGCCAAGCAACCACCCCTGCCGGACTGGGAAGACCAGCGCGACGGTTTTGATACGCCGACTAAGGCAGTAGCGTTCGCGCATCGGTTGTTCCCGAAGCGTGATGACTTGATTGCTTTCTTAGATCAGGAACTGAACCCCCTCGGGTGGGATGCTCCCAATGCGCCGCGTAAGCTTGACGAAATCGAGCTAAGAACGTGAGCCGCTGAGTAAAACTGGCCGCATGAAAACTTACACGCTGATTGGTTCTGACGGAAAGCCCTACGCGAGTGAGGAAAAAGGGACGCTTGGAGGTCATCGCAAGCAGCGCATATATGGCAGATTAAACTGCGCGAGCGCATTGCGATTCGTCGCAGCTGGCAGCTACGCGAAAAACCGCGTGTTCTTCGCCGACGAGGTGAGCGCCATTGCAGCTGGATATCGGCCCTGTGCCCATTGCATGCCCAGTGAGTACGGCGCGTGGAAGGAGCAGCATAATGGCTGACTCTAAAGTTCAGCCGAGTCCGGCGATTCTTGACGGTCACAGTGGCGTCCCTCGAGCAATGCCAGCCGCTCAGCCACGCGGCGAAGCTTACGCCATTGCTCCCGAGAATAGGGGCTTTTAAGCGGATGGGAACCATTGTAGCGCTCGCGCTCACTCTTGCCACGGCGCATGCTCGAAGTCAATCGCTCGCGACAATGAACTATGCGGCTGCAAAGACAGTTACTTCACCGACCCACGCGATTGCAGAAACGACTGACCATGTCGTCAGCATAACGCTCGACTCGAGTCACGGTGGATGGGTGAGCAAACACTACGCTGCAACAATCGAGCGCTCCCGCGCCGGGTTTGTCCTTGACGGTGAAGCAGTCGATAATGCAAAGGTTTCGGCCTTGCTCGACGCGGTTCGGAGTAGAGCAAGACGCGTACCAAACGAGCAAATAGCAAATCTAACTGAGTATGTGATAGATCACTGCGCTTCAGCCCTGAGCGGCGAGTTTGGCTCGCGCATGCAAGACAAGGCTTTTAGCGCGGCTGCGCTGCCGGCATGTAAATCTGGTGCCGAGGGCTTTATCCAACGATACTTGTCACCGAGTAATTTTAGCTTTCACACAGACGATTATCCCGAGGAAGCCGTCGTGATTAGCTTTGACGATGGTTACACCGTATCCGCATTATCAAGGTCGCAAAATGCATTTATGCTGCCGTGGCGCGTAATTGGCCCTTCATTCCAAGGCCTTATCTACGATACGACGATCGCTCGGTGCGTCGTTGCGCTCTTCGGCAACAAGGATGTGAACGCGGATCGGATGAGTCCTGACGCACTCGCAGCCGCTTACGCCGAGAATTTAAATATTCAACCGCCGACGTCTTTACCGTCGCCGCCAGCTGTCGCGCCGAACACGCCGCTGCAAAGCGCGATGACGGCCGCGAACGTATTCGCCGTATGGAGCGAAGCAAATGATGCTACGGGCCGGATAACCGGCGAGATCGGATCATCACGTTGGGGCGGAATTAGTGCAAGCTTCGACTGCCCAGTGCCAACCGACAAAACCTCGGCGGCAAGCTGCCTGGCCGTCCCTATCGAGCAGGGCGATAGGCTGGCGGCCCTTTCATGGATACGCGCGATCTCTCTACGGCCACAGCTGCGCGTCCAGATAGTTAACGGCGACTTCGCGTCCTACGACGTCCGCGACCTTTCGCGACTCGCAGCTGCCAGGGCAGATATCGCCGCTCTGCTCCCAGCTGCACGGGCCTCAGGCATTTTCTTTTGGATCATACCTCGCGGTCGACTGGATATCGACGGCACCTCGAACTGGGTGCTCCTGCCCGACAAACGGCTGATCCTTATATCCTACAATCGCGGGCCGTTGATGCGCGCGGCTGGGCTTGACGAATCTCGCCTCGGTGGAACAGGCTGGTTGCGCCGAGTGGGGGCGCTGTTCACCTCGGACGGCGTATTGACCGGACCGGTCGCCGGCCGTCCAATGCATGAAGGATCGAGCGATGTTGCGACGATCGTCGTCCAGTCTCGCAGCCATGGGCGCGCTACACGGACCACTGTCGCAGCCGACGCCAACGGCACCTTTCAGGCGGGAAAACGCACG
>Ga0070764_10000089_pt1 | contig 28343 bp, 29 predicted proteins | sample HubBroMetageWRM4_FD_67287 | JGI IMG/M metagenome (GOLD analysis project Ga0070764, IMG submission 67287) | Warmed soil microbial communities from the Hubbard Brook experimental Forest, New Hampshire - Hubbard Brook CCASE Soil Metagenome WRM 4 | ecosystem: Environmental > Terrestrial > Soil >... | reverse complement strand
GCCCTGTCCCAGTCTGCGTCCAAGATTACGCACGCGACGAAAATGTGATTGCGCGTGTAGATCCGGTGTTTAGCGAGCGTACCTTTAATGCCGTCCCAGTGCGGATCATCATTGATAAAGCAGGCAAGGTGAAACACAGTCACTTTCTCAGCGCTTTTCCCGATCAAGCGAGAGCCATTAGCAATGCGCTGGGACGATGGAGATTCAAACCGTATCTGTTGAACGGGCAGCCGGCCGAGGTGGAAACCGGAATCATGTTTGGACGCGCCCCGCGTTCGGCCGGTCACTCCGCCGGGGATTCCACGACCGAGTAATTCCCGGAAAATCGTCACATTCCGAGGAGGTTGGGGCGGAGTTTGGCGTAGCTGTGCTCTTGCGCCCATAGGTCGAGCGGGACCGAGGCAAGTTCGTCAACCAAAGGATCAGCCAAGCCGTTCTTTGTGAGATCGACCGACTTGATGTAAGTGTTGCAGGCATCGCAGCACTCCACGCGCATGTGAGGGAACTGTTCGGCGGTGTAAACCGGGAGTTTGGCCTGGTCTTCCTGACCGCATCCCGCACAGACGATGCGGCGGAATTCCCATTCGCACAGGCAGAATCCGCAGACCAGATTGCGGCGCGCGCCGTCCCCCAGCGGGCGAAGGACGCCCAAGGCAGGCTTGCGATTGCAAAACGGGCAAATCGGGTGCGTGTAGCCGTCGAGTTGCAGCCCAGCGCGCGAGCGGACGAATTCAGCGTAGGGTTGAAGCAAAGCCATGGCGAGGTACTCTTCGGGGACGTCAGGCTCGGCAGTGATGGTCGCGCAGTGGCTGAGCAGATCAGACCAGGAACCGGGCGAGTTGCGCAGATCACGAGCGATCTTTGCGAAATGAGCCGGAGCTTTTTCTTCCACCAGTACCAGAAATGCCCGGAAACTAGCGAGCGGTTCCGGGGATTCCGACGGGCTGGATAGCGAAACTGGAACTTTACCGGGGGAGCGCTCGAGACGCTGATAAAGGCTCTGCTGAAAGCGCGCTACATGAATGTAGAAGGCGAGGATTTCGGCCGCGAACGGGTGTTGGGTGGCGAGTTGTTCGGCCCGCCGGATCCGCCGCTGCCAGGGAGTGGTGGCCACCGGGCGATTATGGGGCCTCGGCTCCTGACAAGCAAATGGGTCTTTCTCTCTCCGTGAACTCCGCAGCCGTTCTCTGCGAACTCCGCGATGTAAGACTTGGAATTCGCCCGAGTCCCATCAGAACCTCGAAAATGCAGAGATCGCTGAGCAAGGCCGAAGACTGCGCGGAGAGACCAGCGCCTAGGGTTGACTGGTACCCAGCCCGAGGACTATATTTTCCGGTAACTTTTGTGCTTCGTCTCAGTTTCTGATGTAGGGTTGCGATTCAAGCGGTCGGAGGATAATGATGGAACTCTCCCGCAGAACCTTCCTCAAAAGCGCGCTCGTTGGCGGAGCCAGCATCTCTCTCCTGGGATTCGATCTGACTCCCGCAGTGGCGCAGCTCAAAGAACTCAAGATCGCCCGCGCGACTGAGACGCGATCCACATGTCCTTATTGTTCGGTGAGTTGCGGCGTCCTTATTTATACGATTGGCGACAAAGCCAAGAACGTGACGCCGCAGGTGATTCACGTTGAGGGCGACCCGGACCATCCCATCAATCGCGGTACGCTGTGCCCCAAGGGAGCTTCGCTTGAGCAAGACATCCTCAATCCGCGACGACTGTTGAAGCCGCAGGTCCGCCGGCCCGGCTCCGACCACTGGGAAGACATCGCCTGGGCGCAAGCCATTGACGAGATTGCCCACAGGGTGAAGAAGACTCGCGACGACACGTTTGTTGAAAAAGACGCTCTCGGACGCACCGTGAACCGCTGCGAGAGCATGGCCTGGATTGGCGGATGCACGGACACCAACGAATTCAATTTCCTGGTCGTCAAGACCATGCGCAGCCTGGGGCTTGCCTATATAGAAAACCAGGCCAGAGTTTGACACGGCCCCACGGTCTCAAGTTTGGGACCAACTTTTGGAAGAGGGGCAATGACCAATGGCTGGGTCGACATCAAGAATGCCGACATGATGTTGGTCATGGGCGGAAACCCCGCCGAGAATCATCCTTGCGGCTTCAAGTGGGCCATTGAAGCGAAGAAGACCCGCAACGCCAAACTGATCGTGGTCGATCCGCGCTTCACGCGTACGGCTGCGACTTCAGACCTGTTCCTTCAGATTCGCGCCGGATCGGACATTGCATTTCTGGGTGGAATGCTGCGCTACGCGATCGAGAACAACCGCATCGCCAAAGAGTATCTCGCCAACTACACCAACGCGGCGTTTATCGTCAAGGAAGGTTTCAAACTCCCCGAAGACGGCCTCTACTCCGGTTTCGATGCGACCTCGCAGACGTACGACCGCTCGTCGTGGAATTACGAGGAAGGCAACGATGCAGGCGGCGAGACGCCCGCGCACGCCGCGGCCAAACCTGCTGCGCCGTTGGCGCCTGGAACACCGCCGCCCTTGCCTGGATTGCCGGGGAAGGTGGCTTACGACCTTACTTTGCAGCATCCGCGATGCGTGTTTCAGTTGCTGAAACAGCAGTATTCCCGTTACACGCCGGAGATGGTGGAGCGCATCACCGGCATCCCAAGAGATCACTTCCTAAAAGCCGCCGATATGTTCACTTCCATCCGCAAGGATGGTGACATGAAGAAAGTCGCGACCATCATGTATGCGGTGGGATGGACGCAGCACACTTTCGGCACCCAGATTATTCGTACCGCGGCAATTTTGCAGTTGCTGCTCGGTAACATCGGACGCGCCGGGGGCGGCGTCAACGCCCTGCGCGGGCACTCCAACATTCAAGGCGCTACCGATATGGGCGGAGTGTTCGACACTCTGCCCGGCTACCTGAAAGTCCCGAACCCGACCGACACTGATCTGGCTGCTTGGTTGAAACGGATCACGCCAACGGCATCCAAGCCGGCACCGTGGGACTCGTTTAACTACTACTCCAACACGCCGAAGTTTGCGATCTCCTACTTGAAAACGCTATTCGGCGACTCGGCGACAAAAGAAAATGATTACGCCTTCCAATACATGCCCAAGGTCGATCGCAACTACTCCTGGACCCAGATCTGGGACAACATGTATCGCGGATCGGTGAAGGGCATGTTCGCGTTTGGCATGAACGGCGTGGCCATCGGGCCGGACTCACAGAAGAACATCGATGCGCTGAAGAAGGCTGATTTCCTGGTTGTTGGTGAAATTTATCCCGATGAGACCAGCGAATTTTGGAAGTCTCCGGGAATTACGCCCGAGGAAATGAAGACCATCAATACCACCGTCTATCGCTTGCCTTGCGCGGGTTTCGCTGAGAAAGACGGATCCATGACCAACTCGGCGCGCTGGTTGCAATGGAAGTATGCAGCGGTTCCGCCCCCGGGCGATTGCCGCCTCGACCAGGACATCGTGGCACAAATCTTTTTGAAGGTCCGTGAGCTTTACCAGAAAGATGGTGGCAAGTTCCCCGACCCGATCGTGAATCTGACTTGGCCTTATGTGAATGCGCAGCATCCTGCTCTTGCGGATTTGGCCAAGGAGATGAACGGCAAGGCACTCGCCGACCTCACCGATCCCAAGACTCAGATCACCATCAAGAAGGGCCAGCAATTGCCGGGTTTCGCCTGGTTGAAAGACGACGGCACAACTGCCTCCGGCATCTGGATCTATTGCGGCGCCTGGACCGAGGCTGGGAACCAACTGGCTCGTCGCGGTACTGAAGACCCCTCCGGCCAGGGTATTTATCAGAACTGGGCTTGGTCGTGGCCGGCGAATCGCCGCGTTCTATACAACCGCGCTTCCTGCGACGTATCGGGCAAGCCGTGGGATGCGACACGCAAACAGGTCTGGTGGAATGAGTCGGCGCAAAGCTGGGTGGGGAACGACGTTCCCGACTTTAAACCGGACTCGAACCCGAAAGACCACATGGGTCCCTTCATCATGAATGCCGAAGGGGTCGGCCGAATCTTTGCGCCTTTGGGCTTGTTCGCCGATGGCCCCATGCCTGAGCATTATGAGCCGATTGAGAGTCCGGTCGAGAACGTGTTGCACCCGAAGCAGTCAAATAATCCCGTGGTCAAGAAGCTCAAAACGGCAGCCGACAAGTACGCCACGCCGGGCGACGGTTTCAACATTGTCTGCACCACGTACAGGCTTACCGAACATTACCACTACTGGACGAAAAACAACGAGATGAATGTGCAGCTCATTCCCGAACCCTTCGTTGAGATTCCTGTGGAATTGGCGGCGGAACTGGGCATCAAGGGCAACGACAAAGTGAAGGTCACCAGCGCGCGCAGCTACTACGTGGCCAAGGCGTTTGTCACCAAACGCATCAAGCCGATGACCATCGACGGCAAGAAGGTCTATCAAATCGGCATTCCGATCCACCAGGGTTATCGCGGTATTCAGGAAGACGCAGACAAAGACGCGAGGACGATCCTCAACCGGCTGACGCCGACGGTGATTGATCCCAACGCGTACACGCCGGAATTCAAGGGCTTTTTGGTGAAGCTCGAAAAGGCATAAGGCAAAGTTATGAGCCAGGCGACATTGGCAATTCGCAGAATATCCGGCCACCCCGGACCCGCTCCCGGAGAAGGCGTGGAGCGCGACTACCAGGTTTGCAAACTGGTGGACACCACCACTTGCATCGGCTGCAAGGCTTGTGAAGTCGCCTGTCTCGAGTGGAACGGATATGAGTTCACCGACACCGTATTCGACAACAGCTACCAGACCATGCCGGAGACGACGTGGAAATACTGGAACCTGATCAAGTTCAATGAGCACGAGCGCGAAGACGGCAGCATCACCCTGCTCATGCGCAAAGATCAGTGCATGCACTGCGCCGATCCGGGGTGCCTTGCGGCTTGTCCCGCGGACGGCGCCATCGTGCAATACACCAATGGCATTGTCGATTTTCAGCAGCAGAACTGCATCGGCTGCGGATACTGCGTCAGCGGCTGCCCGTTCGATATTCCCAAGTTCAATCCCGCAACCAAGAAGATGTTCAAGTGCACCCTCTGCGTTGACCGGGTCAGCGAGGGACTGGAACCGGCCTGTATCAAGTCCTGTCCTACCGGCTGCCTGCACTTTGGCACCAAGGACGACATGAAAGACTTGGCAGAAACGCGGGCAACCCAACTGCGCGAGAACTTTGGTTTCGAGAAGGCTGGCGTCTACGACCCCGCGGGCGTGGGTGGAACCGGCGTGATCTACGTACTGCACGATGTCACCAATCCCGAGGCGTATGGCGGCCTGCCCAAGGATCCGCACATTCCGTGGGTCGTACGTTTCTGGAAAGGGCCGGCGAAGTGGATTGGAAACCTCGGCATGCTGGGTGGCCTTCTGGGCGTGACCCTGCACTACCTGCGCGTTGGTCCCAAGCAAGTGGATCCCGCGAAGACCGAGAATGGAGGACAGCCGTGAGCACCTCACACGTAGTCTCCTCTCGCCCAGCCGCACGCGAGCCCGAAGGCGTCATTCTTCGCTACTCGCTGAGCGAGCGAGTTCATCACTGGCTGGCGGCATTTACCTACATCTACTGCCTCATCACCGGCCTGGCTTTCTGGTCTCCTTACATGTTCTGGCTGGCCACTTTGGTTGGCGGGGGACCGACGGCGCGCTTCTGGCATCCCTGGTTCGGCGTTGGTTTCACTCTCTCAGTGTTTTGGATGTTCAAGATGTGGCGCAGCGACATGGTTACGACTGACGCCGACCGGCGCTGGTCAAAGGCGGTCAAGTATTACATCGAAAATGAGGACGAAAGGGTGCCGGCGGCCGGTCGCTTTAATTTTGGCCAAAAATGGTTCTTGTGGCTAATGCTTTATGGCGTTGCCCTGCTGCTGATCTCGGGGCTGGGGTTGTGGTTCGTGGAGTCCATCCCATGGAGTCTGCGCTGGCTGCGTTACACAGCGGTTACGGTCCACGTAGTCGCCGCCCTGGCGACCATCGGCGGTTTCATTATCCACGTTTACATGAGCACAGCCATGGTAAGCGGTAGCTTCAGTGCCATGATTCATGGCCAAGTCACGACGGCATGGGCGAAAACCCACCACCGCCTCTGGTACGAGCAGGTCACAAAGGGAACGTCCGCAAAGAGATAGAAGCCGCCGACACTCTCCCTCCCCAAACCCCGCATTGGGCGTTGCATTCCGAGGCATTCAGTTGTACCTTATCGGCTGGCTCGGATCGGACAAATTCAATCTCTCATGAGGGTTAGGCAGATGAAAAAGATGACGGAGTTGGGAGTTTTGCGGGCAGTGTTGTGTTTGGGCGTGCTTATGATGGCGGCAAGCGCCGCCCAGGCGGAGTCACATCTGACCATGACGCGTCATGTGCCCCAGGCGGTTGCGAGTGGCCAGGCACGGCTGGTGGGTCAGCTTCCCGCCACGCAGCATCTCAGCCTGGCGATTTCTTTGCCGCTGCGAAATGAGAACGGCCTGGACGATCTGCTTCAGCAGATCTACGACCCCCAGAGCTCCAACTATCGGCACTACTTGAGCGTGCAGGAATTCACTGAGAGATTTGGTCCGGCCCCCGCAGACTATGCTGCACTTCGCCAGTTTGCGCAGGCCAACGGCCTGGCTGTGGTAGAAGCCGCGGCCAATCGCAGGGTGCTGGATGTTGAAGGCTCGGTGGCGAGTATCGAAAGCGCCTTCCAGGTGAAGATGGGTCTGTATCAACATCCCACCGAGAACCGCACCTTTTACTCGCCCGACCGGGAGCCTTCGCTGAATCTGGGAGTTCCGGTGTTGCACATCTCGGGCCTGGATAATTTCACACTGCCGCATGCCAAGAACAAACTGGCTTCTGCGAAACCCGGTGCACCGCAACCCACGGGCTCAGGCCCCGGCGGCCAGTATGTGGCGAGTGATATGCGCGCGGCTTACTATGGCTCCGGTTCCCTTACTGGTACTGGCCAAAGCGTCGGACTTTTTGAGTATGCCGGATACAACATCGCCGATGTTCAGACTTACTTTAAGAACCTGAATCAGTCGTTCACCGTTCCGGTCAACGGAGTGTCGCTGAACGGAGTCCCTCTGAAGTGCCAATACCCGCAATGCGACGATAGCGAGCAGGTGATCGACATCGAAATGGCAGTGGGTATGGCTCCGGGCCTCACCCAGGTGCTGGTGTACGTAGGGGGCAACGATGTTTCCATCTTCAACCAGATGGCCGTCGACAATGTTGCCAAGACTTTAAGCTGTTCCTGGGGATGGAGCGATGATGAGAGCAGTCTGGATCCCATCTTCAAGGAAATGGCAACCCAAGGTCAGACGGTATTTGTGGCTTCGGGCGACGATGGCTCCGGCACTCCCGGCGATGTCGTCTGGCCAGCCGACGATCCTTATATCGTTTCAGTCGGCGGTACCGACATCAACACCAACGGCCCCGGCGGCCCCTGGCAATCGGAGACCGGATGGAACGGAAGCGCTGGAAGTCCTTCCAAGAATGGCATTCCGATCCCCCCCTATCAAAAGTTGCCGGGGGTTATCAACTCGTTGAACAAGGGATCCAAGACTCTGCGAAACTATCCGGATGTGGCCGCGGAAGCCAATACCAACCAATACAGTTGCTATGACAACAGCTGCGGCGGAGGGAACGGCGGAACGAGCTTTGCGGCTCCGCAGTGGGCGAGCCTCACCGCACTGGCTAATGAGCAGGAAGTCTCCCAGGGCAAATCCACTCTCGGCTTTCTAAATACGCGTCTTTACACAATTGGGATCGGAAAAGACTACAAAGGTGTTTTCCACGATATAACCAGCGGCAGCAACGGTGGATATTCGGCAGTAACGGGCTACGACTTGGTCACCGGATGGGGAAGTCCGGTGGGTTCGGTGATCAACTCGCTGCTGGAGATTCATCCCGAGTAGATCAGTTCAAGCTTAAACTTACAGCCGCCGGGAGGGGACTCCGGCGGCTGAGTGTTTGTGCAGGGTTGTAAGGATATATCTGGCGGCCAATTACTTGTCGGCCAGGACGAAGTTGACGACTGAGGTCTGACGCTCGCTCACGCTAACGCTTTTTTCCCAGGTTCGGGGCTCAGAAAAAATGGGGCGTTGAACCCGGCGCTCGGTCAAAACGTCGAAGGAGCCTTCCTGCCGCAGCAGCTTCCAACCCTCATGCCATGCCACAACCTCGTACTTCCCTGGAGGCACGTCGGTGAGCTCGAAGTTTCCGCTTTCATCGGTCACGGTGTAATAGGGGTGAGATACGACGAGGATCTCCGCGTTCATCCAGGTATGACCGCCATTGCATCTCACGTTGGCTAAACCCGGGGTTTGCATGGTTCGTGTAACGACTTGGCCGGTGAACGGAAATGGCAAGTTGTAGCTGGCAGCGCCATCCATGTGAACGGTGTGGAGGGTGGCATCGGAACTCTTGAGTTGCAGCGGACCCTTGGCCGGCACTAATAGGATGTGGGGCTCATAGCGGCAGTGCTTCTGATCCAGAAAGCGCCGGGGCTCGGGAATGTCCATGGCTTTGCCGCTGGAAATTTCCTTCAGGAATACCACGGTGTTGGCGACCCCTCCCTGAGGACTGACGATCAACCGTTCCAGGTCGCGAGTCTTGTGCGACTCGGGATCGCAAATCTCTGGGTCCTTGTTGATGGCCAGCGTGGGGATGTGAGGCAATGCGCCCGACCACTTGACGGTGCCTTTGATGGTTCCCGGATTCTGGACCGAAACAACCTGATAATCGGCTTGCGCCGTAACCATCGGCGCCACCGCTAACAAAGCCACAGCTAACACCGCGGACTTGATCACGTAGGCCATGCTCATCCTTTTTCAATGAATGGTATTGCGATCTGCGTTTTCCACAAAGTAACGAAAGCCCTATTACTTTGGGGTAATCGCAGGCAAAAAGCGGAATTACGGAGCCCTTAGGTGGGGTGAAAACGGGAGGGGGTTACCCGATGGTCCGGGAAACTACCCTCGAGCGATGAACTGCGGGGTCGAGGAAACTTCAGGACCTGAAAGCAACCACTACTGCGGCCAGAACCACGGGCAGATAAATGACTGAAGCATGAACCACTTTGCTGGCCAACACAATGGACGCCGAACGCGTGAGTTTGACGACGTAATAGAGCAGGAACGCACCCGCCACCACCATCGCCACGCCATACAGCGGTCCAACCCGGCCGGCGGGCAACAGCGTCGTCACTATCAGGACCAGCGTCAGCCCCAGAATTTCCGCGCGCGTGAACCGGGATTCGCGGTCGAAAGCTGGGAGCATCTTGTAGCCAGCCCGAGCATAATCTTCGCGGTACATTAACGCGATCGCCAGAAAATGCGGGAACTGCCAGAGAAACAGGATCGCGAATAGAAACCATGCCTGGCGATCAATCCTTCCCGAGGCACCCGCCCAGCCGATCAACGTTGGCATTGCGCCCGGGAACGCTCCCAGCAGCGTACACAGGGGTGTCTTACGTTTTAGCGGGGTGTATATCAGTAAATAGGAAAGCAGGGTCGTGATCGCCAAACCGGCTGCCAGCAAATTGACAGTTGCCGCCAGGTACACACCGCCCACCAAGCTCAGCAGCAGCCCGAATCCCAAAGCCTCTGCGGCAGCCATCCGGCCTGACGGTACTGGCCGCGAAGCCGTGCGCCGCATTCGACCGTCCCAAACTCGCTCCATCCACTGATTCAAAGTCGCCGTGCCACTGGCCACCAGCAGCGTGCCAAGAAGAGTATTGATCAGACCGAGGACGCGGAATGGCGAGTGCGAGGCCAGCACATAGCCAGCCGAGGTGGTCATCAGAATCAGCAGATTCACTTCCGGCTTGGTGAGAGTGTAGTAGTCTCGCAGGCGGGATTTCCACGCGGAAACAGAAGGAAGATTTGCCATGCTCTGAGTGGTTGCCATTTTACCAGTCTTGTCCCGGTCCTGCGTCATCATCGTTGCCTTTGAACTGGTTGCTCCTGCGATGAACAACGAAAATCAAGCCGACGGTTCCAAGGGTGGGAGGAATGATGAGGACTAGAATCCCGCTTCGCAAAGCTTGGATCATGCGCGCGCCGGTGGAAGCTGCCTGGGTATAGCAGAGAGCACAGTTCTGGGCGAAAACCGGAAGTGGCAAAGCCAGAAACACCGCGACCGCCGCCAGGATTCCCATCCACTGTAGCCGGGACTTAGTACTCATTCGCATCCTAATAAATTTCATGTCGTCACTTCGCCCAAGGCGCACCGTCCAGCAAACGGAAGCTGTCGGTCCAGCCATATTGCATGCCGAGAATGACGGCTACTGTGAAAATAACTACAAACCACTTGAGTCCACGATTGTCCGAAAGGTGCATGAAGAATAAAAGGGCCAAAGCGGCTTCGACAACGGCCACCACCAGCATACGTGCGAACATCTGCTCTGTGCCGATATTGGAATATGCGATCACGAACTGCAGCGCCGCGATGGCAAGAATGCAAAAGTAAACCACCACATACCTGCGTGCGTTACTCTTGGGTGCATCCGTCATAGCCATGCTCTTGGCTCCTGATTTCCTAGTGCGAAAGATTCAGCAAGTAGACCAGTGGGACCACAAACATCCACACCAGGTCCACGAAATGCCAGTACAGGCCGGTGATCTCGAGATCGTCGGCATTATAACGGCCAGCCTGATAACGCAACCCAACGGCTACCAGCGCAATCACCCCGCAAGTCACGTGCAGCAGGTGCAAGCCCGTGATGCTGAAGAAAGCGGAACCAAACAAGCCGGTTCCCCACGGGTTCTTGAACAGAGTCATTCCCTCACCGATCAAGGCCATCCATTCCCGAATGTGCAACAAGGCGAAAAGTACACCAGCAGCGGCGGTAATCAACGTCCAGCGCAGAGCTTTGGGCTTATCTCCTGCCCTCGCGGCCTCCATCGCAAAAAGCATGGTGAGGCTGCTGGTTACCAGAATGAAGGTCATGATGGCCACATTGGTAATGCTGTGGAACGGCCGTGGCCAGTTGGGGGTGGCATTGCGGAGGAATCCATAGGCCACCAGGCAGGCCGCAAAGGTTGCGGAGTCGGCGATGATAAACAGCCACATCGCCATCTTTTTTGCCGGGACCGAAAACGCCGGCTTCTCCATGAGGCCCGAGTGTCCTGTCATTGTATCGGCGTGGCTCACAGTGTCTCCTCTTGCCAGGTTGGCTAAAGTTTCATCCACAGCAGCAACAGCAGATACACCCACAGCGCACCCATGAAATGCCAGTAGTGGGAAGTCGCGTCCAGGGTACTCTTGCGCAACACCGATTGGCTCAACCGGCGAATCACCCGAGCCAGCCCGCCCAAGCCGCCGGATACGTGTATAGCATGGACGCCGGTCAGCACATAAAAAAACGAACTGTTAGGGTTGGTCGCCAAGTAAAGGCCCTGGGCGCGCAATTGCATCCACGCGACATACTGGCCGGCTACAAAAAGCAGTCCCAGGCACAAGGTAACGTACAACCAGCGGGACGGCGGAACACTTTGAACTCTCGGTCCCGTCATGTAGCTGCCAACCTGCCGCCGCGCTATTTCGAGCGCAACACTACTTGCTATAAGCACCAGCGTATTGAGGTAAAGAATCGGGGGAAGGGTAAGGTGTTTCCAATCAGCGGCTCCCCCCTGGCGCACAATCAAGGCGCTGGTGAAAGCTGCAAAGGTCATGGTGATCGAAGCCAGCACCACCCACATTCCGGTGGAAGCGGGAGGAGGAGTGTGACCCTTGACCCGGCGCAGGTCGCCCCCGGCCGGAATCAGGTTTCCCAAGCCGCCACCTCCTGAATTGCCCACCGGGCGAGCGGGATCGCGTCGTTCTTCGACTTTCGGCGGATGCTGAATTGTGGTTGCCATACGTCTTCAGTTCGTTCTTAGCGAGCGTACTCTATGCCTCGTCTTGAGCGCCCTTCACTTGCTCGGGTGACACCTGCATGAGATAGTCGCCGGCCGAACTCTCAACCCCGTACTGATAGGGGTCGTGGTAAACCGTCGGCAGAGTGTCGCCAAAGTTGTTATACGGCGGAGGCGTCGTAGGTGTGCTCCACTCCAACGAGGTTGCCTGCCAGGGGTTGTCGGTTGCCGGTTTGCCCCAGAAACGGCTGTGAAACAAGTTGAAGAGGAAGATCAATTGCGCTGCGCCGGTCAGCAAAGCTGCGATGGTGATGAAGCGATGCACGGGGATGAGGGGTTGCAGGTAGTCATCCACAAACGCTTGATAGCGGCGTACATTTCCGGCCAACCCGAGGTAATGAAATGGCATGAAGATGGCGTAAGCGCCCACGAAGCTGAACCAAAAGTGAATCTTGCCCAGGGTCTCGTTCATCATGCGGCCGAACATCTTGGGAAACCAGAAGTACGTACCGGCGAAGATCCCAAACATCGCAGCCACACCCATCACCATGTGGAAGTGCCCGACTACGAAGTAAGTGGCGTGCAGCATGATATCGATTGAGGGTTGGGCTAGGAAAAAGCCGCTTACACCTCCCGAGATAAACATCGAAATGAAACCCAGCGCGAATAACGAGGCCGCATTAATGCGTAACTTCGAGCCGTAAAGGCTGCCCAGCCAGATCAACACCACGATGCTCGATGGAATGGTGATGATCAGAGTGGGGAATGAAAATGCGAGCGACGAGACTGGATTCATCCCGCTCACGAACATGTGGTGTCCGTACACCATGTAGCTGAGGACGGCAAGCGCTGCCATGGAGTAGACCAGCACCCGGTGACTGAGCATGGGCTTGCGCATGTTGGTAATCAGAACGTGGGAAACGATGCCCAACCCGGGCACAATGGCGATATAGACCTCAGGGTGGCCGAAAAACCAGAAGAGATGCTGCCAAAGCAAAGTCGAACCACCGGAATGGGGCTGCAACTGATCGTTAATGACCAGGTTGGAGGGCACAAAAAAGCTGGTGCCCGCCACGTGATCCAGAATCAGCAGAATGCAGGCCGGCATCAGAACCGCAAACGCCGTGAGACCCATAACCGACGTGACAAACCAAGCCCACGCACTGAGCGGCAGGCGCCACATGCTCATGCCCCGGGTTCGCATGTCGAGTGTAGTAGTGATGAAGTTCAACGAACCCAGCAACTGGCCGATGCAGAAAATACCGATCGAGGCGGCCCAGAGGACCACGCCCATACCCTGGCCGGGGCCGCCGACTGCACCCACGGCACTGAGTGGCGCGTACTGCGTCCAGCCGCCCAGCGTGGGTCCGTCCGCCACGAAGAAGGATGACATCAGGACCAGAAAACCCACGAACGTGACCCAGAACGACATCATGTTGAAGTGTGGAAACGGCATGTCTTCCGCGCCCACCTGGATGGGCAGGAAATAATTCCCGAAAGCCGCGAAGGGCGCCGTGGTAAGCACGAAGAAGACCATGATGGTCGCGTGCATGGTCATCAACTGGAGATAATACTCAGGCGTCATGACGTTGCCGGGTGCGCCGTTGGCGGAAAGCAAATGGAGCCCCGGAATCGCATAGTTTGTCCACGCCAAGTGAATACGCATCAACCAGGAAAGCACCATACCGACCACCACTGCCACGAGCGCCAGCGCGTAATACTGCTTGCCGATCACTTTGTGGTCGAGGCTGAAGACATGTTTCCGGATAAAGCTGGTCGGCGGTGCGTGATGTGCTGCTGAGACATCGTGCATAAGCTTGCCTCGGTCAGGTCCTATTCGTGTCGTCTAATGGAACGTTGTTGCAGCTATTGCAGGGCTGCCTGTTTCTTGAGCCAGCCGTCAAAATCCTCCTGGGACAGAACGGACAGATACGCCTTCATGTTGTAATGCCCCAGACCACAGAGTTGAGTACAGACAATCTCATAGCGGCCAACTTTGGTTGCGGTAAAGTGCAGGGTAAGATCCAGACCGGGGACGAAGTCCTGCTGCACCCGCAGTTCGGGGACGAAGAAGGAATGTCCGACGTCTTTGGAGTGCATCAGCAGATGAACTTCCCGATTCACCGGGATGGCCATCTCCGCGGTCACGATGTCATCCTTGGCGTCAGCATCGTGGTCGCTATCAATCCCAAAATAATTTTGGTTCGCCTCGCTGATCATCTCGGGGTGAGCGGCGCCGAAAGTTCCATCCGGACCAGGGTAGCGGAAATAGAAGGCGAACTGTCCAGCCTGTACTTGAACGGGGAGGGCATTGGCGGCTGGGGGGGTGAGATAAATGTTTGCCCAGGCTTTGACTCCGAATACTCCCAGCGCAAGAACTTCAGTTCCCACCAGAAGAAAGGCGGCCCAGACCATGGCCTTGGCGCCTCCGGGGAAATTCTTCACTCTGTCGCCCGGTTTCGGATTCGAGAATTTCCAGATGAACAGCGCCAAAATGATCTGCGAGGCCAGGAACGCGATTCCCGCCTCGGCCATGGTCTCCGACATCTGGTCGTCGATCGGCTGGCCGTGGGTGGAGATGTCCGGCGCCATCCACCAAGTATGCCGCACGATGGGAATCGCGGAAATAATCGCGATCACGATGATGGTAACCGCAACGAATCTTCCCATGTTGTCCTCTCGCGGAGCTGGCGACCGCTGCCAGCCGGCTACGCCGCCGCCGATCCTCCAAAGGAAGCGATCGCGCTGGCTTCGTCCTTCTCAATATCGAAAACATTGGACAGGCGGGTCATCTGAAGTAAGTCATGCACTCGTTGGTTCAGATTCGCCAGTTTCAACTGTCCTCCCTGGTTCCGAATCGTGGTATGAGCCTTGACCAGTTCGCCGACTCCAGAACTGTCGATGTAGTGAACTTCGCCCAGGTTCAGGACGATTGCCTTGCCGCCCTTCTCCGCCAGGTCTCGAACAATCTCGCGGAGCATGACATTGCCTTCGCCCAGGGTGATTCTGCCGCGTATGTCGAGCACGGTTACGTTCCCCACCTGCCGGGTGGTGGTCTGCATTTTGATCGGAGTCTGTCCGCGCATTCCAAGTCCGCGCCGATCAAGAACTTCACACGCCGCAGTCGCAAGGGGCTGGGATTCTGTCCGTACCACAATCAGCGAACGCCCCTCCTTGAGCACTTCCCGGAAGAAAGCCACGTCCTCCGCAGCTCTGTCGGTCGCGGTTGGCAGTGGCGTGTCAGCATCGTGCGCTGCCGCCGACCCGACCGAAGCTCCTGCTCCAGCGCCGGCAAGACCGAGCAGCGCCGCGGCTCCGAAACCCAGCGCGAATACCGTTCCCACACCGGGGAGCAGAAGCGCGGCCGTAACTACTCCAGTTGTCATCCCCGCTGCCCCGCCGACGAAGCCTCCCACGTAAGCACCGAACTCTTTGGCAATGTTCTTGGCTTCGTTCTCGGACCGGGTTAGGAACACGATGGCCTCTTCCGGCACACCCCGGTCCCGTAGGTCCTTGACTGCCTCTTCCGCGTGATCGCGGTGAGTAAACACTCCGATTGCAGTTTCCATACGCCCTCCCGTTGCCGGCGCTGATTTGGGCTGGAGCTCGGTCCACCGCTAGTCCGCTGCATGCCAGGCTGGGCAGCCATCTGCGCTAGTCTGGCACAGAACTTTGTACCTAGTGTAAGGGTTTGTCAAGCCAAAACCCGCGCTGGTAAAGGGTTTTCGGCCCATCGACTTCGTCAAGAGTCTCTGCAAACCGCGGCCCTCAGGAGCTCATTTCAGCTGGTCATTTCCCCTTAAACGTGAAATCGGCCTTGGCCGCGCCTCCGGCCGCCACCGTCACTTTTGCCGTCTGAGTTCCCAAGTCCTCTTGCCACGCGGTCACCGTGTAGCTTCCGGCGGGCACATTCTGGATGGTGTAGGAACCCTTGTCGTCGGTGGTCGCGTACGGACCCTTGACCACGACGAAATAGCCGTGCATCCAGGGATGGATGTTGCATTTAACCGGAATGGCCACTTCTTCGTTCTTCCAACTGGTCTCGATTGGCGGCGCCCCTGGCGGTTGGGACTTGTTCCAGCCGATGTTCCCCGCAGTCGGGCTGGGCAGAGGATGGATGTTGTGGGTGGTCTGGTCGCCGGTGGTCACCTTGAATTTCTGATCCACATTCAACGCGAGCACGTGAGGCGAATACATGCAACCCTTTTGATCAAATGTCGGCTCCTGGGAAGAAGTGCTGGCCTCATTGCCAGTCAGCCCTTGCGAGATGTACAGGACAACGTTCTCCAGTCCGTCGCCCGAGCCGACCACGACGTTCTCCATTTTCGCCGGGTCGCTCTCGTGAGCCTTGCTGCACACCGGGTCTTTGGACATGTCAATGCCCTTCATGTGCGGGGCTGTACCGGTCAACTTCACTGTTCCGGTGATGGAACCCCCGCCGGCGGCGTTCACCTTCTGGCTCAAAACTACAGCCCCCATGCAGACCAATACTAGCGCCGGTAGTACTGCTGAAAGCTTACATCCGTACGGATTTCTCATGAACAGCCTCCTTGTTTCTCAATTCTCGAGGGTACCGGAATTACTGTGCTGGCACCGGCTTCAACCCCAATTGCTTCGCAATCTGTCTTTCCTTGCTGTTGAAAACATTGTGGGGCTGCAAGGTACGCAGATAGAACACCAGGTCCCATGCCTCATCCGGTTTAATGTTGTCGGAAAAAGAGGGCATGGGTGTGCCATCCAGACCGGTCATGAAGATTCGGTAGATGTCCTGGTCAGTGGAACCGCACTTGGGGCGCGAGCCGTCGGTGAAGTTGTAGGGCAGAATGGGCCGGCTTAAGTCGTCGGTAAGGGTGGACGCCGAAGGACCGTTGGCCATGCCTTCGACGCCGTGGCACTTCCAACATTGCACTCGTCCGAAGACCTCCTGCCCGGCTTTCACGCGCTCCGGCGTCACTTCCGGCTCGGGAGGAATCTGGATGGGATCTCCGGGCTTCTCTTTCTGAAAACGCGGAGAGAAATGCTTCACCCAAGCCACCAGATCGGCGCGCTCTTGTTTGGTGAAGGTGTTCCAGATGGGCATGTTGGAGCGATCCAAGCCGCGTGCGATGGTGTTAAAGAGATCTTCGTCGGTTGGCAGTGTTCCTGTGGGCGTAGAGCGGCACTTGAAGATGCCCAAGGTGAAGTCCCTGGGCTTGGGATCGATCCACTGGGCAACTTCACCATTTCCGTCACCCAGCGTGCCATGGCAGCCCACACAATACCTGCGATAGTCTGCGGCGGCGTTCTTGGCGCTTCCCGTCAATTTGCCGATGTGGCTGGTTGCCGCAGGTGAATTCAGCCACTCTTGCTCCTGAACCGACGTAATCTGGGCCTGAGACGTGGCTGCCAGCAGCAGGGCAGCAGCAACCACAGCCAACCAAGACCACTTGAGTAGTTTCGTAGGCATCGCTGATCCCCTCTCCTAGAAGTCGAAGTCAAAGCCAAGCAGCAATTCGCTGCTGTTCAAGTTTTCGCCGGGTTGCGGACCAACCCCATCCTCATGCATCCAGTTGTATTCGTTGTGCCATGCGAAACCCGCCCGGTTGGTCATAAAGGGGTAGTAGCGGTAACCAATGGTGTAGCTGCTGATATTCCCCAGATTGCCCGGATTCGTGGTGCTCGCCTGTTGCGACATGCGTTCCAACTCGTAGCGGCCAATAATGATCAGTTGCGGGTTGTACACATAATGAGCTTCGAAGGTGGCGCCGTTCCAACTGGGCGCTCGGGCGGTCGCTGGAAGCACCGTTCCCGGCCCGGCGTTCGGAAGGTCGTTGAACGGGGTTCCGTTTTGAGGATCGGAGGCGCTGCCGAAACCCTGGCCGAACCATGCGTTATCCGACCCATGCTGAGTCACGACCGTCAGGTCGAAGTGTTGACCGAAGTAGAATTGTCCAACGAAGCCCTCGCGACTGAACGACTTGTTGTTAATTCCGGAACCGGCAATAACTACTCCGCCGCTGGTGCGATAGGTGATTGCAGCTTCTCCGGCCATGGCGTAGAACCCGACCCGCTGCACGCCCAGCTTACCGGTATCAAAAGCCTGGCTCGCGGTAAAAAACCCGGTGTAGGAGTTAGCTCCAGTGATCAGGTTGGTGTTCCCATCACTTGAACTCAGAAGAGACGCGGAAACGCGTGTCCGGTCGTCCACGGAGTGTCCCAACCACTCGAGCCCGAGTTGGTTGTCTCCTATCTGCCCAAAGATGTTCCCATCGCCCACCGGGATGAAGTGATAAGTCTGATAGATGCCGCCGTTCCCAGTCAGCGTCAGGATGCGTTTCTCGGAGAGCAGGTTGTCGAGTTCGAATTTGCCCAGCTTCAAGTTGAGCCACGAGCTGCCCCAGAGGTTATCCAATCGCGCCATGACTGTCTCAAAGTGAAACGTCCCGGTCGAGTCGGATGAGGGGAGCAAGTAGAACGAGATGTTCTTTTCCAAGGTCCCACCGGTATGGAAATCGAGTCCACTCAGATCGAAGCCAGAACTTTCGATCCGGGCTTCGGCGTTGTTGGTGCCGGCGCCTTCGTCGACCGCCACCCGGCCGGTGCTGACCCGGTGCCAGATCGGCGTCATCCGGAAAGTAATCGGCCAATAGGATGGGTTTTGCCAGATCGGGGCATCGCGATCGTTCATCAACTGGTAGCCGTTGTCTTTGAACTTCTGGCCAAAGTAGTTGAGCATCGGCCAGGCTTCGTGGCAGGCCGAACAGCGCAAGCCATACTTGCGGGCAAAAGCAGGGATGGCGTTAGCCCGGGGCAACGCCCACACTAGAAAGAATACAAACAGCAACCATCCGGCAAAATGCCTCCGGGGAGAGGTCATTGAGTCCTCCTGGTACTGAATCAAGGGCGCGAAAACCGCCCGTCCAATTTAAGTATGGAGCCCGCGCTCAGATACCCGGGAGCGTTCTCCGTTGCTGATGGTCCCATGGCCACCGGAACAGATTACAGAACCACCCCAAGCGGGCCACTTACAAAACAACTGTGACCCTGAGACATAAATTCGAAGTTACAAGCAAGCCTTCGGACATCTTTCGAAAGTGCGCGTGGACGCACTTAGTATCATGTCCAAGCAACGCGTGTCAAGAAGAAATCAATAACAGCTGAGTATGCGCACCTAATCCGTCTGGGAATAATGCAAGCCGCGAACCAGGATGACGGCCAGAATAGCGGCCATGTTCCGGGCTTGGGTCCTCTCTTGTCCCAGCACCATGGGGCGCATAAAACCAAACACCAGGCCAAACATTCCCACGGAATGGGCCAAAGCCTCAAGATCCTCGCGAGGAAGGGCTCTGCACTGCCCATGGCGCTTGAGTTGCTCCACCACCGCCTTGGTACGCGAGGATAGGACCGCCCGATGCAACACACTTGCGACCGCCGGATCCACCAGCGCACGCGGAATAAATATGCGGAGGAAGTCCCGGTGCTTCCACATGTGTTCTACTTCCCAGTCAACAATCTGAAGAAACTCTTCCTCGAGGCCACGGGCGGAGTGGGGGCGATGACGCATTTCCGATAGCTCATCGGAAATATGGAATTCGACAAGCGCGGTAAGCAGTCCGGCTTTTCCCTTGAAGTAGCGGTGGATCAGACCTTCGGCACAACCGGCGGCGGCAGCAATCTCACGGGTGGTCGTCGCTTCGTATCCCCTGGTAGCGAACAAGTGCAAAGCGGCCATGATCAGCGCTTTCTGTTTGCCGGCGCGGTCCCGCGTCCTTTTCGGCGGCGTGGCTCGCCGAGCTGTGGCAGGAGCGAGGAGGTGAGTTTGAGACTCGCGCCGGTTCTGGTTCAAGCCATTCAGCATTTTTTGACTCGCCTGCGAAGGTGACGCGTTTCGGCCACGATGTCAAGAGTCCAGTTGTAAAAGGTTTGTCAAACTCGCGTGGCTCGGGGGCCGGCCCGCGGATTGGCTGGAGCAATTGAACATCTCCCGCGGCCAAACAACCTCCGCGCAGTTGACACGCGCGCTGGGCAGAGAGTATGAGAGCAAAGAAGAGCCGTCACCGGAGCCCATGGAACCACTTTCCCGCCGCACTGAGATAATTCTTCCGCCGCCCGCGGTGAAAAAGTCCGCGTGCGCGATTCGTGGAGCCCGGCTTGCCCTCGGCGCGATACTCCTACTTTCGCTTTTGCAGCTTTTGCCTGCGCTACACAGCCGTGAACAGAAGAAGAAAAAGGCGGATTACGGCATCGGCCTTTCCATCGAATTAAGCGCCTCGGAAGACACGGTGGTGCAAGCCGTCCAGGCGGTGGTGAATGATGGAATTATCCAGGGCAGCAAGGAGTACAACAAAGACAAGTTTGTGGATAAAGCTCAGCCCGCGACTTCCTCTTCGTTGTTTTCCGAATACAAGGGAACGGGCAAAGTTTTCTACAAAGTGCGCGAGCAGGTACTGGCCCCGGTGAATTTCAAGGAAAGCAACGACCAGGGTACGCTGGCCGTGCGCTATATCGTTGAGAGTAAAGGCGCGCTGCAAACCGTCGTGCGAATTGATGCGTTATTCGCGGAGGACTTTCGCCGGGTTGTGCACCCGTCGGACGGCAGCGTTGAGAGCGCCGAGTATCAAGATATTCAGGGTCGTGTCGATACTCTCGAATCAGAACAGAAACAGGCTGTGGAGGGCGCAAGGCATCGCCAGGAAGAACTAGCCAGGAAAAGCCTCGAACGAAAGGCTGCGGAGGAGCAAGCGGCCTTGACCGCTCGGGCGCAGACCTTGGCAAGCACTCCGGAACAGCAGGTTGAGTATCTGCGCCGGCAGGTGGAACGGATAGTCAAAGCGCCGGGAGCGCAATTGAAATCCGCGCCTTTTCACTCGGCCACGAATCTGAAGACGCTCGACGCGGCAACTGAGGTTGTAATTCTTATCGTCACGCCGTACTGGTACGGTGTGGAAACCGAGGATGGCCAGCACGGCTGGGTCAACCACACTCAGTTGGAGCCACTGCCATGAAGTCCCGGCTCTGGATGGTCGCGGTCGCCGTTCTGTGGGCGCTGGCGGTTCCCTGCGCTCGAGCTCAGGGATCTCCGGCGGAACGCACATATGGCCAGTCGAAGGCGGTGGTGGAGGCGGCGGTTCGCCAGTTGCAGAGTTCGGCGGGTGGCCATTTGCCGGTCCTGGATGGGTTCGCGGTCCCGGGCGAGCAAGCTTTAGACCGTTTTCAGAAGGGCTATTATCAATGCACCATTCAGGTGAGCGCGACTCCTGCGGGTGGGTCTGTGGTGCGCGTCAGCGCCAAAATCACCGCTTGGTACAACGCTCCCGTGGCATCGAAATCCGGCTATCAGGTGTTGCCGTCCAATGGCCGGCTGGAATCCGACTTGCTGGATCGCCTGGCAGACATCCTCGGCGCCAAAGCATCTTCGACCACGGCGGACTCATCCGCTAAACCACCCGCAACTTCGAAAGGCAGAGACGTAGCGTCCGGCACTTCCGCGGCTACCGCCGATCTTCCCTCGGCTCCGTCCTTCAAAGGCGGCACTTTCCCACGGACGGAGAAAAGCGCGCCGCCGCCCCCCAGGAGCGGAGGGCCTGACCTACACTCTCAAGAACTGGCCAAAGAAGCCAAGAACCTGGGGGAGATTCTCAATAGCCAGTCGCATCCGGACAACCTGGCCGCAGTCCTCAAGTCGGGGACGCCGGTCCTGGTAAGCCCGAGTGAGGGCGCGAAAGTCTTATTTCTCGCCGATGCGGAGGATGAGTTCGAGATTCTCGATAGCAACGAAAGCTGGGTGCATGTGCGCATCTCCGGGCTTTCGCGCGCCTGGATCAGGCGTTCCAACCTTGAGATGCCGGAGTCGTCCTCAGCGGAGAACGCGGTCCCTGAGTCGCCACCCACGGTACCCGCCGCTAATAACAAAGGGCCATTTCAGATTGAAAATGAACAAATCGCGTCTTTTCCCGGGGATTGGGAGCCGCTTCGCGGGAAAGTTGTGAGGATTGTTTCCATTCAAAAGGCCGCCGACAGCAGCGCTGACAGCGGTCCCCAAGCCAAACTGGCATTCGTGAAAGGGCTGTTCGATAAAGAATATGCGGAACTGACCCAGTCGTCCTCAACCGTGTCGGGCATTGTGGTGATCTTTGATTCCGTCGACGGCGGCATGGTGGCTGCGGCGCTGCCGGTCCTGGGGGAATGGAAGGCTGGCACGCTGTCCGATGAGGGATTGTGGAGGCGATGCTACTTCGATCCTCCAGAAATGCTCCACCCCGCCGGCCAATAGTCACGCGGTCGATCCATTCTCGCCAAGCCACGTAAATAGCTGTGTTGCCAGCAACGCTCCGATGATCTGTGCCGCGATAAAACCGGGAACGTCCACGGGGCGGATGCCGGTGAAGGTGTCGGTGATCGATCTCGCCAAAGTTACGGCCGGGTTGGCGAATGACGTGGACGCCGTGAACCAGTAAGCCGCGACAATGTAACTGGCAACCGCAACCGGAGTCGCCAAAACGGAGCGGATCTTAGCGCATCCCCAGACCACACATAGCAGCCCGAATGTGGCCACACACTCGCTGATCAACAGAGCGAATCCCGAGCGCTGATGGCGAGAGGGCGAATACCAGTCGCAGGAGAACATCACATGCGCCACGACGGTGCCCATCAGGCCGCCTGCGAACTGAGCACCGACGTAAATCGCTGCCTCACTCCAACTTATATATCGCCGGAATGCCATCGCGAGGCTTACCGCTGGGTTGAGATGCGCGCCAGAGATGGGCGCGAAGGTCAGAATCAAGGCAAAGAGAGCCGCGCCGGTGGCCAGGGTGTTAGCCAAGAGTGCGAGCGCGGCATTGCCGCCGGCAAGCCGTTCAGCCATGATGCCGGAGCCCACCACCGCAGCCACCAGCAATCCGGTGCCGAGGCATTCGCACACGACGCGTCTGCCGAAAGAAGAGCGTGCTGCACTCATTTCTCGGCTCCGTTCGACATCAGGAGTTCCTGGTGGATTCGCTGCACAATCTCGTCCCGCACCCGACGAAATATTGCCAGCTTTTCTTGGTGCGATCCCGTGGCCTCAGCGGGATCTTCCAGGCTCCAATGCAGGAATTTGTAGGTGCGAGGAAAGATCGGGCAACGTGCCTTGGCGTTATCACAAACTGTGATCACGTAAGGAATGGCCTGGCCGAGAAACTCTCCGACATCTTTCGATGTTTGATGAGAGATGTCGATTCCAATCTCCTCCATTACCGCGACCGCCAGTGGATTCAAGCCCTTGGGTTCAACGCCGGCGCTCAGCGCCTCAAACTGGTCGCCGGCCACGTGTCGCAGGTAGCCCTCCGCCATCTGGCTCCGCGCGGAGTTGCCGGTGCAGAGAAACAACACCTTTGCTCTAGCCACGGGTCAGTTCCGGCGCGGGCGGGCAGCAACCGGGCGCGCAACCGGAGGTTTCGTGCAAATCAAGTTTCGCCGGCAGGTTGTCTTCGAGCACGACAAACACTTCCCACTCATTGCCGTCGGGGTCGTGGACCCACGTTTTGTCCTGCTTCGCATAGCAACATTCGGTCTGCATCTCATCACGCGTGATAAGACCGGCTTTTACCCAGTTCTGCCGAACGTTGAGTACGTCGGCGGTCGAACCCACCTGAATGCCCATGTGAGACAGGGCCCCGGCTTCCTTGACTGACGCCTCGTTCAGTGTGAAGTTCAAAGGCGGGTTCTGAACATCAAATTTCGCGTAGCCCCTACGGACCTTGCTGGGTTCGATGCCAAACAGTTTGCGATAGAAAACGATGCTACGCTCAACGCTTCGCACGTTGATCGCAAGATGGGCCTTCAAGGCAACCACGATTTCCGACGACATGACTATCTCCGCAATCATATTCGCTGTAGCGAATACGTAAACCGTAGCAGCACGGGACATATACGTCAAGACATATGTGTTTTGCTATAATCCCATCGTGAGAAAGAAGCACCCACTGGAAAGTCTGTTTCGTGCCCTGGCCGACCGGACTCGGCTGCGGCTTCTGCATTTGATGGGGGAACAGGAAATCTGTGTGTGTTATTTCGTGGCGGTAATTGACGTGCCGCAGCCGAAAATTTCTCGACATCTGGCCTACTTGCGGAGAGCGGGGATCGTTGCCACCCGGCGGGAGGGGAAGTGGATGCACTACCGTCTGGCAGTTCCGTCCGACCCCCACGCGGCGGCCATTCTGAAGGCTACGCTCCAGGCCTTACGGCAGGACAAAGAACTACGCGGTGATCTTCGGCGCCTTCACCAGGCGTGCTGCGGTCCCAACAGTCTGGTTCAGCTTCTGGGTGCGCCTGCGCCGGCGTCGGCGTAAGGCCCCGGAGGCCTTTGTGCGGACGGTCCTCTAGTCGCATGGCCAGGTTTTCGCTGACCAGCCGCTGCCCTGAGTTACCTTGGTACTGCTGCGCGTTTCCCCGTTCAGCCCTAAACTTTCACCATGATGCGCAGCCACATTGAGAGCGAGCAAGACCGTTCTCTGCCAGCTTTGACGCAACAGCTTTCGAGCATCGAAAAAAGAGACTGGGAGTTGTGGATGATTGCGTCAGTAACCGGACTACTCGCCGGAGCCGGGCTGCTCTCCGTCATTGTCCCCGCCGCCTTCATGAAGACGGACGAAGTGCATTTTGAAATCACGGTTTCGCGGCAATTGGTAATCGGCCTGTTCGTTCTCCTGGCACTTCTGAACACTTACCTGGTTACCAGACGGCTCGACCTTCGCCGCGCGCGCCAGAGTTTGATCTCGAGCACCATTCAAAACGAACTGGTCAGGTTGCAATCGTTCACCGATCCGTTGACCGAAGTTTATAACCGCCGCTCGCTGGAAGACATGGCGGGGCGGTTCATCAGCCAAGCCAAACGTTCGGGGAAGCCGCTCACATTTATGCTCGTCGATGTGGACCGCTTCAAGGAAGTGAACACCAGGTTCGGGCACCTGACCGGCGACTTCGTGCTGGCCGAGATTGCTGGTCTGTTGAAGAGCTCGGTCCGCGGGTCGGACGCGGTAGTTCGTTACGGAGGAGACGAATTCCTCCTGATTCTTGCCGACACCTCGCCCGCCGGGGCCCACAATGTCGTCGCAAGAACCGAGGCCTACGTGGCCGACTGGAACAAGGCCGGACATCTGGAGCGCTTCGAGTTGAGCCTGAGTATTGGAGTCGCCGAGTGGGTTGACGGCAAGACGCTAGATGAAGTCCTGGATATGGCCGACCGCCACATGTATGCCCGCAAGAACGAGGGCGCTGAGGCGGCAAAGAGTTTAAAGGCCTTGGGCGCGGCTGCGTCGAGCTAGCACTCCTCCGCCCAGACCCAATCAACCACTGGGAACCTTTATTGCGGCAGTCCACCCGACCTTAGCTTCACGTGCAGTTTCACTTCGCCAATCGCCTGATGGTTGCTCTCCGCGCGGCATTTCACCTCACCCGTATCCGTGGCGGTGGACGGGGTCGTCACTTGCACCAGCACTGGCGATGATTCTCCCGGCGCCAACGAAAAGCTGGAAGTGAATTCTTGGACCGCCCAGGCGGGCGGCGCGGTTACAGCTAACGTGATGGTCGCGGAAGCGTCGCTATCGTTGTGGACCAGCAAAGGAACTTGCAACGTTTGCCCGTGCGCAATGGCGATCTCCGGAATCGCTGCCTTCGGCAGTTGACTCAACCCGTGCTCCCGTCGAAATACATCATAGAAACCCCAAGGGCCGGCCAGTTCGAGCGCTGTGTGCGCTGGCTCTTCTCCGGAAGGTGCCATCCGGGCAAATGGAATCGGCACCATGGCCACTCCTGCAAAGACGTCTCCGGTCGGGCTTCCTCCCACCAGGGACTTGCCGAAAATCAGTTCCACCGGATCACCCCACTCGCTTTTCTGCTCCGCTGGAGTCTTCTTTGCGAGTCCTTCGATGTAATCCCGATACTGTGTCAGATGAAAGCAAAATGCATCCATCGCCATCTGCCAGTAAGGCATTTTGTGGCTCGGAGAAATCTCTGTAGTGGTGTAAGTCGGACCGGTGTCTTTAAACGGACCATCCTGGGCATCAGAAAAGTAGTAAATCTTCTTCGCCTGCCAGGGCTGCAGACCCTCTAGGAAGGTCTCGTTTACTTTTGTCGCGGCTGCCAGTTGCGCCGGAAAAACCGCTGGGTCACCGGCAATATCGAAAGCTTCCGTCGCCAAGACGCCGGATGCCTGGTGGTCACCGTGATTCTCTCCGATAAAAAACCCCGGCAGCCAGGTCATGATGACCTCTGGCCGGGTGATTCGCACCATGCGTACCACTTGCTCCAGCGCCAGGCCGTGATGCCAGTTACCCAGGGACTGCAACAGATTCTGGCTGGGTGTGTCACGGCCGTCGAGGAACCACACGTTGTCGATTCCCAGCGTTGCCAGCGCATGACGCACTTCGGTTTCGCGAACCACGCCCAGCGAAGGCCCGCGTTCGGGGCCCATGTTGTTATGGCCGGCTTCTCCGTGGGTCAGATAGACGACCTCGATTCGCTTGTGCTGGTCGAGCAATTTGGCCAGGTACGCAGACACTCCAGTCTCGTCATCCGGGTGAGCGACCACCAGCAGAATGTCGGCTTTGAGGCGGTTGTCAGGCGCGAGCGCGGGAACGGGTTTCGATTGCTGTGCCCATACCGGCGTTACTAGCGAGTAGAGCAGCAAGGTTGCCGACGCGATTTTCATAGTCAGGGTAGATTCTTCGAACGAGAAGCCGGGAAGTCTTGTGATACGTGAAACCAGTCTGATGTCCATTTTCGCAGCAACGATCTAATGTTTTTGCCAGGAGACCCCGACTCTGAGGGCAAATAGTGTTATGTTGTCCCGCGCCAAGATTAGAATCAGCGTACGGCCCCCAAGCGGTCAGCCGGAGAACATTGAAGTTACGGAGGACTGAACTACGCTTGATTACTGACTGCCACATCCATATTCAACCACTGGAGATGTTCCACGCCAGTGCCCTGGAACTAATGAAGAAGAAGCGGTCAAATTTCGAACAGATTGCCGAATTTTGCCGTTCGCCCAAGTCGTTTCTAAAGCATCTGGACCAGGCGGGAGTGGATCGCGCGGTGCTGATCAACTACGTGGCGCCGGAGGTAATTGGTTTCACCAGCGGAGTCAACCCCTTCATCGCGAACTACACCAAAGAGAATCCCCAGCGCCTGATTTCGTGCGGCGGCCTGCATCCCCGCCACACCCGCAACATCCTGGCTGACGTCGAGGAAATCCTCCGGCTCAAGATTCGCATGATCAAAGTCCATCCTCCCCATCAATTGCTGTTCCCCAACGACTATCTGAACGGAGTGAAAGAGTTGGAGATCATCTACCGCGCGGCTGAGGCCAACGGCATTCCGGTGATGTTCCACACCGGCACCTCAATCTTTACCGGTGCGCGTAACCGCTATGGCGACCCCATTTACATTGACGATGTGGCGGTGGATTTTCCCAAGATGAAGATTCTGCTGGCGCACGGTGGACGTCCGCTGTGGATGCACACGGCGTTTTTCCTGCTGCGACGGCATCCCAACGTTTTTCTGGACATCAGCGGTATCCCGCCCAAGACGCTATTGAAGTATTTCCCGCGGCTGGACGAGATCGCAACCAAGACGCTGTTCGGCACGGACTGGCCGGGGCCGGGTGTTCCGGACATCAAGAAGAACCTCGATGACTTCCGTGCCCTGCCGATTTCAGAGGAAATGAAGCAACAGATTCTCTCTAAGACCGCGCTGACCATCTGGCCGAGTTAGGATTGGGGCCTCCCGCCAGACGGCCCTTATTTGAGCTTCACGAAAAGCAGAACAAAAATTGCCCACACTCCCACGGTGAGCGGGAACTGCACCAGGGCGGTGTCTCGCAACGGTCCTCCCCGGGGCAGCAGGAAAGTAAGCAGGTACATCGCTACCGCCGTCAGGATTCCGAGCGCCAGCTTGCTCTTCCAAGTCATGATGGTTTCCCCTCGCGTACTTTATCCAAGAGGTTGCTCCGTCCGCCGTCTTTTTGCAAGGTGAAAAGAACGCCTGCGACGAAACGAACCCGGAGAGAAAACACGCCCCGCTAGTGTTCTTGCCTTCACATGCTTGGCTTGCTACGGCTTTGCGGAACTTGCCAATTTCGCTGCTTTCTCCTTCAGCATCTTTTGGACGATTGGATACTTCCTCGCCCCGATGGATTTCTCCGCTGCTACACCGAAGAGTTCCGGATGCAAATAGAGGCCTCGTTCGCCTTCTGGCTTCAACTCCTCCACCGGGATGCGATGTGCATTGGCCCAGACAGCTTGTCGGATGCCGGTCACCTGCCAGGAAACCTTCACATTTGGCTTGTCCGTCTTAATGTGGAACTGGTTGTTGGCGATTTCACTGGCAATGATGGCTTGAGCGAACTGGCCGATCACGGTCAGTTGGTAGCGGAAGTCACGATTCAAAGTTTCGAACCACTCGGGCAACGTTACGACGGCATCCCCGCCGGCGTCGGTGACGATGTTGCCGTCATAGATGTTTT
>Ga0070764_10000084_pt1 | contig 28911 bp, 22 predicted proteins | sample HubBroMetageWRM4_FD_67287 | JGI IMG/M metagenome (GOLD analysis project Ga0070764, IMG submission 67287) | Warmed soil microbial communities from the Hubbard Brook experimental Forest, New Hampshire - Hubbard Brook CCASE Soil Metagenome WRM 4 | ecosystem: Environmental > Terrestrial > Soil >... | reverse complement strand
TCGGCAACCAACGTGAAATCGATGGCCGCACCCGGCACAATTCCTTCGAGTTCCTTCGCTTGGTGCACCGAGAACAGCATAACCATTGCATCCATGTATCCCGGTATGCTCCGGCAGGAAACGACCAGTGTGCGATGCGGTTTATCAACTTTCAGCACGATGCCTTTCACCGAATAAGGGGGCCCGGCCCAAGCACAAGCCGCGAATAACATCGCCGCGACGGAAAAAAATACGAATCGGCTCGCCAGACGCTTCGTAGCACAATTTATCGGCATCGCTCATTCATCTCCCCAAGCGTGGTAATCAATCTTTCTTCGCCGTGTCGCCCGCAACGGGCTTAGCCAGCGCCACGGCGCTGCCCGCAGAGCCTCCCAGGTGGTACGGCTTGCGCTCAAGCTTGGTATAGGAGTCCGCAAATTCTTTAATTTCCAAAAATTGATTCTTCTCCACATTGCTGAAAACCTGGCGCGTGTTGCTGGCCGGCCACCAGATCTCCACGCTCAGGATGCGCGCCGTCTTCCCCAAGCCAATGTGCTGCTGCAAAGGCGAAGCACCGAACGACCCTCCGCTCCCCACCGTGCGATAGATCGAACGGCTTCCCTGGCCCTGGTTTTCCACCGTCAGCTTGATGCGCGCGCCGATGGCGGGGCGGTTGCTCTTCACTCCAATCAATTTCAGGCTGATCCAGTCGTTGCCATGGCCAGGATTTTGAAAAACGCGCAGGGCGTGGCTGTCCGCTGGAGTCGCGCCACCCACTTCGGCCACGATGGCCTCGTCACCGCTGTTGTCGAGATCGGCGAAAGCGATTCCGTGGCCTTTGTGCAATTCACCGGTGCCCGACGAAGTCGTCACGTCCACGAAATATTTTCCGTCGTGATTGCGCAGCAGGACGTTGGGAATCAGCGAGGCGTAGGAAGGATTTCCGGTTCCCAGGTAAATGTCGAGAAAGCCGTCGTTATCAATGTCCCCGAAATTGGCGCCCATGGGCATGAATACTTTGTTGAGTCCAACTTCGGCGGTGACGTCGCGAAACGTGCCGTCGCCCACATTCTTGAACAGCTTCAAAGTGGTGGCGTTGTGCGGAACTCCCAGATAAGTCTTGGCCGTTTCCTCGAGCGAAACAAAGTAACTGGTGACGAACAGGTCGGGATAGCCGTCGTTGTCGTAGTCGAAAAACCAGGTGGCGAAGCCGTGCGCTGGCCCGGCCACGCCCGCCTTCTGGGCGACTTCCGTGAAGGTATTATCGTGATTGTTGTGGTACAGAAAATTTTCGCCGCTCAGGTTCGAAACGTAGAAGTCCACGTAGCCGTCGTTGTCGTAATCGGCCGCAGCCACGCCTTTGGAGAACGCCACGCGATCGATGCCGGCGGAAGCAGAGATGTCCTCGAACGTGCCGTCACCTTTATTAAGGAAGAGCTGCGCGGGGCTGCTTTCGTTGCCCACAAAGAGGTCGAGCAATCCATCATTATTGATGTCGGCCCAGACTGCGGCCTGAGAGCTGGTGACCTTCTCGGTCAGGCCGCTGGCCTTGGTCACGTCCGTGAAAGTGCCGTCACAATTATTGCGCAGCAGTGATTTACGCATGGGCGCTTCCCACGCGCCGCGCATCACCAAAATGTCCAGGCAGCCATCGTTGTTATAATCAGTTTGCATGATGTTTAGCCCCCCGACTTGATCGGACAGGCCAGCCTTCTCCATCTGATCCGTGAAAGTCCCATCACCGTTGTTGTGGAAGAAATGCATCGCGCCGCAACTTTCAAAGTTCGAGGTAACCACGTCGAAAAGACCATTGTTCTCGAAGTCGTCCACAGTCACGCCGCCCGCCATCGAAAAAGATTTCAATCCTGCTTCGGTGGCCACATCCACGAAGCGGCCGACGTCTTCCTGGGATTCGAATGTGGACGGTGGAATCAGAAATTTCTGCGGAACTTCAGCGGGATATTTTCCCAGCGTCATGTACGAGAGATTGAGCAGCCATTTCACTTCGATTTCGTCCGGCCTTCTGCTGAGATACTTCAGGAAATATTTCACGGCTTCCTGGGATTCGTACGGTTTCTGAGAGGCGTCTGCCGCACCCATGGGGAAAAGGCATCTCTTCCCTGGAGCGCGATACGCGCCATTTTCCATTTCGGATTTATGCAGATGAAGCACTCCGAGGGCTTCTTCCATCATCGGAACGGCCGCGGGAATATCTGAGATCGCCACGCGATAAGCTTCCTCATACTGCGCGACTGCCAGGTCCATTTTTCCTTGGTAGGCGTAAAGTTGGCCCATCGCGTAGTGCGCTTGCATCACGTCCAGAGGCGGCTGCAGTTTCAGAAATGCCTGATTCTCCGCGCCCACGTACTTCTGCACCATTGCTGTGGCGTCGGCGAGCGACTGCGTGCGAATGTCGCAGATCTTGCGTGGGTCTTGATTCCAATTGCCCGGCTTCGGAAACTGAATCAGCGCGCCCTCTGCTTCGCCTTGTCCGCCAACATCGGGAGAAGACTTGACTGCTCCGGTGGCAGCGAGAGCCTGATTGCGGGCGGGGTCCGCGTCCTTCGGGTTGTTGGGCACGCCGTCTTCCACCGCTTTTAGAATTGCGTAGCCCGAAGGCAGCCGGACGATGCCAGAGATTTGTCCAGGGCGGACACCCACGAGCGCATCGCGCAATTCGGCGCGCAATGTGGCCGGATCGAGCATTCCCATGTAGCCTCCGGCTTCAGCGGTGGGATCTATGGACTTCTCGCGCGCAAGTTGGCCGAAGCCCTCGCCCTTTTTTAGCCGATCAAGCACCTGCTGGGCCTCATCCGCGGAACGAACCACGATCACTTGCAAAGGAATTTCGTGCGCTGCGGTGCTTTGTGCGGCTTGAGAACCGTGCGCGAACGCCGGCGGCCGGAATGCAACTACCGCAATCATCAACGCCAAGCCGCAAAAACTCGCGGGCTTTTTCCACATCTGGTTCCCACCCCGGGCCGGCCGAATTTTTCCTGAAGCAGATAGCGCGGGAATCTTAGGGGTTTGCCAGACGCGGCACCATAATTCAAAACTGTTAGCAGAAAAGTACTAGCGGCAGAGACTGGGTGGGTGGTTCACCCTATCCACACCACGCAAACGAACGCCGTCGAATTTCCGGGTGCCGGACCCTTCGGTTTTTGAGGCGTCCGGGCTTAGACGCAGCGTCGCCTCCGACTTTGAGTGACACGCACTGTCTCAGGTCAGGGCGCGGTTTCCCAATTTATTCCTGAGACAGCGCGGCAAATTTCCGCCACAATATTCATGATGGTCATCCTGGGCATCAACGCGTACCACGCCAACGCCTCCGCCGCGATTATCGCCGACGGCCAGCTGCTCGCCGCCGTTGAAGAAGAGCGCCTGAACCGCGTGAAGTACGCCGCCGGCCTGCCCGTGCGCGCGATCCAATATTGCCTGGATCAAGCGGGCGTAAAACTTTCCGAAGTGGACCACATCGCCATCCCGCGCAATCCTTGGGCGCGCCTGGGCACCAAACTGCGTTTCGCGATGCGCATGCCGAAATTCGCTCTCGATCGCGCGCGCGTGATGAGGCGCTTCGCCGGAATTCACGAAGATCTCGCCGCAGCCTTTGAAACTCCGGCCGAAAAAATCCGCGCGCAGTTTCATCGCATCGAACATCACACCGCACATCTCGCCAGCGCCTATTTCGTCTCGCCTTTCGAACGCTCCGCCGTCCTTTCCGCCGACGGCCTCGGCGATTTCGCCAGTTCCATGTGGGCGCTCGGCGAAGGTCCGCGCATGAAGCCGCTTGGCGAAATCACGTTTCCGCATTCGCTCGGCATGTATTACACCGCGCTCACGCAGTACATCGGCTTCTGGAAATTCGGCGACGAATACAAAGTGATGGGCCTCGCCGCCTACGGCCAGCCGGAATTCCTGGATGAATTTCGCCGCATCGTTTACGTGGACACGCCGCTTTCCTTTCGCCTGGGCCTGGAATATTTCACGCACCAGTCACAAGGCGCGGACATGACCTGGCGCGATGCCGATTGCACTCCCGTTCTCGGCCGCCTTTTTTCTTCGTATCTGGAGAAACGCCTTGGCCCCCCGCGCCAACCCGACCAGCCGCTTGAGCTGCGTCACTACAATCTCGCCGCGAGCATGCAAACCGCGCTCGAAGAAGTCCTCGCCGCGCACTGGAGCGCCCTCGCCGAAAAAACCGGCGAAAGATCGCTGTGCCTAGCCGGAGGCGTCGCCTTCAATTGCGTCGCCAACGGAAAAATATTCGATCACTCTCCGTTCGAGCGTGTTTATGTGCAACCGGCCGCGGGCGATGCCGGACTTTCTGTCGGCGCAGCATTTTCTGTGAATCACCAAGTGCTCGGCCGTCCGCGCGAATTCGTGATGGACCACGCCGGATGGGGCCCGCAATTTTCGCCGCAGGAAATCCGTGCGGCTGTAGACAAATTCGCCGCTAGCGGTGACGACGTGCAAATCGCCGAACACCTCGATGAGGCCGCGCTCCTCCGCACCACCGCGCGCCATATCGCCGAAAGCAAAGTCCTCGGCTGGTTTCAGGGCCGCGTCGAATGGGGCCCGCGCGCTCTGGGCCAGCGCAGCATTCTCGCTGACCCGCGCCGCCCCGAAATGAAGGATGTTCTGAACCGCCGCATCAAGCACCGCGAGACTTTTCGTCCGTTCGCGCCATCCATTCTTGAGGAAGCCACCAGCGAATATTTCGAAAAGACTCATCCATCGCCGTTCATGACTTTCGCCTACAACGTACGACCGGAAAAACGCGCCGTGATTCCCGCTCCCACTCACGTGGACGGCACCGCGCGCCTGCAAACCGTCACCCGCACGGCGAATCCGCGCTATTGGAAGCTGATTCGCGCCTTCGGAGATCTCACCGGCGTACCGGTCGTGCTGAACACATCGTTCAACGACAACGAGCCCATCGTCTGCCGCCCCGAAGAAGCGCTCGATTGTTTTCAGCGCACGCAGATGGACGTGCTGGTGATGGGCAATTTCGTTCTGGAGAAAAAATCCGTCGCCGCAGGTGGTGGAGAATCTGCCGCACGCGGCGCCACCCGCGCAAAATAAATCGCCCGCATGCACATCCTGCTCCTGAACGAATACTATCCACCCGACACTTCGGCCACCGCGAAAATTGCCGCGCAAGTCGCCGAAGCGTTGGCGCAGCGCCACCAGGTCACTGTGGTTGCCGGCCGGCCCTCCTACGATCCTGACGCACGCTACCCGTATGCCCTGCTCCGGCGGGACACGCGCAACAAAGTCGCTGTCGAGTGCGTCGGTTCGACCGCGTACCCGCGCCACCAGATGACGCGGCGCGTTGCGAATTATCTTTCCTACCTCGCGCTTGCGGTGCCGCGGGCGCTGGCGCTTCGTCCAGATGTGATTCTGGCGATGACGGACCCACCTGTCGCGGGGATCGCAGGGGCGTTCGCCGCGCGGCTGGCGGGGCGGCCGTTCGTCTACAACATCCGCGACTTGTATCCGGACATGGCTGTTGGTGGCGACATTGTGCGGGCGAGCAAGTGGGTGGCGCGGTGGGAAAGCTTGCATCGGTGGGCGCTGAAGCAGGCTGCGCGCGTGATTGTGTTGGGTGACGACATGCGCGATCGCATCCTGGCCAAGGGCGTTGCTGCGGAGCGCGTTGTGGTGGTGCGCGACGGCGCGACGACATTACTCGTGCCCGCGCAAATGCCCGAAGTCGGCGATCCAGTCGTTCAGGAAATCCGCGGCGGATTCCCTTTCGTCGTGCTGCATGCGGGGAATTTGGGATTTTACGGGGCTTGGGACACTTTGCTTGCGGCGGCGAAAATCTTAAGCAACGAAAATGTGGGTTTCGTGTTCATAGGGGATGGCGCGAACCGGGCTGGGCTGGAATCTGCGGCGCGGGATTTGGCGAATGTGAAGTTCGCCCCGTTTCGGCCGGTCGCGCAAATCGCGCATGTGATGATGGCAGGTGACTTGCACATCATTACGGTGAAACGCGGGCTGGAGGGCGTCGTCGTGCCGAGCAAGCTGTACTCCACCCTCGCTGCGGGGCGTCCTATCTTGGTGGTTGCGCCGCCGGAATGTGACGCGGCGCGCATCGTTGTCGAATCCGGGTGCGGCTTGGCTGCGGATCCTGACGATCCTGCCGCCGTCGCTGCTGCGATCCGCGAATTGCGCGCGCAGCCTGGGCGCCTGGCCGTAATGGGCCTTCGCGCGCGGGAAACGGCGGCCAAATATGCTAGAGTTAATGAGCTCGAACGTTTCGTTGCCATCATAGAATCGGTAGCCAAAGCCTGACCCCATGAACGAGCCGCCACTGCAATGTCGCAACACTCGGAACTGATCGCCTTCGCTGTCGCGCTGCTCGCATCGCTGTGCCTCACCGTGCCCATTCGTCATCTGGCGCTGCGTTACGGCATGGTGGATAAGCCGGGGCCGCGCAAAGTTCATCTGAATCCGATTCCGCTGCTCGGCGGTATCGCCATTTATCTGGGGTTTGTGCTCGCCGTGGTGCTCACGCGGCATGACGCGCCTTTGCAGCAAATCATCGGCATTCTCGCCGGCGCTACTTTGCTGGCCATCGTCGGCTTTCTTGATGACGGGGGGCTGTTGCATCATCAGGTAAAGCTCTTCGTCGGCATGCCGCTTGCCGCCGTTTTTCTGATCGCTTCGGGCATTCGCGCGCAGCTTTTTTCGCAATTTATTCCCGGGCTTGGCGGATTGATTCTCGATTGGTGCCTCACAATTTTTTGGGTCGTTGGGATCACGGCCGCGTTCAGCATTCTGGATCACATGGACGGCCTTTGCGCCGGCATCGCCGCTGTAGCCGCCGGCTTCTTCACCTTTTCGGCCTGCGCCAACGGACAGACCATGGTATCCACTCTGGCCGCCGCCACTCTGGGCGCCGCGCTCGGTTTTCTGCGCTGGAATTTTAATCCCGCGAAAATTTTTATGGGTGACGGCGGCGCCATGCTCCTGGGTTTCCTGATGGCCACGCTCGGGCTGAAAATCCGTCCCGACGGCGCGCTCTTCCCGCACACATGGCTCGTTCCCGTGCTCATTCTGGGCGTGCCGATTTTTGACACGACGCTCGTCTCGATTTCGCGCGCGCGCCGGGGGCTGCTGCCCTTCACTTCTCCTGGCAAGGACCATACCGCGCATCGCCTGTCGAATCTGGGCCTGGGCCATCGCGGCGCTGTGCTGGTGATGTACGCGCTCGCGACAATGCTCGGCAGCCTGGCGCTGGCCGTGCCCAATCTGTCCGCCACCAAGGTTTACGCGCTCACGGCCCTGTTGGTAGTTGGCGCGCTTGCCGCTGTCTTCATCCTCGAAGCGTTGCCGTATGAGCGGCAAGTCAAGCTCCACAAGCCCACTTCTGCCTCCTAAGATTTCGAAGTGGCACAGGCAATCCTGTGCCACGATATGCCCGAAAAACCACCGGTTAGAAAATATTTTCTCGTTTGTTGTGAGCGGGTTAGCTCGATTTCGAATAAGGGACGACTACCGATTAGAAATGCGTGGGTGGGGAGCGGAGGCGCCAACAAAGTGCGAAAAAAACTAGCGATCGAGTTGGATCGCTGGTGTTTGTTTTCAGTGAGTTGAATCGGCTTTCGATTATGTTTCGCCAGCGATTGATTTGGGCAGGGAGGGGCTGTCGCGTGGGGTGCTGAAGCGCGAGCGGCGTGGACCATGTATCCCCTTGTGGTGATGAAATTAGCGCACGACTGATGACAGCACAGTAGTTACGGTAATTCAAATGCAAACTGAGTGGTGGGGCCTCGCGGGGCCGGGTCCCGCAGTCACGGGACGGGACGGGCAAGAAAGAGCGCGGGTCTGCGTTCGGGATGACACGTGACTCTCCGATGCGGCTGCGGGTAGGTATGAGGCGTGTGTCGCACCTCCCGTTCGACCCTGCCGCTGGCAGGGCCTCTGGGCAAGACGGCGCTGGTTTGGAGCGATGGACGCGGGGCGCGATGGTGAAAGGTGGCAAAGGCCTTGCCGGGTGCTGTGCGGGCGATGATTCGCGGACGTCGAAGTTCGCCGCGACGTCAACGAAAAGCAGATCCCTGCGGGATGACAGCGGGCCGAGTTGAATGCGACAGATCGCTGAGCGCGCGAGTCGGAACTATGTTGATGAAAAAAATGATGCGGGGTTATGGAGATTGGTGGCGGGAGGCGGCTTCTATGGCTTTTTCGAGGTCGCTGCCGATGCGGGATTTGGCGATGTAGGCGCGGACGCCGGTTTGTGCGGCGTAGCGGGCCAGGTCGAGCGATTCGAAGTGGGTGACGATCAGGATTTCGGCTTCGGGGGAGTCGCGGCGAATGATTTCGGCGGCGGAGAGGCCGTCCATGGCGGGCATGGAGATGTCGAGGAGGATGACGTCGGGCTTCAGCTCGGCGGCTTTTTTTACGGCGTCATTGCCGTCTTCGGCTTCGCCGCAGACGGTCCAATCGGCGTGATATTGGAGGAGGAGTTTCAGGCCGGCGCGGACGGTGGGGCTGTCGTCTGCGATGAGGATTCGAACTTCCGCCATGTGGTGGTGCGCTCCGTTCGCACTGCAGGTACTGTGACTACGAGTACTGTACAAAGGGCGTGGGGAAATGCACATCGGGTGTTTTGTGTAGTACTTCGGGCGGGAGCGAAGGCGAAAAACGCGAGAGGCTTTGCTGCGCTGGAGCTAGACAGAGGACGAACAGAGATCCTTCTCGCGTCCCGCTCTGCGGACGGGTTCAGGATTACCGAGCGTAGGTTCAGAATCGCGGCGACGCGAATTACTGCGGCGAGAGTTTCGCCGTGGTGGCGAAAGTGGCGCGCGGTTTGGGTGGTTCTGCTTTGGCGCGGGTGAAATGGTGGGATATACTTCTAGGCCGGTCGGTGGGTGGCAACGGTTTCTGTACGCTGTGGCACGCATGCCGCGCGCGCGGCGGGAGTGTGGCGCGGAACTGCGCGGCCGCAGGTTTATTTGCGTTCCTAGATTTGGCAATCCTATTTGCCATAAGGCTGATTGCACACGGACAAGATGGCGCTCGATTCACGCGGAACGAAAAATACATCCACGCCCAAAACGCAGGCGGACGCAGCAAGCGGAAACATTTCGCGTGGCTCTGCCGCAAGCGCCGCGCAGAACGTGGCGGTGGTGGGCGGATCGGCGGCGGGGCTGCTGACGGCGTCGGTGCTGGCGCGGCAGGGCGTGGGGGTGCGCGTGTTCGAGCGGATTGAAACGCTGGAGCCGGCGGAGCGCACTTTGATTGTGACGAACCGCATGCGGAGTTTGCTGGGGCGCGCTGCGGAAGGATGCATCGTCAACGAGATTCGGCGGTTTGAACTTTTTACGGATGGACGGTCGGCGACATTTGAATTGAAGCAGCCGGATTTGATAATTGAGCGGCGCGCGTTGATCCAAGGATTGGCGGACGAGGCGCGGCGCGCGGGCGTGGGATTGGAGATGGGGCGGCGATTCCACGCGCTGCATTCGAATGGGCGCGGGCTGGTGCTGGAAGTGGAGCGTTGCACGGACGGCAGCCGCGAGGAAATTCACGCGGACACGATTATTGGCGGGGATGGAGCGGCGAGCCGGGTGGCGCGCGCGGCGGGATGGTCGCCGCTGGAAACTGCGCCGCTGGTGCAGGCGATTGTGCCGCTGCCGAAAGATATGGCGCCGGATACTGCGCGAGTGTGGTTCGTGCCGCAGGACACGCCTTATTTTTACTGGCTGATTCCGGAATCGGCTACGCGCGGGGCGTTGGGTTTGATTGGGGAAACGGGGCCGGAGACGCGGAAGCTTTTGGAGAATTTTCTGGAGAAGCGCGGGTTGACGCCGCTGGAATTTCAGGGGGCGCGCATTCCGGTGTATACGGGGTGGGTGCCGGTGCGGCGGCGGGTGGGGCATGGGTCGGTTTATCTGGTGGGGGACGCGGCGGCGCAGGTGAAAGTGACTACTGTCGGAGGGATTGTTACCGGGTTTCGCGGGGCTTTGGGCGTGGCTGAGGCGATTTTGAATGGCGGGTCGAGCAGCGTGTTGCGGAAATTACGGCGGGAATTGGATTTGCACTTGCTGCTCAGGCGTTCGCTGCATGAATTTCAGCAGGATGATTACAGCAAGCTGGTGGATTTGCTGAATGATCCGGCGAAGCAGTCGTTGAGTGAATATTCGCGCGACGAGGCTTGGAAGATTTTGTGGCGCGTTTGTTTGAGCCAGCCGCGATTGATTTTGATGGGGCTGCGGGGGTTGTTGACGCAGGGGCGATCGTTGAGTTCATCGCGCCGGTTGCGCGCGTAGGGTGGTGTGGCGGCGCTTTTTGCTTCCGTGAGTTTTTTGTGGCGAGTGCTTCTGAGTGTTCTTCTTTCTTGTGCTTCCCTTCTGCGCGTTTTTCTTCTGTGTGCTTCTGACAATTCCGCGAGCTTTTTGAGTGAAGGCTTCTAGCATGTACATTCTGGGATTGTCCGCGATGGGACACGATTCAGCAGCGGCACTGCTGGGCGATTCCGGCATTGTTGCGGCGATGGAAGAAAGCAAACTGGCGCGTTCGCGAGTGATCGAGGGGATTCCGCGCGAAGCGATTCGGTATTGCCTGGAGCGCGCGGGGATTATGTGGCGCGACGTGGCGCATGTGGCGATCGCTAGCCGTCCTTGGCGGGCTTGGCAGAGGCAGGCTGCGTTTCGGGCGCGGCTCGCGCCGCTGGCGCCGGTTTCCAGCGGATATTTCGTGAACAAGGCTTCGGGCGAGTTGGGGCGCGAGCTGAATAATGTGCGCATCGTGCGGCAGATGGCTGGCGCGCCGGACGGACGGGTCGAATCGCTCGATCATCATTTGTGCCACGGGGCTAGCGCGTTTTACGCTTCGGCGTTTGAGCGGGCGCTGGTGGTGTCGCTGGACGAGAAGGGCGACGGACGGGCGGGGTTTGTGGGCATCGGTGAAGGGACCGGGTTGCGCGAGGTTTCGTCTGTGGCTCTGCCGCATTCGTTGGCTTGGGTGTATTCGCAGGTTACGAAGCTTCTGGGATTTCGTCCACATGCGGACGAACACAAGACGCAGTGGCTCAGTATTTATGGCGAGCGAGGTGGCGAGGCAGACTCCTCGGCGACGGCGACGGGCACGTCGGCGGGTGCTGCGGAGTTCACAGAATTATTTCTGGAGACGCTGCGACGCGAACCGCGCGGCGCCGTGCATTTGAACGCGAAATATTTCCGGCAGGGATATGCGGGGGAGCTTTCGTTTACGCACGAGTTTTATCGGCGGGCCGGGATTGCGCTGGAGCCGGCGGAGAACGCGCCGGAAACGCGGGTGGTTGAGGCGTTGCGGGCTAAAATCGCGGCTGGGTTGCAGCGGGCTTGCGAGATTATTTTGTGCGAATGGCTGGCGGCGTTGCGCGAAGAATATAAGGAGCCGTCGTTGTGTCTGGCGGGCGGATTATTTTTGAATCCGTTGCTGGTGGCGGTGATCGAGGCGCGCGCGGGGTTTGAAAATGTGTTTGTGCAGCCAGCCGCGGGGAATGAGGGCACGGCTTTGGGAGCGGCATGGCTGGTGTGGCATCAGCAGTTGGGGCGCGCGCGCATGGCGGCGATGGCCGGACCTTATTGGGGGCCGGAGTATAGCAACGCAGAAGTCAAGAAGGTGCTGGAGAATTGCAAGGCCGCGTATCATTGGTGCGATTCGGACGAGCGTAAGCTGGGCGAAGCGGTGAGGTTGCTGCAGGCGGGGAAAATCGTGGCGTGGTTTCAGGGGGCGGCGGAATTCGGGCCGCGGGCGCTGGGAAATCGCAGCTTGCTGGCTTCGCCGTGGGCGCCGTACGTGAAGGAAAATTTGAATGATTATGTGAAGCATCGCGAATCGTTCCGCCCGTTTGCGCTGGCGATCCCTGAGGAGCGTTGCGCGGAATATTTCGAGTGTTCGGCGAATGGGCGCTTCCTTACGACGATGGCGAAGGCCAATGAGGCGGGGCGGAAATTGTTGGCTCCGCTGCCGCCGGGATTTTTGTTGGCGGACAATTTGGTGAGGCTGCATGTGGTGCATGCGGAGGACAATCCGCTGTTCTGGAAGCTGCTAAAGCGCGCGGGGGAGAATTCGCCGGCTCCGATCCTGGTGAATACGTCGTTCAATTTATTTGGCGAGCCGTTGGTGGTGACGCCGCGGGATGCGGTGCGGAGTTATTTTTGCTCGGGGGCGGATGCTTTGGTGGCTGGGAATTTCCTTTTGGAGAAGCGTTAGGACGTGATGGCTGATACTGACAATTCTGGGCTGGGCGTTTCTGGGCGCCGTCACCGGCGGCGGCGAGGAATTTTTGTTCTGACGATTTTGTTGTTGCTGATGGTTCTGGGCGTGGTGGTGTTTCGCAATGTGGGGCACTGGCTGGTGCGCGAGGATGCGGTGGGCAAGGCTGATGTGATTGTGGTGCTTAGCGGCGGGTTGCCGTTTCGCGCGGAAAGTGCGGCTGGCGTTTTCAAATCCGGATATGCGCCGGCCGTGTGGGTGAGCCGACCCATCGGACCGCAGGAGGAATTGGCCGCGCTGGGAATTCATTTTGTGGGCGAGGAAGAGTACAACCGCGAAATTCTGGTGCAGCAGGGCGTGCCGGATGCGGCGATACGAATTTTTCCGGATACGATTGTTAATACGCAGGACGAGGTGGGGGAGATTTCGCGGGAGATGCGGCGAGATGGGAAACACACGGTGATTATTGTTACGTCGCCGCAGCATACGCGGCGCGTGAGGGCGTTGTGGAAAAAATTGGTGGGCGATGATCCGCGGGTGATCGTGCGGGCGGCTTGGGGCGATCCGTTTGATGCGGACCATTGGTGGCGAACGACGGCGGATGTCCTGGCGGTGGTGCGCGAATCGATGGGATTGCTGAATGTGTGGGCGGGATTACCGGTGCAGCCGCATTTGCAGTAGGAGCCCGGCGAGTGTGCATGAGATTTTTGGTAGTGTTGTGCGCGCTTATTGCAAGGGGGTTCGAACTTGAAGATTTCGGTGATCGGCGCGGGTTATGTGGGGCTGGTGACGGGCGGATGTTTGGCGGGACTGGGTCACGAAGTGGTGTGCACCGATAGCGATGCGGAAAAATTGAAGACGCTGGAATCCGGGCGATTGCCGATTTATGAGCCGGGGCTGGACGTGGTGATTGCCGAGGCGCGGAAGCAAGGGCGGCTGAGTTTTTGCGCTGATGCGGCGGAGACTATTCGGTTTGGCGACGCGATTTTTATTTGTGTGGGGACGCCGCCGCTGCCGAATGGGAGCGCGGACTTGAGCGCGATCGATCACGTGGCGCGGGTGGTGGCGACGGAGGCGCGCACGCCGAAATTGGTGATCGAAAAAAGCACGGTGCCGGCGCAGACGGGACAGGAATTGAAACGGGCGCTGGCGGTGTATGGGCGGAAGTCCGGCGTGACTTTTCGCGTGGCTTCGAATCCGGAATTCTTGCGCGAAGGGACTGCGGTGGGAGATTTTCTGCATCCGCACCGGATCGTGGTGGGAGTTGAGGACGAGATGGCGGAGAAGCAATTGAAAGAGATTTACCGGCCGGTGCTGGAGCGGAGTTTCAAGTGCCCGGTGCATAGCGGGAGGTGTCCGGAGGTGGCGCTGCCGACTTGGTTGGTGACTACGATCAACAGCGCGGAGCTGATCAAGCACGCTTCGAACTCGTTTTTAGCGGTGAAGATTTCGTACGCGAATATGGTGGCCGATCTAGCGGAGAAGTTGGGCGCGGATATTGAGGAAGTGGTGCGCGCGGTGGGGATGGATCCGCGCATCGGTCCGAGCTTCTTTCACGCGGGGATTGGGTTTGGCGGATTTTGTTTGCCGAAAGATTTGCAGGCGTTTGTGCATCTGGCGGAAAAGTCGGGCGTGGATTTTTCGATGTTGAAGGAAGCGGAGAACATTAACAAGCGGCGCATTGATCGTTTCATGGAGAAGGTTCGTCGGGCGTTGTGGGTGGTGAAGGGCAAGCAGATTGGCTTGCTGGGATTGGCGTTCAAACCGAATACGGATGATATTCGTTTTGCGCCGGCGATTGATCTGATTCACGAGTTGCTGAAAGAGGGCGCGATCGTGCGCGCGTACGATCCGGAGGCGATGGAAAAGGCGCGGCCTGTGTTGCCGGAGATTCAGTATGGAAGGTCGGCTTACGAGGCCGCGGAGGGCGCGGAGGCGTTGTTGATCGCGACCGAGTGGGAGCAATTTCGCAAGTTGGATTGGGGGCGGGTGCGCGAATCGATGGTGCGGCCTTTGATTCTGGATGGACGGAATTTGCTTTCGGCGAAAGAGATGAAGGGGCATGGATTTGAGTATTATTCGATGGGACGGCCGGATTAATTTTCGGTTTAGGATTCGCGGTGCGAAACTAGCGTTCGATCGGGCGAAGTCGCCGGATCCCAGCGGGAACGAGATTTAGAATCGCTCCCTCGATTTCATCGCGATGACGTTGGTATTGAACTCCGAGGAAAATTACGACGAATCCCAGAAAACTCAATACGAGCGGAAACAGGAACGAGTCCTTGAATACGGAGTACGAGAGGTGGCCCAGGTACCCGAAGACACCGCACGCACCAAAGACCACGAAAACGCGTCTCTGAAGAAAAACCGCGAGAAAAATAAGGCCTATATTCATCAGGCAATACAAAAACTTGTTCCATTCACTGTTGCTGTCCATGAGGGACAGACCGCCCCAGAAGGCCGCGAGGCCAAACAGGTATCCCCAAAACGCATAGTCGTCTTTCGTTCTTCGGTCGACGGCATAAGTCGCGAGCAGAACCAAGAGGCCAAAACAGAGGGATACCCACAAGCGTTCATGCCAAGTAAAGTCCTGTTTACCAACCAAGAGCGGAGTCAGATCCATCGACATGTACCACAGAGAAAATGCGATTGGGAATGTGAGGAAAGGAAAGCGGATGAATTTTAGAGCCATCAGACCCGCCAGGACTGTACCCACCTCCATCACTATCCAGCTTCCCTTTACCCAGATGTGGTAGCTCTGAAAGTTGGCGGGCGCATCTTGCGGCCAAACTCCGGTCATGCGTTCTAGGCCGTAAATTGCGAGCGGCGTCATCCAGACGGCGAGGGTGAAAAGTAATCCACCGGGAATTGTGAGATTTTCTTTGTACCAAAGAGTTCGCCCGGCGAGTGCAAACAGAACTGCATAGAGCGTCGCAATCAAAAAAATCCCCGTACCGCCGAATCGCTCCCACCCCAGATTCATCAACCAGCCGAGCGCGGACATGACAACGAGCGCACCGAAATAGTAAGCGACATTCGCCACGTCGAATTTCGAACCTGCCACGCTCGGATCGCGCTCGAGTGCCGCCCACAATCGGTCAGCCTGTTCGGCGGTGATGACGCCCTCGGTGGCAGCCCGGGTGAGATCCGACTTGGAAATCTTCATACGCAACCTCCGCAGAGAGTTGGAGAGCTTATCAAGATCTCCATTACTCGCTTTGCAAGCCGACGATCGCCTTGGTTCTAGCATGGCGGACTTCAAAGCGCCAATTCCTTCAGGCGCAGTTTGCTGCAGAAGCGTCAATCAAACTGCTATGACGACGATATTCTCGGGTGACGAGGCGCGGGAACGGTGGCAGAAAGCGAACCGAGATCCTTCACCCGCTGTCGCGGGTTCAGGATGACGACGCGCATTAGCGTTGGAGGAACCGTGCCGCGATCTGTGCTGGCGGGCACGGCATGCCGTGCCCCCAACGGATGCTCGTGAGCTTCTAAATTATTTTGCCGGGGTGGATTGGGCTAGTTTTTGGCGGAAATATTCGTAGGTGCGTTGCAGGCCTTCTTCCAGGGTTACCTTGGGTTCCCAATTCAGGACGCGTTTGGCTTTGCTGATGTCGGGGCAGCGCTGTTTGGGGTCGTCTTGGGGGAGCGGGTGGAAGACGATGGGAGTGGTGGCGCCTACTAGTTTGCGAACGCGTTCGGCGAATTCCAGGATTGTGATTTCCTGCGGATTGCCGATGTTGGTGGGCTCGTGCTCGTTGGATTCGAGAAGCTTGTAGATTCCGGCCAGCAGGTCGGAAACGTAGCAGAAGCTGCGGGTTTGTTTGCCGTCGCCGTAAACGGTGATGGGTTCGCCGACCAGGGCCTGGTAGAGAAAATTGGGGAGAGCGCGGCCGTCGTTGAGGCGCATGCGCGGGCCGTAGGTATTAAAGATACGCACGATGTGGGTATCGAGGCCGTGATAGCGGTGATAGGCCATAGTCATGGCTTCGGCGTAGCGCTTGGATTCGTCGTAAACGCCGCGCGGGCCGACGGGATTCACGTGGCCCCAGTAACTTTCGGGCTGTGGGCTGACTTGTGGATCGCCGTAACATTCGGAAGTAGAGGCGAGGAGGTAGCGGGCATTTTTGGCCATGGCGAGGCCGAGAGAGTTGTGGGTGCCCAGGGCGCCGACTTTCAGGGTTTGGATGGGATATTTCAGATAATCCGGCGGGCTGGCCGGAGAGGCGAAATGCAGGACGGCGTCGAGGGGGCCGGGGACTTCGATGTAGCGGGAGACGTCCTGGCGGGCGAAACGGAATTTTGGATGGGGCAATAGATGGGCTACGTTCGAGTCGCTGCCGGTTACTAGATTGTCCAGGCAGAGAACTTCCCAGCCTTTTTCGAGTAGGAGTTCGCAGAGGTGCGAACCGAGAAAGCCTGCTCCGCCGGTGATGGCTGCGCGCAATTGGAGGCTCCTTGACCGCGAGGGGGAGGGGTCGCGATTGTGTGGGGATCATTATCCATGAAATGGGGGCGTCGGGGAATACGAGTTGATGAATTCGATTTGCCGCAGAGACGCAGCGCGCGCAGCCACTCAGTGAGACGCGGCTGGGACTACGGCGGCGGCGGGGAATGCTGTGGTGTGATCGAGGACGATGCGCCAGCCTTCGGGGAATTTGCGGAAGTCGAGCGAGAAGACGCCGGAGGGTTGGTCGGCATCGCGGACGAGGTGGAATTTACCGACAACGTAGGCGGCGTCGGCGCAGGTAAGGTGAACTTCGAGATCGGAAAAGGACACCGTTCCCATGGTTTTGCGATCGGGGTAGGAGTGGTGGTAACGGTCGAGGACGGCTTGCCAGCCGTGGGCGATGCCGTTGGCGCCGAGAAATTCTGTTTGCTCCGAGTTCCAGTAGCTGGTCATGAAGGTGTCGATGTCGCCGCGATTCCAGGCGGCGGTTTGCATGTCGAGGACGGCGCGGATTGCGGCTTCGTCGGAGGGATTGGCAGGGGAGGCGATGGAGGTCCGCGAGATTGCGGCGGCGGAGATTAGTACGGCTAGTGCGGCTAGAAGGGCGCTGCGAGATTTTGCGGACATTTCGTGTTCCTCCTGAGTTGTGGACGGATGTGGATTTGTTTGTGGAACCCTAACAGCGGACGTCCGACTATTCTTGCGCGGGACAGGCTATCAGTGAAAGCGGCGACCTACAACCCGGGAGATTTGGCTCGTTCACACTATGCCGATTTGTACAGGGAGGTTACATCGATTGGTACCGACGTTCTATTGCGGCGGACGGAGGGGAGAGGCAAACTGGGTGAGGTCGAACATGTTTATCTCAGCCTTCATTCTCGTGATCTGCTCCGCAGCGATGGTTCAGTTCGCCGTCTTCGGTTGGCGCGCTGGGCTGTTGCGGATGATAGCCACCGAGCCGATCGGTGACCAGGCGGAGATTACTGCCGAAATATCTCGTAACCTTCTGAATGGAAAAGACTTTGCCGAGATCGCGAGCTGGCAGGGGCTTTGCCCCGATTTGAAGAACGGGCGGGTGAAGCTGCGGTCTGTGCGGGTGTACTACAGCTTCCTGAAGGCTATGAACCGGCTGGGCGACTTTATCGTGGCGCCGGGCGCGGATGACTTCGGAGGCTGGACCAACCGCGAAATGGCTCTATGCACGCAATATACCGCTGCGGTGCTGGCGCAACGTCTGCGCAGCAACCAAGAGCTGGCGGCTGAAGTTCGGTCTTACTAGTCCTCAGGCCTCCTACGATTCCCTCCATTGATTATTGTCTTATCTGCGTTTCGTTAATTTTCGTTTGCTCTGTCCATCCAGCCAGTTGCCTGATACGCCATTCGCGGCGGGTATTTCGCATCGGGTGTGCGGCTTTTCGTGCCTAAATAATGTGGGTGATTCCTACAGCAAAGACGTGTGTGCCAACCGAAGGAGGCGCCATGAAGAGCCGCGCCAGATTTTCTAGTTTGCTTGCATTCATAGTGTTGGCCATGGTCCAGCTCTCCGCGTGCTCCGGCACGCCTTCCACGTTCAACCAGGTGACGATTTCTCCGAGTGGAACGATGTTCCTGGGGCAGGGCGGGACGATTCCGTTGATCACTGCGACGGTATTGAATGATGCGAAGCTGAACGGGGGGGTGACGTTTACGTTGCTGCCATTGGGAACCGGGACGCTGACGCAGACTACTTCGGCGACGGCGAGTTATGTGGCGCCGGGAACGGTAACGGCTGAAACGATTGTGACGATCACGGCGACGTCGGTGGATTTTCCTAAGCAGTCGGCGACGCTGACGGTGAAGGTGGAGCCGCCGCCGGCGATTACGACTACTTCGCTGCCAGATGCAACATTGAATGCGGCTTACAGCGCGCCGATCACGGCGACGGGCGGAGTGCCGCCGCTGGCCTGGACTTTGTCGTCGGGAACGCTGCCGGCGGGATTGTCGTTGGGTTCGAGCAAGACCGACACGGTGAACATTACTGGGAAGGCTACTACGGCGGGAGTGTCTACGTTTACTGTGACGGTGACGGATGCTACGGGGGCGTCGAATACTTCAGTGCAGTTTCAGATTGTGGTGAGCAGTTTGGCGTTCACGACGACTTCGCCGCTGCCAGCTGGAACGGTGAACGCGCCTTACGCTGGCGTGCAATTCGCGGCCACCGGCGGCACATCCCCTTATACATTTTCCGTGGCGAACGGCTCCAATTTACCGCCTGGCCTGACGATGACGAATGGAGATCTGACAGGGACGCCGACTACGCTGGGGAATTACAGCTTCGGCATCAGCGTGACGGACATGGGAACTCCGCCGGCGGTGATCACGAATACTTTCACGCTGGTGGTGAATCCGGTGCAGGACCTGACGCTGCTTACTGGGCCGTACGCGTTCAGCTTCAGCGGATACAATGCTTCTGGATTCGTGGCTGCGGGCGGGACAATTACTACGGACGGTAACGGCTTGATCACTGGGGGCGAAGCGGATATCACGACGCAGGTGGGCAACACACTTTTCAAGAACATCACTGGCAGTTACACGGCGGGACAGGATGGACGCGGGACGATCACGCTGACGAGCGTCACAGGATCGCCGACTTTTGCATTTGCGATTGATACGGGCGGGTCGGGGCATGGTCGGCTGATCGAGTTTGACGCTGCGCCGATTGTGACGCGCGGATCGGGGCGGCTGGAGTTTCAGAGCGTTCCCACTTGTGTCGTGACTGGCACGGGGACGAATACTTATTCCGGCACGTTTGCATTTGGCGGCGCGGGTTCTGCCAGCTCGAATGCGACTGGTGGCGCGGGGCCGGTGGCATTCGCTGGAACTTTTACCGCTACACCGCCGATTTCGCCGGCGACCCAGGGAAGCCTGGGAAGCGGCGAAATGGATTCGAACGCGCCTAACAACGTGCAGTTCGGCAACGGCGGGAACACGGTGACGGGCCTTTACCAATCAGGACCGGATGCTACGCACTGCACGATGCAGCTTTCGACTTTCGGCTTGGCGAATCTGAATTACGACGTGTATCCGATTTCTTTCGACGAGGCGTTCCTGATCGAAACGGATTCGAACAGTCAGATTTCTCCGTACGTGACGATTGCCGACATGAAGCAACAAATTGGGCAGCCGTTCTTCACCGGTTCGATGAGCGGAGCGATGGCTGGCGGGGTGAGCGGACAAGTGCTGTCGGGAAGCTATTTGCCGTATGTGTCGGTGATGCAGCTCGTGCCATCGGGGGCGAGCTTCGGGTTTGCGCTGACAGACAACGAAGCAGGAACATCCACCATCCTCGCTCCACAAAATGTCACCTACACCGCCGATCAGTTTGGCCGCATAGATACCTCTGGGTTCACAGTCAACGGAGTGTTTGAGCCCATTTTCTACTTGGTGAGCGACGACGAAGCGTTTGTGGTGAGCATGCTGAACGGCGGGCCGATCTCCGGGCATTTGGATCCGCAGACGCTCAGTTCTTTCACGAAGGCGAGCATCAATGGAACGCTGGTGGAAGGAACTTCGGCACCCGCGGTGACCACGGATCAAAATTTTTCGGGGTTCCTGACGTTTAATGGCTCGGTGACGCCTGCGACGATTGTCGGAGTGCAGGATGAAAGCACTTCTTCAGCGAATACGCCGGCGGAGGCGGTGGCAGGGACGTATGTGCTTTCTGCCACGGGCGCGACGGATGGGAGCGGGACGGTTACGTTGACGTCGCCTGCTGCATTCACCGGGGCGTTTTATATTGTGTCGTCCACGAAGATGGTGATGATTACGACTACTACGGGGGACACGAATCCAGTTTTGGTGATCGTCGGGCATTGATTTTAGGCTACGGGACGGGCCTAGAATCCGTGCGAGACATTGCGGTTCGCGGATTCGCCGCGACAAACGCAAAAGCTGTGTCGCGCCTAAGGCGCTGCAGGTTTTTCTAGCGATTATTCCCACGCCTTCCGGCCGTTCATTGTGCCGCGCCTCCCGTTCGACCCTGCCACAGGCAGGGCCTCAGGGTAAAACGGCGCTGATATCGCGTAACGATTAAACCGACGGGTCCACTTACAGTTTAATATGCCCAGCGCATCAGGACTGCGCCGGTGGTGTAGCCGGCGCCTACGGCGATCAGGAGGACCAGGTCGCCTTTGCGGAGGCGTTTTTGTTCTACGGCGTCCATCATGCCGAGGGGGATGGTGCCGGCGGTGGTGTTACCGAAGCGGTCGATATTTACCAGGACTTTTGAGTCGTCCACGCCGAGACGTTCCTGCATTCCACGAATGATGCGCAGATTGGCCTGATGGGGGACGACCAAGGCGAGATCTTTGCTGGTGAGGCCGTTGCGTTCGAGGATTTCGACGGCGAGTTCGCTCATGCGGCGCACGGCGTATTTGAAAACTTGCGCACCTTCCTGATGGACGAAGTGCATGCGGTTGTCTATGGTTTGCTGCGATGCCGGATGGAGAGAGCCGCCGCCGGGCATGTAGAGGTTGCAGCCGCCTGAGCCGTCCACATCGTGCACGAAATCGAGGATGCCTTCGGAATCGGAGGTGGCGGGCTCGATGAGGACTGCGCCGGCACCATCGCCGAACAGGACGCAGGTGGCGCGATCGGTGTAATCGAGAATGGAAGTCATCACGTCACTGCCGATGACCAGAACTTTTTTATGCGCGCCGCTGGAGACGAATTGCGCGCCGACGGTGAGGGCATAGAGAAAGCCGGAGCACGCGGCGGAGAGATCGAAGCCCCAGGCATTTTTCGCGCCTAGGTGATCCTGGATGAGGCAGGCGGTGGCGGGAAAAAGCATATCGGGAGTGACGGTGGCGACGACGATGAGGCCGATTTCGTCGGGGCTGACGCCGCGGGCGGTGAGAAGTTTGCGCGCTGCTTCGGCGCCTAAATGAGAGGATGCCACACCGGGGTCGGCGTAATGCCGCTCGCGAATTCCGGTGCGGGTGCGAATCCATTCGTCGCTGGTATCCACTCGTTTTTCGAGATCGAGATTGGTGACCACGCGCGGCGGAACGTATCCAGCCACTCCGGTGATTTTTGCGGCGATGCGTCGGCCCATTCAGTTCCCCCAGGAAGAACAGAAATAACAGAATAAAAATGAGTAGCTGGCGATTGTATGCAATTCGCAGCGGGTGTGACAAGGGATTGTAGCGCTTGGTGTTGGGTCGGTTTTCGGTTGGGGCGTTGATCAGGTCCTACGCGACCAGGTGGTTATAATCGCTGTCGTCAACTCCTATTTTGTCGTCAAAATCTGGTTTTAGCGAATCTCGCGCGTTAGGCCTTTAGTCGCCTGTCTGCGGGAGCTAGCGGCGAAGTTGGCGACCACTCTTCCAGAAATGTTTGGATTCCGCTGCGCGCCGTGAGTGTGGGAAAATGATGTCGCCGCACGACCAACATTCGACGGCGAGCATTTCAGGAAGCCCAAGCCAGAGGGACCGATGAGCAACGTGAGAGTACTGGTGGGAACACGGAAGGGCGCGTTCATCCTGACGTCGGACGGCAAGCGCGAAAACTGGGACGTCAGCGGCCCACACTTTGCCGGATGGGAGATCTACCACCTCAAGGGCTCGCCTGTTGACCCAAATCGCCTGTATGCGTCGCAGTCCAGCGGCTGGTTCGGACAAGTGATCCAGCGCTCAAATGACGGCGGCAAGACTTGGGAAACTCCCGGCGGGGAGGTGATGCCGAAGCCGGATGCCCCGCCTGCAGGGCAGAGCAATAAATTCGTCTATGACACTTCTGAGGCCACTGGTAAGCCCCTGACCACTCACCAGTGGTACGACGGCACACAGCATCCCTGGGAGTTCAAGCGCGTCTGGCACCTGGAACCGTCGCTTACCGATCCGGACGAAGTCTACGCGGGAGTAGAAGACGCGGCGCTGTTCCGCACTACAGATGGCGCTCATACCTGGCAGGAGGTTGCGGGACTCCGCGGCCACGGCACAGGGCCGATGTGGCAACCCGGCGCCGGCGGCTTGTGTCTGCACACGATTATTTTGGATGCGAAGAATCCGAAGCGAATGTTCATCGCCATCTCGGCGGCGGGCGCGTTCCGTACGGACGATGGCGGCACGACGTGGCGGCCCATCAACCGTGGCCTGCGCTCTCCGTACATTCCCGACCCGAATGCCGAGATCGGCCACTGCGTTCACCATATCGCCATGCATCCCAATCGTCCCGGCGTCTTGTTCATGCAGAAACATTGGGACGTCATGCGCAGTGAAAACGCCGGGGACTCCTGGGAGGAAGTCAGCGGAAATCTTCCCAGCGACTTTGGCTTCGTGATCGATGTTCACGCGCACGAGCCGGAAACCATTTACGTCGTGCCGATCAAAAGCGACGGCGAGCACTTCGTGCCGGATGGAAAGCTGCGTGTCTATCGCAGTCGCAATGGCGGAAACGAGTGGGAGGCGCTGACCAAAGGTCTGCCGCAAGCCAACTGCTACGTCAACGTACTCCGCGACGCCATGGCCGTGGACTCACTCGATAAATGCGGCGTCTATTTCGGCACTAGCGGTGGGCAAGTTTACGCATCCGCCGATGCCGGAGACACTTGGTCGCCGATTGTGCGTGATCTTCCAACCGTGCTGTCGGTTGAGGTCCAGACGCTGCCATGATTCGCGTCGTTCTCCCGCCGCATCTCCGCGGGCTCGCTCGCATCAGCGGCGAAGTGGAACTCGACCTTCAGGCGCCCGTCACACAGCGTTCCGTCGTCGACGCGCTCGAGACCCGGTACCCGGCGCTGAGCGGAACGATCCGCGACCACGTCACGCAAACGCGCCGGCCGTTCCTGCGCTTCTTCGCTTGTGGCGAGGACCTTTCCCATGAGCAGCCGGACACCCCACTGCCTGAGGCGGTTGCCTCGGGAGCGGAGCCCCTCCTCATTGTTGGCGCCATCGCCGGTGGCTGACGACGCTGTGGAATGTTTACAGCGACCCTTTGAGACTGCCGCGACGAGCCGGTCTTAGACGACTCGGCGGTGATAATCCCAGTGCTCGTGGTTAACCGGAAACACCCCTTCGCTTCGTTGCTGCGTGGTTGTGTCCAAGCGGCCCATTTCTGAATTGTTTTTCCTTGAAACGCTCCCCGGTTCCTGCGCACTACCTTGAGAGTGGTCGCACGGCCGAATTGTTTACAGTTTGAAAAGGGGATGGAGCAGAATATCGCCAATCACCGCTTTCTTTTCCGGTTAGATCAACCTCGGTTTGCAGCGACTGCTCTCTTTGGGAGGAATTATGAAACGCTCCCTATTGCTGGTCATCTCGCTCTTCGCTCTATCCGCACTGAATGCCTGCGGCGGCGGTGCAAGCGGCGGAAATGTTCAGCCTCTAACGATCACTTCCGGTGCGCCGCCCAGCGGAGGCGCGCAAACCGCGTATGGCGTTACCAAGAGTGGGTTTTCGCTCGCCGCCTCCGGAGGAGTGCCTCCTTATACATGGAGCTGGGCAGCCGCCGCAGGTTCTGCCTTGCCTCCAGGCTTGAGCTTGGCCGCTTCTGGGCTGATTTCCGGCACGCCCACCTCTAGCGGCAACTATAACGTGCAGGTCACAGTAAAAGATTCGGCCTCGCCTCCGTCGCAACAGACTGCGAATTACACGATCAACATCAGCGGTTCGACCATCACGATTACTTCGTCGGCTCCCCCGAGCGGCACGTTTGGAATCGTGTATGCCGGGCGAGTAGGCCCGGTGTGCATGCCCGGCACGCCGGGTTGTTTCTGCATTTTTATGCCGATCCGCCCGTCATGCCATATCGCGTTACACGGTTTCCAACTGACGGTGGCCGGGGGCGCGCAACCGTATAGCTGGAGCTGGGCGGCCGCGCCGGGCTCGGCATTGCCGCCAGGTCTTGCGCTGTCATCCGCAGGAATACTGGACGGTGTACCTACGAAGAACGGTTCATACGGAGTTGCGATTACGGTTTCCGATTCGTCGATGCCGATGGTACAGAATGAGGCGGATTACATCATATTGATCGCGCCGCCTCCGGCTCCGCAAATCAGCGCCGTAAACTCGCCATCCGCGGTTGTAAATCAGGCGTACAGCTTTACTTTCACCGCCGCCGGCGGCGAGCCCCCGCTCGTTTGGAGCGAAAGCGGGGCGCTCCCGCCAGGGTTGTCATTCAGTTCTGGCGGCGTACTTTCAGGCAAACCGATCGCTACCGGCGGATTTCCCATTACGGTAATGGTGCAGGACTCGGCTGGTCAAAACGCTACGCCACAGAATTTTACGGCACAGGTGACGGCGCACGGATTCGCGATGACGGGCACCATGAGCACAGCACGCGTTTCGCAAACGGCCACGCTGCTGAATGACGGAACCGTGCTCGTTGTAGGCGGCCAGGACGGGACCGGAACTCCCGTCGCAAACTCTGAAGTTTACGCTCCGACTGGTGGGACCTTTGCAGTCTCGGGAACTCTGGGAGCGGCGCGCTATGCTCACGCGGCCGTGCTTCTGGGCACGGAAAAGGTTCTGGTGGCTGGAGGAGATGACATCAGCGGTAACGCGATCTCCTCAGCGGAGCTTTACGATCCGGCCGCCAAGACGTTCGCCCCGCTCGGCAGTATGGGAAGCGCTCGCGATTCTTTCACGGCTACACTTCTGGGCAACGGAAAAGTGCTCTTGGCCGGAGGAGGCGATGCGAACGGGGTCCAAGCGACGGCCGAGCTTTTCGATCCATCCACTGGGAGTTTTTCTCCGACCGGCAGTATGAACAGTGCGCGCGCGGCGCACACAGCTACACTATTGAGCAGCGGCAAAGTGCTGGTCACAGGCGGCGTTGATGGCAACGGCAACGTTCTGGGCACTGCTGAATTGTATGACCCAGTTACCGGCATGTTCACTCTGACTGCAGGGAACATGACCGACCAACGTTACACGCACACTGCCACTCTTCTGGGCAACGGCAAAGTGTTGTTGACGGGCGGCACCGATGCCACGAATAGCTCCGTCGCGTCGGCGGAGCTATACGATCCAAACACCGGCTCCTTTGCGGCAACGGGTAGCATGAGCACTCCACGCTCGGCACATCAGGCGATCTTGCTGAGCGACGGAACCGTGCTGGTGGAAGGTGGGACTGACGAGAATGGAACTCCTCTGGTGGCCGCAGAGATCTATGGTTCCGTCACCGGACTGTTCGCGTCCACGGGAAGCTTGCAGTCTCCGCGTTTTCGCCACACTGCTACGTTGCTGAACAGTGGTGCCTTGCTCGTTACCGGTGGCGCCAACAGCACGGAGGTAATGGCGACAGCCGAGCTGTACCAGTAGAGCCACTCTCTGCATCACGCGGTTTCGGTGGTTTCGACCGATAGGGAAATCTCACTGCTCGGCATCAATGGCAGGCCACGCGCCGAACAGATTTCTTTATCCTCAGTGCGGCGTCACGCGGACTGCTGAACCCATTGCTTGCGCCAGGCCGGGGCTTCGAAGGGATCCGCGAAATACTGTGTTTCGTGCACGAACTTGTTGCAGCGGAATTCCATGATACTGACCGAATTCGGGCGCCTGGAGATTACGTGTCCATGCGTTCGACCCATTTTGCGCGGAATGCGGGAGCGACGAATGGATCGGCAAAGTACTGTGTTTCGCGGGCAACTTTGTCGCCCTTGAACTCCATGATGCTCACGGTGTAGGACGGCTTGCCGTCATATGTGAGGATGAATTCGGTGACCCAAAGCTCGCCGCTGCCAATGATTCGCCGGATGGAAAACCGTTTATTGCTCGGCTGGCTGGCGCGCTGGTTCTGGATGTTGCTTCGACCGCGGGTTCGCTCGCCTGACTGCGGGTACTCCAGCACCGCGTCCTCGAGATAGATGCGGTGCTCGGTTTCAAAATCGTTGGCATCGGACGCCGCCCAATGCTGATCCAGCGCCGCACGGATTTGTTGTTCTTGCATGGACTGCTCTGGCTGCGGTTTGGCTCCCATGTTCAAGCTCCTTTGGGAATGAAACCCGGAACGCCGGTTTTCACGACTTGATTCAGTCTCTGTCTGGTCTGGATGCGATTGATTTCGTCGAGCGCGTCTTGCGGAAGAGCGGAGATGTCGAAACTCTCTCGCGCGCGGGCCGCAGTCTTGGGCGTGGTGAGCAGGGCCGTGCCGCGTTGCACCGCCCAAGCAAGCAGGACCTGCGCGGGCGTCTTTCCGAGTCGAGCGGCGATGGCTGCAATGACTGGATCTTCCAGCAGGCCGGGCCTCACCCCGTGGCCTAATGGCGCAAAGGCCAAAAACACAATGCCCTTCTGTTTGCAGTAATCCAATAGCTCCGTTTCCGGGAGATAGGGGTGCGATTCTACCTGGATCGCGGCCGGCTTTATTCTGGCTGAGTCATAGATGGGCTTCAGTTCGTCGAGACCGACGTCCGAAAGTCCGATGGCGCGGCACTTGCAGTGATCGACGAGAGTTTCCATGGCTTTCCAGGTGTCGAGCAAAGTCACGTCGTGATCATAGAGGACATTGCCGTTTTGATCGCGCGGATCCTGGTCGTCGCCGGGTTGAAATGCAAATGGAGTATGAATGAGATAGAGATCTAGATACTGGAGCTTGAGCCTTTCCAGACTCGCATGGAAAGCCGGTTCGACGCGCTCGGGCCGGTGATTGGAGTTCCACAGCTTTGTGGTAACGAAAACGTCTTCGCGCGCGATGTTTGCAGCGGCAAGCCCTGCCTGCAACGCCTGGCCTACCTCGCGCTCGTTGCCGTAACGTTCCGCGCAATCGAAGTGGCGAAATCCGGCTTCCAGCGCGGCTGTGGTCGCAGTTATGGTTACGGCTGGATCGGGAATCAGGGTGCCGAAACCGAGCGCGGGCATGCGGCCGGCACCGTTTTTCAGTGAAATTCTGGTCATCCGCAGATCAGAAGAGGCATTCATTGGTCACGCTTGGAGCTAATTTTGCGTCAGCCAGGATCGCACAATGCACTTAGATGCCGCGTATCGCAGACTCAGTGCAACTGATTATTGGTCGCGTTGCGGGACAAATGAAGCGTTCGTTCAGACGTCCGATTAACGCGGTGATCTCAATGGGTCGCCGCAGTGTCGTCCGTGCGCTCACTGCTTCGCCCTCACCCCTTCGTCCTCACTTCTTGGCGGAACTCGCCGCCGTAGGGTGCGGCTCGCCGAAATAGGGAAAATCCGGGCGCATCAGCCGCATATCGGGCGCCACCCCATCGCCGAGGGCCGTGTTCGTGACGAGCGTGAGTATCACGTCCATCACGTCGTCGCAAAGGCCGCGGCCGTTGAAGGCGGCAAAGCTGAATGAGGCGGGCGTGTCCAGTTCATACGGCAGGACCGATGGGCACAGGCGCGCGAGGAGTCGCGTTGCGTAGGCGGATGGGTCGGCCGCTGAGTGGGCCAGCGCGGTGACTTTTTCCACGAAATCGCGGATCGGTTTGGAGAACAGCGCCGCTTCGTCCGCCGGGGCCGCGCGGTTGTATTTTTCCGATGCCTCGTGCAGCGAAGGATCGGAGAGCAGCATGTGGGTGATCATCGGCAGGCCCCAACGCGATACCTGCACCTCCGGCGCGTGCCCGTAGAGCGACGCGGTGGCCCAGGCGTGCACCACACCCCGGCCGATTAGGCTGCTGGGGACCTCGAGGACGATGGCGGTGACATTGTTGCCGGCGAAGAAGCTGTGGCCATTCTGGAACGACTCCGGCGCGAACCGGTTTTCAGACCACAGAGCTTTTCTGAAGGCACCGAAACCGACGCCGTTGGTGGCGAACAGATCGGGTGCCAGGCCTGCGTACGCCAGGCAGCCAGAATCCGCTTTCACGACGCGACCCGTATTCCCGGAAATGATAAGTTCGCCCGCTGCACCCTGCAGAGCGTCCGCCCCGGTGGCGCGCCGTACCCCGAAGGTCTGAACGTGCCGGTGCTCGCCGCCATCGGCGTGGGAGGGCGCGCCGAACTGGACCTTGAAGGCGACGTCTTCGCGAAGGTCGCGATTCGTGTCGAAGCGAAAGCCGTAGAGACCTTCGTCGCGGAAGGTGTCTGGCGCGCCGACGCCGGCGTTCGGATTCACGGTCAAAGCCATGACCGTTGTGCCCGGGCGGCCGCGGAACAAGTAGAAGTCACAGATGTTGATGCGGGGGTCTTCTTTTGCGGTAGGCGTATCGAAGTGATGCGACATGGCGAATCTTCTCCTAAAGGTTAGAAGCGAGGCCAAAACGTCGATCGCTCGGATGCGGGGCCGATGGGGCGATCATCCCCGACATTCTCAACTTCATCGGGAGATTTTTC
>Ga0070764_10000082_pt1 | contig 29042 bp, 24 predicted proteins | sample HubBroMetageWRM4_FD_67287 | JGI IMG/M metagenome (GOLD analysis project Ga0070764, IMG submission 67287) | Warmed soil microbial communities from the Hubbard Brook experimental Forest, New Hampshire - Hubbard Brook CCASE Soil Metagenome WRM 4 | ecosystem: Environmental > Terrestrial > Soil >... | reverse complement strand
CGGTCCGCAAACAGAGCCGAGAGCCGCGCAAAGCCGGCGCGCCGCGCCGCGACAACCGGTGCCGGCGCCGCGTCGACGCCAAAGAAGCTCGAATCGTCATACTCGTAAAACGGAACCCAGGAGGCGAAACGGCGCGCCATACGCGAATGGCCCGCGAGGGAGCGGTGCTTGGCCAGGGAAAGCTGCAGCCTGACGTAGATTTTTCGCAGCAAAAATGCCAGGACGAGAGCGCCCAACACAAAGCCGAAGGTCGTAATGGCCGATACCTCGCGCAGCCTGCCAGGCGCGGACTCTATTGCAGACGAATGACACTACGATGAATGCCCGATCGCTCATTGCCCGGCTGACCCAGCAGGAAGACATTAATTTCCTGTTCAGCAACCGCATTCCGCGCCGTTTTGTGACGCGCTTTATGGGCTGGTGGAGCCGCATCGAACACCCGTGGGTCTGCAACGGCAGCATCGCGTTGTGGCGCCTGTTTTCCGACTTGGATTTGAGCGAGGCAAAAACTACGCGCTTCAAGAGCCTGCACGACTGCTTCACGCGAGAATTGAAGCCCGGGGCCCGCCCGGTCGACCGGGACCCGAAGCGCCTCGTCAGTCCCTGCGATGGGCTGGTCGGCGAGTGCGGCACGATAGACCAGGGGTTGCTCCTGCAAGCCAAGGGCTTCAAGTACACGCTACGGGAGCTGCTTTTGGACCCGCAATTGGCGCAGTACTACGAAGGAGGAGAGTACGCGACGCTGCGTCTGACCTCGAGCATGTACCACCGATTTCACGCCCCGGCCGATTGCCGGGTGGAGCAGGTCAACTATATTTCAGGCGACGCCTGGAACGTCAATCCCGTTGCGCTCAAACGCGTCGACAGGCTGTTCTGCAAGAACGAGCGCGCCGTCATCCGGTGCCGGCTAGCCTCCGGGCAGCTCCTGACGCTGGTGCCGGTGGCGGCCATCTTGGTCGCGAGTATACGATTGAATTTCCTAGATATTTTGCTGCACTTGCGCTATCGCGGGCCCAATGTGATGCCCTGTGACGCCGCGTTGCAGCGCGGCGAAGAAATGGGGTGGTTCGAACACGGCTCCACTATCATAGTGCTGGCCCCACCGGGCTTCCGGCTGGGGGAGGGGGTATTTCAGGGGGCCCGGGTGCAAATGGGGCAACCCCTTCTCCGTACAGGCTAAAACCGCAACTATTGTCGGCCGGCGGTGTTTTGTTTCTAAACGAACACACATTCCAGTGCAAACGCAACTAACGGCCGAGTTCACGACATTTATGCGTGCCTATCAGGACATGGTTTTTTCGACTGCCGCCCGCTTGTCGGGCAGCGATACCCAGGCAGAGGATATCGCCCAGGAAGTGTTCATCCGGGCGTACGAGCATTTCTCCGATTTGCGCAGCAGCGTCACGGCGGGCGGCTGGCTCAAGACCGTGACCACGAATCTGACCCTCAATTACCTCAGCCGCTACCGAAAGCGCTGGCGGCTGTTCTCAGAGATGCGCTCCAGCACGCAGGACAGCGAGGACGATGGAGCGGAACTGGACTGGGAGGTGCCTGACACCGTGCTCTCGGACTTAAGTGCCGAACAGCGCAGCGCCATTGTCGATGGCGCGCTCCGGCAGCTGCCCGACCACCAGCGGCTACCCCTGGTGCTCTACCACTTCGAGGAACTGTCCTACCAAGAGATAGCCGACAAGCTTGGCGTCTCGCTGACCAAGATCAAGACCGACATTCGCCGCGCGCGCGCGGCACTCTTACCCCTGCTGCAAACGGTGGGCGGTGCGCGCGATACACTGGATGGCTGACCTCATGAACAAACGTACTGAAGCTGAGCAGAAACTCGAACAGGTATTGCACCGGGCGTTGACTGGACTGCCGCCACGCCGCGCGCCCGGCACGCTGGAGTCGCGTGTCGCCGGCGAGTTGGCGCGCCGCGCGTTGCTGCCCTGGTGGCGAGCGAGCTTTGCAAGCTGGCCGGTAGCCGCCCGCGTGATGTTCATTCTGGTTTGCGCTGTGCTCGGGGTCGTGACCATCTTGGGAGGCGTCTCCGCCTACCTGGGCGACCGCTCCTTCGATGAGGCAACCGCTTTGGTGCTCTCCTGGGCGCAGCCCTTCTTGACGGTGGTCTCCTCGGCGGGCGGATTGCTGTCGCTGCTGCTGCACGTGATTCCCCCGTTGTGGTTGTACGGAACCTTAAGCGTGGGGGCCTTCCTCTACGTCACGCTATTCGGCCTGGGTGCGGCGGCCTACCGGACGCTCTATCTTGCGCCCTCATCGGCAGGTGACGCTTCATGAATACTTCGATAATGCAGCGCCTGGGTTTCCTCTTCACGCTGCTGTGCCTCACGGCCGTCGTCATGCATCCCGGTGCCGCGGCGGCGGCCACCGCGCACAGCGCGACGTCGCCCACGCCCGCGCCTAACACCGGCGCACCGACCCCGGATGATCACGCATCCCAATCCACGCCGCCTGCCGGCGACGATGCGTTCGACGATGACTCGGATCGGAATGATCGCTCCGACTGGCGCAACCGCATCGAGCAGCATCGCCGACGCAATGCGCGGCACCGCGAGGACGGCGACGTCGTCAGCATCGGTCATTCCAGCCATTTGGAGAGCGGCCAAAAGGCCGATTCGGTGGTGTCGGTATTCGGATCGTCGACCAGTGAGGGCGAAGCGCAGGATGTCGTTTCGGTCATTGGCAACACGCGCGTCACGGGGCCGGTGGGCGACACCGCGGTTGCGGTCATGGGAAGTGCCTATGTCAATTCCAAGGTGAATGGCGATGTAGTCGCCGTGATGGGCAATGTTGAGCTCGGACCCAACGCCGAAGTCGGCGGCGATGTGGTCGCGGTCATGGGGACGGTGAAGCGCGATCCGGGCGCCGTGGTTCACGGCTCGGTGCAAAGAGTCATCGATTGGGATTTCGGCGACGGGACGGGATTCAGCGGACTGAATACCTGGATAACGCATTGCCTGTTGTTGGGCCGCCCATTGGCATTTGCCGCGGGACTGGGCTGGGCCTGGACGCTGGCGCTCGGCCTTCTGGCGTTCTACGCCTGTCTGGCACTGATGTTTCGCCACGGGATTGAGCAGTGCGTGCACACCCTGGAGTCTCAACCCGGACACACCGCACTGGCGTCCCTGTTGGGCATTCTCTTGACGCCGGTGCTGCTGGTCTTGTTGTGCGTGACGGTGATCGGTATCGCCGCCGTGCCCTTCGTCGTGGCCGCGCTGTTCTGCATGTCGCTGTTCGGCAAGGCCGTGATGCTGGCGTGGCTCGGCGGCCGCATTTCGGGCCGCAGACCCGGCCCCGCCGGCCATCCGGCCGTCGCGGTGCTCATCGGCGGGGCGATTGTATTGATTCTGTACGTCGTACCGGTGGTCGGATTCCTGGTCTACAAGCTGCTGGGTTTCTTCGGATTCGGCGCCGTGCTCTACACTTTGGTGCTGCGTGTGCGAGCGCGCCGCGCCGACGGCAATCCGCCGCCTGCCTACGCGGCCGCGAGTCCGGGAAGCGCCACGAGCCCGCCGCCCGGCAACGCCGCGAGCATGGCAGGTCCAGGCTGGACGGCCCCGGGCTGGGGAGCCAGCGCCGCGACGGACGCGGGTGCAGCCGCCGCAGGTCCAAGCGCCGCAGCGCCGAACGCCGCCGCGGAGCCATTCGCATCGGGAACGCCGCCTTTTACATCCGCGCCGCCGCCTGCGCCGCCCGCCGCTCCCGCAAGCGCCTCGCCGCAGATCACCGCCGCCCTGCCGCGCGCCGGTTTTTGGGTGCGCATGGGCGCCTTGTTCCTCGATATTTTATTGGTGGGCTTCGCGATGAGCCTGCTGCATCCATTCGGCGACTTTCACATCGTGGTGCTGGCGGTCTACGGCGCGGTGATGTGGAAACTTCGCGGCACCACGGTCGGCGGCATTGTGTTTGATTTGCATGTCGTGCGCGTGGATGGCCGGCCCGTGGATTGGGAAACCGCCATCGTGCGCGCGCTGGGATGCTTCCTGTCGTTGTTCGTGGTCTTCCTGGGCTTTATCTGGATTGCGTTTGACGACAATCACCAGGCCTGGCACGACAAGATCGCGGGGACCGTGGTGGTGCGTGCCAAGCGGGGCGGAATATGAGTTCGGGCCCGCTCACAACCGCTCGCGGATCGCGGGCGGCAACAAGGCCTTGTACCGACGACTGAGAGCCAGGCGCTCGCCGTTGCGCAGAATCAATTCATAGTCGCCGTGAAACATGGGCTGAAGCTCCGCAATGGAGCCGAGGCGCACGACGTGCGAGCGATGCACGCGAATGAATTCCGCGGCGTCCAACTGGGCGGTCAATTTGGCGAGCGGTTCACGCACCAAGTGCACCTTTCCGCCGGCGTGAATCTCCACGTAGTTGCCGGCCGCCGATATCCGGTCGATGCTGTCGACAGCAATGAAATACGCGCGGGCTCGATCGCGTATCAGGATTTGCTTGATCGGCGCCGCCCGCCCCGGCATGGCGCTCAGCACGCGGCGCACGCGCTCCTCGAGATCACCGTGGTCGGGATCCGCCAATGCCGTCTTGACGCGTTCGACGCTGCGCAAAAATCGCTCGCGATCGTAGGGCTTCAGTAGGTAGTCGAGCGCCTGCACGTCGAACGCCTGAACGGCATACTCCGAATAGGCGGTGGTGAATACGATGTGCGGGGATTCCGTGCCGTGAATCGCCTCGAGAACATCGAAACCGCTGTGCGCGCCCAATTGGATGTCAAGATAGACGAGGTCGGGTTTTCGTGCGGTGATTTCCGCAACCGCCGCCTCCACGCTGTCCGCCTGCGCAACCACTTCGAATTCCGGCAACGGCGCCAAGAAGCGCAGCAGCTTGGCGCGCGCCGGCGGCTCGTCGTCGACGATGACAACCGTGTGGCTCAAGCGACCGGAAAGCTCACGGTCACCACGGTTCCCGTGGGGTGGCCCGCCGCCAGCGTGAAGGTATGCGTGCCGGGAAACAGCAATTCCAAGCGCCGCGCCACATTCGATAGTCCCGTGCCCGGCTTGATGCGAGTGTCCCCAATGCCCACGCCATCATCGCTGATGGTGTAGAGCAGCCTGGTTTCCTGACGCACGACATCCACCGTTAAATTGCCGCGTCCGTCCGGCAGCCCATGGCGCAGCGCGTTCTCGACCAAGGGCTGCAGCAGCAGACGCGGCACCTCGACGCCCGCAAGGCCCGGCGCGACTTTCAAATCGAAGGACAGCTGACCGCGGAAGCGTTCCGTCATCATGGCCGCATAGTCCCGCAGCCATGACAGCTCGCGCTCCAAAGGCACCAGTACTTGATTGTCTGAATCGTACGCGGCGCGCATCAGCGATCCCAAGCTGCTGATCATGCGATCGGCGGCCTCGACGTCTTCATGCATGCGATTGGAAATGGCGTTCAGCGTATTGAACAGAAAGTGCGGCTCGATTTGCGCGGTCAAATGCTTCAGCCGTGCCTCACCGAGTTCCGCCGCAAGCTCAGCGGCGCGCAGATCGCCGGTGCGCCTGACTTGAAATTCGCGGTTCGCGAAGATGACCACCAAAATCACGACATAGGTGATCAGATCTCTTTGCAGCTCGAAGAAGCCCTGAACGACCAAGCTATCGAAGCCATAGTGTTGGCCGACAACGGCGTAGATCAACTTTCGCAGCAGCAAGATACCCGCGACGTGCAACGCTGAAAATATCAGCGCCGCGCACAGATGCGCCATGACGATGCGCCAGCGTGGACGGCCATCCAGGCGAAAATGCGCCTCGAAGCGCACCACCAACGGGATGAGCGCGAAGATGACCAGGACGCTGCTGAGCTCCCAGACAATCGGTTTCCAGCCGGCGATATTCGAGCCGCGCAGTCCGACCAGCGAATTGATGCCCAGATAGAGGCCGAATAGGACAGCCAGAACTGCGTAAATTACCCGACCGGATCGGGCAGCACGCGGTCGAGTCGCGCTCAAGGACGCTGCCATGGTCAATTGATGTCTTGGGGAACAGCCAGTTCCGGTGCGAGCCGTTGCGCCGCGACGGCGTTGCCGGTGGACCTCAGCTTGCGCGGACCCGCTGCGCCGGCCTCGAGACCGAACAGCGGCCTCAGCAACCGCACGCGGCGAATCGCCTCGTAGCTCAAGAAACAGGTCGCGACCGTGACCAACACAAGCAGAACTCCCTCCACGGGCGGGTATAAATGCGACGGCTTCAGGGCATGCGCCACCACGACGATGACCGTCTGGTGAAGAATATACACCGGGAATATCGCGCTGGTCAGATAACGCCGCGCGGCGTTGTCGTGCGTCAGATGACGGTGCGCGAAGCCAACGATGGCGGCGATCGTCAGCCATTGCTCCGCGCCATAGCTCAAAAGCGCAACCAAGCGCGCTGCCAGCGGCGGCGCGCCGGCGCTGTCGCTGTACGCGCCGATGTATGCAATCAGGTACGCCCATCCGAGTACGGCGAGTCCCAAGGTGATCCAACGCGTGCGCTCCATCGCGCGCCAAGCGCCGCGGGTGCCCGCCAAGGCAAAGCCCAACAGAAACACACCGAAGTACAGGGCATGGTTGTACCAATCGCCGACGAGGGCGTGGTTGGCGGGAAATCTTTCCCCGAGTCCCACGCGGATTGCGCACAGGTACGCCAACGGCCAGAGCAAAATCCCGACGCCGGACAAGCGCCGTTCGGCGAGCCTGCGCAACCACGGAATCACCGGCGGTGCGATGCGAACGGCGAGATAGAGCGCCACCGTGTAGACCCACAGATAGGCAACGAACCACAAATGATTCCACGTCGGCATGATGAGGCAGTCGCCGCCGCGGCAGAATCCATGAAAGCCCGTAATGTACAGCCGATAGAATTCGGCGAAGCCTCCCGCGTAACGCAACTTCTCCACCACTTCGAGGTAGGACTGCGGCGGTACGATGACGAGCATGCCAAAGACCAGCGGAATGAGCAGGCGGGTCGAGCGCATCCTGAGAAAGCCGCCCGAGCCTTGGCGCGCCAGCAAGTAACCGGTAGCGACGCCGGAGACCAAGAACAGCAACGATAGCCGCCATGGCGAACTCAGCATCATCAGGGGTTGGATCGCGGCCGAGGCATCCGGGCTCTTTACGTGCCAGTCCCAGGTCACGTAGTACATGCCGACGTGGTAGAGAATGAGCAGCATGAAGGCGCCGATCCTGACCCAGTCAAGGTCGTAGCGGCGTTGTCCCAAATCTTCTTTGAACAAAACTGGCGCGGTCATAAGGCCTCCAAGATGTTTACGCGTGCCAGCTTGGGCGCGAAGCCGCGTGCCGCGCTACGCACTTGGGATCAGCGGGACTTGAGGCATGACGAGCGGCGATTATGCGATCATGGAGCGATGACGGAAACCCACGACAATCCGCTCGAGGCATACGTGCGCGCGGCATTGGCGCTGCAGGGATACACCTTTGACGATGTCGAAATCGCGGAAATCGTCATGCAGTTCGCGCGCCTCGAGACCATCGCGCGAACGGTGTTTGAGTGGCCGCTGCCGTTCGCTTCGGAACCTGCGCCGGTGTTTCGCCCGTGATCGGACCGGCAGGCGACATCGCGCAGCAAATTGCCAAAGGCACGCGCAGCGCCGCGGCGGTCTTGGCGGAATGCAAGGCGCTGATCGAAGCCCGCGATCCGGATTTAAACTGCTTCACCGCCAAGACTTTTGAGCGTGCCGAGCGCGAGGCCGCGGCGATCGATGCTTTGTACGCCGAAGGCAAGGCGCTGCCGCCGCTGGCCGGCGTTCCTTATGCCGTGAAGAATCTGTTCGATGTCGAAGGGCTGGTGACCCTCGCCGGCGCCAAAATCAATGCCGGCAACGCGCCGGCCGCCGCCGATGCCAAGATCGTGGCGCGCATGAGCCGCGCGGGCGCGATCCTGGTGGGCGCGCTCAACATGGAAGAATTGGCCTACGGGTTTCTCACTGAAAATCATCACTACGGCATCACGCGCAACCCGCACGATCACACTCGCGGCGCGGGCGGTTCATCGGGCGGCTCGGCCGCGGCGGTCGGCGCCGGAATGTTGCCGATCACGCTGGGGTCCGACACCAGCGGCTCGATCCGCGTGCCGGCATCGCTGTGCGGCGTATTTGGTTTAAAGCCAACCTATGGCCGGTTGCCGCGCAGCGGCACCTATCCCTTCGTGAACAGCTTCGATCATGTAGGGCCGTTTGCAAACAGCGTCCTCGGGTTGGCGCTTGCCTACGACGCGATGCAGGGACCGGATCCCACTGATCCGGCGTGCGCGCAGCGCGCCGTCGAGCCGGCGAGTGCGTCGCTGTCGCTGCCGCGGGGAACTCGCATCGGCATCTTGGGAGGTTGGTTTCACGAATGGGCGGATCCGGCGGCACGACGCTCGGTGCAATTGGCGGCCGCGGCGCTCGGCGCAACCGAGTGGACGGAACTGAAGAGCGCGGAGGTTGCGCGCGCGGCGGCCTACATCGTCACGGGCGCGGAGGGCGGCGCGCTCCATCGGCCCCGCTTGCTGCAGCAATACGAGGATTTCGGACCCGCTTCACGATCACGCTTGGTCGCAGGCGGATTGATTCCGGCCAGCTGGGTGAGCCAGGCGCAGCGCGTGCGCCGCCACGCTTATCGAGAAGCAATGGATTTGTTCGAGCGCTTTGACCTGCTGATTGCGGCGGCCGCTCCGGCGGTCGCGCCGCGCGTCGGCCAGGAGACGCTGCTGATCAATGGCCGCAGCATTCCCACCAAGGCCGGGCTCGGCGTGCTCACGCAACCCATTTCGTGCATCGGCCTGCCGGTGTGCACCGCGCCTGTCTGGCCCGGCGAAGGCGAATCGCCGCAGGAGCGGGCCTTGCCGGTCGGTGTGCAGCTCATCAGTGGGCCCTGGCGCGAGGCCTTGTGTCTCGCGGCTGCGCGTACGCTCGAGCAGGCTGGGATCGCCAAGCTCTCGGCACTGTGAGATTGACCAGGCCCGACTGGATGGCCTTTCAGGCACGACGGTCGATCTCACGGTGCCGGAGCACGAGATTCGCGTGGCTACAGCGGCCGGCGATGGCGCGTCAGGGTCGCGGCGATCGATGCCAGTACCGCCATGCGTACCGCAACGCCGTTGTTCACCTGCTCGCGAATGACCGAGCGCGGGCCATCGGCCACTTCGGATGAAATTTCAACGCCGCGGTTCATGGGGCCTGGATGCATGACGAGCACGCTGGGGGCAGCCAATTTGAGGCGCTGCGCCGTCAGGCCAAAATCCTTGAAGTACGCGGCGTCGTCGAGCGACGCGGCTTGCGCCATGCGTTCCTTTTGGATGCGCAACATCATCACGACATCCGCACCCGCGATGCCGTCCTCGATGCGGGTGAAGCGCTGCGCGCCGCGGAATTCGGCCTCTTCGGGTAGTAGTGCCTCGGGCGCTACGAGGCGCAAATCCGTGGTTCCCAAGGTGTTGAGCGCCGTCGCCGCCGAGCGGGCCACCCGCGAATGCCGGACGTCGCCGACGATAGCGACCTTGAGGCCCGTGAAGCGGCGCTTGTGGGTGCGAATCGTCAGCACGTCGAGCAGTCCTTGCGTGGGATGCGAGAGATGCGCCTCGCCGGCGCTGATCACCGACACGTGCGGCGCCACATGATCGATCAGGAATTCCGGCATGCCCGCTTCGGAGTCGCGAATCACGAAGACGTCGGTGTTCATCGCTTCGAGGGTGTAGATGGTGTCCAGCATGCTTTCGCCCTTGGCGCGCGAGCTGGAGTGCAGGTCCAAGTTCAGGACATGTGCCCCTAAACGACGGCTGGCGAGATCGAACGAGGCGCGCGTGCGCGTGCTCGGCTCGAAAAACAGATTGGCGAGCGTCACGCCGGCCAATTCGCGGCCTTCATAGGCAGGCTGTCCGGGCAGGCGGCGGTAACGTTCCGCTCGATCGAGAATGGCGGTCAGCGCATCGCGCGCGAGGCCTTCGAGCGTGATGAGGTGGCGCAAGCCCCCCGCGCTGTCTTGTTGTGATCGCATTTGCGCCTAGGAGCTCCCTGTTTTTTCCGTGAACCAACGTTCCAAGATCACGCAGGCCGCCGCCGCATCGACATCGGACTTGGCCACGCGCCGCCGCCGCAGTCCGGATTCGCGCGCCGTTTGCAGCCGTGCTGCGGCTTCGAGCGACGAGTAGCGTTCGTCCACCATGACGACCTCGATGCCGAAGCGGCGCGCCAGTTCGGCAGCGAAGCTGCGAGCGGCGCCGGTCATATCGTTTTCGGAACCGTCGACATTATACGGCAGCCCGACCACCGCCATGTCGGGTTGCCAGTCGCGCAGCATCGCCGCGATCAATTCCCAGCGCGGTCCAGTGGGGCCCGCGGGCACCGTCTCGAGGGCGGAGGCGTTGCGGCTCAGGGTGTCGCCGCAGGCAACGCCGATTCTGCGCAGGCCGAAATCAAAAGCCAAAACGAGCTTCGGTCGGTCTGACTCAGGCATTGCCGCCGATGGGGCTGACTCGGGACAATTCCACGCCCAAGAGACGCCCAGCGGCGAGCCAGCGAGATTCAAACGGCAGTTCAAAGATCAATCCCAAATCCACCGGCGCGCTCAGCCAGGCATTCGCCCGGATCTCCTGTTCCAGCTGGCCGCCATCCCAGCCGGCGTATCCCAAGGCGACAACGGCCTCAGCGGGCCCCTGACCGCGCGCCATGGCCGCCAAGATGTCGCGCGAGGTGGTGACGTGCAGTGCATCGGAAACCTTCAGCGTCGAATCCCATTCGCCGAAAGCCCGGTGCACCACAAAGCCCCGATCGGTCTGCATCGGTCCGCCGCGCAACACTTGGCGCTCCCACAAAGGCCCTTTGCCGAGCTCGATTTCCAGCTGGTCGAATATTTCCCCCATGCGCATGGGGAGGGGCTTGTTGAGGATCAGTCCGAGCGCGCCGTCCGAGTTGTGATTGCACACCAGCGCGACGGTTTGCGCGAAGTTGGGGTCGCCCATGTAGGGCATGGCGATCAGCAGCTGGTTGGTCAGATAGCCCGAATCGCTCATGAGCTTACGGGTTGTTCGGCTCTGAATAGTACACGGCGCCCCCCTGGCTGGAGCCTTCCAGGAACTGCCACTCGTAGGCAATGCGGATCTGATCGTGCTTCGTGGACAACTCGCTCGGAAACGGATCGAACGGCGCGGCCAGCTTCAGAATCCTCATGGCGGCCTCGTCGATCTCGGCGTGGCCGCTGCTGCGCCGGATGATGGTTTGCAGCAGCTTGCCGTCCGCGCCAATGGTCACCTCGATGACCGGTGTCCCGGAGTGCTTCTCGCGCCGTGCGACATCCGGGAAGTTCATCGTGCCGACGCGTTCGATTTTCCGGCGCCAGCTGTCCAAATACACGGCGACATCGGATTCGCGGGTATCGGCGGCGATCCAGAGTTCATGCTTCGACTCGCCGCGCAAGCGCAATTCGATGCCATCGTCGTTCGGCGTCATTGCCAGATCCGGCCGTTTCTCGAGCAGCAGCGGCAGCTCGGAGGTGTCCTTGAGCGCGTTCGCAGCGGCGAAATAGAAAATCTTCTGCGAGGGGCTATAGGTCGCAACCAGCTCTTCGGCGCCCGTATCGGCGCCGGCGCGCTGCGGGTCCAGGCCCTCGCCGCTGGGAACGCCCAGGCGGTCAACGGGCATCAGCGAGGATTTGGGGATGAGACTGCGTTCGCGCTTCAGGGTATTGCCCGAGCCCAGCTGCGTGCGCTGCGACAGGTAGCGCGCGTTCGGGTTCTTGGCGACGGTGGGGGCGCGTTCATTGACGAGCACGACTTCCAGGCCCGGCGCCCCCTCATCTCCGGAGCTGCTGCTGGTTGAGCTGAACGTCACGCCCAGGATGATGATTCCGTGCAGCAGCGCCGCGAGGAAACACGTGGTCAACATGCGATCGTTGGCGGGCGGCAGCCCGTTGCGGAGCATGTCGCCGCCCGGCAGCGCGCCGTCGGTTTGAAGCGTTTCTGATGTCACGCGGCGCCCAAATTCCTCTCGATTGCCTCCGCCAGCAGGGAACCAATATCGATACCATGCTTTTTGTTTAGTTCACGAATTCCGGTCGGACTTGTGACGTTGATCTCGGTGACGTAGTCGCCGATGACGTCCAGCCCGACAAATATCATGCCTAGAGCACGCAGCTTAGGTCCGATTTGCGCACAGAGCCATCGGTCACGGTCGTTCAGCGGACGGCTTTCGGCGCGCGCGCCGGCCGCCAGATTACCGCGGTTGTCGTCGGCCAGCGGTATGCGGGAAAGGGCATAGGGCACCGGCTCGCCATCGACCAAAATGATGCGGCAATCGCCGGTCGTGAGGATCTCGGGCAGGTAACGCTGCACGATGGCGTAGCGGGTGCCGTAGCCGGTCAGGGTCTCGAACACGACATTGCGGTTCTTGTCGCCCTGCTCGAGAACGAAGATGGATTTACCGCCCATGCCATCCAGCGGCTTACACACGGCCTTGCCGTGCTCCCTCAGGAATTCGCCCATGTCGTGCATGTCGCGCGTGATGAGGGTGGGCGCGCAACACTGCGGAAACCAGGCCGTATAGACCTTCTCGTTGATGTCGCGCAGCCCTTGCGGCCGGTTGTAGACCTGGGCGCCCTGCACCTGCGCGCGCTCCAGGATGTAGGTGCTGTAAATGTATTCGGTGTCGAACGGCGGATCCTTGCGCATCAGGATCACGTCGAAGTCGCCCAGCTTGTGGTGCGCGGCTTGCCCGAGAGCGAACCATTTCGACGCGTCATCCATGACTTTGAGCGGCGCGAGGCGGCCCCACGCGACCCCGTCGCGAAGCCACAGGTCTTTCTGTTCCGCGTAGTGCAGCTCCCAGCCGCGTGCCTGCGCGGCGAGCAATATCCCCAGGGTGGTGTCCTTCGCCGGCTTGATGGCTCCGATGGGGTCCATGACCACGACGACACGCACTACAGACGACATGCTCATTCCGTGAGTCTAGCAAGCGGCGGAAGTAGCCGCTCTCTTGGGAAAACTGTGAACCAGGCCACCGTTGTTTGCGTAGCGATGCCTCGAAATGTGGACTCCGTACCGTGGCTTGCGCGGCCTGGATATGTTAAAAAGCCACAAGATTCCAGCACCTACGCAAATCATGGAGAGCATGATCACCAGCGGCAAGCCTAAACTCACGGGCCTCAAGGTTCTCGTGATCGATGACAGTAAGACCATTCGCAGAACCGCTGAAACGCTCCTGACCAAGGAGGGTTGCGAGGTGTTCACGGCTGTCGATGGTTTCGATGCCCTCTCCAAGATCGCCGACCATCAGCCGGATATCGTCTTCGTCGACATCATGATGCCGCGGCTTGACGGATACCAGACCTGTTCCTTGATCAAGCACAACAAGGTGTTCAAACAGATTCCCGTGATCATGCTGTCGAGCAAGGATGGGCTGTTCGATCGGGCCCGCGGCCGCATTGTCGGATCGGAACACTATTTGACCAAGCCGTTTACCAAAGACGAATTGTTGGGAGCGATCGAAGCTCACGTCGGGAAATGACGGAGAATACGAGATGGCACTGATTCTAATCGTTGACGATTCACCCACCGAGGTATTCGTCATGCAAAAGGCGCTGGAGAAGCACGGGTTCAAGACCGCCGCCGCCGAAAACGGCGAAGAAGGCGTGCGCAAGGCGAAGGAAATGAAACCGGATCTCATTTTCATGGATATCGTGATGCCGGGCGTCAACGGCTATCAAGCCACTCGGATGCTCATCAATGACCCCGAGACCAGCTTGATCCCCATCATCATGGTGACCACCAAGGGCCAGGAGACCGATCGGGTTTGGGGCTTGAGGCAGGGTGCGGTGGATTATTTGGTCAAGCCTGTATCTGCCCAGGCGCTGGTCGAAAAGGCGCAGGCCGCACTGGCCACATGACGAGTACGACTAGCGGGTCAGACACGAGCCTGCGCGGCTTGCGCGACCGACCGTTCGAATTGCTCAAGGAGTTAGAGAAGCGCAGCCGCTCGGTGGCCGCGAAGAGCGTTGCCGAAGCGGACGCGGGGCAAGAATGGGTCGGCGTGGCATTTCGCATGGGCGGCGAAACGTTTTTGGTGGCCCGCGAGGAGACCCGCGAGGTTCTCGGCTATCCCGCGGTGGTGACCCGCATTCCGGGGGCCAAGAGCTGGGTCAGGGGCTTGGCCAACGTGCGCGGTGCGCTGATGCCGATGCTGGATTTGCGGCAGTTCTTGGGCAGCGGCGCGACCACGTCCGGGCGCAACACGCGCATCGTCGTGGTCAATCACCGGGATATTCCGGCGGGTTTGATGGTCGACGAGGTATTGGGGTTTCGGCGTTTTGCGGAGACGGAATTCAGTGCGGAAGCGCCGCCGACGGTGATCCGCTGCGATAGCTATCTTGCCGGCGCCTTTCGCCGCGGGGGCGAAGTCTGGCCGGTCTTGAGTTTGAAGACTTTGGTGGAAAGCCAGAGCTTCCTGCAGGCGGCAAGTTAGGTTGTGGAAAGAAAGATGACGACTAGGCGAGTGGAAAAATCACCGAATCTCAACCTGTTGCCGGTATTGGCAGGGTTGCTGGTGCTGTGCTTGATCATCGCCGCGCTCCTGACCGCGCTCACGCGCAATTCCGCGCCGGTCGCCGCGCCTGCCGAGCAATTGTCGCTCGTGGTGCAGCGCATGCCGTTCGAGGCGCAAAATGCGCTGCGCGGCGAATCGAGCGCTTTCGATGCGCTCGCCAAGAGCGCCGCGCGCCTCAAGTCGTTGCGCGGCGGCGTGCCGGGTACGGGCGATACGGCGACCTGGAACAAGTTGACGGATGGCGTGGCGGCGGTCGCGGAAGCCCGACCGGCAGTCGAGACCATCCAAGCATCCAATCAAGAAGTGCGCGAGCTGGCACCCAAACTGCTCTCGGAACTGGGCGATCTGGGCAGCTCCGTGGGCGTACAGAAGCTCGAGGGCATGAGCCGTTATCTGGAGCGCTTCGAGCTGACGGTGCAGCGCATTCAGCAGGATTTGAACGGTTTGAGTTCCGGCGTCAGCGACGCCGGCCCCAGCGCGCAGCGCCTGGCGGACAGCTTGGAATTCCTCAATCAAGTGATCCGCGGTCTGTCGGGCGAGGAATCCGGCATCGCCATTCAAAAGGTCACCGGGGCCGATCCTGAACAGCGGCTGAAAACGGTGGTGCAGCGCAATCAGCAGTACACCAACAGCGTACGCAAGGCGATCGGCGCGGCCGAGCCCCTTGCGAAGGCGCAGGCCGCCGCGCGCGCGCTGCCGGCCCTCGCGAGCACGCTGGCGACACAGTTGGGAAGCGCAACGCCGCGAGTGGAAAGCGGCGGCGGCTACAAGATTTGGATCCTGGCCTCGCTGACCCTGGCGGCGCTGCTCCTGGCCGCGCTCGCCTGGGTCTATTCGAAGACAGCCGACAAGCGGCGCACCAACGAGCTGCGGGTGCGGGAAAACGAGCGCAACCAAGAAGCCATCATGCGTTTGCTGGATGAGCTGTCGAGCTTGGCGGATGGAGACCTGACGGTTCAGGCGACCGTCACCGAAGACATCACCGGCGCCATCGCCGATTCGATCAACTATGCCATCGAGGCGCTGCGCGAACTGGTGACGACCATCAACGATAGCGCCATTCAGCTCGATGGCGCCGCCAAACAGACCCAAGGGGTGGCGGCGCACATGGCCAAGGCCAGCAGCGCCCAGTCACGGCAGATTTCCGCCGCCAGCGAATCCATGGCCGACATGGCCGCTTCGATCGAAGAGGTATCGGGCAATTCCGAACGCTGCTCGGATGTCGCGCGGCATTCGGTCGATGTCGCGCACAAGGGCGGCGATGCGGTACGGCGCACCATCGACGGGATGAATGCGATCCGCGAAACCATTCAAGAGACCAGCAAACGCATCAAGCGCCTCGGCGAAAGCTCGCAGGAGATCGGCAACATCGTCGAACTGATCAACGATATTGCCGAACAGACGAATATTCTGGCCCTGAATGCCTCGATCCAGGCATCCATGGCGGGCGAGGCGGGGCGCGGCTTTGCCGTGGTCGCCGATGAGGTGCAACGACTCGCGGAGCGAGCCGCGAACGCGACCAAGCAAATCGAAGTGCTGGTGCGCACCATTCAAACCGATACCAACGAAGCCGTGGTGTCCATGGAACGCAGCACGACGGATGTCGTGGGCGGTGCGCTGTTGGCGGAGAACGCCGGCGCCGCGCTCGAGGAGATCGAACAGGTCTCGAATCAAATTGCGAGCCTGGTGCAGAACATTTCGGCCAGTGCCCGCCAGCAAGCCGCCGTGTCCGGCAATATTTCGAAAAACATGCAAGTGGTGCGCGAGATTTCGTCGCAGACCGCGGAAGGGTCGACCGCGACCTCCACTTCCATCGCCAAGCTTGCCGCCCTGTCGGCGCAGCTGCGCAAGTCGGTGGCCGGATTCCGGCTTCCCGACTTCGGCACCGGCGCCACTTCGGGCAAGTTGCCCGCGTTGAAAGAACCCGCCGCTCCGGCCGCCCCGGCTGCGCCCGCCGGAAAAATGCGCAAGGCGAGCGGCATCGGAGCTTAGGCTCCCGACGGTTCCGGCATGACTGATATCAGCTCCCAAACCCTGCACATAGTCGCCAAGGAACTCGCGGCGACATTGAACGATGCGCGTGCCTCGCTCGAGGCATATGCGGAACGGCCCGATCAGCGCGCCCTGCTGGAGAAATCCGCCGATCAGCTGCACTCGGCGCATGGCGTGCTGCGCCTGGTCGAGGTGTACGGCGCCGCGCTGCTCGCCGAGGAAATGGAACACGTTACGCGCTACCTGCTGAGTTCCGGCAACGACCAGAAACGCCAGATCGACGGCCTCGATGCCCTGATGCGCGCGATGGTGCAGCTGCCCACCTACCTGGAACGCGTTTTGTCCGGCGGCCGCGATCTGGCACTGGTGCTGCTGCCGCTGCTCAACGACTTGCGCTCGGTGCGTGGCAGCCCCTTGCTGTCCGAAGGCACGCTGCTGCTGCTGAACCTGAAGTCCGATCAGAACGCCGCGCCCCAGTCCTTGACGCAGGGCGAACAATCGATCTCGGTGTCGCAATGGGCGCGACGCCTGCGGCCGCGGTTCCAAATCGGCTTGCTCGGCTACATCCGCGGCGAACGCACCGTGCAAAATCTGGAAATTCTGGCGAAGGTCACCGAGAAGCTGGAACAAGTCGCAACAACCCAACCGGTGTTCCAATTGTGGTGGGTCGTCGGCGCCATCCTCGAAGCGGTGCGCGCCAACGGCTTGGAGGGCAGCGCGACGTTAAAGCGTTTGCTCGGTCAAGCGGACCGGCAGATCAAGGCGCTCTACGAGCTGGGTGAAGCGCGCTACTGCGAAGATCCGCCGATCGACCTGCTGAACAACCTGCTGTACTACGTCGCGCGGGCAACCACCAGCGGCGGACGGATTTCCGCGGTGCGTGCTTCGTTCAAGCTAGCCGAGCTTCTGCCGGTGGATGACACGATTGAGCAGGAGCGCGAAAGCCTCTCGGCACCCAGCGTCAAATTGATGCGCACGGTCGCAGCGGCGATCAAGGAAGACCTCTCCAAGGTCAAGGATGTCCTCGATATCTTCGTGCGCCGCGGCGGCGGTCAGAGCGGCGAGCTGCTGCCGCAGCTCGAGCTGCTGAAAAAGATCAGCGACACGCTCGGCGTGCTGGGCTTAGGCGAGCTGCGTCAGCGCGTACAGGACGAAATCCAAGCGCTGTCTCTGATCATTCAAGACGGCAAGCCGCCGCCCGAGGAATCGCTGGTCAGGGTCGCCGGCGTTCTGCTGTCGGTGGAAGATAGCCTGGACGATCAACTCGTACGGCTGATTCTGCCCGTGCAGGCCGCCGATTCCGCTGTGGATCTGCCGCTCGATCAAGACCACGAATTCAGGCAAGTCAGCGAGGCGGTGCTGCGCGAGTGCATCGTCAATCTGGCGCGCATCAAGGAAGCGGTCTCGGCCGCGGTCCAGAAACCCAACGAGTTCTCCGCGCAAGGGCTCGACAATGTGCCGCAGCTGCTGCGCGGCATAACCGCCGGCCTGCTCATGCTGGGCAAGGGCCGGGCCGTGGCGTTGATGGATGCCATCGGCAAGCAAGTCCGCATGCTGATTGAGCCGGGCGCACCTGCGCCGGATGCGATCCGCCTGGAACGGGTGGCCGATGCCATCGTCAGCATCGAATACTACATGGAGACGCTGCAAAACGGGCGCACCGATCCGTGGTACATGCTGGACAACGCCGAAACCTGCCTCAAGACGCTCGCCGACGATGAGGCGATGGCGCGCGTGCCGAACTTGAATCTCACGAGCAGCGAAGCGGCCAAGACGATCCGGCTGGATCCGTCGGAAACGATCGCCATGGAGCGCACCAAGCGCGCACATGCCGCAACGAATCCTCTGATTGTTTTGCCGGAGCCCGAGGCGGTCGATCCGCAATTCGTCGAGCTGTTCATCGAGGAAGCCAAAGAAGAAATCGCTTCGGTGCAGAAAACCTTCCCACTGTGGGACCAAAATCCCATGGATCTGGAAGCGCTGTCCTCCATGCGTCGCAGCTTCCATACCTTGAAGGGCAGCGGCCGCATGGTGGGAGCCCGCGCCATCGCCGAATTTGCCTGGTCGATCGAGAATTTGCTGAATCGCATCATCGATAAGACCCTGTCGCGCACCCCGGGAATGATGGCCTTGCTGCGCAACTCGGTCGCAGCGCTGCCGCAACTGGTGGAACAGCTGGAGACCGGACGGCCCGGCAGCGCGCCGACCGAGGCGCTGATGACTCGCGCTTTTGCCTACGCCGATGGCCGTGATCCTGAGCAGGCCAAGGTCAATGTGGCGCCCGAGGATCGCGCCGGATCCGACGCCAACAGCGCAACGACGAGCTGGGCCGGGACCACGGTGGCCCCAAAGCCGCCGATGGACGCGACGCTGCACGACATCTACGCCAAGGAAACCTCGAGTCATTTGACCGAGATCCGCGAGTACCTGCGCAAGCGCTCAGGTCAACCGGCACCGCACGATCTTCCGGAATCGGTGTATCGGGCCATCCATACCTTGAGCGGCAGCTCGAAGATGGCGGAGGCCCGCCATGGGATTCGCATCACCGAGCCTTTGAATCATGTGATGCGTAAGGTGTTCGACAGCGGACATGGGCTGTCGGATGCAGGCCTGGCGACGCTCGAGCAGTCGGTGCGCGCCATCGAAAACGTACTGTCCCACATCAATGAATCGACCGGGTTTTTCTCCGATCAGCCGGCGTTGCTGGGGCGATTCCAAGCTCTGGAAGCCGAAGTGGACGCGATGATCGCGAACGCCGCGCGCGATACCAGCGCCTCGGCCATGGTGCCCGCGCTGGTGGAAGCTCAAGTGCCGGCGGCCGTTCAAGCGCCTGCGCCCGCACCGCCGGCCGAACAGATCGAAGCGCCGCCCGCGGAAGAATTCGACCACGAAATTGCGAACATCTACAGCGAGGAAGCGACCGAGTTGCTGGAAGCCGCTCAGGGCTCGCTGACCGGCTGGAACAAAGATCGCAAGGACAAACAACCGGTCGCAGAGCTGCAGCGACAGCTGCACACCCTCAAGGGCGGCGCTCGCATGGCGGGCGTCACCGCCATGGGCGACTTGAGTCACGAGCTCGAGACTTTAGTGCTGCAGATCGACAGCGGCGCGGTCGCGGGCGACGACCATGCTCATGCCGTCATGCAGGCCAGCCTGGATGAGCTTTCGCGCATGCGCGATCTGGTCAGCGGCGGTACGCTGCCCGGCAACGCGCGCGAGTTGATTGCGCAAATACGCGGGCTCGCCAATCAAGTGGCGCAGGCCGCCGCGGTTCCTGCGAGCGCGTCAGCCGTGGCCGCGGCAGCGAGCGCACCGGCGCCCGCGCCTGCGTCAATCGCGCCCGCACCGGTATCTCCCGCGCCGGCATCGCCAACCGCCGCCGCGCCGGCCGCCGCCCGCGTACCGGCCGCCGCGCCCGCACGGGCAGCCGCACCCGACATTTCGGCGGAGCCTGTGGCGCTCAGCGAGGAAGCTTCAAGCCTGGAATTGAGCAGCGCGCCGGTATTGCCGGGCCGCGAGGCAGCCCCCGTGGAGCGGGTGGAAATGGCGCGCGTGGACGCGGACCTGCTCGACACCATGCTGAACAATGCCGGCGAGGTCAGCATTTTTCGCGCCCGCCTCGATCAGCAGGTCAATTCGATTGATTTCAATCTGGCCGAACTGGCGCGAACCGTAACGCGCCTGAAGGAACAATTGCGCGGCCTCGAAATCGAGACCGAGGCGCAAGTATTGCACCGGCATCAGGATATCGAGCCGCGGCGGGATGATTTCGATCCGCTCGAATTGGACCGCTACTCCGCGTTACAGCAGTTCTCGCGCGCGCTCGCCGAAACTTCCGGCGACGTCGCCAGCATTCAAGGATTGCTCGAGACCCTGACGCGCGAGGCGCAAAGTCTGTTGACGCAGCAAGCGCGAGTCATCACCGAACTGCAAAACAGCTTGATGCGCACGCGCATGGTGCCGTTCCAACGCCACGTGCAGCGCTTGACGCGATTGGTGCGGCAGGCGGCGAACGACACCGGCAAACGCGCAGAGCTTGCGGTACAGGGCGCCGCCGCGGAACTCGATCGACAAATGCTGGAGCGGATGGTTGCGCCGTTGGAGCACATGCTGCGCAATTCCGTCGTGCACGGCATCGAACCGCCCGACCGGCGTGCACAGCTCGGCAAACCCGATGTGGGGCGAATTTCCATCAGCTTGGAGCGTGATGGCGCGGAAATCGTCATCGTCGTGGCCGATGACGGCGCCGGCATCAACGTCAAGCTGATCCGTGAGAAGGCGATTGCACTCGGCTTGATCGATGCCCATGCGAAACTCACCGATGAGGAAGCCGTGCAGCTCATTTTAGAGCCGGGCTTCAGCACCGCCGGCCACGTCACGCAGGCCGCAGGCCGCGGCGTCGGAATGGATGTCGTCGCGACCGAAGTCAAAAAGCTGGGCGGCGGCTTGTTCATCGACTCGACCTACGGCAAGGGATCGCGATTCACGATTCGTCTGCCGTTCACGTTGGCGATCAGCCAGGCGTTGATCGTGCGGGTAGCGGAGGAAACCTACGCCCTGCCGCTGGCGACGGTGGAAGGCGTGGTACGGTTGCCGCGCAATATCGTCGCGCGGCATTTGGGCAAAGATGCACCGTTGTTCGAATACGGCGGCCAGAAATACCGCTTTCAACACCTAGGCTCGTTCGTCGGCTTGGGCGCCACGCGCCTGCCCGATTCGGATGTCTCCATGTCCGTGGTGCTGATCCGGGCGGGCGAGCACTCGACGGCACTGGTGACCGACGAATTGGTCGGCAGCCGCGAAATCGTGGTGAAGTCCCTGGGTCCGCAGATATCGGCGATCCGCGGCATCGCGGGCGCCACGATCTTGGGGGACGGCCGCATCGTTCTCATTCTCGACATGGGATCACTGGTGCGGTCGGAATGGCGCGCGCGTCCCACCGAAACCGTGGTGCTGGATCAACGCGACCGGCGCACCTTCGCACTCGTCGTGGACGATTCGATCACGGTGCGCCGCGTGACGCAGCGCCTGCTGGAACGCAATGGCATGCGCGTGTTGACGGCGAAGGACGGCGTCGACGCGGTATCGCTGCTGCAAGAAAACCTGCCGGACATCATCCTGCTGGATATCGAAATGCCGCGAATGGACGGCTATGAGGTGGCTGCTCACGTGCGCAACGACCCACGCCTGAAGCACATTCCGATCGTGATGATCACCTCAAGGGTGAGCGAGAAACACCGCGCGCGGGCTATCGAGCTTGGCGTCGACGACTATCTCGGCAAGCCCTATCAAGAAAGCCAGCTGCTCGATGCGATCGAGCCGCTGGTCAATCGGCGCAGCGCCGTCGCCCGGTAGCTCAACTCATAAGGTCCCATGTCCGAATTGCGCGACGAGCTCTACAGTTTGCTGGTGCCCCTGGCAGGGGAGCGCTTGATCGTGCCGCGCGCCTGCGTCGCCGAGGTCATCGGCTACCAAGCACCTGCGGAAATGACCAATGCGCCGCCCTGGTACGTGGGCGTCGTGAGCTGGAGTGGACGCAATGTACCGGTCGTATCCTTCGAAGGCGCATTCGGACAGCCGCTGCCCAGCATTTCGACGCGAACGCGCATCGTGATTTTCCATGCCGCGGGCGGCCAGGTGAAGGCCGGCTACTTCGGCATGCTGACGCAAGGATTCCCGCAGCTGGTGCGCGTCAATGCGGATGTCGTGCGGCCCGATCCCTCGCGCAGCTTTCCGGAACGTTCGCCGGTGATTTGCCAGGTCCGCATGGTCAACGAAACGCCGCTGATACCCGACCTGGAACGCCTCGAGCAAATGATTGCCGAAGAAACTTCGGTAATGCAGTAGCGGCGCTTCGCACTGTGAGTTTGCCGGCCCGTATGGGCTACGGGCCTTGCAAGCGCGACGGTCAATATCACTGCGCCGCGATCAGCCCAAAGACCGCGACGGCGTTGGTCGTACCCACGAATACCTTGCCATCGGCGATGGCCGGGGTGATGTACTTGTTGCCGGCGCCGAACTGATCCCGATTCGCCGGTGCCTGATTGCTGTTGTACAGCTCATGCGCGAGGTTGGTCGCATCGTAAGCGTGCAGCACGCCCGTAGCCGCGTTCTCGTGCGCCCAGACGATGCCGTTGGCAGTTCCGTTGGCCGATACGCTGGGTGCAGTCCCAGGGTAGATGAACTGCGTGGCCGACTGCGATTGCGGCGCGGTGCCAAGCTTGGCACTCGAGATCGCAAATGCCTTCAACGTGCCGGATACATCGCCGAAGTAGACGGTGCCGTTGAAATAAGCCGGCGTCGACCAGATGCCGCCGGGCAGGGCGCCATTGAGCGTTTGATAGTTGTTGTTGCTGCTCGCGTTGAATTTCCCCATGGAGTCTCTATCGACCACGTAGATGTTCCCATCCTTCCCGGCACCCACCATCAGGTGGCGAACGGTATTGGTGGAATCCATCAGGTCCGGCAGCAGCATCTCGCCCCCGGACCCCAAATCCATGTCGGCATTCGATTCGGCCACCTCATTGAACATGGTGAAATAGTCCAGGACGTGCAAGCCCGCCCCTGCGTTCGAGATTTTGAGGAATGAATTACCGAAATCCTGATTGCTCGGGAACCCGTTCGCGTCCATCGTCGTCTCAAATGCTCCGTTAGCCGAGAGCAAATAAATATTCCCGGACGCGTCCACCGCGGGACCGCCGCCGGCCATCCAAATTGCGGGCCCCCCGGAACTGTTGGCGGCGATGTTGAGAACGCCGTTGCGCGCCAGCGTGCTTTGCGCAAAGCTGATGATCCAGCCGCCATACGGCGCGATATCGCAGTGCGAAGTCCAGCTGGTGTAGATCGTCCCGCCCGAGAGGAGCAGCGCGGCGCGCTCTTCGTAGCTCTTGGGATCAAAGGAAGAAGTCGCGGTCCCGGTGGCGGGAAAGGAGGCGCTGATGTCAACCGGACCGTTCAAGAGCTCTGCGCCGGTTGCGACATCGAGCGCGTGCAGGCGCTGATGATAGTTCGAGCTGCTGTCGATGGACATCGCCACGATATAGAGCGTTCCGTGAGCGCCGGCGGTGCGATCGATCACCGGCGTCGACGTGATGCCGATTTCAGGCGTGACCTGATTACAGCCGCGAGCATCGCTCGGTGTTTCACCTGTGCCGAGAAGCGACACATGCCAGAGGGTCGCGCCCGAATCCGAGTCGAAGGCGTACACCGAATCATGCTCGGTGGCCACGAAGACCGTATTGAACGAGCCGCCTGCCGCACTCAATGCCGACAGGTATAGCGGCTGTGCGTCGACCCGGCCATCCACGGGCAACATGCGCAGCAGGCCGAAGGTCGATGAAGCCACATTCGTGAGCGTCAGCGTCGATTCTGCGAGATTCTGGCCGCTGCGGTTCAAGTCGTTCTTATAGGTGGTTACATCGACGCCGCGCGCCATCGCGGTGCCCGCGGCCACGGTCAGCGTTGCGCTGCTGCTGGTAACGCTGCCCGCTGAATTGGAAACGACGACCTGAAAGGTCGAGCCATCATCAACCAGTGTCGTGGTCGGCGTGGTGTAGCTCGACGCGGTGGCGCCTGAGATGGGGGTCGTCCCTTTCTGCCATTGATAGCTGAGCGGCGCGGCGCCCGTTGCCGTGACAGTAAAGGTCGCCGCGGCACCGACGACCACGCGTTGGTTGACGGGCTGGGCCGTAATTGCCGGGGCAACCGCACCGCCGGCGCCGCTGCCGCCACCACCGCCGCAGCCTGTCAGCAGTGATAGTTGCGCCGCGAGCACGAGGGGAATTTTCCACTTCATAAGGCATGCCTGCGAACCGCTTGTCAGTTGTTTATAGCCTCAAGGGGGCGGCGCCATCAAGAGTCTGCGGTTCGCGACGAAGCATCGGAAAGCGCCGACATATCGCCGAACCGTGCCTGTAAAACCACGATTGCTGCAATCGCCGCGGTCTCCGTGCGCAGTACTCGAGGACCCAGGCCTAAGCGCGAAAATGTCGATAAGTCAAATGCCTCGAGCTCTTCCGGTGCGAACCCACCCTCCGGACCGATGGCGATCTGCGCGTGCGACGCGGATGGCGAAGACGCGATGTCGATCGAGCGGCCGCCGCGCTCGGTCCGCTGCGCGCGCTCCGGCTCCAGCACCAGGCGCAGGACATCGTCCGCTTTTGCCTGCGCCGCCAAGGCGCCCAGGTAGTTGAGCAGCGGCAGAGGCGCGTCGACACTCGGCACGCGGTTGCGGCCGCATTGCTCGCAAGCGCTCACTGCGACAGCGCGCCAGTGCGCTTGTTTGGAAACCGATTGACTCTCATCGAGCCGCACCACGCTGCGCTGGCTCAAGACCGGCACGATGCGCACGACGCCGAGTTCGGTGGCCTTTTGTACGACGAAGTCCATGCGATCGCCGCGCGGCACGCATTGCACGAGCGTGAGCTGGAAAGGCGATTCGCGATCCATGGGACGCGCGGCACCGATCGCCGCGCTGACGCGCGAGCCCTGCACCTTCTCGATGACGCCCGTGAACTCGCGTCCGTCGCCGTTGAACAGGACGACTTCGTCGCCGCTGCGCGCCCGCAAAACCTTGGCCAGATGAGCGCCGGTTTCCCGCGGCAGTTCCACGAGGCTCCCAGACTGCAGTTCCCCGTCGACGAACACGCGGGTCAGCCGCACGTAATTCGACCTTTGCTGAAGGTGGCATTCATATGCCGGCAATTGTCGCATATGCTAGCCAGGCTCCCAGGCTTCGGATAGGTAGGACAACAGTTGCAGGTCGATATCGAAAGCGGATTGATGCGAGACGCGCGGCAAGTCGCGTCGCCAAATTACGATGCGCGTCCGGCAGGCATCGAAGCGGATTTGATTGTCGTGCACGGCATCAGCCTGCCGCCCGGAGAATTCGGCGGCCCTTGGATAGAGCGGCTGTTCTTGAATACCTTGCCGCTCGATATGCACCCCTATTTCGCCGAAATCGGCGAGTTGCGGGTTTCCTCGCACCTACTCGTGGCGCGCGACGGCGGCCTGACACAATTCGTCAAATTCACCGATCGTGCCTGGCATGCCGGTCAGTCCACCTACCAGGGCCGTTCGGCTTGCAACGACTTCTCCATCGGCGTCGAACTCGAAGGAGCGGATACGCTCGACTACGAAGCCGCCCAATACCGCACCCTCGCGGAGATCGTTGCCGCCCTCTGTGATGCCTACCCTCGACTGTCCGCAGAACGCGTGGTAGGACACAGCGATATTTCGCCGGGCCGCAAGACCGATCCGGGACCCGCCTTCGATTGGGAGCGGGCTCGCCGCTGTATCGGCACCGCGTGCCACGCGGCCACGCGCCGCTAGGGAAAACCCCGGCTCTCCGTGCAACGTGAACCTGATCACGTTCCATTTCAGCAGATTTCCGCCCCTAAGCCGACACTAAGGTGAGGTCGTAATCCATACCAGTTCGGTGAGGGGGAGGGCTATTGTTTCGTTGGTTCGCGGACCTCCCGATCGAACGCAAATTGCGTGTGGTGATAACGGTTCCCGCAATGGCTGCTTTCGCGATAGCGATAGCGATGCATGTTGCGACCAACCTGTTGCATCTGCGGGCGGAAATGCAGCAGCGTGCGGCCGCCATCGGCCGCACCGCGGGCGTCAGCGGCATCGAGGCGATCGGCCGCGGCGATACCGCGGCCGCCATCAGCGCTTTGACCGCCTTGCGCGACGAGCCGATGGTGGACATCGCGGAAGTCTACTTGCCCGACGGGCAAAAGATCGCCACCTACGATCGCGCCGCTGACGGCGTGTTCCTGGGCGCGAGCGGTCCGGCCCGGGTGCGTTCAAACCAGTTCCAAGTGACGGCGCCCGCCGCGCACGAAGGCGCGGTGCTCGGTTACGTGCACATCCTCGTACCGGTCGCATCGCTCTACCCGTATTGGCGCGACTATGCCTTGATCAGCCTCGCGGCGATCGCCGCGGCGGTATTGATTTCCTACTGGCTGGCGGCCGGGCTGCAGCGACAAATCTCCGGTCCCATCGTGAATCTGGCGCATACCATGCAGCGCGTCTCCGCCGAGGAGGACTACAGCCTGCGGGTCGAGCGCAGCTCCGAGGACGAGATCGGAACACTGATCGACGGCTTCAACCAAATGCTCGGGCAAATCCGCCACCGCGATTCGCGTCTGGAAAAGTATCGTCAATTCCTCGAACAGCAGGTCGCCGATCGCACGGAAAATCTGGGCAATGCAAATCGCGAGCTGCAACTGGTCATCGACGATGCGACGCGCGCCAAGGAGGCGGCGGAGCGCGCCAGCAGCGCCAAGAGCGAATTTCTCGCACGCATGAGCCACGAAATTCGCACGCCGATGAACGGCGTGATGGGCATGTCGGAGTTGTTGCAGGCGACCGAACTGACTCCGCGCCAACGACACTTGTCTCAAACCATCCACCATTCGGCCGGTGCGCTGCTGCAAATCATCAACGACATCCTCGACTTCTCGAAAGTCGAGGCGGGCAAACTCGAACTGGAATCGATCGAGTTCGGCTTGCGTGAAACCGTGGAGCAGGCAATCGAGATTTGCGCGGCGCGCGCCCATGCCAAGGGACTCGAGCTGGCCTGCGATGTCGGCCTCGACGTGCCCGCCAAAGTGCGCAGCGATCCGATGCGGCTGCGCCAGATTCTGATCAACCTGGTGGGCAACGCAATCAAATTCACGGACGCCGGAGAGGTGATCGTGCGGGTCAAGGTCTTGGCCGACGACGATCTGTTGCGCTTCGAAGTGATCGACACGGGAATCGGCATCTCCCAGGATGCCCAGACCGACATTTTCAACGCCTTCAGCCAAGCCGATTCGTTTACCACGCGGAAATACGGCGGCACGGGTTTGGGACTCGCGATCTGCCGCGAGCTTGCGACCTTGATGGGCGGCCAGATCGGCGTGGACAGCGTGGTAGGGCGCGGTTCGGTATTCTGGTTCGAAGTGCGGCTGCCGCCGGTGGTCGAGGCTTCCCCAACGTTCACCCGCTTGCCGCGGATGCGACTGGTGGGGCTGCAGGCGCTCATCGTCGACGACAACACCAGCAATCGCGAAATCCTCACACAGCATTTGAATTCCTGGGGTGTGGAAGTCGTGGCGAAGGAATCCAGCGCGGACGCACTCGCCGTGCTGCGCACCGACGCAGGACCGCGATTCGATTTTGCGCTGCTGGACGATCAAATGCCGGGGATGGACGGCATCGAGCTGGCGAAACGCATCCGCGATGATCAGCGGCTGGCGGCGCTGCGCCTCATCATGCTCACGACACGGGATCACCACGAGAGCAATTCCGCCACGGTGCAGCTGTTTGCGGCGATTCTCACCAAACCGCTGCGCCGTTCGCAGCTTCTGAATTGCGTGACCCGCGCCATGGTCGCGACGTCGGAAGCGGGACTGGAGGAAACCGCCATACGTTCGGCACTGCCGGCCACTGCGGGACGTGCCTTCGTGCCGAAGATTCTGCTGGTCGAGGACAATCCGGTCAACCGGGAAGTCGCGGTCGGCATGCTGGAAAGTTTAGGCTGCGTTGCACGCGCGGCGGAGAATGGCTGGCTGGCGCTCGAGGAGATGAACAACGACGCTTATGATGCGGTGCTGATGGACTGTCAGATGCCGGTGATGGATGGTTTGACCGCGACGGCGGAACTGCGCAGGCGCGAACAGAACGCGGGCGGTGCGCGACTGCCCATCATCGCGTTGACAGCCAACGCCATGGAGGGAGATCGCGAACGATGCCTCGCCGCGGGCATGGATGATTTCCTGAGCAAGCCTTTCTCGCAGCAGCAACTCGCGGCGCTGCTCAAGCGCTGGCTGGCGTTGCACGTGTTACCCGAGTCCGAGCGGCGCGAAGGCTCGCGGCTGCCATTGATCGATCCGAGCGTGCTGCGCAATATCGCGGCTCTGGCTCGGCCGGCGTTGCTCGATTCGATGATCGAATTGTACCTGTTGCATTCGCCGCCCCTGATCACGGCGATCGAGCAGGCGGCGGCCGGCGGCGACGTCGATGCTCTGCAGGTGGCTCTCCATACATTCAAGTCCAGCACGGCGAATCTCGGCGGCCTGCGTCTTGCCACGCTCACCAAGGAATGCGAAGCATTGCTGCGCGAGGGCGGCATCGCCAAGGCAGCGCCCTCGGTGCAGAGGATTCGCCGGGAATATCAAGACTTTTGCAGCGCGTTGATGCAGGAGCGCTCGCCGAGCGCAGCGTAGGCGCGAGAGGAACCCGATGAAGCCAACCGACAATCAACCTCATCCCCCGGCAACCGTGCTCGTCGTCGACGACGACCCTGGCGCGCGGCTGCTCGTCGGCAGTGCTCTGGAGGTTGCAGGCTTCCGGGTGACCACGGCCGCCGATGGCAGGAGCGCCATCGCCGAATTTCAGGTCCACCCGGCCGACTGCGTGGTTCTCGATGTCGTCATGCCCGGCATGAGCGGCTTCGATGTCTGTCGCGAATTGCGGGCTAGCCCAAATTCGCGCCACGTGCCGATTTTGATGCAGACCAGCCTGGACGACATGCAGTCGGT
>Ga0070764_10000076_pt1 | contig 30264 bp, 27 predicted proteins | sample HubBroMetageWRM4_FD_67287 | JGI IMG/M metagenome (GOLD analysis project Ga0070764, IMG submission 67287) | Warmed soil microbial communities from the Hubbard Brook experimental Forest, New Hampshire - Hubbard Brook CCASE Soil Metagenome WRM 4 | ecosystem: Environmental > Terrestrial > Soil >... | reverse complement strand
TCCCAAGAAGGGCACGCGCGCCGCGGGCGATAACGGTGCTGGCCATCAGGGCGCGGGCCGCGGCTCATTGTTCTTGTTCGACGAGCCGACGACGGGCCTGCACTTCGACGACGTCGCCAAACTGTTGCGCGCCTTTCGACGGCTCATCGACGCCGGGAATTCGCTCCTCGTCATCGAGCACAATCTGGACGTGATCCGTGCCGCCGACTGGGTCATCGACTTGGGGCCCGAGGGCGGCGAAGCCGGCGGCCGCATCGTCGGAATCGGTGCGCCTGCGCAGATCTTGAGCATCCCCGCCTCGCATACCGGGCGGGCGCTCATTGAAGAGGACAATGCGAGTGCGGTGGTGCGCGACTCCGGCGCATTGTCCTATGCGAGCGGCGCGGCGCATCGCACCAAGCCCTCGGCCATCGAGATTCACGGGGCGCGGGAGCACAATCTCAAGAATGTCGACGTGAACTTGGGGTTGAACCGATTCACGGTCATTACCGGCGTTTCCGGCAGCGGCAAGAGCACGCTGGCGTTCGATATTCTGTTTGCTGAAGGTCAGCGCCGCTACCTGGAGTCCCTGAACGCCTATGCGCGGCAGTTTGTGCAACCCTCTTCTCGCCCCGACGTCGATGCCATTTTCGGCATTCCACCGACGGTGGCGATCGAGCAGCGCACCAGCCGCGGCGGACACAAGAGCACGGTGGCGACGCTCACCGAGATCTATCACTTTCTGCGCCTGCTGTTCGTCAAGCTGGGGGTGCAATACTGCCCTGCCTGCAACGCCCGGATCGAACCTCAATCCGTCGATGCCATCGCGGCGCGCTTGCTCACCGAGTATCGCGGCAAGCGCATCAGCTTGCTGGCGCCGCTGATTGTCGCGCGCAAGGGCTTGTATACCGCGCTCGCCAAGTGGGCCCGGGGCAGGGGCTTCTCCCATCTGCGCGTGGACGGCAGCTTGATCCCGACCAAGAAGTGGCCGCGCCTCGACCGCTTCATCGAGCACAACATCGAATTGCCGGTGGCGGAATTGAAGGTCAGCGCCTCGGGTGAGGCCGCGCTGCGCGAACAATTGGAACTAAGCTTGCAGCACGGACGCGGCGTGGTTCACGTGCGCACAGAATCCGCTGGAGGCTCCGCCCCGGACTCCGACGCCGCTGTTTTCTCGACCAAGCGCGCGTGCCCGAATTGCGGCACCGGCTTCCCGGAGCTCGATCCGCGCCTGTTCTCGTTCAACTCAAAGCACGGCTGGTGCAAGAGTTGCTTCGGCACCGGATTGCAATTGCCGCAGTTCGACGCCGAGCAAAGCGGCGAGGAATCAATGTGGCGGGAAGATACCGACGCGCCGCTCGAGGCCTGTGTGCAATGCGCGGGGCAACGTCTAAACCCCATTGCGCTGCATGTGCTGTTTCGCGGCCAGTCCATCGCGGCGCTCACGGACCTGCCGGTGCAGGAATTCTCCACTCAGCTCGCCAAATTGAAATTGGCGGGCCGCGAACGCGACATCGCCCGCGATCTGTTGGCGGAACTCGTCTCTCGCACCACGTTTCTGTGCGATGTCGGCCTGGGGTATTTGCAATTGAATCGCGCCGCGCCCACTTTGTCGGGCGGCGAGGCGCAACGCATTCGTCTGGCGGCGCAACTAGGATCAAACCTGCAGGGTGTTTGCTACGTCCTCGACGAGCCGACCATCGGCTTGCACCCGCGCGACAATGTCACGCTGCTCGATACCCTGGATCGGCTGCGCGCCAAGGGAAACACGCTGGTTGTCGTGGAACACGACGAGGACACGATCCGCCGCGCCGATCACGTCATCGACCTGGGTCCGGGCGCGGGAACCCGCGGCGGGCGTTTGGTTGCCCAGGGCACGGCTATCCAGCTGGCGCACCTGGGAAATTCCGTCACCGGCCGATTTCTGGCAGCGCCGCTGATGCATTCCAGGTCCCGGCGGCGCCCGATTGACCGCGACACGCCCATGATCGAAGTCGTCGGCGCAAACCTGCACAATCTTCGTAAAATCGACGCGCGCATTCCGCGTGGCCGGCTCACGGTGATCACCGGTGTATCCGGATCGGGCAAATCCTCGCTGGCGCGCGATGTGCTGCTCGGCAACTTAAAGCGCCTGTTGGCGCGCCCGAGCCGCGCCGCGCGTACGCGCAAAACCGAGGTGTCGCTTCAAGGATGCGAGGCCATCGCAGGATGGCAATCGATCAGCCGGGTGCTCGAGGTCGATCAAACCCCCATCGGCAAAACACCTCGCTCCTGCCCCGCGACCTACATTGGGTTCTGGGACTCGATTCGCCGCCTGTACGCGGATGCCACGGAAGCGCGCATGCGTGGATACACCGCCAGTCGCTTTTCCTTCAATGCCGCGGGCGGCCGCTGCGAAGCGTGCGAGGGCCAGGGCATGCAGCGCATCGAAATGAGTTTCTTGCCGGATGTGCAGGTGCTCTGCGATGTCTGCGGCGGCAAACGCTTCAATCCGGAGACACTGAGCATCCTGTTCAAAGGCAAGAATATCGGCGAGGTACTGGCGATGAGCGTCGAGGACGCGCTGCCGTTCTTCGCGGCGCAGCGCAGCGTGCACCATCCGTTGAGCCTGCTCGCCGACGTCGGATTGGGCTATCTGAGTCTTGGCCAGCCGAGCCCGACCCTGTCCGGCGGAGAAAGTCAGCGCATCAAGCTGGTCACCGAACTCGCCAAAGTGCGCACCGACGCGCTCGGACAAGACATCGCACGCCGCGAGGGGCAGCACACGCTTTACGTGCTCGACGAGCCCACGGTGGGCCTGCACATGGCGGATGTGGAAAAGCTGTTGCGCGTGCTGCATCGACTGGTCGACACCGGCAACACCCTGGTCGTGATCGAACACAACCTCGACGTCATGGCGGAAGCCGACTGGATCATCGACCTCGGGCCCGAAGGCGGCGCCGGCGGCGGGCGCGTGGTCGCGCAGGGGTCGCCCGAGAGCGTCGCGCGCAAGCCGGATAAAAGCCACACCACGAGAATCTTAGGCGAGTTCCTCAAAGAACGCAGCGTGGCCTGAGGCGACTTAAAGTGACGGCGAACGCCCTGGCGAAGGAAGTCTTGAAGACTTCAGGCGCAATCTGCCAATTTGTTGTCGTCCTCAGCTTCCGAATCTCCGGAAAACAAAGCGGTATCCGCAGCGATCTGCCTGCCCATGAGGGCGATCTTGTCCCATTCGCCTTCGCCTAGGCGGTCGCGGTCACGCGCGAGCTTCTGTACCACTTCGAGAAATGCCTGACGATTGGCGGCGGCAGCGGCATAGTAGGTTTCCAGCAGCTTCATGCGCAAATCGCGGCGGTCGGGTTCACGTTCAACCGCCCTCTTGAGAACATCGACCAGATTCGTGCGCCGCTCTTTGACGACCGCGCGTTCGTGCAGGACACTCGGCATGTGCACGTGCTGAGCCGTGAGATCGAGATCCACCAGGTTGTAGTCCAGTTTGGTCGTGTCGACGTGCAATTCCTCAGCGCTGACCATGATGGTTGCGGAATCGTCAGCGGTTGGGGATTCATCGGCGGTGGCGACCGCTGCGGCCTGTAGCGCATGCGCATCCAGATTGACCGTGGCGGCAGGCAGGTTCGCCGTATCGCCACTCGCCACCGCGATCTCGGCCGCAAGAATCGCGGTCTCCGCGGAAAGATCGAGCGTGTCTTCGTAGGCTGCCCGCAGCTCATCCTCGTTGACGGTGAAAACTGGTTTGGTCGCGGCCGGCACGTAGGTTTCTTGCAAAGTGGGCTGCGGCACGATGCGCGGCGGTTCGCGCGGCGCCGGCGCCTCGGCAACTAGATGCTCCGTTCGCGGATTCGAGGTTTCGGCCGCTGTCGGTGGGCTGCCGGCCATCGTCGAGTTGGCATTGATCTCAGGCGTCGCACGGCGACGCAGCTTGAGGAACATTACGCCCAGAACGCCCGCCAGCAAGGCGAGGCCTCCGATCAAGGCCGTCAGCCACTGCCGCGGTGCGGCGGCCGCAGCAACCGGATCGCTCACTGCTTGTTCCGCGTCCTTGAGCTCGGCCTGCACTCCGAGCAATTTGTCGTGCTCGTGTCTCAACTGACCCTGTAGGTCTTGAAGCCCCTGTTCTAGAGACTGGATGCGGAGATTGAACGCCGCTGTTTCCGCTGCGTCACCGGCTGGCTTAGTTTCCGCGCGGGGCGCATCGGCGGCGTCTGTCGACGCGTTTGCGGCGATCGGGGTGGCGGCACGCGGAGTCGGAGTGATGGCTTGCACCGGCGCCGGCATGGCTTGCACCGACGCGGCCGCGATGTGCCCTCTCTGCGATAGGCCTCGCCAGGCCGTCATCTGTGCTTGAATTTCGCGACTGGCATCTTCCTTGGATATGGTTGAGATCTCTGCCGCCGAAGGAATCGTCAGCACGGCACCCCGACGCAGACGATTTATGTTGCCCTCGAATGCGTTCGGATTGGCGCGGAAAATCGCCAACATGGTTTTCTTGAGGTCGGAATCGGATCGCGCGCCGACGCGCCACGCGACACCGCGGAGCGTTGCTTTCGCGCCGATTTTTACGTGAGTGGTGGTGCGCGCCGTTGGCGCTGCCAAAGTGTTGGTCACCGCAGCAGCCGGCGCCGGCAGGGCGAGCGGCGCGGGCGAAACCAACGGCGAACGCACCGCCGCGGCCATGCGAGTCGCGGCAGGGAAGCCGGCTGGGTCCAGCAGCAGAGAATACTGGCGAATGACTTCGCCGTTGTGCCAGCGAAGATCAACCAACAAATTGACGAAAGGCTCGGTGAATGAGTCGGTTGAGCTGATGAGCAGCACGGGCTTTCCATTCACATCGTGCGATACCTTGAACGTGGCCGATGCGAGGAAGGCTGGACGTTCGGCACGGAATCTCAGAAATGTATCCCGATTGGCAACCGACGCCGTCAGGCTGGATAGTTCTTCCGCCGTTGCGCCGAGGATCTCGATGTCCGCTGCGAGCGGTTCGTTGAGAGCGGAGTTCACATGGATCTCACCCAACCCCAACGCGTGAGCTGCGCCAGGCAGCGAAAGCGCCATCATTAAGACTAACGGGTTTTGCCCGCGCGACATCGATTGCTCCAAGGTACCCGAATCACCTCAACGATTAGGTTTAGGCGTTGCTATGGGCAAATGCTATGCGACCGAATCCGCTGTTGATACAAGCGAATGCCAGGACTCCGACGCAGTTCACGCATGTTTTTGCAATGCGGCACGTGCGCCTATCGATGAGACGCACGCAGGGCCCTAATTTGGTTCCATCAACTCAATGCGATTGCCGAACGGATCGTCGACATAGACCCGATGATAGCCTTCGAGAGGTTCGTCTTCCTTTACGGTATAGCCCCATGCCTGGAGTTTCTCCTCGAGCATGGACAAGTCTGTAACCAATAAGGCCACGTGGGCTTTGCGCGCCGGCTTAAAGTCGGCCTCGACGCCCAAATGAATCTTGAGATCGCCGTCTTCAAACCAACATCCGCCGCGCTTCGCGAGATGGGCCGGTTTTGGCGTCTCGCTCATTCCCAAAATGTACCCGTAGAAATTCCTGGCCAGATCTTCGCCGCCGGCCGGCATGGCCAATTGCACATGTTCGATGCGTATTACACCCACGGCGTAATATTATCGCCCAACAGGCGGCGCAGAGATACGCATGAAAACGATTCTAATCACCGGCGGCACGCGCGGCATCGGCCGGGCGACGGCCCTCAAATGCGCGCGCAAAGGTTGGAGCCTCGCGCTCACCTACATCGGCAACCAGCCCGCCGCCGAGGAAGCCGCCCGAGAGGTTCGGGCCGCCGGCGGCCACGCAACTACGCTGCGGGGCGATGTCGCGGTGGAAGCCGACGTCATTGCGATGTTCGGCGAAGCTGAATCGAGGCTCGGCCGTCTCGACGGCGTGGTGATCAACGCCGGCATTGTCGCGCCGTCGATGCCGCTGGCAGACATGGACAGCGCGCGGCTGAGACGCATGTTCGAGGTCAACGTCTACGGCGCCTACCTGTGCGCTCGCGAGAGCGCTCGCCGCCTGTCGAAGGATCGAGGCGGCGGCGGCGGCGCGATGGTCCTGATTTCATCGGCCGCCAGCCGCTTGGGTTCACCTTTCGAGTATGTCGACTACGCCGGATCCAAAGCCGCCCTCGACACCCTGACCATCGGCTTGGCCAAGGAGCTGGCACAACAAGGGGTGCGCGTGAACGCGGTACGTCCGGGGCTCATTGAAACCGACATTCATGCCAGCGGCGGGCAACCCGACCGCGCGCGGCGCATCGGCGCAACCACGCCCATGGGCCGCGCCGGGCACCCCGAGGAAGTCGCCGAAGCAATCGTGTGGCTGCTGGACGACGGCGCTTCTTATACGACCGGCGCCATTCTGGATGTGGCCGGCGGGCGCTGACGGCTTTCGGCTTATCCCGGACTTAAGGGAATCCTTTTCGGATGAGGGACCGCCTTCGTTGTCCCGAAATCCGCCGGCAACGGCGGTATGACCTGATTGGGATACCAGAACGTCAAGTGACAGCTTTCGCAGACGCCGTCCATGGCCGCACCCGCGTTCATCATGCCGGTCGGATCCTTCTTGTCGATGGCGGTGAGCATTTGCGTGCCTGCCTCACGCAGCGCGCGCGCAAATTGCACGAAGGTGGCGTGCTTCGCGTCGAAGAGTTTTTCCCCCTCTTCGGCGCTGAGCACTCCCGAGGTACCCTGGTCGAGCACCGGACTGCCGGGAGCGACGAGCTTGCGGCCATCCATGACCAGTAAATTCGTTCCTTCGATTAGCGCAATGGCGTGGCGCCTCGCCTCCTGCCACTCTTCGTCGGAATGAGGTTGGTGAAAGACCGTTCCTTTCTCCGTCGTCGTGATGCTGACCGAATCCCAGAGCGCATCGGCCGATGGATCGATGACCGCATCCATCAATTCTTGAATGCTGGCCATGACTTGAAATGGCGGCGGTGCGGGCGGCGGCTGGGCTGTTGCAGGCGCGGGTGCCGTGGCGGTCACCGGCGCAGGTGCGGCGGCGGTCACGTCGCTTTTTTGACAGCCGCTCAGTCCGCAAAACGCGGTGAAAATTGCACACACCAGCAGTAACGGGCTTTTCACTGGAAGCCACTCCCTTGATCGGGCCGACATTTCCGGCAGCGCGCTAGTCTGCCACAGTCTTCGGCGGCGAGAACGCCTCGCCCGTTCAAATGCCGCCACGCCCATCGGGCAGTCACTTTCCGGCGGGAACATCGACCGCGGGCTTTTTGATCGGTTCCTTGGCACGCAGCCCCTCATCTTCGATCAAGCGCCGCCGCACGTATAAAAAGCGAATCGTTTCGTATTCAAAAGGCGAGCCGCCTGAATAGTAGCGAAAGTTGATGTTGGCGCGTTGATCGACCGCGTTCACCGTTCCCAGGCCCCACGACACGGCGCCGCGATACAAACCCGCGACATTGATGCCGTATTCCGCGCCATAGTCGCCGAGAAAGCCGACGCCATCGCGCAGGGTCGAAGGTCCCAACAACGGGATCACGAGATAGGGTCCCGGATGCATGCCCCACTTCGCCAGCGTGGTCGCAAATCCGGTGGGCGTGCCCGGCAATTTGAGTTTGGTGGCGACATCAAATAAGCCGCCGATGCCGATGGTGCTGTTGATGGCCAAGCGCGTGAAGCTGCGCCAACCGTACTTGAGGCGCCACTGCAGCGTGTAGTTGATGACGCTGTCGATTTCGGCGAGATTGCCGAAAAAATTATGGATGCCGGCGCGGATCGGCCGCGGCGCGCGCTGGTAGGTGTTCGCCACCGGCAAGAAAATGGCTTCATCGAAACGCGCGTTGAATCGATAGGTAAACCGGTTCAGGCGCTCCCACGGATCATAGGTGTACATGGGCGGCGCATCGGCCGGCGTCAATAGCGGCGGCGCATCCTGCGCCTGTTGCGGGGATTCATTGGCGGACTCGGCCGCGACAGCTTCGGCAAAGGCCGCAGCGTTGGCAGCGGCGGCGGCATTGTCAGCGGCCGGCGTTTGGTCTGGAACCGTGCGGATGGAGAGCACCTGCGAAGCGCAGCCGCCCAGCATCCCTGCGAAAATGACCAGGACAACCACCGCCTTCATGGCGTGCTCCGCGGCCAGCCGCCCGACAGCATCTCGAGCATGTCGGCGACTTGCTGCCGGTCCCCGATTTCGCCCAGATGACCGCCATGGTCGTAGACGACGATTCTGGGACCCAGCGTATCCTGAAGCCAGGCGAGCTCGCGTTTGTTGAGGATCAGGTCGTTGCTGCTGGTTTGCGCATAATAGTCGCCGTCATTGCGCAGCGCGTCGCCGATGATGTCGAGTCGATTGGACGCGATCAACGAGGCGCTGCTCGCCTCCGGCCGGCGCTTGAGATAGTAAGGGGCAAACACCCGGCTAAAATACTCGGCAAAGGGTTTTGCACGCAGATCACGTTGGATATTCTCGAGCGAGTCGCTCACTTTCGGCGGATGCGCAGGATCCGTGCTCACCCCGGTCTTGGCGTACAAATCGCCGATAAAGAACATGTCGACCAACTGCAGACGAAATGTCAGTGCAATGGCCGCGGAAAAATCCGCGTCCGTCTTCAGCGTGGCCGCGCCGGCGCTGAGCAGAAAATTTTCGTCCAACTCGAGACGGTCTGAAGCGCGATACAGATTCGCGATTTGCGCATAGAGCCTGCGATAGAGAAGCTCCACCGCCTGGTCGCCAGGACCAATCGTCGCCGCAAACAGCCGGTCGAGACGCCCGATCGAGGAGAACAGGCTCACCGGTGGATTGATCATCACGACGCGGTGGATCTTGAGCTTCTGCTCGGCCGCATCGATCGATTTAACCATGGCGGCGTTCGCGCCCCCCAGGCTGTAGCCCACGAGGTCGATGTCCGTTATCCGAACCTTGCGCGGCAAGTGCGCAACGATTTCTTGCATGGCGGCGTACAAATCCTTTCCGTCGCGCATCAAATCACCCGCAACGCCGGTACTCGACGCCGAGACGATAAACTCAGGCGAGGTGGGAGACGGCATCGTCAGGACGTGGTACCCCGCGCCGTAGAGCGCTGCGCGCAGGACGGAAATTGTTTTTGTATTGCCGTCGCTTCCGGTGCCGGAAATGACGATGGCCAGAGGCGCGGGCTTATCCTGTGCAGAGAGCCACACGCGCAACTTGGCGTCGAACCAAAGAACCTGCGGTACGGGCAGACGCCAGGGCAACTCAGCGTTGATCTCGGAGAGCGGTACCTTTGCCGGCAGAGACGCCATATCTTGCGGCGGCGTACCGAATACCGTGGCGCGCAGTCCCGCGGAATCGGCCAGGCCAATGGCCGGGCCCGGAGTCGGCGGGAGTTGCGCTGCGCTTTGCGGCAGCGACTCGGGCGAAGACTGCGGCGGAGATTGCGGCGGCTCAGTGGACTGCGCACCAAGGGCGACTGCCGCACAAAACACCAACGCGAATGGAATCAGTGTCAGGGAGGCTCTCGTCATTCGCATTGTTGTTACGATAGCAGCAACGCGGCGTGGATTCGACGACCGCTGCGCGTAGGACTGGGACTACTCCGATACGGCCGTCGCGCAGACAGCGAGGAATTTGTTAATGGTCAGCCCTAAGCGGCGCTCCTCACACTTCGCGGCGCTGCGCACGCTCATGGAAACGGCACACGGCAGCGCGTTGCCGCTACCGGCGAAACTGTCGCGCCTTTACGGCGCGTTTCGACTGCCCACGCCGCGCGGCAGGTTGCACGTCTTCAGCAATTTCGTCAGCACTCTGGACGGCGTCGTCTCGTTGCAAGTGAAGGGACACAGCGGCGGGGGTGATATCAGCGGGTTCAGCGGCCAGGATCGCATGGTGATGGGGTTGCTGCGCACGGCCGCCGATGCGGTCATCGTCGGTTCCGGAACGCTCGCGGCCGACCCAGAGCACCTCTGGACTCCACAGGCGATCTGCCCGGAACTGAGAGACGAGTATGGCCGGCTCGCGGACGCGATGGTCAAACCTCGCGCAGCCCTGAATGTGATCGTCAGCGCCGGGGGTAGCGTGAACCTGCGTCTGCCGGTATTCGCCTCCGGAAAGGTCGCTGCCATGATCATTACGACGGCGCGCGGCGCGAAACAGTTGGGCCGTCAGCGGGTGCCCGATGCGGTCCGGATTCACACGCTTCGGCGTCGCTCGGGCGAAATTCCCGCCGCCGACATTTTGCGGGCGGTGGATCGAGCCATCACCGGCAAGCGCGTCCTGGTGGAAGGCGGCCCGCGGCTGCTGGGCACGTTCTACAAGGAGCGTCTCATAGATGAACAATTCCTCTCTCTGGCGCCCCAGCTCTCGGGCAGAGAGACCGGCGATGCGCGCATGAGCTTGGTGATGGGCAAAACATTTGCGCCGCGCGATCCGTTATGGGGCCAATTGACCGATGTCCGTCAGGGCAGCCGGTTGCTGTTTCTCCGCTATTCGTTTTAGCGCTTGTCAGTGTTGGGCGACGTCTGTTTTTTACCGCCTAAGAGTGCGCATTGGTCCGCCTGACTGATGGCAGCACACCAGACTCGTCGCGCGAGCACTGTGAGTTTGACCGTCGAGCCTGGAAGGCCTACGAGGATCGGAGGCTTCGAGGTCCTGCGTCTTTGGACCTTGAAGCATCCCACCCCCGTAGCCCATGCGGGCGGGGTCGCTCAAACTCACGGTGCCGGAGGCTCCGGCGCCGCCGCTTGAAAAGCCGGTAGCTCCCTGCAGGCTGCATCGATGGCCAGAATCCGCGGAAAGGAATTCATATCGACCGAGAAGCGCCGCGCATTGAACACCTGCGGGACCAGGCATACATCCGCCATCGTCGGGGAATTTCCATGGCAGAACCGCCCCGTGGCTGCATCGCGAGCCAGCCATCGTTCCAAGGCGTCAAAGCCAACGCTTACCCAGTGCCGATACCACGCATCACGCGTCTGCTTGTCCAATATGAGCTTCTCTTCCAGATAGCGCAGCACGCGCAAATTGTTGAGCGGGTGAATATCGCTCGCGATCGCTTGCGTGAGTGCGCGAACTCTCGCCCGTGCCAGGGGTTGCGCCGGCAGCAGTGGCGGATCCGGATGCAGCTCGTCCAGATATTCGATAATGGCCACAGATTGCGTTAGCACGACGCCGTCGTCCACTTGAAGCGCGGGAACGAACCCTTGGACATTGATCTGCAGAAACTCCGACAGGCGGTGCTCGCCGGCGCGCAAGTTCTTGATGATCGAGGTGTATTGCAGATTCTTCAGGGCCATGGCGATTCGCACCCTGTACGAAGCCGAGCTCAAGCCATAGCCGTATAGAATCATTGGTAGCAGTAGTATATTGCCTAACATCGACTCCGACACCAACGGGACTTTATTTATGCTTAAAAACAGCCTTTTGGCATTTGCTCTGTGCGGCCTCGTCGCGGCCGGCCCTTGCATGGCGCATGCGAAACTGCAGAGCTCCACGCCGGCGGACCATGCGCAATTGACCGCCGCGCCCAAAACGCTGACGCTCAATTTCAGCGAAGCCGCCCAACTGGCGGTGCTGAAGCTGGTCCGAGACGGCAAAGAAGTTCCGGTGCCCCTGGATAAAAGCGCAAAGGCCGGCCAGACATTCACGCTGACGCTGCCGGCACTTTCGCCCGGCAATTACACGGTGCAATGGACGGCCGTGGCGGCGGATGATGGTCACGTCACCAAAGGCGCCTTCGTCTTCTCGATCGCCGGATAACAGCACCACCGACCGAGGTTTGCGATGGAGATCAGTGGCTGGGACGTCGCGGCGGTGCTCGCGAAGGCAGTCACGTACGCGGCGACTCTGGCTGCGGCCGGCGCCGTTTTTTTTACGCTCTACTGCGGCACGCTGCTGCACGATCGGCAGCGCGGGCGGATCCGCCGTCTGATCGGCATCCTGGTCGGCGTCGCCGCGGCCGCCGGCGTTTTACGAATCCTGCTGCTCGCCGGTTCAATGAGCGGGGAAATGTCCGGCATGTTCGACACTGCCTTTGCCGGCATGATCCTGGGCGCGGGTGAAGGTCGGGCGAGCGGCGCACGAATCGTGGGTCTGGCCCTCATGCTATTGGTGTTGCCGAAGAGCCCGGTGTTTCGCGGACCCGCAATTTTCGGCGCCATCGTTGCAACAACATCATTTGCCTGGGTGGGACACGTTCATGGAATGGCGTCTAACGCGGCACCCGGCTTAGTGATGTGTCTGCATCTCTTGTGCGCGGCATTTTGGCTGGGGGCCTTGCCGCCTCTGCTGTTCATCGCCACCGGCGCCGATGAGCCGCAAATCGCCGCGGCCGCCGCGCGCTTCGGAAAATTGGCATTGCGAGTTGTCGCGCTGCTGGTGGCGGCCGGTGCCGGCCTGCTGCTCATGTTGATCGGCAGCGCTGCGCAATTTTGGGCCAGCGATTACGGCCGCATGATGGCAATCAAACTGCTGGCGGTCGCCGCCCTCTTGAGCCTGGCCGCCTGGAATAAACTGAATTTGACGCCCAGACTCTTGCGGGGCGATGCACGGGCCACGGTCCAATTTCGACGCTCCGTGCTGGCGGAAATGGGGGTCGGCGCGGTGATTCTGTTGATCACCGCAGCGTTCACCACGCTTACCGGACCGCCCTAGCAGGACCTTACGGCGGGAGCGCGTAGTCTACATACACGCTTCCGGGCGCTCCCGAAACGCAAGCCTCCACCTCAAAAGCAGAGCGTATCAGGGCAGGCGTCAGAGTTGCCTGCGTCGCTCCGTCGCCCGCCACCCGGCCATTCGACAGCGCGAAGATGCGGCTGGCATAGCGGCCGGCGAGCGTCAGGTCATGGAGGGAAGCAATCACCAATTTGCCGCCCTTGGCCAATAACTGCAGGCGGCGCGCCGTATCGAGCGCGTGCTTGGGATCCAAGCCGGCGATGGGTTCATCGACGATCAAAATGTCCGGATCCGCGACCAGGGCGCGGGCCAGCATGGCGCGCGCCAGCTCCCCGCCCGAAAGTGTGGTTGCCGGTTGCTCGCGGTGATCGAGCAGGTCGCATGCCTGCAGTGCTTGGGTAATCTTCGGACCGAAACTCGCGGGCAAGCCGCCGAGCGCCGGTAAGGTCGGGGTCAACCCCAGGGCAACCAGTCTTTCAACGGAAATTGGCCATTCGCAGCGAGGATTTTGCGGCAAATAGGCGCGGCGACGCGCCAGCTGAATGCCGGAGAGTTCGCGCAGGGAAATGCCATCGAGCATCACACCGCCGGAGTCCGCCCTCAGCAATCCGGCCAGCACCGACAGCAGCGTCGACTTGCCCGCTCCGTTCGCGCCGATAATGGCGACAAAATCGCCGGACTCGGCGTGCAACGAAACGTCATCGAGAATCGCGCGGGCACCGCGCCGAACAAAAATGTTTCTTGCGTCGAGGACACTCATGAGCCGCTGTGCACCGCCTGCAAGAGACTGCTGCGCAGTGCCGCCGCCGCATCGGCGCTTTCGACCACGCCGCACGTATATAGCGCGCCGGGATAGGTGACGGTTCGGCCGGAATAGAGCTTGCGGATGAGGGGATGCTGCGCGACCTCGGTGTTGCGTCCCGGCGTATCGCCGATATTGCTGGCATAGGCAAGCACGTCGGGGTGCGCCGCGATCAATTGCTCAACTTCGAAGGACGTGTAGACCCGGCTATCGAGCGTCGCCGCGACATTGACCCCGCCGGCCGCAGTCAAAATGGCATCGAACAGTGTGCCTTTACCGGGAATGGATCCGCCTTCGCCCCAGGCCGCGACACGAATGATTTGCCGCGGCTTTGAGGCGGCCAACTCCTGCAAGGTCGAGTCCAGCTTCGCAATCAGCGCTTCGCCGGCGGCGTCCCGTCCCAGCGCATGCGCCACTTGCCGGGTCACGGTTCGAATCTGGTCGAAATCCGCCGCCGGCGGCACTTCGAGCAAGGGCCAGTGCAGCTTCTTCAGCAGTGATCGTGCGGCGGGCGTGGTGTAGGTCCCCGCCAGCACCAGGTCGGGTTTTTCCGCCAGCACTTCCTCGACCGTGCCCCAATTGATCCGCACTTTCGCGGCCTGCGGCCACTGGTAGGAGTTGCTTGGATCGCGCGAGTAATAGGTCACCGAAGCGATGCGCTCCGGCGGCAGCAACTCGAGCAGAAGATCGTCGGTGCACATGCTGAGCGACATGACATGCTGCGGACCCGACTCTGCAGCCGGCACGCGGCTCACGAGGCAGAGCAGCGCAACTGCCACACCGCAGGCAAGCGACCGACTGCTGATCAAGGGCTGCCAAACTTGCTGAAATCCGGCGGTCGTCGTTCAGAGAACGCCGTGAAGGCCTCCTTGAACTCCGCGGACTTGAGCTGCCGCACGAAATGGCCCGATTCTTGGCTCATGCGTGCCAATAGCAGGGCTTCGTCGCGCATCAGCATTTTGGTCGCGACCACCGAGGCGGGCGCGCGCGATGCGATGGCGATCGCCGTTGCCCGTGCGACTGAATGCAGATCCGCTGCCGGCACCGCGCGATTCGCAATTCCCCAATTTACCGCCTTTTCGGCGTTTACCGGCTCGCCGAGCACGAACATCTCAAAGGCGCGGGCATGTCCGATGCGCAGCGGCATCAACCAGCTCGAGCCTGCCTCAGGAACCAGCGCGAGATTGACGAACGGGGCGATCAGCGCGGCATCCTGTGCAAGATAGACCATGTCGCAATGCAGAAGCATGGTCACACCGACGCCGACCGCGCGGCCATTGACCGCGGCAACGATCGGCGTGCGCGCTTTGGCCAGCGCCGGAAGAAACGGATTGGCATCCTCCGGCTTCGGCGCTGAGGCCGAGTTGCCGACCGCGGCAAAATCGACGAGATCATTTCCGGCAGTGAACATATCACCGTGGGCCTTGATCAGAATGCAGCGAATATTGAGATCGCCGTCTGCCGCGGTGATTTCGTCTGCCAGCGTCTTGTACATGGCTCGAGTCAGCGCATTCTTTTTTTCCGGCCGGTTAAGCGTCAGGATCAAGAGTTTTTCGGACTTCTCCACCAGGACATGTTCGGTCACAAGAATTCTCCTCGTATTGCTAAGGCGCCGTCTTGCGCAGCCGCACGACCAGCCAGAAGAAAAAAGGTGTTCCAATCAAGCTCGTCAGCACACCGAGCTTCAACTCTGTGCCGACGTGAATCCAGCGCGTCGCGATATCTGCCAACAGCAGCAACAGCGCCCCGGTCAACGCGGCCGGAAACAGGATGCGGCTGGGTTGATGACCCAGCAGCGGCCGCATCAAGTGCGGTGCGACCAGGCCTATGAATCCGACCACCCCCGTCACCGCCGTGGACGCGCCGACCGCCAATGCCGTTCCGAATACCGCCAAAAAATACAGCCGCCCGATATTCACGCCCAAGCTCATGGCTTGCGCCTCGCCCAATGTCAGGGCGTCAATGCCGCGGGCCGTAAACAGCAGCATAGCGCAACCCAAGAGGATGAACGGCGTCACCAGGAACACCTGGCTCCAGCTGCGGTCCGCGAGCGACCCCATTAGCCAGGTCATGATTTCGTACGCTGCGTAGGGGTTGGGCGCCAGATTGAGCGCCAGAGCGATTCCCGCCGCCGCCAGGGCGGACACGGCGGCTCCGGCCAGCACCAAAGTTATCGTTCCGCCGCCGCGCCCAAGTGCAAAAGTCAAAAGACTCGCGAACAATGCGCCGACCAAGCCGAGCAACGGCGCGGCCGCCGTGAAATGCGTGGCGAAGCCGAAATAAACGGCAATCACAGCACCGAGCGCGGCGCCCGCCGACACCCCCAACAGGCCGGGCTCCGCGAGAGGATTGCGGGTCACTCCCTGCAGAACGGCGCCTGCCACACCCAGAGCGCCGCCGACTTCGAGGGCAAGGATGGCCCGCGGCAGGCGCAGCTGGGTGACAATGGTGGCGGCGAGATTGGCATCCTTGGAGCCGCTGTCCAAGGACCACAAGCCGTCCCAGACCTCACCGATGGGCAGCCAGACGCGGCCCGCGAGCAGCGACATCAGGAACACCGCGGCGAGCAACAGCATCAGTACGGCGCTGATAATCCAGTCCCTATGCATGTCAGTCCCGGTGCATCAGGCGTAACTTCTGCTGACGAACCAATACACCCCGAGCGCCACCAGGGACGCCGAAGCGACATCAACGACGATGGGCCGCGGCAATGCCAGCTGCAATCGTTTCAGTCCCAGCACCAGCAAAGTCGCACCGACCACGAGCGCCAACTGACCCACTTCGACTCCCAGATTGAAACCAACGAGCAGTTCGGCCAAGCGCTGGGTCGGCAGCTGCAATTCCAACAGGTCAGCGGCAAAGCCAAAGCCATGTATCAGTCCGAATACCAAGGTGACCAGGATCCTCAACCGGCCGGCGTCGCGTATCTTGCCCGATATCAAAAGGTAGTTCGCGGTAAATAATCCGGCGCCCAGCAGCAGCAAGCTGGGCAGTCCGCCGAACCCGAAAACTTGAAATAAAGCCATCAGGCACAGGCACGCACCGACGCTCAAGGCCACTATTTTTGGCTGGCGGGTCTGAACCACGATGTTTTCCGCGCCGATCAACGCGATGGTGAGAGCGACCAGTGCATCGATATACTCGGCGTGCGGCCGCAATATGCCGGTGACCGCCAACGCCAGCGTCAAGCTATGCCCGATCGTAAACCCGGTCACGACGAAGACCAGATCGCGAAGCCGCCGGGAGATCAGCACCAGTCCCAACAGAAAGGACATATGGTCGACGCCGGTGAAGATGTGCATCATCCCCATGCGGATGAACTCGAAGAAGCTGGCATTCTTCAGGCGCCCGCCCTCGCCGCCCGTCACGTCTATCGTTTGGTGCTCATTCGTGATGAGTTGCTCGGTAAATTCGCCGCTCGCCGCGTTTTGTACTTGCGCGAAGTTGGTGTGGCTTACGACCAAATCGAAAAAAGCGCCGGAGTGAATCTGCAGGTTTGCGGCCGTATCGCACCGGAAGGTAAAGTCGAATTTACTGAAACCCGCGAGGGCCGATAAAATCTCCACCGGCGGAACCAGCGCACAGCGCTTGCCGTCCGCGATCGCGTAGGTCTTCTGGGTCAAATAATCCCGCAAGCGTTCCGGCGTAACCGGGCTTGTGTCGCTCCCCAGCCGTTTGGCCTCGATGTCGGGAATCGTAACGACCACATCGACGAGGTTCCCGTTGATTTCCCATACCGAATGCGACTGGCTGCGCACATGAGCATGGGCCGGCGCGCCAATCCACGCGCCCAAGATCAGCAAGAGAAGCTCAATACGCCTCAACGCAAGTCGTCCGCGATCAGCACATTCGCGCGCTTTCGAAGAAACGATTCACCGCTCAACTTCAGCTTATCGACCGCCTGGTTGCGATAGTCGCTCAAAACTTGGGCGCGCGCAGCGGCAAAACTGAAGGGAACCGGATGCCGGTTTTGTTCCATGTCGAGAACGTGTATTCCATCGGACAATGGGATTGGCTGCGAAACCTCGCCATTTGCCAAACCTCGGGCGGCCGCGAACAGCTCATCGCCCAGGTGAATTTTCGCGGCGAAATAAAACTCTTCGCCCTTGGTCTTACCGGAGTCGCGGCCATTGAGATGCGCGAGCATCCCTGCATCGCCGATTGCCCGCTTGAGCGCCGCCGGCTCATGCGGCAATTCCCCGAGCGCAGCGGCCGGAAACACCAGGTCTCTGACCTGCATTACGCCTTCGCTGACGTAGCGATCGGGATGAGTCTCGAAAAATTGGCGCAACGCCGCCTCGCTGGGCTGCGAAGTGATCGCATTCTCGGCTATTTCCAGCTCAACCGCGTTGACCAGCGCGCTGCGCACGTCCGGGTCCGTCGAAGCGACGTCCAACTCCTTGCCACGCTGGACGAATAGCTCTTCCCGGATCATGTCGTCCAAGACCTTACGGCGCTGTTCCTGGGTCGCATGGCTCAGGTCGACGCCATACAAAGTCTGCAGCAGTGCCAGGTAGTCGGCGCGCGATACCGGCTGCTGATTCACCAGCGCGACATCCTCCGCGGGAACGATCAGAGTGGATGCGCTGCGCGCCGTAAAAAGCGAGTAACCAGCCAAGATAAGACCGATCAGCACTCCCGCCGCCATGAGCACGAAGGATCGCGCATTGCTGATTTGCGATGGATCACGCCAGGGAGCCCGTTCGCGTTTTTGATCAATAGCCATTTTGAATCGCACCGGGATGTGAAATTGAATAGACATACAAAGCCAGCTCGCGGATGCTCGCGGCGCTGGCACGATTGATCCACGCGGGGCACACGCCCTGGCGCCCATAGGCGATGGACATGTACAGCGCCGCGCGGCTGCCATCCCCATAGAGCGTGATTGCATCGCTGAGATTCGGGGCGCCGATCGCCGAGTCGCCCTTCGCGTCGATTGAGTGGCAGTCGTAACAACCACCGTGCCCGGTGAAGAGGGCGGCGCCGCGCGCAACAGCGGCCGCATCCGCCGGTCGGCCCTGCTGGCGCATGAGGAATTCGATCACGTCGTCGATTTCACTTGGGCTTAAGGGTTGGATGTTCTTGTCGCCGGGGCTCGGCTGCGGCCGCGCGTATGCGGGCATGATCGCGAGATTCCACGCCTTCGGATTGCGCGAGCGAATCCCGTAGTCGATCACCTTTTCGATCTCCGTCACGCGACCGCTGCCATAAAGCCAGTCATTATCGGTCAAGTCCGGAACGCCTTTGGCGCTATCACCCGTCCCGGTGGCACCGTGACAGACCGCGCAGCGCGTTTCGAACAGCGGTCTACCGCGGCGAACTGCAAATCGAAGCAACACGGCATCGGCGGGCAACGCGTCCGGATCGGCACGCAAGAGTTGCCGGGCGGCATAGCTGTCCGCCGCGAAAACGGCCGCGACCAGCATTGCTGCCATGATCAGGACAACCAGAAAGCGCATCACTCGATGATAGCGCGCTTGGTGCGCACCTCGGCTAGCGGCGCTCGAGGCGCTGCGGCGTCACGTCGTGAATCCAATCCAACGCCCCGCCGCGACAATCGTGGTCCACAGCAGCAAGGACGCGCCGCCCGCCAGTTTCGCCGCCCGCGGTGGGCGACCCCGATCCCAGGCTTCAAGGTGGCGCGTGCCCAGCCAGTGAAACATGACCATGTTGATGCCGGCGAGCAGCAAGCAGACCATTTTCAATCGAAATGGAATGTTGCCGTAGTAGGTGAGCGCCTTGGATGAAAACATCAGCATGCCGGCGAGCGCGGCAATGGCGAAGGCCGCCCAGGTCCAGGGCAGCATTTCGGAGGCAACCTCGCTGAAGGGACGATCCTTGTTCGCGATCCCTAAAAGCCGCAGGTCGACGGTCATGATGGTGCCGACCACCAGCACCAGCGCGAACACATGTACGGTCTCGATGGTCGGGAACATCCAGTCCGACTCGCGAATCTGCGTCGGCAGGCCAAGATCTTGCAGCCTGGTCAAGGCTTGTTCGAAAGCCACGGCTTAGTCCAGGTCCATGGCCGGGCGCGCCACAGAGTTTCGGTTAGACATAGGCGATCCAGCGTCCCGCGGTCACAATCCCTGCGCCGATGATCACGGCGACAATTCCGATGGCGCGTGCCACGCGCCGCCGTGTCGGCGATTCGGTCCAGTACGCAGGATGGCGCCGCATGCGCATCTGTACAACCAACAAAATTGCGGCAAGCGCAATGACCATCAGCATTTTCACGCGAAAAGCCCAATTGAGCAGTTCGCGCGCCGGCTCCGTAATGGTGAGCAGAATTCCCGTGCCCAGCAGTACGCCAAGGGCTATCCAGATCCAGGGGGTCGATTTAGCGGTCAGAACGGCCAGCGATTGGCCGCCCCGCGTCACGCCGATGAGCCTGAAACTCAGCACGTAAACGCCGGTCAGGAGAATCGCGATGGAGATGATATGAACGGTCTGCACCAACGGGACGAACCAGTTGGCCGATTGAAACGCGACGCTGATACTCGTGTTCGATAACCAATCACAAAACTCTTTGATCACTAACCCCACCTTGAGATTTTTTAGGGAGCGCGCCCTGCCAAGGGCGCGCCGACATACAAAGGAGCCTGTACTTTGAAGGGAGTGCATCATCCAGGCAAGGGCTCGCCTCAAGTATAGTCGGCAAATGCGCTTCGGACTTTCGAAAAGACCTGCTGCGATGATTGCCTGGCTCGGGCTTGCGCTGCTGTTGGCCTGGTGCGTCGGCATGTTCGGGCGCGGCTATTGGACGCCCGATGAGCCGCGCGAGGCGGACATCGCCTGGCGCATGAGCTGGCAGGCCGACAAAGCGGTTCCGCTGTTGGCGGGCGAACCCTTCTGCGAAAAGCCGCCCTTGACATATTGGCTGGCGGCCGTGCCCCTGGATCTTTTGGGTGAGCAGGCGTGGATCGCGCGCCTGCCCAATCTGCTCTATGCATTGATCACCGCGCTCGGCGTCGGCTTGCTGGCTTCGCGCAGCGCCGGTCGATTCGCGGGTCTGGTCGGCGCCGCGACCATCAGCACGTTCTTGCTGTCGTACCAGGTCGCCATTTGGCTGGCCACCGATGCGCCGCTGCTGGCGAGTGTTTCGGTGGCGTTGCTCGGCGCCTACATCGGCTTCTACGCGACGGAGGGCAAGCAGCGCCTGCGCGGCTATCTGCTGATGCATGCGGCATTGGCATTCGGATTTCTCTCCAAAAGCGCTGTCGCCTGGATGGTGCCGGCGCTCGCTATTCTGACCTTGAGCATCTGGGAGAAGCGCTGGCGCGAACTGCTGCGATGGGAATTGTATGCGGGGTTGCTGATTCAAGCGGCGATCATTCTCACCTGGGTCTGGTTCGTGTACCGCGGCGATGACGGGCCGCAACACCTGAAGATATTCTTCTGGAACAACTTGGTCGGCCGCTTCGCCGCGGTCGATGCGCCGCCCGATTTGCAGTACGCGACCGCGCATCGCAACTCGCCGGGCAAATATCTGCTCGAGCTGCCCGTGTATTTGTTCCCGTGGACACTGCTGGCTCTGGCGGCCGCACGGCGCGCTTGGCGGCAGCGGCAAACCTCGCGGCACGGCAATCGCGCGGTGCGCTTTGCCGTCGCCGCCTCGATGCCGCCGCTCGTCGTGCTGTCCCTCGCCGCAACGGCGCGCAATATTTATTTCGCGCCGGCGCTGCCCGGAATTGCACTGCTGATCGCGTGGTGGGCACGCGAGATCTTGCCGGGTCCTGATCCTTGGGATGTCCGGGCGCTGCGCGCCACGGCGGCGCTGCTGCTGCTCGGCGTTGCCGTATTTGCGGCGGCCTTGATACTACTCGGCGCCGATGTCTGGAGCGCCATTCCTCGGCATTGGACCTTTATTGCGATCGCAGGCTTGGGCTTGCTCGCCGCAGCCTATTTTTCCGTACGCGCATGGGGCGCTGCCGGCGAGAATGCCGTTTATTCTCAATGGGCCCTGCTCCTCGCCTACTGCGCGCTACTGATCGGACCCGCTTCACAGGTATACCGGCAAGTGGACCATTGGCAGGACCTGGCAAAGATCAGCCGTGCCGTCGAGCACGGCAGCGCCGGCGGAGCCCTGATTTTAATTGCTCCGGACGAGACCACTCGCGCCGCCATCGATATGTACGCGCGCACCAGCGTCGATAGGATTCCTGGGCCGCTGGACGCCGCCGGCATTGCACGCGTGCGCGCAGTCGCGGCCGCGGCGCCCGACAGTTTTTTTCTGGTGCAGCTGCCGAAGCAATCGCCGCCGGGGTTGCCGTGGCGCCCGCGGCCGCCGGACGCCGCTCTGCCCGCCTGGATCCAAGCGGCGAATCTGCGGCTGATCGATACTTACTCGGTACCCTACGGGCGCCGCTACGCGCTGCTGCGCCTCAGGCCAAGCTTAAGCGACGATACAGGGACTCGTATTCCTTGATCTGCCGGGTCCACGAGAAATCCTTGGCCATGGCATTTTGCATCACCGGCAGCCAGGAACGCGGATCGGCATACCAGTCGAGTACCGTATTGATCGCCCAGCGCACGGCCGGCGCGTCATAGTCGTTGAACACGCAACCGGTACCGCGGCCCGTGCTCGGATCGAAATGCTGTACCGAGTCCGCGAGCCCTCCGGTATTGCGCACAATGGGGATGGTTCCGTAGCGCAAGCTGTACATCTGATTCAAGCCGCAGGGTTCATAGCGCGAGGGCATCAAGAAAATATCGCTGCCGGCTTCAATCAAATGCGCCAGCGGCTCATCGAATCCCGAGCGATAGCTCACGCGGTCGGGAAAGCGCTGTGCCAGGCTCTCGAAGAACTCGACATACTTCGCATCCCCGTTGCCGAGCACGGCCAGTCCAAAATCACGCGTCTGCAGCAGTCCCGGAAGAGCATCAAACAATAAGTCGATCCCCTTCTGTTCGGTCAGCCGCGTCACCATGCCGATCAGCGGTTGGGTGGTCGCCAGCTGCAGCTGCAGGGTTGCGATCAGCATTTCTTTATTGATGAGCTTGCCGCGCAGATCCTGCGGCGAAAAATGGGCACTGAGGTGCGGGTCGCAGCGCGGGTCCCATTCCTGATAGTCGACGCCATTCAATATTCCGGTCACAGGCTCCGCGCGCTCACGCAAAGCGGTCTGCATCCCCATGCCGAGAGGCGTATCGCATATTTCGCGCGCGTAGGTCGGACTGACCGTGCTGACCCCGTCGGCATGCTTGATCCCGGTTTTGAGCGGGTTGATGACGCCGCGCGCGATGTCGCCCTGATCCAGCAGGGACCAGGCCGCGCCCAAGCCGAGATCCGCGGCGGCGCCGCTCGACATGATGCCCTGATAACCTATGTTATGAATCGTCAAGAGCGATTTGGCCCGCCCCAGCAACATGTCGCTGCGATACAGCGTCTTTAAGTACAGCGGCAAGAACGCCGTGTGCCAGTCATTGCAATGAAATATATCCGGGCCGAATCCCAAGCGCCGGCAGCTCTCCAGCGTCGCACGGGTGAACAGTAGGAAGCGGCGATGCTCATCGGGATCGTTGGTATAGAGGGCACCGCGATCAAACAGCGTCGGACAATCGATGAAGTACATCGGGATGTCGCTGTTGGGGTAGCTTGCGGTCAGCAGCGAATACCAATATTCGGTGTCGCCGATGCTGAGCGCCACGCGCTGCGCGCCGCGCACCGGCTTTAAGGATGGGTAGTTGCTGCGGACCACGGGATAGAGCGGCATGAAGGCCCGGACGGTGTGCCCGATGGCGCCTAAATTTCGCACCAATGCGCCGGCGACATCCGCCAAGCCGCCGGTTTTCGCGTACGGCACGAACTCCGAACTCAAAATACACAGCTTCAGCGCCGTCATGAAACACAGTCTAACAAACGCGGCCAACGGCTGAGCGAAACCTGGTGCAGCCGCGGTCTGAGTATGTCACGCTTCGCGTAATGCGACACGCTGCCCGCAATAACACCGGACGCTATGTCAGCCGTTTGACCAGCGGGACGCTGGCGGTGATCATGGCGGGCGGGCGCGGCGAACGCCTCAAGGCCCTCACGCAACATCGCTGCAAACCGGCCACGCCGTTCGGCGGAAAGTTTCGCATCATCGATTTCGTGCTGTCGAATTGCGTCAATTCCGGCATCCGCCAAATCGCGGTGCTGACCCAGTACAAATCCCAATCGCTGATCCAGCACATTCAGCGCGGCTGGAGCTATTTGCGCGGCGAGCTCGGGGAGTTCGTGGAGTTGATCCCCGCGCAACAGCAGATCGGCAAGCATTGGTATCGCGGCACGGCGGATTCGGTGTTTCAGAATTTGGATTTCATACGTTCGCATCATCCTACGCATGTGTTGATCCTGGCCGGCGATCACATCTATAAGATGGATTACGGCCCGATGATCGCTTACCACGAAACCTGTGAAGCGGACATCACCGTGGGCGTGGTGGACGTGCCCATCGAACGCGCCAATGAATTCGGCATCATGACCACTGACGACACCAACCGGGTATTGAAATTCGCCGAGAAGCCGCAGAATCCCGACCCGATCATCGGCCATGAAAAGTTTGCGCGTGCCTCCATGGGAATTTACGTCATTGCCATGGATCGCCTGGAGAAGCTGCTGACCGAGGACGCGGCCGACGAATCGACCAATCATGATTTCGGCCGGAACATCATTCCCCCTGCGATCGCGCGCATGCGCGTTTTTGCCTACCCCTTTCATGACGTCGAAACGCGCGCACAGAATTATTGGCGCGATGTGGGCAACGTTGATGCCTTGTACGAGGCCAACATGGAATTGGTTTCGCTAAATCCTGAATTGAACATCTACGATCATCAGTGGCCCATCTGGACTTACCAGGCACAGCAGCCGCCCGCGAAATTCGTGCTGGACGATGACGGCCGGCGCGGCATGGCCGTGAATTCGATGGTCGCCGGCGGTTGCATCATCTCGGGGGCCTACGTGAAGCAATCGCTGCTGTCGAACGATGTGCGCATCGAGGAAGCCAGCGTGATCGAGAGTTCGGTGTTGTTGCCGGGTGTCACGATCGGCCGGCACTGCAAGATCACGCGTTGCATCCTCGATGAGGGCTGCGTGATTCCGGACGGCTTGCAAATTGGACAGGATCCCGCCACAGACGCGCAGCGTTTCTTCATCACCAAGCGTGGGGTGGTGCTCGTGACGCAAGACATGCTGCGCACGCCGGCGGGCGCTGCGCCCAAATCGCCGGGCTGAGGCCTGCGCACCGGCCTGAAATTCTCGGACAGGCTCCCACTAGTCGCCGCGCAATTTGAGCCTGGACCATGCCGCGATCACGCTGCCCGCTTCGATTCCCAGCATCGTGGGTTCGCCGTCAATCGTCCCTGTGAGCAGCTGCACGTCGGCCCCCGCCGTACCCCATGGCCTGTACAGGGACGGCAACGCCTTGCCAAACAGCACGACCTGCGGACAGCCGACCGCCGCCGCGGCGTGCGCCGGTCCTGAATCGACGGTCAGTAGACCTGCGGCGCGCTCCAATAGCGCCACGAGACGCGGAATTGGCAAGTCGTCGGCCGCGTTGTGCAATCCGCCGATTCGCGCCAGCGCGGCGACTTCCTGATTGAGCTGAAATTCCGGGCCGGTGCCGAGCAGCACCAAGGCATGCCGCGGATGCTGTTGGCGCAGGAAGCGCAGCACCTCGGCCCAGCGCTCGATGGGCCAATGCTTGTTGTTGACGGCCAGGCGTCGCGGACCGCGCCGCATGGTGCGCTTGTTGCCGATCTGCACCAGGATCAAAGGTTGATCGGCAAGACCCCGGGGGGTCAGCCAAGCGTGCAGTTGCGCGCGTCGATCTTGCGTGACCTCGAGATAGCAACCTGGCAGGACCGCGCCGATGTCGGCGGAAGCGACGGGCGCTCCCACGCTCGGCAAGATCTGCGCCAGGCGCCGCCACTGCTGCGTGGCATGTTCGCCCGGCAACAAGGGGTGATCTTTGACATCCACGATGTACTGACTCGGGATGCCGGCGCGCTCGAGCAAGGGCCGCGCCGCCTCATCGCCGTCGCAGAACCACGTCGGTCCCGCGCCGCGTGCGCGCAATTGCCGCACCACCCGCTGCTGATCGAGGCTCATCCAGTAGGGGGTCTTGCGGCTGCGCACGCTGAAAATCTCCCCGACCCCCGGCTGTCCGCGCAGCAGCGGATCGCTCCAGGACCCGGAGGTGACGATATCGACGGGTGCGCGAAATTCCGCGTGCAGGACTCGAATCAGCGCCGTGAGCAACACCATGTCGCCGAAGGCTCCGCAGCGCAGCGCCAGCGGCCGCTCAAGAATTTGCGGCGGCAACGCTGATCCTAGGAATAATCAGACGGGCTCCTACCGGATGACGCTGTCGCTGAATATTTCCATCTCTTCCAATTGCGGGCTGAATTGCAGCAATAGAAGATCGACGCCGACCTCTTCGAACTTGCCGATTTGGTCCTGCACTTGCGCGGGCGTACCGACCAGGCCCGAACGCAAACCGCGATTCGACACGGAATATTCCTGAATCGACATTTTTTGCTCGAGCTGTGTGCCCTGCAGCCATTGCTGATAATTCGCGTAGCCCTTCGCATTCTGCTTGACGTCGGTAATGCGCTCGACCTCCTTGGCCACTTCATTGTCGGATTTGCGGGTGAACGCATAGCCGGCAACACCGAACTGCATGCGCCCCAACCCGAACTTTTCGCGCCGCGCGCTCATGTCGGCGATCTTGCCCGCCACGTGCTCCGGGGAATCGCCGTGCATGACATAGGCATCGCACTTTTGCGCGATGAGGTTTTTTGCGGCTTCCGACTCGCCGCCGGCATAGATCGGCGGCCGCGGCGAGCGCACTGGTTTCGGCTCGAGCACGGTGTTCTCGGTGCGGTAATACTTGCCGGAGTGATTGAAGCTCGGCTGGGACCAGGCGCCATTGACGACATCGAGCCATTCCGAGGTTCGGCCATAGCGATCGTCGTGGCGCTCGAAATCGACGCCATACATCTTTGCTTCCTGCTCCCACCACGAGGAAACCACATTGAGCGCGAGCCGCCCGTTGCTGATGCGATCGATATTCGCGGCTTGCTTGGCAAAAAGCGCCGGCAGATGAAATGTCGGCCGTACGGCCACCATCAGCTCCAGCGTATTCGTGACCGCGGCCAGGGCCGCCGAGGTCGACCAGGCATCGAGACTGGGCGCATCGATGCCTTTGATGTCGTTCATATTGAGTTCGGCGATCAGCGAAAGATCGAAACCGATCTGCTCGCTGCGCCGCGCGAGCTTGCTGGTGTACTCCCACGTGGCTTGCATGTGCTCATCGTCCACATTGCGCAGCCAGCCGCCGAACACGGGCATCCAGTAGCCGTAGCGAATTCCCTTTTTAGCCGGCACGGCGCACCTCGTCCTGGAGATAATCGGCGAGATTCTCGACCGGGTTGAAGCCGATGACCCGCGGCGCATCCGCCACGAAATTCGACAGCGCATTGATGTCGTAGTAGTAAATGTTGCCGTCACGATCATCCACGATGTATTCGATTCCCCCGACGTCGATGCCGGCGGCGCGCACGATCCGCTCGATGTCTGAAGTCACTTTGGCCGGCGCCTCATAACCCTCGACTTTGAGCCCGGACTTCGATGCCTCGATCACGCAGGCGTTTTCCAGGCTCTGTCCGGTGGAGGTCTGGCATATATCTGCCGGGCACAAGTCGAATGTCTCGCCGCTCAAGTGCACCTTGATGGCGTAGAGGTACTTGCCGCCCAGCGTCTCGACGCGGGTGATGAACCCGCCGCGCGCCGGAATGAATTCCTGCACGAGCGCGACGCTGTCGTTGCCCAGATCCAATTGTCCTGCGGCGACCGCGGCCGCCAATTCGCCCTTGCTGTTGAAGCGCGTGATGCCCTTGCCGCTGCCGCCGGTGTTGGCCTTGACGATGACCGGATAGCGCAAACCTTCCGCCGCCGCAACCGCCTGATGAGGCGAGTGGATGATGCGCGAGGTCAGGAAGCGCAGCCCCAAGGATTTCAACAATGACGCCTGGGCCGCCTTGGATATTTCATAGTGAAATGCCTTGGCGCCGTTGATGACCCGCACGCCTTGCAGCTGCAGATGATCGAGAAAGGCGAGAGTGTGAAAGATTCCCGACCCGTGCTGGCGGCTGTTCGCCGACGGACTCATGCGATTGAACAGCACTTTGAAGGCGGGCCGCTGCGGTCCCACCTCATAGAAAAAATCGGGTATGAAGATTTTGTCGAAGGGAACCTTGCGCCGCTCCAATTCGGCGAATATCGCCGCAAACCACTGCGGGTGTTCGTAAAGAAACGCCAGCGCGGCACGATCTGTCTGCGCGACTTCGGAAAAGGCCATTGCACCACTCGATACCGACATGAACCGCTCCTGATACCCGTTAAAATCACTGCCCGAGCCGAAAATGATGCGCCCCCGACGCGCCGCTAAGCAACACGGGCGCCACTACAGCGATTACTCGGCGCGCATGCGTCCGCCAGGCGGGCGAGACAGGACTTGAGTATAGTCGCGGGCGCTCCGCCATAAGTGCCGCGCGAGGCAAATGTTAAATGGCGGCTGCGCGCCATTTGCCAGCGCGGGCCTATTTCGGCATTCTTTGTGTGGCGCCTGAGGAGAGAAGGGATGAGTTCCGAGGAATCGCCCTCGCGGCCCGAGTTTCCAATCAACCCCGATACGCCCAACGGCCTGCGGTTTGCGGCCTTGTACGCCGATTTGCGGCAGCTTGCGGAACGGCAGTTGCGCCGCAGCGCCGGGGCGCCGATCAGCCCGACCACCTTGCTGCACGAAGCCTACCTCGACATGTCCGGAAAAGACGCGGTCTTCCCCGACCGCGAGCGATTCATTGGCTATGCGGCCAGAGTCATGCGCGGCCTGATCATCGATTTGGTGCGCGAGCGGCGCGCGCTGAAACGCGGTGCGGCCTTCCATATCACTCAATTGCCGACGGAAATCGGCGTACCCGACGGCGATGAAGCGGCGCTCGCCCGTCTGTCCGATGCTCTGGACGAACTCGCCACACACGATGCGCGGCTCGCGGAGGTAGTGGATTTGAAATATTTCTGCGGGTACACCTTCGAGGATATCGCCGCACAGCGTGGAACCTCGAAAAAGACCGTTCAGCGCGATTGGGAAAAAGCCCGGGTCATTCTCTTCAGACAATTGACCGACCTCTCGTAACCGGTTGAGAACCCTGCTCGCTTTGGCCGCGGCACTCGCGGCGCTGATCTGCTCGCCGGCACTGGCCTGGGGCGATCTTGGCCATGAAGTCACCGCCCTGATCGCCTATCGGCACCTGTCGCCGACCGCCAGAGCCGCGCTGGACGCTCTGCTGGCGAGCGACCCCGACACGTTAACGGCCGGCGATTTCGCCAGCCGCTCCACGTGGGCAGACAAATACCGCAACGCCCATCGCGAAACCGCCGCCTGGCATTTTGTGGACATTGAGATCGACCAGCCGGATCTCAACGATGCCTGCTTCGGATTTCCGGGCTTGCTCCCAAGCCAATGGGCGAGCCAGGGCCCTGCGCAGGACTGTCTGGTGAACAAGATCGACGAATTCGCAGCCGAACTCAAAAGCCCTTCCACGCCGGCGGCGGAACGGCTGCTGGCGCTAAAGTTTCTGATTCATTTTATGGGCGATCTGCACCAGCCGCTGCACGCCGCCGATCACCACGATCGCGGCGGCAACTGTGTTGGACTCTCTCCGCCGCAAGGCGCGCAGACCAATCTGCATGCCTACTGGGATGTGAGCGTCGTCGACGCATTGGGCCAATCGGCCGCGCAAATCGCCGGGCAACTCGACGCGCGTCTGCGCGCCGCCGACATCAAGGATTGGAGCCGAGGCACGCCGCGGAGCTGGGCCATGGAAACGTTTGAAGTCGGCCGGCGCGATGCCTATGCGCTTCCGTCGACACCAACCTGCCAGAGCGGCGGATCGGTCGCGCTGTCACCGGCCTACCTGGGCCAAGCCGAGAAAGATGCCGTCACGCAGCTGCAGAAGGCCGCGGTTCGGCTGGCGGCGGTGCTCAACGACGCGCTGGGCTAAGCAGCGGCAAGGGGCCCATTTCGGCGCCGGCGAGATGTAGGTGCAATACATCCGCCAGGGTCGGCGCGATTTGCCGCATGTCGATTTCACCCAAAGACTTCCCCGTCGGAATGTGCGGCCCGACGATGAAGAAGGAAGAGCGCATTTCTGCGCGCTCCGGCACATAGCCGTGCATGCCCAGATTGCTGGGCTTGGTAACGAGCGGCATGGACAGGCTGTATGCCATTTCATAGCCGATTTTTAGCGACACCAGGAATGTGGCACTCGGGAAGCCGCGTCCTTGACGCATTTCCGACTGCGACAAAATTCGGTCGATGCCGTTGGCCGGCTCGGCCGCGAGCTTGTCGAGCAGAGCCTTCACGCGCGCGCGAAGTTGTTCATCCTGCGGGTCGGCGAGCATCACCGCGGCGCTGCCGCCGGCCGGCCAGAGCATGGCCTTCCAATCGGTCACCTTGTTGTCTTTGTCGACGCTGAAGAGTCCCGCGTCCAGGAAAGCAGCGTACAGATTCACGTCATGCTCGACCGCGGCAAATCCGTGGTCGGACACGACGCAAACCGTCGCGCGTCCCGGCGCCGCCTTTTCGGCGGCGGCCCGCAGCGATCCGACGACGGCATCCAATCGTTCCAGAGTCTCGTTCGATTTCGGGCTGAATGGGCCGGAGGCGTGCTCTTCCGTATCCAATCCCGTCAAATATACCGTGAAGAACCCGGGGTGCTTCTTCTCCAGCAAGCGGATGGCGAAGCGCGCGCGGATTTCATCTTCCGCGACTGTTTCCTCCATTCCGCCGGGATAGCGGCCGAGTTC
>Ga0070764_10000070_pt1 | contig 31486 bp, 29 predicted proteins | sample HubBroMetageWRM4_FD_67287 | JGI IMG/M metagenome (GOLD analysis project Ga0070764, IMG submission 67287) | Warmed soil microbial communities from the Hubbard Brook experimental Forest, New Hampshire - Hubbard Brook CCASE Soil Metagenome WRM 4 | ecosystem: Environmental > Terrestrial > Soil >... | reverse complement strand
GAGCTGGACCGTTTCACCCGCCAGACCGGGGAGATCCTGGCGTCCGAGCTGACCGGGCAGCGCGTCCAGGACGGGACCATCGTCGACGTCGCCATCAGGTCGAGCGAGCAGCAGCGGGTCGGCTGGGAGGTCTGCGCGCTCGCCGTCTCGCAGGGCAGGAGCCTGCTGCACCGCGGCCCTGAGATCGTGCCCTGGGACCGCTACCCGGAGCTGTTCAAGACCCACCCGCTGGCCGAGCAGCTGGCTGAGCTGCGCGACCTGCAGCCGGCCGACCTCGCCACCGCCGTCGAGGGCCTGCCGTCCAGCCGGCGCGACCAGATCGCTGCCGCGCTGGACGATCAGAAGCTGGCCGACCTGCTTGAGGAGATGTCCGACCAGGACCGGGTGCGGCTGCTGGCCAGCCTCGGGCTGGAGCGCGGCGCCGACGTGGTGGAGGAGATGCAGCCAGACGACGCCGCGGACCTGCTGGCCGACTTGCCAGCCGAGCAGCGCGAGCGGCTGCTGACTGCGATGGAATCCGTCCAGGCTGATGACCTTCGGCGGCTCCTCCGGTACGACGCGACGACGGCGGGCGGCCTGATGACCTCCGAGCCCCTCATCGTGACCCCGGACACGACGGTCGCCGAGGTGCTGGCTCGCATCGGGGACCCGGACACCCCGGTCATGTCGGCCGCGCAGGTCTACGTGTGCGAGCCCCCCATGGTGACACCGACCGGCCGCTACCTGGGCAGCGTGGGGTTCCAGCGGCTGCTGCGCCGCGCGCCATCCACCATGGTCGGCCAGTGCGTCGAGACGAGCGCCTTCGTCCGGCCCGAGTTGCCCGAGCGCGACCTGGCGGTCCGTCTCGCCGCCTATAACCTGATCAGCGTGGCGGTATGCGACGAGGCCGGCCGCCTGGTCGGCGCGGTTACCGTCGATGACGTACTGGATCACCTGCTGCCTGCGGACTGGCGTCGGACAGGAGGCTGACATGGCACGGATTTCCCTGCGGCGGCTCGGCGAGCGGGCCGACCTGTCCGTCCCGCGCGGCTCGCCTGGGATGGGCGCGCGTTATGACGCCGACGCGTTCGGGCGGTTCGCGGAGGGGATGGCGCGGTTCCTCGGCACCGGGCGGTTCATAGTCGGCCAGACCGTGCTCGTCATCGGCTGGATCATCCTCAACACCCTCGGCATCATCCACCACTGGGATCCGTACCCGTTCATCCTGCTCAACCTGGCCTTCTCGACCCAGGCGGCCTACGCCGCACCGCTGATCCTGCTTGCCCAGAACCGGCAGGACGACCGGGATCGGGCGAGCATCGAGCGCGACCGGGGGGTGGCGTCGCGGACCCAGGCCGACACCGAGTTCCTGGCCCGTGAACTGGCCGCCGTCCGCCTGGCGCTGGCTGACGTGGTGACCACGCAGGACCTCGAGGATTCGCTGAGCCGGGTGGCCAAGCTGATCGTCGACCAGCGGACCGGGACCGCGACCGGGCTCCGAGGCTCGCCCGACGGGCGGCCGGACGCCACTGCCATGCCGGACGGGCACCCGGACGCCGCTCCGGGGCCGGGCGCCTAGGACCGGACGCCGCGGGCCGCGACGGTGATGCGCGGCGTGGCCCGGTCAGGTGAAAAGAGTGTCGCCCCAGCGCTGGCCGGAGTGCAGGCCGGGCGGGCAGGCGAATACGGCGCTGCCGGTGTGCTGGATGTACTCGTTGAGGGCGTCGGCGGCGAGCGACTGCTGCAGCCGGATGAACTGGGCCGGGCTCTTCATGAAGGCGATGAAAAACAGGCCGCCCAGCAGGGTCCCGGTCTGCGGGTCGATGCCGTCGGTGAACGAATAGCCCCGGCGCAGGATCCGGGTCCCGCCGTTGTGCTCGAAACTGGCGAGCCGGATGTGGGCGTTCGCGGGAATGGCCGGCTGGTCGTCGCTGCCGCTCGCGGCGAAGTCCGGTGCGGTGAACTCGCCGCCTCCGGTCAGCGGGGCGCCGGAAACCTTCGCCCGGCCGATGACGTTCTGCTGATCCTTCAGGTAGTCGCGGTCCCAGTTCTCGACGAAGATGCGGATCTTGCGGGCTATCAGGTAGCTGCCGCCGCGCAGCCACGGCTGGTCGGTCTCGCCGCCGACCCAGACCCAGTCGTCCATCAAGGCTTTCTCCTCGGCCTTGATGTTGCGGGTGCCGTCTTTGAAGCCGAGCAGGTTGCGCGGGGTGGCCTGGCTGGTCGTGGTGGTGGAGGTACGGCCGAAGCCGAGCTCCATCCAGTTGTGCTCGACGACCCCCATGCCGATCCTGGCCAGGTTGCGGACGGCGTGGAAGGCCACGAGGGGGTCGTCTGCGCAGGCCTGGATGCACAGGTCGCCGCCGGTGTAGCCGGGGTCGAGGTCCTCGTTGGGCAGCGCCGGCAACTGGCCGAGAGCCGAGGGCTTGCGGTCGGCGAGGCCGAACCGGTGATCGAACAGCGACGGTCCATAGCCGAGGGTGATGGTCAGCTGGGAGACCGGCGAGCCGATGGCCTCGCCCGTGTCGACTGGCGGCGCGTAGGGCCGGGTGTCCTCCCCGACGAGCTTCCCCGCGGCCATGGAGGCGGCCGCGGTCGTCCACGCCCGGAGCAGGTCGCGCAGGTCGGCGCGGGTAGCGCCGACGACGACGTTGAGCGAGCCGAACGCCAGCCGGTCCTGGGCCGCAGTGGCGATGCCGGCCTGGTGCGGCCCGTAGAACGGCACCGTCACGCCGCTGTCGCCGACCACACCGCCGGCCGGATCCCCTGGGTTCGTGCCAGGCCGGGCGAAGAAGCCGGCCACGACGCCTGCCCCGGCGGCACCAGCCCCGGCAAGCATCCGCCGCCGCGACGGTCCGGGTGGCGGCGCGCCGGGTGGCGGCGCGCAGGGTGGCGGCGCGCCGCCAGCCGCCTGAACTGCCTGGTGCCTGGTCACGTGCTGACCTGGACCGAGAGCCCCGAGAGTGATTCGGCGAGGGCGTTGACCGCGGCGGAAAGCTGGCGCCGCTGCGGGTGCAGGACGGTGGAGTACTCGACGTATCCGGTGTCGTCGTAGCCGGGGCTGGCCTTGTACTTGGCCAGCAGGGCCATGACGGCGGCGGCGCGCTTGCTGATCTGGGTGAGCAGGGCCGGGTCCTTGTGCGTCAGGTAGGGGCGGAGCAGGCTGACGACTTCCATCGCCCCGTCGACGTTGGCCTGGAAGACGGGAAAGTCGGTGTTGGAGTAGCGCTCTTCCTCACCGGTGATCTTCGAGGTGGCCGCCTCGTTGATGAGGTCGGTGGCGCCGCTGGCCATCTCCAGCGGGTTGTACTGCGCGCTGCGCACCAGCGTCAGCAGCTGCCGCTCGTTGGCCACCAGGCCGGAGCACAGCTTCGGCGTCCCGGTGAGAGTGTTGTCGTCCCAGATCAGCTGCTCGATCCTGTGGAAGCCGATGAACTGGGAGGCCACGGTGACCGGGTTCTCCCACCGGCCGTCGATGTCGGTGTCCAGGCTGCCCCAGATCTCCGCGACCGGCTCGATCCGCTCGTAGTAGATCCGGGCCTTCGGGTACAGGACCTCCGCCTGGCTCATGTTCCCTGCATCGATCGCCCGGCAGAACGCCTGGGTACGGGCGACCAGGCCGGCCGTGTTCTGGTTGACGTAGGCCGAGTATGACCGCACAGCGGCGGCAAGCTGGGTACTGGACTGCCAGGACGGGCCGACCTGCTTGCCGGTCACGGTGAAGGTCCAGTGCTGCTGCGCCGCGCCTGGGCAGTTGATCTTATAGCTGCCGGGCTGGATATCGAGGGAGAAGCCGCCGGACAGGCCGGGCGTGAGGTTCTCCTGCTCGGCGAGGATCTTCGACAGGTCGGAGGTCCGTAGCTCGGCCTCGGAGACGGCGCCGGCGTTCTTATTCGTGATGGTGAAGTCGACCTCGCCGGCCGGGACGCTGGCCGGCCTGGGCGCACAGCCGCGCGGGGTGAGGTCGATCGCGACGGCTGTGGTCTTGCCCGAGCCTGACTCCTGGCCTGCCTGCGACCCTGATGACCCGTGCGCGCTAGAGCATCCGGCGGACGCGAGCGCCAGCCCGGTGACCGCGGCGAGCACGATAACCGGCGGGGCGAATCGCCGTCGTGCCTGGCGCGGGCCGCGGGTTGGCTGCGCGGCCGGGATGGCGCTGTAACGTGTGCTGTTTCCGTGGGTACGCATCACTGACCTGGGCTCCCTGTGAGTGCTGTGCTGGCGGGCACGGCGGCCGGCGTCCGCCGGCGGCGGGCAGGCCAGGCCACGATGGCCATCATCGGTACCAGGTAGGCCAGCCAGGCGATGACTTCGATCCACGCGGGGTACGGCTCGATCCCGAGGACGCCTGTCAGTAGCGATGACAGCGGCGTGCCCGGCCGGACCAGCCAGGACAGGTCGAATGCCTGCGCCTGGCCGGCGCTGAGCCAGCCCGCCTCGTTGGCGGTGCGGAAGGCCGTCATCGTCAGCCCGGCAGCGACGGCCACCAGGACCAGGCCGGTGATGCGGAAGAACCGGGCCAGGTTCAGCCGGACTCCGCCGCGATAGATCCCGTAGCCGACGACCGCAGCGAGCAGGATCCCGATCACCGCACCCAGCCACGATGCGGTCGCGTTGCCGGAGGCATGGAAGGTGGCGAGCAGGAACACCGCCGTCTCGAAGCCCTCCCGCAGCACGGCCAGGAACGCCATCACCACCAGCGCCCGGCTGGAACCGGCGGCGAGGGCCGAGGCGGCCGCGCCTTCCAGATCGCCCTTGAGGTCGCGGGCGTGCCGGCGCATGAAGACGATCATGTAGGTGACCATGCACACCGCCAGCGCGCCGACGACGGTCTCCAGTCCTTCCTGCCGCTGCTGCGGCAGGTCCGACGAGATCAGCTGGAGGGCGACGGCGATGCAGATGCAGATCAGCACCGCGGCCGCGGTGCCGGTCCAGACCTGCCGCAGGGCGTCGCGGCGGCCCTGCTGGCCGAGGAACGCGGCGATTATCCCGACGATCAGTGCCGCCTCCAGGCCCTCGCGGAGCCCGATCACGAACGTCGGCAACACGGTGTCAACCCCCTCCCGGCCCGGCGGCAGGCCAGGCAACCGGCGAAAATTAGGTGAGGCAAACCTAACTTAGGCTTACCTAACAATGATCACGGGCGTGCTGTCAAGCTGCTTCAGACATAAGCCCGCGGTCATCTAGGCTGGGCAATGTGTCCGATCACTACCGCGCACCCGGCTGGTTCACGCGCAGCGTCTTCAACCGGCTGGTGGCATTGCTCACCCGGCAGGGCATCAGCGTTCTCGGCTCGCGCGTCCTCGCGGTCAAGGGCCGGACGAGCGGGCAGTGGCGCACCACGCCGGTGAACCTGCTCACCTTCGATGGCCGCCGTTACCTCGTCGCGCCCCGCGGCGAAACCCAGTGGGTGCGCAATCTGCGGGCCGCAGGGACCGGCGAACTACGCGTGGGCAGGCGCACCGAGGACTTCCGCGGCAGAGAGCTCACCGACGAGGAGAAGGTACCGGTGCTGCGCGCCTACCTGAAGAGGTGGAAGGCGGAAGTCGGGATCTTCTTCGAAGGTGTCGGGCCAGTCTCCAGCGATGACCAGATCCGCGCCATCGCGCCTAAGCACCCGGCGTTCGAGGTGCTTGGAGCCGATTAGCTGCCAGCACGTACCCGGTGATGCCGTCGGCCATGTCCCAGAAACACAGGTGGCCCCGGGTATCACCGGGCGTGGTCCAGTCGGGTGCCGCGGCCACGCCCGCCGCGTCGTTCACTGCTGGCCCTGCCATGAGGCCTCGCGGTGGTCGAGGAAGGCGCGGGCCCCTTCGACCGCGTCGCCGGATTCGCGGACGCGGCGGGCGATCTCGGCGCACAGGGCCCACAGTTCGGCCGGCGGGTCGTGCCTGGCCGCGTTGACAAGATAGAGGCTCTCCTGGACGGCGGCCCGGGGATAAGAGGCGATGATGGCTGCCATCCGGAGGGCCTCGTCAACCGCCTGGCCCTCGCCGACCACGCGTGTCACCAGGCCCAGCCGTGCTGCTTCCGCGGCGTCGAGGCGACGGCCGGTCAGGACGATATCCAGCGCCTGGGCGCGCGGAAGCGCGCTGGCCAGCCGGAGCAGGCCGCCGCCGTTCGCGATGAGCCCGCGGCTGACCTCAGGCAAGCCGAACTGGGCGGTGCTGTCCGCCACTATCAGGTCACAGGCGAGCGCGATCTCGAATCCGCCGGCCAGGGCATAGCCATGTACCGCGGCGATGAGAGGCTTGCGGCGCGGATAGCGCACGAGGCCAGCGAACCCGCCCCGGGCCGTGGACAGCCGCTCACCCTCCCCGCTGGCGACGTAACTAAGGTCAGCCCCGGCGCAGAACGCCGCATCGCCCGCGCCGGAGATGACACCCACCCGGAGTTCCTGGCTGCCCTCCAGCCGGTCGAGCGCCGCCTCCAGGCCGACGGCCATATCCGGTGATACCGCGTTGCGCTTGTCCGGGCGGTTGAGGATAAGCCGCCCGATGGCACCGTCGGCGATGAAGCGAACCGGCGGGTCAGCGGCATCCTGTCCGGTCTGCGCAGCTGTCATCGGCGTCGTCCCGCTGTCGTCATGACCGCCCCACCACTCCGGACAGGACCAGGTCGGCCATGGCATCGGCTATCTGCTCCGCGTCATACTGGCCGTCCGGCTTGTACCAGCGGGCGAGGCTCTGGCCGATTGCCAGGATGCCGTACATGGTCAGCCGGGGATCGGTGTCGCCGAATACGCCGGCCTGGATGCCGTCCTGCAGGATGGCGATCCAGCGATGCTCGTACTCCTGGCGCCTGCCGATGATCTCTTCCAGGTAATCGCCGGTGAGCGAGCGCACCTCGACGTGACCGACCCAGGCCCGGAACTGGCGATGTGCGTGGTGCAGGACATGCGACCTGACCGCGGCCCGCAGCCGGTCGCACGGATCAGTCAGCCCGGCGATGGCCGCGTCCAGGGCCGCGGCGATCTCGACAATGCCGTCCTTCATGATCAGGTAAAGTAGCTCTTCTTTCCCTGATATGTAATTGTAAAGCGTTGATACCTGCAGGCCGACTCGGTCGGCAATGGTCCGGACATCGGTCGCGGCATAGCCCTGGATGTAAAAACAACGGGCCGCTTCCCGCTTTATCTCCGCGAGCTTGTCCAAGTGCGCCGGCGTGCGCTCGCCACGTACTCGCCGCGGCTTGCCGACCGACGGCTCGGTCACCTTTTGTGACCGAGCCGACCTCACCATGGTGACCCGCATCGGATCGGATGCGTCCGGTCCTGCACGCTGGCAATCCCCGCGAGGCAGCCCTCCGGCCCGCCTACGGACGGTGTCCTCGTGCGGACACTCCGACTACTTCTCAAGTAACCTCCTCTATTGAAGTGAGTCTGCGCAGCTCAGAAGCATCGTAACATCTATTGACGAACGATCGCTCGTATGATTGCATGTTACCCAACCAGCCGCCTCCCGGGAAGGCCTGCCCGGATCGGGGGCGGCGACCATAGCTGGAACCCCCGATCTTGGGTCCTGGGCGCAGGGCCAGGACCGCTACTTACCGTGAACTCGCCCCGGCTGCTCCACATGGCCGAGACGGCACATCTATTCACCGAAGTAAAGGATGGGGCGGTTGACGTCAAAAACGATTGCCGTTATCGGTGCCGGAACGATGGGGCGTGGAATAGCACGCACCGCGCTACGACACGGTTTCGGCGTGGCGATATTTGACGTTAATGTCGAGGCGGCGCGCCTGCTGGCCCATTCCGCCGTCGGCAGCCCCGATGCTCCGGGTACAGAAAGCGCGCAGGCGTCGCTGGTCATCGCCGACTCGATCGCGGGCGCCGCAGCCGGGGCGATCGCGATCATCGAGTCGGTGGTGGAATCCGAGCCGGCCAAGGCGGCGGTCCTGCGCGAGGCGGTCCTCGCCGCCGACCCGGACGCACTGCTGGCCACGAACACCTCGACGTTCTCGATCGCGCGCCTGGCCGAGGCCGGCGGATGCACGGGGCGCCTGGTCGGCATGCATTTCTTCAACCCGGCCGAAAAGATGCGGCTGGTAGAAGTCGCGGTCGCCGACGGCGTACCCGATCACTACGTCCGACAGTGTACCGACCTCGCGGAAGCCCTGGGGAAGATACCTGTGCTCGTGAAGGACTCGCCCGGCTTCATCACCAGCCGGCTCGGCCTGATCCTCGGGAACGAGGCAATGCGCCTGGTCGCATCCGGAGTGGCGGCCCCCGACGCCATCGATGTCGCCATGCGGCTGGGCTACAACCACCCGATGGGCCCGCTGGAGCTAGCGGACCTGGTCGGACTGGACGCCCGGCTGAATAACCTCAACGCCATCTACCCGGCGCTGGGAGACGACCGCTACCGGCCGCCGCAGATCCTGGTCGACCTGGTGAGCGCGGGCCATCTCGGCCGCAAGAGCGGCCGCGGCTTTTATCTCTATGACGCCAACGGCAGCAAGCTCGACGGGCTGCCACCTGCCCTGGCGTCCGCCGGCGGAGCACAGTGAAGCCCGCGCTTGCCGTTCACAAGCTCTGTGTCTGGCATGGCCGGGCCCAGGCGGTATTCAACATCGACTTCGAGATCGGGCCGGGCGAGTGCGTGGGCTTGCTGGGCCGAAATGGCGTCGGCAAGACCTCCACGATCATGGCCATTATCGGAGTGGACGTGAGAAGCACGGGCCGGATCGAGCTTTTCGGCGTGAACTGCTCGCGCCAGCGGCCTGAACAGCGTGCCCGGCTGGGAGTGGCATGGATCCCGGATTCGCGCAGGATACTCTCGAAACTGACGGTCAGGGAAAACCTGGAAATTGCCGCCAAAAGTGGTACGCGATCCTCGGGCAACACACTGACAATGCAATCGATGCTGGATCGATTCCCCATACTCGCGCCGCTGCTCGACAAGAAAGGGACGGCGCTGAGTGGAGGCGAGCAGCAGCTCGTGGCGATCGCACGGGCGATTATCGCTAACCCGCAGCTAGCGCTGATCGACGAGCCTACCGAGGGCCTAGCGCCCAAAATAGTGGAGCAAGTCAAGGACGCGCTCTACGAAATGCGGCAGCAAGGCATGGCATACCTGCTGGTCGAGCAGGACCTGCCATTTGCCGCAGAAATGACGGATCGCGTCTACATCATGGACCGCGGCCGCATAATCAGCGAGTCGAGCTCATCGGAGTTCAGCAAGAATAAACAGCTCCAGATGGACCTGCTTGGAAAGCAGGCGAGCGACCTTCCCCCGGACGCTGAGCCAAATATTAAATCAATCGATACCTAGCAGAACGGAAGGTGGCCTTCGATGAGGACAAGGCACCTAGCAAGAATTGCAGCAGGAGGGCTGCTGATCCTCGCGGCCGCTGCTTGCTCATCGTCATCGTCGCCAGGATCATCAGGTACGTCAGGTACATCGGGTACGTCAGGATCGGGCGCCAAGTCGCCCGTGACGCTGACCTTCGTCGGCGGCATATCCGGCGTGAACGGCGTCATCGGGCTGGACGCCATCGCGGGCGCGAAGGCAGCCGTGGCCGAGATAAACGCCGCGGGAGGCGTCGATCATGGCCATCCCCTGGCGCTCAACGCCTACGACTCGCAAGGCGATCCCTCCGACGCCGTGGTAGCCACCAGGAAGGCGATCGCGGCCGGGAACCGGCTGTTCTACTCCGGACCCTGGTCCAGTCCTGAATGCCTGGCCGTGGCGCCCCTCATTCAACGGGCAGGCGGGCTGATGATCAATACGCTCTGCTCGGCGAACCAGCTCGTCGGGGCGAACAACGTCTCGCCAGCTTTCTACCTTGCTTCCGCGTCGGACAGCCAGTCCACGCAGGACGAGGCCGCCTTCATCAAGGCCGGCCTCCCGGCCACGACGCAGGCTGACATCATCGGATACAACTACCTGGTAGCCAAGCAGGTCATCCAGGGAGAACTTTCTGACGCGGCGGCGATCGGCCACCCGCTCAGCGTGCACAAGGCGTATTACGTGCCGCTGGACACCGAGGACTTCGCCACGGCAGTGACCGCCTTGTCGGTCACCGAAGCCAAGCCGACGCCAAATCGGCTGCTCATAATGGCGACCTTCGGCGACGGCTCGACGTCTTTGGCGCTGCAGGCTGCGCCCTACCACTTCCTGCAGAACTATGCGGGAATCATCACGGTGGGCGGCTGGTTCTCGAGCGCGGTTTCCTTGAAGGGCAAGGCGCCCGCGGTATGGGACAACTACTCCTACGAGTACCAGGCGGCGGTCAACCCGGCGGTTAACAACGCCTTCCTCGCGGCTTATGCGAAGGTGGCGGGGACCCTGGGTCCGGCCAACGACTGGACATACGAGGGGTGGGTCGCGGCCGAAGAGTACGCGGCGGCTATCAACAAGGCGAATTCGACATCGCCGTCGGCCATCCAGGCGGCACTGAGCGGGCTGACCATCCAGGCCCCCACGGGCCCGATCATCATGCACGCAGATGTCCACCAGGCCGAGGTCAACACGATGATCTACGAAATCGTCGGCGACACGAGTGCGCCCAACGATGTGCGCCTCATCAAGTGGTACGCGGTCGACTCTTTCACCCACAAGGTAGTGGCATCGGGTTCATGACGGAGCCCGCATGAATGACCAGCACAGACCTCCGATCCCCTACGTGTTCATGGCTGCCGTCCCGTCGTTCGACGTCTGGAGTCATGACATGCGCGATGGCGAGCCGCTGGGGACAGCGCAACTGCTGAACGGCCGCGGCCTGGACGGCGGCAACCTCTCTCCGCACCTGCGGTGGGCGGGCTTCCCCGGCCAGACCAGGGGCTTCGGAGTTACCTGCCTGGACGTAGACGCACTGACGGGCAGTGGCTTCTGGCACTGGGTCCTGTTCAACCTGCCGGCCTCGGTTACCGAACTGCCGGCCGGCGCGGGCAGCGTCGCGATGACGACGCTGCCCGCGGGGGCGATCCAGGCCCGGAACGACTTCGGGACCAGGGACTACTGCGGTGCGGCGCCGCCTAAGGGGCGCGCGCCGCACCGGTACGTCTTCGCCGTGCACGCCCTGGATACCGGCGTGCTCAGCGCCGACGCGGACAGTTCCCCGGCCTACGTCGGCTCGGCGCTGCGCGAGCACACCGTAGCCAGGGCGTTGATCGTGCCGGTGTACCAGCGGGAGCAAGAGCCCGCGGCAGGCCTGAAGGAACAAGCGGCGGAACACCTGTAGGACCGCCCGCGCGGAACAAGCGACGCGCGATAGATGGATTGGGGCCAGGACAGTTGACGGCAGACGAGGCGCAGGCGGTCGGCAAGGCAACGAGTTTCGGCGATCCGAGGGCGGCCAGGTTCCGCGAGGAGTCACGGCAATGGCTGCTGGACGCCACTGGCGGGGTCAGCCACGCCGATCGCGCCGAGATGGCCGATGCGGACATCCTGGCGCGCCGCCTGGCCTGGGACAGACGCCTGCACGACGGCGGATACGGCGCCATCTCCTGGCCGCCGCAGTTCGGCGGGCGCGGGCTCGGCCCGATCGAGGAGTTCATCTTCGCGGATGAGGCAACCCGGCTGGGCGCGCCCGATGACCTGGCCGGGCGAGTCGGCCGGCTCCTGGTGGGACCCGGCCTGATGGAGTTCGGCACGCCGGCTCAGCAGGCACGTTTCATGCCGGGGATCCTGGCCGTCAGGGAACTGTGGTGCCAGGGATTCTCCGAGCCCGACGCCGGCTCTGACCTGGCGAGCCTGCGCACCACGGCCTATCGCGACGGTGACAGCTTCGTGGTGACGGGGCAGAAGATCTGGTCGAGCTTCTGCGACTCGGCGGACTGGTGCCTGCTCCTGGTCAGGACCGGACCGCAGGAGCACCGCTACCACAACCTGTCCATGCTGCTCATGCCGCTGCGGCAGGAGGGCGTCGAGGTCAGGCGGATACGGCAGATCTCCGGGTCCAGTGAGTTCGGTGAGATGTTCTTCTCCAGCGCGATCTGCTCCGCCGAGAACCTGCTCGGCGGGCAGGACGAGGGCTGGGCGGTCGCCATGGGCATCCTGTCCGTCGAGCGCGGCGTCGGATTCACGCCGGTACGCCTCGGCAGCGCCCGCAAGAACCTGGAGATGCTTGAGGACTGCGATCAATGCCTGGCCTCGCCGCGCCGGGCCGAGATCATCGGCGAGCTACGCGCGCGGATCGAGGTGAACCGGCTGCAGGCCATGCGCGCCGTCGAGGCGATGGCCGCGGGACGTGACTGGGCCCGCAGCCACAGCGTGCTGAAGGTCGCGGTCAGCGAGCTCCAGCAGGACCTCAGCCGCATCGGCGTCGATAACGCCTGCGATGAGCATCTGCCCGCGTGGCGGCGAGAGTACTTCTCGATCAGGTCCGCCACCATCGCCGGCGGAACGTCCGAAATCAACCGGAACGTCATCGCCGAACGCCTGCTCGGACTCCCCAGGGGATGATATGCGCGCTTTCACGGTAACCCCGCAGGCCGACGTCCTGCCGTCAGCTGATGCCGAAGAGGCGATCGCGGTCCTTGACCGCATACTCGTCGCCCACGGCGGAGATCCGAGAACGCAGATGCGCGGCGAGGAGTTCTTCGGTCGCGATCACGGCGACCTGTGGTCGGCGCTGTGCCGCGACGGCTGGCCATCGGTTGCCGTGTCAGGACTGGCGGATCCCGGCGCGGCGCAGGAGGGCCTCGGGCTCGTGGACCTGCTCGCCCTGGCCGAGACCTGGGGCCGTCACCTTGTTCCCCTCCCGTTGGTCGAGACGATCCTCGTCCGCCGGTGGTCCGGCGCGGGACCGGCCGACGACGAGGCGCTGACGTTCGCCGTCGGACACCGGACCGGGCCGCTGGCACCGTACGGGAACCTGCCGGGAGTCTCGTGCGTCGACCGGCTGCCCTCCGGAGTTGACCGCGCCGGGGCCGGCGGGTCAGGCCAGTCCCCCCTGGGCTCTCCCTCATATCCGCTCGCCACGGCCCCGCACGCCACCGTGCTCGGCGGCGAGGTGCGGCGGGAGATCGTGGCGCTGGCAGTTGCGCGGGCGGCCGGCGGCGCCGGGCTCTGCCTGGAGCGGTCGCTGGCCTACGCCAAGACACGAGCGCAGTTCGGCAGGCTCATCGGCAGCCAGCAGGCGGTCAAGCATCACCTCGCGAACATGAACATGGACGCCGAGCTTGCCCGCAGCTCGGCCCTCGCGGTGGCGCTGGCCGGCCCGGACGAGATCTGGCCGAGGGCGAAGCTCGGCTTCGATTACTGCGCGAACGTGTGGGAAACCGCGATCCAGGTTCACGGCGGGATCGGCTTTACCTGGGAGGCCGGGCTGCATTTCTACTCGTGGCAGCTTCAGGGCCTGCGGGCGGTCGCGCAGGCCGCAGCGGGCGGCGAAGGCGAAGGCGAAGGCGGGACGCCTCGATGACCGGACACCCTATGACAGGACAGCTGGCCAGGGAAAGCGGCGAGAACGGGGCCGTCGCCATGGTCGGTGCGTCAGATCGCGGTTTCTGGACCTACTGGATAGCGCACAACCTGGAAAGGTTCGGCTATGCGGGCACGGTATGGGGGGTCAACCCGCGTAAGCCGAAGCTGGAGATCCCGGTAGTCGAAAGCCTGGCGAAGGTACCCGCGCGACTGGATGCCGTGGTCATAGCGGTGAACCCGCCGGCCTGCCCGGCCGTCCTGCAGGAGGCCGCCGAGCTGGGCGTCAGGGACGTCGTGGTGTTGTCGAACGGCTTCGCCGAGGCGGGAGACGACGAAGGGCGGGCACTCCAGGACCGCATGGTGGCGCTGAGCCTGCAGTACTCCGTCCGGCTTTACGGGCCCAACGGCATCGGATTCGCGGATTTCCGGAACAAGTTCTGCCCTCTCGGCGCGCCGATACCTGACGGCCTGACCGTCGGCGAGGTGGACGTGCTGTCGCAAAGCGGGTCGTTGCTGCTGATGGTGCTGCAAGCCCTGGCCGAGGAGGGCGTCGGCGTCGACTGGTGCGTGTCGCTGGGAAACGCCGCGTCAATCGACCTGGCCAGGGGCATCGAGATGGCGCTTGACCGACCGGACGCCGGGGCCATCTGCGGCTACGTCGAGACCCTGGGCCGCAGCAGCGAAGACATCGCCAGGCTCGCGGACGCGCTGGACCGCGCGGCGGCGGCGGACCGGCAGGTAGCCCTGGTAAAGGTCGGCGGATCGCAGACCGGGGCCCGGGTGGCGCAGGCGCACACCGCGTCCATAACCGGCGACCGCGAGGTGGTCGGATCCTTCCTCGCCAGGCACGGAGCCGTGCTCACGGACGATATCGAGGACCTGGCCAGGTTCGTCAACGTGCACAGGCACCTGGCCAGGGCACGGCGCGGGCCCGGCATCGGGGTCGCGGTCATCGAGGGGTCTGGCGGCTCGGCCGCGATGACCGCCGACCTGGCCGACGCCGCCGGCGTCCCGCTGTCGGAATTCTCGCCGCACACGTCGAGCGAACTCGCCCGGGTAGGCGGGCCGGGATCGTTCCTCGCCAACCCGGTCGACCTCACCGCGACACCCATGGATCCGCAGGAGGTCGAGCGCGCGCTCGGCAGCATCTACGACGACCCGGCGGTGGGAGCGGTGCTGGTGCCGTTCAGCGTTCCCTTCCCGCTCGGCGAGGGAGATCACCGGGATATCCACCGGGCCATACTCCTGCGGCATGCCCGCCTCGCGCACCGGTCCAGCACCCCCGTCGTCGTCTCCGCCGTGGTGCACCAGGGCTGGAGCGAGTGGATCAGGACGTACGCGGAGTCCCATGAGGACGTCCTCGTGGTCCGGGGAGTGAGCCCGACCATCCGGGCGCTTGCTCACATCTTCGGGCAGCCCGGCGCGGCGCCGCACCCGGACGCCGCACCCGGCCGGCCCGCGGCAGGGGCGACGCTCGACATCGCCGAGTCCCGCCGGGTCCTCGAGGCGATCGGCGTTCCCTGCACCCGCGCGCTGATCCTCAGCGACAGCGCCGAGGCGGATGCGGCCGCCGAGCGCCTGCGGCTGCCTGTGGTCATCAAGGCGATCGTTCCCGGGCTGGTGCACAAGGAGCAATGGGGCGGGGTACGGCTCGGGATCGCCTCGGCGGCGGCGCTCGCCGAGGCGGCCGCCGAGATGCTGGAGCGGATCCGGGGGCAGGGCATCGCCGCCAGCGTGCTCGTCGAGGAGATGGTCTGGGGCCGCGAACTGCTCCTCGGGGTCCGCAGGACCGCTAATTTCGGCCCGGTTGCCACCTTCGGCCTGGGCGGGTTCGAGCCGGAGTCCAGGAAGAACCAGATCACCAGCCTGCTGCCATTCAGCGCGTGCGACCTGGACCTGATAACGGGATTCATGTCCGCGCACGCTCGCCTGGGGCCGTCCGCGCAGGCGGCCGTGCTTGACGTGGTTCAGCTCATCGCACGCGAGTTCACCGGAGGCGCATTGTCCAGTTACCAGCTTGTGGAAATCAACCCGCTCATCGCGACGGCCGACGGTGTAGTCGCCGCCGACGCGGTACTGCAGCCCTTACGCATCGGCCTGGCTTATCGGCCTGGCTGGCGAAACGCAAGACCGGCGAAGAGGATTCAGTGCAGATAATAGACTCGCAACTCCACATATTCGGCCCGGAAACGGAGAGCCGCGCGGCGGACTTCGGGCAGCGGCCGATGCAGGCCGCCGACGTCGTCGCGCAGATGGACGCCGCGGGGGTGGCTCGCGCGGTGGTGGTCGCGACGAGCACGCCGACGACCGAGATCGCGCTCGACGCGGCCCGCATGCATCCGGCGCGCTTCGCGGTGATGGGATCGCTGCGGCTCGACCGCCCGGAGAACGCCGAAGTGCTCGGTTCCTGGCGCCAGCGCCCCGGGATGCTCGGCATCAGGCTGAGCTTCCCGCCGTGGCGCACTCCTTCCTGGCTCGAGGACGGCAGTGCCGAGTGGTTCTGGCCCGCCGCCGCGCAGGCAGGCCTGCCGGTGATGGTCTGGCCGCCGGATCAGCTGGACAAATTCGCGCGAATCGCCGAGGAGAATCCTGACCTGAAGATAATCGTTGACCATTTCGGCCTCTACGTCGACGTCATCGACGATGCGGTGGGCGAGAAGCTCGGCCCGCTTCTCGCACTCGCCAGGTACCCGAACGTGGGCATCAAGGCATCGGCGCTGCCCTGCCACAGCAGCGAGAAATATCCGTATAAGAACCTGCACCCGTACCTGCGGCAGGTCGTCGAGGTATTCGGGCCGCGCAGGGTGTTCTGGGGCACCGACCTTACCCGGCTGCCCGGCACGTACCGGCAGGCCGTCACGATGTTCACCGAAGAAATGGCATTCCTGACCGACGAAGACCTGGACTGGATCATGGGCAGGGGCATTGCCGACTGGCTGCGGTGGGATCCATGGTAACTGCGCGCGAGGAGCGATCTGATATGGGCGACGCCATTCTGCTGGAGCGAGACGGCGGTCTTGCCTGGCTGACATTGAACAGGCCAGAGCGGCTCAATGCCATCAACCCTGCGATGCTGCAGGAACTCGACGAGGCGCTGGCGGACCTGCGCGGGGATGACAGCGTGCGGGTGGTCGCGCTGCGCGGCGCCGGGCGCGCCTTCTCCTCAGGCTTCGACCTGTCCCCGCGGCCGGCCAGCCCGCCAGAAACCGGCAGCGCGCAGGCACACGCGCCGGATATCGTCCAGAACTTCGACCGGTTCAGCGGGACGGTAAAGTTCTTCGAGAAGATCTGGGATTATCCCAAGCCGGTCATCGCGGCGGTGCATGGCTACTGCCTGGCGGGCGCCACCCAGCTGTGCCTTTCCTGCGACCTCACCGTGGTCGCGGATGACGCGCAGATCGGGTTCCCTTCGATACCGGTAGGCGGCGGCTTCATCTCACCGATGTGGATGCTGTACGTCGGGCCCAAGCGGGCCAAGCAGATGTCATTCGTGGCAGGCAGCAAGATCTCGGGGAGCACGGCCGCGGACTGGGGATGGGCCAATTACTCGGTGCCAGAGGCTGACCTCATCGAGGATGTGACGGCGCTTGCCCGCAGCATCGCCAAGACCCCGGCAAACATCCTGCGGATGAAGAAGTACTCGATTAACCGGGCGGCAGAGATCCAGGGTTTCCGGACCATTCCGGGTCTTGGCGCGGAAACGGACGCGCTGCTGCATGCGAGCGACGAGGTCAGGGAGATGCAGGGCTGGATTCGCAGCGACGGGATTAAGGGCGCCATACGCCGCTTCGACGAGGGCGGGATGCTGCCGTGAAACGGTCACTTGTACTGGCCGGCATAATGCCGCTGACTACCCTCCAGGAGCTCACCAGGTCGGCCGAGGCGGCCGGCCTTTACCGAGTCTGGACGATCGAGGGGACCGGTGGGGACGGAATAATCCGCGCCCTCGCCATAGGCGTGGCCACGTCCCGGATCCAGGTCGCGACGGGCATCGCGTACACCTTCCCCAAGCTGCCGCTGCACACGGCCGGAATGGTCGCGGAGGTGCAGGACCTGCTCGGCGGGCGGTTCACGCTCGGGCTCGGGGCGGGAACGCGCGGCATCAGGCGGAGGTACGGCCTTGAGGAAGACCATCCGGCTCCGCGGTTCGGGGAGTACGTCGACCTCGTCCGCGACGCGCTTGACAGCGACGGCCCATTCGAGTTCACCGGCAAGTTCTACCGTTCGTCCGCGCCGCTGCTTTACTTCGCGGGCGACCCGGCCCTACGGCGGGCCACGCGCATCTACGGCTCGGGCGTCAACAGGATCATGCTGGAGACGGCCGCCGCGCATTGCGACGGCGTCGGCCTGCACCCGCTGGCCGGAATCCAGCCGTACTTCGACCAGGTCACGCTGCCGGCTCTCGCGCGCGGCTACCAGCGCGCCGCGAAGCGGCGGGAGGAAAGGGGCGAAGGGGACAAAGAGCTGAGGATCGCCCTGTGGTACATCTGCTCGGTGCACGAGGACCGCACGATCGCGCGCCAGCGGGCCGCGGATGTCCTCGCGTTCTACTTCTCCACGCCGAGTTACGGGACACCGCTGCAGGAATCGCCCTGGGCGAGCGTCGCCGTGCAGGTTCGCGATGCCTTCCGCGCGGCGGTACCCAACGTCGACTGGCGCGCTCTTGGAGCGCTCATACCGGAGGAAATGATCGACGAGATGTGCCTGGCCGGCAGCCCCGACGAGGTGTCGCAGCGGCTCATTCCGCTCGAGCACGAGCTTGCCGAGCGAGGGGTCGACGAGCTCGTCCTCGAGCCGACGTCGCACAGCGGCATCACCGAGTTCATGGAGAGCTGTGAAGGGATTATCAGGGTCGCGGCGGCGGGGAACCCGCGAGCCCCGCAGACGAACGGAGATCAGCGATGAGAATGCGATCGGAGTGGGTGGAGTTCGACACTCCCAGCGGGCTTATACCCGGCTACCTGGCGTACGGCCTTGAGGCGCCAGGCCCGCTGCCCGGCATCCTGGTTATGCACGAGATCTGGGGGGTCAACGAGCACATCAAGGACGTGGCGGAGCGGTTCGCCCGGGCCGGCTACGTGGCGCTGGCACCCGACCTGTACTCCCCCGGCGGCAGCAGGCCCGCCGTGCTGGCACGGGACCGGGTCGAGCTCGCCAAGCACTTCTTCGACTCCGTGCCGCCGGAGGAGTGGCTGAAGGTGCTGCACGACGAGGACCGTCGCGCGCAGGCCCTGGCCGGCATCTACGAAAGCAGGGAGGATCAGGACACGGCGGGAGAAACCCTGCTGCAGCTGTTCGCGGGCGTCCGGGGCGACATAACGCCGTTCGTGCGGATACTGGCAACCGCCGCGGGCTACCTGCGCTCGCAGGAGATCTGCAGCGGCACCCTCGGCTCGGTGGGCTGGTGCCTCGGCGGACGGCTGTCTGCGCTGCTGGCCTGCGACGACGCCCACCCTCAGGCGGCGGTCATCTTCTACGGCTCGGCGCCCCCCGACGACCGGCTGGCCTTGCTGCGCTGCCCGATCCGCGGCTTCTACGGCCAGGACGACCCGCCGATCGTGGCGGGTCTTGCGGACTTCGAGGCCAAGCTGCAGTCCGCGCACGCAGATCACGAGCTCCGGGTGTACCCGGATACCCCGCACGCCTTCTTCAACGACACCCGGCCAAGCTACCGGGTCGGCCCGGCCCGCGACGCATGGGCACGAACGCTCGCATTCTTCGCCCAGGTGCTCGAACCGGAACCGCTGGTGGACGTGGCCGACGCCGCCATCGCCAGCTGACATCGTGACCCGCTACAAGCATCAGGAACTGACCGTGACCCGCTGCAGGCATCAGGAACAGGCGGCGTAGCGTGAGCACGCTCCTCGGCTCCCTCATAGCCGGCCTGGCAATTGGCGCACCGATCTTCCTCGTGGCCAGCGGCCTCGTGCTGGTCTTCAGCGTGATGGGCGTGCTCAACTTCGCCCACGCCGGGTTCTACCTGTTCGGGGCGTTCATTTTCGTCACCCTCGGGTCCGATGTCGCGCACGGCACCACCAGCGTCATCGGCTTCCTGATCGCGATCCTGATCGCCGGGGCGATCGTCGCCTGCATCAGCGTGGCAGCCGAGCGGATCGTCTTCATCAGGACGTACCGGCGGCACGACCACCTGGCCGGCCTGATGGAATCCTTTGCCCTGCTGGTCCTTATACAGGGGGTCTGCGAGCTGATCTGGGGCACAAGCGCCCTCACCGGGCAGGCGCCCTCGGTCCTGTTCGGCACCGTCGACATAGCCGGGGTGCCGCTCAGCAAGTACAACCTGCTGCTGATCATTGTCGCGACGATCGCCGCGGTCGGCCTGTGGGCGCTGGTCTTCCACACCAGGTTCGGGTCCAAGATCAGGGCGGTCTCCTCGGACCGGGGCATGGCCGCAGCCCTCGGGATCCGTGTCGGGGCCATCACGACGTCCGTCTTCGTCATCGGCGGCCTGCTGGCGGGAATCGCCGGGGCGATCGACGCGCCGACGGTCGCGGTCGACATCTCCCTGCTCAACACCTTCACGATCAGCATGTTCGCCGCGGTTATCCTCGGCGGCTTCGGCTCGATTCTGGGCGCGCTTGTCGCCTCCATGACACTGGGCGTCCTCGACAGCCTCCTTGCCACCTACGTTCCCAGCCTGGCGGGTTACGGCTTGTACATAGCATTCGGCGTCGCCATCCTCGCGCGCATGTACCTGCCCGGATTCCGGGAGATCGCGATAGGCGGAGGAGGCACGCTGTGAGGACATCGTCGCTGCGCAGGCGGTTGTCCGGCGGGTCCGGCGACACCGCTCCCCCGGGCGGCCTGGCGGCAGGCGCCGGCTGGCTCACCGGCCGGTGGGGCCTGGGCCACGCAGGCGGCGATGCCATCGTCGCCGCCGTGCTCGTGCTGGCCAACCTCGTCATCGTGATCTGGTTCGGTTCCGGCTTCATTTTCGTGTGGCTGCTCATGCTGCCGTACATAATGGCCGCCTCGGGCACGAATATCACCGTCGGGTGGACCGGCCGGCTGTCGTTCGGGCACGCGCTTTTCTTCGCCGGAGGCGCGTACGTCGCCGCCAAGCTCGCGACCGGGCACATCTTCGCCGGGGCGGTGGTCATACCGCTGATCTGCGGCGTCGTCGCCGCCGCGCTGAGCGTGCCGCTGTCCCTGATCGCGCACAAGCGCCGCGGTGTCTACTTCTCGATCCTTACCCTTATCGTGGCGCAGATCGTGTACTCGGTCGTGCAGAACTGGTCCTACGTGGGCGGCGGCAGCGGGCTGGCCAACGTCTATGTCCAGAACCTCGGCCCGATCAGCCTTGCCAGCACCGATGCCTTCGCCTGGTACGCGGTGATCTGGACGATAGTGATACTCGTCGTCCTGCGGGCCGTCTACCGCTCCCCGTTCGGGCTTTCCTGCCGGGCGGTCAGGGAGGACGGGCTGCGGGCCGAGACGCTGGGAGTCCCGACGTCCCGGCTGTTCACCGTGAGCCTCGCCCTGTCGGCATTCATCACCGGCCTGGCCGGCGCGATCCTTGCCTACTCGGAGACGACCGTCAGCCCGACCCAGTTTTACTGGACGGTCTCCGGCACGCTCGTCGTCATGTGCCTTCTCGGCGGCCGGTTCAGCGTGCTCGGCCCCGCCATCGGGGCCTGCGTCTACATCTTCATCCAGGATCAGCTCTTCCAGAACAGCGCAAGCGCCGCCGACGCACTCGTCGGCGGGACATTCCTGCTGATCGTGCTTGTGCTGCCGGGCGGCCTCGTCAGCATCGGCGAGCGGATAAGGAACGCCAGGGCGCCAGGCGGATCCGCCGCCGACCCGGACCCGCCGGACGTGCTGCGCGAACTGCTCGCGGGCGGCAAGCGATGAGCGGGGGCACCGCGGGCGGGGGCACCGCGGGCGGGGGCACAACGAGCGGCAGCATCACGAGCGGGGACATCACGGGCCCCGGCACCGTGATGGAGGTGCGCAAGGTCAGGAAGGCCTTCGGCTCCGTGCAGGCGGTCGCCGAGGTGTCGATGACCGTCGCCGCCGGCCAGGTGGTCGGGCTACTGGGCCCCAACGGGGCCGGCAAGTCGACCCTGTTCGGCATCATGGCCGGGGAACTGCCGCCGGACTCCGGCTCGATCCTGGTGGGCGGGCACAACGTCACGTCCTGGGATCCGTGGAAGCGCAGGAGGGCCGGGATCGGACGTACCTTCCAGGTACCGCGCACGTTCGAACGGCTCACGGTCTCCGATCACATCGCGGTCGCCGTCGCGGCCGACCTGGGCAATACGTTCTGCGGCTGGCGGTCGGTCGACCGCTGGCTCACCCGCCGGGCGCTGGCCAAGGACCGCGGCATCATTCCGGTACTGGAGATGACGGGGCTTGCGGACCTCGGCTCGCGGGTTGTCGGGTCGCTGTCGTTCGGCGAGCGGAAGCGCGTGGAGATAGCCGCCGTCCTCGCGCAGCGACCGGGCATCCTGCTGATGGACGAGCCGACGGCCGGCATCAGCGCGGCCGAGGCCGTCGGCCTGGTGGAACTTCTCGAGGCGATCAGGACCGAGCGGCCTGAGCTGGCCATCGTGCTGACCTCGCACGACATGGACGTCTTCTTCCGGCTGGCGGATGAGGTGCTGCTGATGCTGAGGGGCTCGATCGCGCTGCGCGGGGCGCCGGATTACGTGCGCACGCACGAGACCACGATCGATACGTATCTGGGCAGCGGCACCAGGGACCGACGCACCGGTAAGCCCGATGGCGACGTTTGATCTCAGCGTCCGGGGCGGGCGGGTCGTCGGCGCCTCGGGCACCGCGCCGCTCGACGTCTGGATCCGAGGCGGGCGCATCGCCGAGGTGTCACGCGGATCCGGCCACGACGCGGCGGAGGAGATCGACGCGGCGGGCCTGCTCGTCCTGCCTGGCATGGTCGACACCCACGTGCACCTCATGGAGCCCGGCGATCCGAGCAGGGAGAACTTCGTCGCCGGCAGCTCGGCAGCGGCCGCCAACGGAGTTACGACCATCGTCGAGCATACTCACTCGTGGCCGGTGACCACGGTGGACAGGCTCACCGAGAAGCTCGCCGTCCTGGCCGGCCGGTCACACGTGGACTACGGGCTCTCGGCGCACCTGTGGCCGGACAACGCCGGCCAGCTTGCCGGGCTGTGGCAGGCCGGCGTGGTCTTCTTCAAGATCTTCACCTGCTCGACCCACGGCATCGAGGCCGCCGGCTCCGACCGGCTGCTCACCGTGCTCGCCGAGCTTGCCCGGCTGCGGGCCAGTTCCCTGATCCACTGCGAGGACGAGCTGATCACCGCCCAGAACGAGCGGCTGCTGCGGCAGCAGGGACGCGACGACGGAGGGGTGATTCCCGCCTGGCGGTCGCGCGAGGCGGAGGTGGTTGCCGTCGCGGTTGCCTCGACGCTCGCCAGGCTCACCACGGCGCGGGTCACGATAGCGCACGTCAGCCATCCCGGCGCGCTTGAGGTGCTCGAGTCGGAGCGGCAGCGCGGCGCGGCGATCGCCGCCGAATCCTGCCCCCAGTACTTCTACCTGCGCGAGCAGGAGGTCGACGAGCTAGGGGCGCTGCGGAAGTTCACCCCGCCCGCCCGGGCGCGGACGGCGGCGGACGAGGATGCGATCTGGGCCGCGTTCAACTCCGGGCGGATAAGCCACCTGTCCACCGATCATGCGCCGGCGACCAGGGAGCAGAAGGCGGCAGGGATATGGGACGCGCACTTCGGGCTGCCGGGCCTGGACACCACCCTCCCGCTGATGATCGACGCCGCGCTGTCCGGCAGGACGACCCTCGAGCGGGTCGCCGAGGCCTACGCGGAGGCTCCCGCGCGGTGGTACGGCATACCGGGCAAGGGACGGATCGCCCCCGGGCTTGATGCCGATCTCGTGCTCGTTGACCCGCTGGGCACCAGGACGCTCACCGACGCGGGCGTGCTGTCGCTGGCCGGCTGGACGCCGTACGCCGGGCGGCGGGTACGCGGCGCCATCCGGCGGGTGCTGCTGAGGGGCGTCACGATCGCCGTCGAAGGAAAGCCGACCGCCGAGCGCACCGGGCGATGGGTGCCAGGCCCGGGCAGAAAGCGAACGCAGGAATGCCGATGAGCCAATCACATTACGAGCCGTACGGCTGGGATCACTGGCCTGATGAGCCCTGGTTCAGCTATCAGTTCCGCCGAGCGCTCGGCGAGGCCCAGGTCGGGGGCGGGACGGTGAGCGAGTCCTTTCTCGCGGCCTCCCGGATGGACCCCGTCGACAGGGAAAGCTGGTACCGGGAGTGGCGCCGGGTGGCCGACGCGAGCGGCGAGCGCGCGGAGGCGGCAGAACGCCGTGGTCACTTCGTCACGGCCAGGGACTGCTGGCTCCGCGCGACCGACCAGTACAGGTCGGCCGAGTTCTGGCTCGATCCCGCCGATCCGAGGCGGCTGGAGACCTTCGGCCTGTGCGAGGACAGCTTCCGGAGCGCGGGACGTCTGTTCCGGCCGCCGATCGAGCAGGTCACCATCCCCTACCTCGGCGACAAGGTTCTCTACGCGCACCTGCTGAAGTCGCCGCAGGCCGGCGATCCGCAGCCGGTGCTTATCTCGGTGGGCGGACTGGACTCCTACAAGGAGGAGCTCCTGTTCATGGTCGGCAAGGCGGCGCTCGATCGCGGCATCGCCTGCCTGTTCGTGGACGGGCCCGGCCAGGGCGGCACGCTGCGCCGCGAGGGCCTGACGACCAGATTCGACTACGAGGTGCCGATCGCCGCCTGCGTCGACTGGCTCAGCACCCGCGCGGACATCGACCAGGCGAGGATCGCCCTCAGCGGGTCGAGCCTGGGCGGATACTACGCGGCGAGGGCGGCATCCTTCGAGCACCGGCTCGCCGCGGTGGTGTCCCATGGCGCGCAGTGGGACCTCGGCCTGCAATGGGCGGACCGCGGCGAGGACCACGGCCTTGCGATGCACATCAAGTGGGTTTTCGGCGTCGAAACGATGGCGGCCGCGAGGGAGAAGGCAAGCGCATTCCGGCTCGCGGGGGCGGTCGAGGGCATCAGCTGCCCGTACCTGATCGTGCACGGCGGTCACGACGTTCTCGGTGTCAGGCAGGCGAAAACCCTGTACGACTACGCCAGCGGCCATGGCGTGGACGTTTCGCTCCGGGTTGTCGATGCCGACGAAACCGGCGCCGAGCACTGCCAGCACGACAACCCGACGGTCGGCATGGAAATCATCGCCGACTGGCTCTGCGATCGCTTCGGGATCGATCAGTCGGCGCTCGGCGCGCCGCGCGCGAGCGAGCCAGGGAGGGCAGGGTGAACGCGCAGATGCCGGCGCGCTACCGGTTCGATCCGCTCTACAAGGACGGATCGGGCCAGGTGTCGCGCAGCCCGTGGGGCGAGGACGACGTCATCGGCAGGCTGAACTGGATGACGGCGCAGCGGGCTCACCAGACGCTGAGCCGCGTCGCGGCCGGGCCGGTTTACGACCTGTCGGTCGAGTACTTCATCGGGATGCCGGCCTGGAGCGGGTCCGGGGATCCGAAATTCGAGATCTGGCTCACCCATACGCCGCAGGGCAACATCCGCGACGGCCTCACCGGGGTACCGCCCGAAGTACACGAGCAGTACAGCATGAGCGCGGACAGCTTCCTGATGAACACGCACTGCGGGACGCATATCGACACGCTCGTGCACCTGGGCTATCGCGGCAGGTTCTGGAATGGCCTCAACCCGGAGGACGACATGGGCAGCCGCTCGTGGCTGCGCGGCGGCGCGGCGGAGTATCCGCCGATCATCGCCCGGGGCGTGCTGCTCGACGTGGCCGCCTACCACGACGTCGACATCCTGCCGGCCTCCCACGTGATAACGCCGGACGACATCACCGGCGCCGCGGCGCGCGAGCAGGTCGAGATCGAGGAGGGTGACGTCGTCGTCGTGCGGACGGGCGCGATGCGGAAGTGGCCGGAAACCGAGTACCTCGGCGAAACCGCCGGCATCGGCATGGACGCCGCGCGGCTGCTCTGCGAGAGCGGGGCGATGTGCGTCGGCACCGACACCGTCGCCTTCGAGGTCATACCCGCCGAGAGGACCGGCACGTTCCTGCCCGTGCATAGCTACATGCTGGCCGAGGCCGGGGCCCAGATCATCGAGATCCTCAACCTGGAGGGTCTCAGCCGCGACCGGGTCTACGAGTTCGCCTTCATCGCGGCCCCCATCCGGCTGCGGGGAGCCACCGGGTCGCCGCTGCGGCCGGTCGGCATGCCTGTCCTGGCTGGCTCGCGGTGAACGCCAGGCAGAGCGTGGGCGTGGCCGGCCAGGCGCCGCTGCTGCACCTCACGCCCGGCGTCCGGATCGGCCCCTACCTGTTCACCTCGGGCCAGCTCTGCACGGACTGGCGGACGGCACCGGCGGGCAGCCCGCTGCTCGCGCACCTCGGGGACCCGACCCGGGCGGAAGTCAGGCAGGTCTTCCGTAACCTGGAGTCGGTCGTGACCGCGGCCGGGCTGACGCTTGATGACGTCGCGCGCGTCGACAACTACTACGGCCACCGGCGCGTCTCGACCGGCCACTTCGCGGCCAGGGACGAGTTCTTCCCGATGGGGGCGATGCTCCGGCCGGCCAGCACCGCGGTCCAGACCGACGGCTTCCCCGCCGCCGGCTGCACGTACGCCATCGAGGCGATCGCCGTCCAGGGCGGGCGCGAGGGCGTCATCGCCGACGACGTTCCCGCCTCGCCGGGACGGCTGCCGATGGGGATACGCGCGGGGAGCTTCGTCTTCCTGTCCGGCCGGCTGGCGTCGGACTACGAGACCGGGCTTGCGCCGCAGGCGAAGACCCCGGGCTGGATCTGGATCGGGTCGCCCATTCACTCCCAGGCCGAGTACATCCTGCGGATGCAGGACCGGATCCTGGCCGCGGCCGGCTGCTCGCTCCGCGACGTGGTGAAGGCCGAGGTCTTCCTGTGCGATCCGCGGGACATCACCGGGCTTGACGAGGTGTGGCGTGCGATGTTCCCGCAAGGCCCGCCGGCCAGGTCCATCTTCATGGTGGACGGCCTGGCCATGCCCGAGGCGGTGGTGGAGATCAACCTCATCGCCCTGCATCCAGGCAGCGGGCTGAGCCGCCGGACGATCGAGACCGCCGCGGCCCCGGAGCCCCTGTTCTACGAGCCGCAGGCGGTCCAGGCGGGCCCGCTCGTCTTCCTGTCCACCCAGCTCGCGCATGACCGCGGCGGGCTGGCCGAGGCGGCCAGGCCGCGGGCCGGCTTTCCCCACATCGGATCGCCGGGACGGCTGGAGGCCGAACTGATCCTCGGTAACGTCGCGGCGATCTGCGAGGCCGCGGGCGGTTCGCTCGCCGACGTGGCCAAGGTGCAGACGCACCTGCAGGACCTCTGCCAGCTCGACGCCGTCAACGAGGCATGGAAGCGCGCGTTCCCCGCCGATCCGCCCGCCTGGACGGTCGTCTCCATGGCGGCCCCCCGCCCGGTGGCGGGAGCACAGGTGATGTGCGACGTGATCGCCTGCCTGCCAACAGCAGAACCCGATGTGACGGAGGACTAGGTGAAGCGATCTATCGTCGTGGTGGGCGGGCCGATGTGGCTGGCCAAGGAGGTCGCGCAGGCCGCCGAGGCGGGCGGCCTGCACCGGGTCTGGCTGACCGAGGGGACCAACTCGGACGCCATCGTCCGCGCCGTCGCCGCGGGCGCGGTCACGTCGTCGGTGCTGATCGGAACCGGGATCGCGTACTCCTTCGTGCGGCCGCCGCTGCACATGGCCGCCACGGCAGCCGACGTGCAGGAGGCACTCGACGGAAGGTTCGCGCTCGGCATCGGCCCGGGCACCCGGGGCATCCGGCGGCGGTACGGGATCGTCGAGGACCACCCCGCGCCCAGGTTCGGTGAGTACGTCGACCTGATGAAGGCGGCGCTTGCGACCGAGCACGGGTTCGAGTTCAGCGGCCGTTTCTTCACCTCGTCCGCTCCCCTGCTGCACTACGAGGGGGATCGTGAGCGCCGGCTGAGCCTGCCGATCTACGGCTCGGGCCTGAACAGGTTCATGCTGGAGAGCGCGGCGGCTCACTGCGACGGGATCGCGCTGCACCCGCTGACCGGCATCGAGCCGTATCTGCAGAACGTGACGCTGCCCGCGATAGAGCGCGGGTCCGAGCGCGGGTCGCGGCGGCCGGTACTGGCGATGTGGCACATCACGTCGGTGCATCCCGACCGGGCAATCGCACGGCAGCGCGCCGCGATCGTGCTGGCCTTTTACTTCTCCACGCCCAGTTACGCGCGGACGCTCGAGGGAACGGGGTGGGAAGGGGTGGCGACCACGCTCCAGGAGGAGTTCCGCAAGAGCACCCCGCCCATCGACTGGAGCCTGATCGCGGAAAAGGTTCCCGATGACATGCTCGACGCCATCTGCCTCGCCGGGACCGAAGAAGATGTCGCCGCCAAGACGCGCGTACTTGAGGAGCGGTACGCGAAGGCGGGCATCGAGGAGCTGGTATTCGAGCCAACCTCGCACGGCGGGGTTGAGATGCTGGCACAGAGCTGTTCCGGCATCGTGGCGGCCGCCGGGATCCCCTGACCGCGGGGGCCGGCCCTTCCGGTAAGCGGACGGTCACGGCGGCCGCCACGGGATCGGGATCGGCGTACCCGCCGGCGACGGCGAACGATTGGGCGATGGCGTCGCGGGAAGCGCCGGCACGCAGGGCGGCGAGCAGCAGGATCCGGGCCTTGAGCGGGTCCAGCAGCCCCGCGGGGATAAGGCCGCGGTCGTGCAGGTCGCGCTCGGAGCCCGGGAACGCGTAGGTCGCCGTGAGGACGGGCCCGGCGCCGGTCCGGGTCGCCAGGACCACCGGGATCTTGGCGGCGATATCCTGCAGTACCGGCGCGAGCGGCGCCGGGACGTGTCCCACGCCCATCCCTGCCACGACCAGCCCGTCGAGCCTGTCGCCGATCCCCCGCAGCAGCTCGCCCTGATCCCCCAGGCCGACCACGACGAGCCCGACATCGTGCTGGGCGTCCGGCTGGGGCAACGGGACGTTGAACCGGTAGCCGGGCGGTCCGGCAAACCAGGGCCGGCCCTCGACCAGCTGACCGAGCGGCCCGCTGTTGGGAGAGGTAAAGGCACACACGCTGGTGGCGTGGGTCTTGCGGACCCGCGCGGCCGCGTGGATCTGGTCGGCGATCACGACCATGACGCCCCGGTTGCGGGCCCGCGGCGCGATCGCGGTGCAGATCGCGGCGAGCAGGTTCGCCGGCCCGTCGTGCCCGGCCTGGGCCGGGTTGCGCATCGCGCCGGTGACGACGAGCGGCTGCGCTCCGCCGTACCACAGGTCGAGCAGGTACGCGGTTTCCTCGATCGTGTCCGTGCCCTGGGTGACGATGACCGCATCGGCGCCCGCCGCGTAGGCGTCCTGCGCCGCGACGTAGAGGTCACGCAGGTCATCGAGGGTCAGCGAGGCACCGGGCAGCCGCCTGACGTCGATGACCTCGATGTCCGCGGCTACCTCCGACAGGCCGGGAACGGCGGCCACGAGCTCGGCCGCGGACAGGGCCGGCGCCACCCCGCCGCCGGCGGCACGGGTCATGGCGATCGTTCCGCCCATGCCGAGCACGGTCACCCTGGCAGGACCCTGATTCGCGGACAACGGCAGCCTTCCGGTCGAGCGCGGGGATGATCTTGGTTCACAGTAGTGCGGCAGCGAGGCTTCGTCTGCCTGCCCGATCTGGCCGGCGCCGAGGACGTGCTGCGCCTGGCCCCGGTTGCCGCCGCCTTTCTGCGTGATCTTTTCTGGCTGATTCGCGACGGGACTCAACATTCCCTGGGTGCCTGGCGTCCTATGGACATGACGGTCTCCGCACACCGGGCTGGCACGGGGCCGCAGCCCGATCCCTCTGCTCATGCGGCGAGGGAAGCGGTCGATGACCTGTTCCGGCTGCATGCCGTCGGCCTGGTGCGTTTCGCGCTGATGCTGGTCGGCGACCAGACCACCGCCGAGGACGTCGTGCAGGAGGCGTTCCTCGGCTTGTACCAGGCCTGGAACCGGGTGCGGGATCCGGATGCCGTGCTCGGGTACCTGCGCACCGCGGTGGTGAACGGTGCCCGTTCGGTGCACCGCAGCCGTCGCCGGGCGCGGCTGCTGCGGGTGCCGCACGACCCGCCCGTCTGGTCGGCGGAGGCGGCGGCCATGGACGGCGAGGACCGTCGTGCCGTCCTGGCCGCCATCGCCAGGCTGCCGCAGCGCCAGCGTGAGGTGCTCGCGCTGAAGTACTACCTCGATCTGAGCGAGCACGAAGTAGCCGCGACGTTGCGGGTCACCCGCGGCACGGTGTCCGCGACCGGGGCCCGCGCCCTGGCCGCTCTCGCCCGTCAGCTCCGGGAGGACCAGTGACCGATCACCTGCCCGCCGACCTGGAGGACCGCGTCCGCGGCGCCTATCAGTCGGCCGCACAGACCGTGCAGCCGACGACTCTGCGCAGGACTTCCCCGATGCCCGCCGCCGGGTCAGTTCCGCGCTCGCGCCGGATGAACGCGTTCGTGCCGATCGCGGCGGCCATAGCGGTGCTCGTCGTCATCGGCGCAAGCGTGGCCCTGCCGCGCCTGCTGACCGGCGCCGCCCAGAACCCGGCAGCCCCGGGGATCGGCGCATCCGCGCCCGGGCATTACCCGCCGTTCCGGGTGGTGGTGACGGTCAGCGACGGCAATAGCGAGTCCAAGCTGCTGGTGGAGTCGGCGGCCACCGGGCACGTGGTGAGCACACTCGCCCCGCCGTGGCAAGGCGGCATGTGGATAGATGTCTCCGCGGCCGCGGCCGCGACGAGGTTCATCGTGGCCGCCGAGCCCGTGTCCTCGCCGTACGCCCCGACCCGGCTGTATGCGCTGACGCTGTCGGCGCACGGCACGGTCACCGGGCTGGCTCCGCTTTCCGTCCCGACCCTGCCGGGGGAGCTCACCTCGCTGGCGGCCAGCGCGGACGGCAGCACGGTCGCCTACACGACCTTCGGGCCGGGGGCTGCTTACGAGGCCGGCGTGATCACCGGCGGCAGGACGCGGCACTGGAGCGTGTCCGCGGGAGCGATCGCGGGGATATGGCACGTCTCGGTGTCCGGCGACGGCGGCATGCTCGCGTTCACCACTCAAAGCGTGGGCAGGGGCGGCGTCGAAGACGCGGCGTGGGTGCTGCCCACCGGATCCGCGCCAGGCAGCATCACGGCCAGAGCCAGGAAAATATATGACCATACATACCTCGGCGGCGCCGGGCATGCCAGCACGGTCCTGCAGTCCGCGCTGATCAGCCAGGACGGCAGCACGCTGTATCTCTGCACGAGCGCCAGTCCGGCCAGCGGCAGGACCGTGACCACGGTGACCGCGGACAGCACGGCGGACGGGGCATCGCTCGGCACGATATCGGCCTGGGACAACGGCTACCCGGAGATACTCTCGCCGGTCGGCGGCATGCTGCTCAGCTGGGACCAGAACTCGTCCACGGCCTACCTGATCAACCCTGCGACCCGGACAAGGACGACGCTGCGGCTGCGCGGGATCCCCCGTGCGCAGTATGTGACGCTAGCCTGGTGATGCAGCCGGTGCGCTTGAGCCACCGAGCAGGCGCACCGGGCCGGTGGGTGCACCACGGCCCGTTCGGGATAATGGATCTTTTTTTTATTGACCGAACGAGCAGTGGCTCAGCACGACGGTTCCGGGGATCAGCCCTTGAACTGGGACAGCCGGCGCCACGCGGCAGCCGCCACGGGATCGGAGTCGACGAGCTCGGCCAGGCGCCTGGCCTCGATCACGAGCACGCGCGAGCGGGTCGCCAGCTGGATGGTCAGGCCGGTGGGGGGCAGCGGGTGGCCGCTTTGGCCCAGCTGGCCGACGAAGGCTCCGGCGCCAAGGTCTGGGAGCTTGTTGCCGTTCGCCTCGACGGTGGCCGTGCCGTCAAGCAAGATGAAACAGTGTCGGGCGATCCGGCTCTCGTCGGCGAGCCTGATGCCGGCCGGCAGGATGGCCTCATCGCAGGCCGGCTCGAGCGGCTGCCACTGAGAGGGTTCCGGTATGGGTCTGGTAGGTGCAGGACTCATAATCCCGTTGTGCAGGAAGGGCGTTACAAACCGATGACATCGCGCTCCGCGCGCGGGTAAGGG
>Ga0070764_10000066_pt1 | contig 31966 bp, 28 predicted proteins | sample HubBroMetageWRM4_FD_67287 | JGI IMG/M metagenome (GOLD analysis project Ga0070764, IMG submission 67287) | Warmed soil microbial communities from the Hubbard Brook experimental Forest, New Hampshire - Hubbard Brook CCASE Soil Metagenome WRM 4 | ecosystem: Environmental > Terrestrial > Soil >... | reverse complement strand
CCCGGGGCGACCGAGATGTTGTTCGCCGCGGGCGTTGGCGATCGTCTCGTTGCTACCGTTGATTTTTCCGATGAGCCGGCTGCGGCCAAGCGGGTTCCTCGTATCGGGGACGTTACGGCGATCGATATGGAGCGTCTCGTCGCTCTGCGTCCGGACGTGGTGGTGGTCTGGCCTGGCGGTGGCAATCCGGCACAGATCGAGAAGATCGCGCGGCTCGGCATCCCGATTTATCGACAGCAGGTCAACCGGCTTGCGGATCTGCCGGCCTCATTGCGCCGCCTGGGCGCGTTGAATTCGAACGGGTCAGTAGCCGAGCAGGCCGCGAGCGCGCTCACCGCGGAGCTTGCGCGGATTGCGCGTGAGTATGGCGGAGGAGCAGGTGCCGCAGCAGCTAAGGCAGCGGGAGCCAAGGCGGCAGAAGTTCCGGCGGCTGGCGCGCCTCCAACAGTGTTGCTCGAGGTCTGGAATCGCCCCATTTACACCGTCGGCGGTACGCAGCTGATGAGCGACGCGTTGACTTTGTGCGGGGTCCGGAACGTGTTTGGTGACCTGCGGGAGTTAGGTCCAATCATCGATACGGAGGCCGTGATCGCGCGTAACCCGGACATCATCGTGGCCGCGGCTCCCCCCGGAGAAGGGGCGAGTTGGCTCGCTGAATGGCGCCGATTCGGGAGTCTGAAGGCGGTGAAAACCGGCCGGCTGGTTGCGTTCGAGGATCCGAGGCTCGTCCGGCTTGGACCGAGCGTCGTGGCCGCGGCCGAGGCTCTGTGCAGGGCACTGCGCGCACCGAGTCGGGTCGGTCGCGAGAGCCCGGGGTAAGTCGCGCGTCTACGGTGTCAGTCGCGGAAGTTATTGAACTGCAGCGGCATCTCCACCTTCGAGGTGCGCAATAGCTGCATCGCCGACTGCAGGTCGTCGCGGCTCTTGCCGGTGACGCGCACCTTGTCGCCCTGGAGGGAAGCCTGCACCTTGAGCTTCGAGTCCTTGATCAGGCGGATGAGCTTCTTGCCGACTTCCTGGTCGAGGCCCTGTTTGAGAATCACGTCTTGCTGGGCGCTCGCCAGGTTCGTGACCGGGTCTTTGACTTCGATGCAACTCAGGTCGATGCCGCGCTTGGAGAGCCGCAGCTTCAGGATCTCCAACATCTGCTTGAGCTGGAAATCGACTTCGGCCTTGAGTTTGACCGTGAACTCCTCCAGCTCGAATACCGCCCCGGTGTCCTTGAAGTCGAAGCGCTGACCGAGCTCGCGGTTAGCCTGGTCGACGGCGTTGGCGACTTCGTGGGCGTTGAGTTCGGAGACGGTGTCGAAGGAGGGCATAATGTAAGGGGCCTCGAGGCGCGTTGAGGCCGCGATTGTGCCGCAGGAGGCGCCTGCGTGACTAATCAGGCGGGATGGTGCTTCGTGAACGGATCGTGCGTGGGCGAGAGCTTCCCGTAGGTCCAGCCGAGCACGCCGCCGTAGAGAACCTGCAGCCCCAGCATGACCAGGGGCGCGAACAGCGAAAGCTGGAACCCGAAGTATCCGACGCCCACGGCCGGCAGGAAGACGAGCATCACGATCAACCAGGCGACGATGCCGTAGAGAACACCGCTCTTTGTGTGGGTGTCTGCGCCCAGGCGGGGCTCGATGTAGGCGAACAAGCCTCCCAGAACGACCGAGCCGATGATGAAGTGCAAGGCCCAGCCGAGCGCATATTGTGAGGGCGGCTCGGCGAGCAGGGCCAGCAACACACGCGTCAGCTCGAGCTGGGGCTCATATCCGGTGACACCGATGAGCAACATCACGAGCGACAGCACCGCTGTGGCTACGCCTCCCGCAATGGTTCCTTTGATTACATCGCTCATCAATTGCACACCGTCATACCTCAAATCGAACGCCTCCGCAGGGTGTCGGGTTCCGGTCAGTCATCCTAACGTCGCCCCAGGGTAGCGCGTTGACCCCGGACTTACTTGGCTTTGGGAAGCTCTGCCTCGAGCTTTTTGCGATTTCGACGGGTGAGGTCGACGAAGCGGGGCGTCAGGCCGATGTCCTCGTAGATCGGGTCGCCCTGCTCGTCGCTGGAGATGACCTTCTTGCCGGCGATGTAGGGCATCGAGGTCTCGATCTCCTGCAGGGCGCTTCCGAGCAGGTCGGTGATGAGCTGCTCGGGGGTGCGTCCGGGGAACATTTCGGCCAGGGCAGCGAGGCGGGCGGCATCATCGAGGGGCAGGCGGACCGCAAATTCCGTCGCGGTGCGGGGCTGGGCGGCGGTCGCGCGCCAGGTCTCGAGCAGGTCTTTGAAACTCATTTGGGGTCTTCGATCGGTCGCCCGTAAGCGGGGCACCATTTTAGCCGAACGTCCCGCGATGGCGGGCGAGCCCGCGTCATGGCGGTCACGAAAACGGTTCATGCTGCCTTGACGGCTTGGCCGGGGCCCGGTAATACTCGGCCGCAAATGTCGCAGCAGTCGCTCAACAACTGTTCTTTCTGGTGGTGGCGCACCTCATCTACGGAGTGGGCGGCCTGCTAGTTTCGCGCGACTAAACGAATCTCACGGCTTGCAAAGAACCCATCTCCGGAATGACCCCCGGGATGGGTTTTTTCTTGCCTGCGTGCTTTTTGCCGTATTGGGTCTGTCGGTATTGGAGAGAGCGTTGAAACCGCCATTCGATATTGCGGGTGATCTCGACACGCCGGTCTCGGCGTTTATGAAGCTGGCGAGCTTTGCGCCGCGTTTCCTGCTCGAGAGCGTCGAGGGGGGGGAGCGCCTGGCGCGCTACTCGTTCATTGGTTTCGGCGACGGCCTCGAGGTTCGTCTCGATCGCGACGGCTTCATGATCGGTGGCGAGCGTCGCCCGATACCAGGCACGCGCGCGGAGCTGCTCGCGGGGTTGCGGACTGCTCTGCAACGCGCGCCACAGCCACAACCCGACATTGCGGGCGTACCGCTGGCAGGCGGACTTGTCGGTTATTCGTCATACGATGTGGTGCGCTTCTTCGAGAGGCTCTCGGCCCGAACCGGGCTCGAGAGCGGTGTTCCCGCGCTTCACTATGTAGCGCCGCGTTCCCTGTTGGTTTTCGATCACCTCACGCGCGGCATTGCCCTCGTGCATGCGGGTTCCGAGGAAGAGCGGCGTTCCCTGCGGCACGAGGTGGTTCGGGCTCTGCGCGGTGGACTTCCTACGCGCGCGAGCCCCGGGAAATATTCGCTGCCCACGCCGGGATACAGTCGTTCCGACTACATGGACGGAGTCCGCCGGACCCAGGAATACATCGCAGCCGGAGACGTCTATCAGCTCGTTCTCTCCGCGCGTTTCGCCGGTCATCATGAGCTCGATCCCTTTCAGGCTTATCGCGCGCTGCGACTCATCAACCCGTCGCCGTACATGTATTACTGCGCGTTGGGGGATGTTACCGTCGTCGGCTCATCGCCCGAGGCGTTGGTGAAGTTGAAAGGAGGGCGAGCGCAGCTGCGGCCCATCGCGGGAACGCGGCCCCGCTCTGACGATCTCGCGGTCGATGCGGCCCGGGAGCAGGAACTGCGCGCTGATCCAAAGGAGAACGCCGAGCACATCATGCTCGTCGACCTCGCGCGTAACGACCTCGGACGCGTCGCTCTTCCCGGAAGTGTGCATGTGGAGCCGTACCGCGCGATCGAACGCTACAGCCATGTCATGCACATCGTAAGTGGTGTGCATGGCGAGCTTGCTCCTGGTTGTGACGCCTTCGATCTGTTCGCGGCTGCATTCCCGGCGGGCACTCTCGTCGGTGCACCGAAGGTGCGCGCGATGCAGATCATCGATGAGTTGGAACCGGTGAGCCGGGGACTCTACGGCGGAACGGTGGGTTACTTCGGCGCTCGCGGCGATATGGATCATGCGATCACCATTCGCACGCTGGTGTTCCAGGGCGACGAATACAGTTACCAGGCGGGCGCTGGCATCGTTGCCGACAGCGTGCCGGAAACCGAGCATGAGGAAGTGCTGGCGAAAAGCGCCGCCATGGTGCGCGCACTCGAGATTGCTGGGGGTACCGGGTTATGACTAAATCGTCTGGAACCGCGCGTCTGCTGCTGATCGACAACTATGATTCATTTACCTACAACCTCGTGCAGGCATTCCTGGTCCTGGGCGCCGACGTGCACGTCTACCGGAACGATGCGATAACAGTGGCTGAAGCGCTCGCCTTCGCGCCTTCGCATCTTTGCATTTCGCCGGGCCCCGGTACGCCTTACGACGCCGGCGTATCCATGGACATGATTCGAGCGTTTGCCGGACGATTGCCGGTACTCGGCGTTTGTCTCGGGCACCAGTCCATCGTGGAGGTGTTCGGAGGAAAGGTCGTGCGCGCAGGAAGGCTCATGCACGGCAAGACTTCCATTATTCAACACGACGGGCGCACATTATTCGAGGGATTGCCGCAGCCGTGCGAGGTGGGTCGTTATCACTCCCTGATTGCGGCGCCGGAGAGTTTGCCGCCGGAGTTGGAGGTGAGCGCGCGGACGGCGGAGGACGAGATCATGGGGGTGCGCCATCGCACGCTCATGGTAGAGGGTGTGCAATTCCATCCTGAAAGCATCCTGACACCCGACGGGCCTGCCCTGATGAAGAATTTTCTCGGCTTCAGTGGAGGGCAGCGCGGGCGTGGGTCGTCTGTTGTTGGAGCGAGCGATGCCATCTCCGCGTGAGTTCCTGGAGCGTTTGCTCGAGCGCGGCGATCTTTCGCAGGTCGAGGCGGAAGAGTTGCTCACGCATTTGACCAACCCGGACGGGTCACCCGCAATGGCCGGTGCCATTCTGGCGGCGCTGCGGACAAAAGGTGCTGTCGCGGACGAGGTGAGGGGCTTCGCGTCGGCGATGCGCCGCCTGGCGCGACGGCCGCCGGTACCCGCTGGATTGCGCGCTATAGATATTGTCGGGACCGGCGGCGACGCCTCGGGTAGCCTCAACATCTCCACCGGTACTGCACTGTTGACGGCCGCGTGCGGGGTCCCGGTGTTGAAACACGGCAATCGGTCGATCTCGAGCCGCGCCGGCAGCGCGGATGTGCTCGAGGTGCTTGGGCTGAAGATCCCGCTCGATGAGCAGGGTGTTGCGGACTGCCTCGCGGCTGCGAATTTCACGTTTCTGTTCGCGCCTCACTACCACCCCGCGATGAAGGCCATTGCGCCGGTGCGCGCGGCGTTAGGTGTGCGCACGATATTCAACATCCTGGGGCCGTTGGCTAATCCTGCCGAGCCGCCTTTTCACCTCATCGGTGCGTTTAGTCTGGATGTCGCGAGACTCATTGCGCAGACGATTGCCGGTATGCCGATGGAGCGGACGTTCGTGGTGCACGGTGCGGAAGGCTGGGATGAGCCGACGCCTATCGGACCCTTCACGCTGTTCGATGTGCGGCCGGGACGGGTGGAAGTGGGAATGCGGAGGGCCGAGGACTATGGGCTTGGGCCGTGCAAGTCGGAGGACCTCGCGGGCGGAGATGCACGGGAGAACGCTGCGGCGCTGAAAGCTGTGTTGGAGGGCCGGGACAAGGGGCCGCATAGGGACTGCCTGCTGCTGGGCACGGCGTTGGCGCTCGAGGTGACGGGGAAGGTACACCACCCGCGCGAGGGTGTTGAGCGCGCACTGCATGCGATTGAGAGCGGTGCGGCTCGCCGGGTGTTGGAGGCGTTGGCGAGTTTTGCGGCCGGGAGCGCGCGAGGTGCGGCCACGCCTGGACCGGGCGCAGCAGCGGAGCGCGCGGTGGCGGACGGTGGGCAGCGTGGAGCGAGCGGCGTGGCTGATCGCGCGGCGGCAGGAGCTGGCGCCGCGGGGTCGGATGTTGGCGCTGGAGTGATTCCGGTTACGGGGGCGGCGCGATGAGCACCGATTTTCTCGGGCAGATGGCCGCGGGAAGTCGGCAGCGCGCGGATTCGGCGCGACGCGCGTGCCCTGACGCGGACATGCTGGCGCGTGCGCTGGCATCGCCGCTGCCGCCGCGGTTGCGGCGTGATCCGGCGGGGTTCGATCTCATCGCGGAGATGAAGCTGCGTTCGCCGGCGGTGGGGCAGCTCAAGTCGGGTGAAGAAGACGTCGCCGCGCGCGTGACGTCGTATGCGCGAGCGGGTGCTGCTGCGGTGTCTGTACTGACGGAGCCGAGTCGGTTTGACGGCTCTATTGCGCACCTCGAGCTCGCCACGGGCGTTCTCACGCCGCTGGGTGTGCCGGCGATGCGGAAGGATTTCCTAGTCGACGCCTACCAAGTCACAGAGGCGCGTATAGCAGGGGCCGGCGGTGTCCTTGTCATCCTACGGATGCTGCCGCGTGAGGCGCTCGATGAGCTCATCGAGCGGGCGCGAGAGTTGAAGTTGTTTGTGCTGCTGGAAGCCTTCGACGAGAGCGACATTGAGCTAATGCACACAATTGTTGAGCACCACGCGCAGAGCGGCGTCGAGATGCTGGCGGGCGTGAACTGCCGCGACCTGGCGACGCTGCAGATCGTTCCGCGGCGGCTTGACGAGTTGGCGCACTTGCTGCCGACGTCAGTGCCACGCGTGGCTGAGAGTGGTGTCGCCACGGTGGACGACGCACGTCGCGTGGCCGCGGCAGGCTACGAGCTCGCGCTCGTTGGCAGCGCGCTCATGCAGGGCGGCGACCCGCGAGCGCTGGCTGCCGCAATGTTGGAAGCCGGGCGAGGAGCGCGTGCGACGGCGCTTGAAGTGCACCCCGCAGCGTCCGCGCCGCTTCATGCGCGCGCTGATGATGGCGCGCAGGTGCCACCAGGCGCGCCTGCCCGCGCCGACACACGCACGCCGCGCCAACGCGACGGGAAAGCCGGCACATGACCATGTGGGTCAAAATCTGCGGCCTTACCACACCCGACGCTGTCGCCGCGGCGCTCGACGCGGGGGCCGACGCCATCGGCTTCGTGTTTGCGAAGTCGGTGCGCCAAGTCACGCCGGACGTGGCCCGACGCTTAGCCGCCCCCGCGAGAGGCCGCGTCCGTTGCGTCGCCGTGACGCGCCATCCGACACAGCAGGATATCGACGACATCGTCGCGATCTTCAAACCAGACGTGTTGCAAACCGACTCGACCGACCTCCCTTCGCTGCGGCTGCCGGCGCAACTCCAGCTACTCCCGGTCTTTCGCGGAGCCGGCGACCCGGTGGGAGGCGACCGCGGGGCCAACAATGAAAGTTACACACTTCCGCCGCGCCTGTTATTCGAAGGACTCACCAGCGGCGCAGGAGTCCCTTGCGATTGGACGGCGGCACGCCGCGTGGCGCGGCGCACGGAGTTAGTGCTAGCCGGCGGCCTGAATCCTGCCAACGTCGCAGCGGCCATCGCAGCGGTGCAGCCGTTCGGCGTCGACGTATCGAGTGGAGTAGAAGCCCGACCGGGTATCAAAAGCCCGGTCGACATTGCGAATTTTGTGAGAGCGGCGCGCGAGCTGAGCGTCGTCTATGAGGATCCCGTATGACAGTGTCAGATCTCGGCCTGGATGGTCCCCGCTTGCTGGCCGATTCCATCGCCGGCAAATTCCCTGATGCGCTCGGCCGCTTCGGTCCCTTCGGGGGCCGCTATGTGCCCGAGACGCTCATCCCCGCGCTCGAGCGGCTCGAGCAGGGTGTGCGCGAGCATCTTCACTCCAAAGAATTTCAGGCGGCGTTTCACCGCGAGCTCAAGACGTGGATCGGCCGTCCGACACCACTGACTTTCGCGGCGCGCCTGTCCGAGAAGTGGGGCGCCAATATCTGGTTGAAGCGCGAGGATCTCGCGCACACCGGCGCGCACAAGATCAACAACGCGATCGGGCAGGCCTTGCTCGCGAAGCGGATCGGAGCGAAGCGCATCGTCGCGGAGACCGGAGCCGGACAACACGGTGTCGCTAGCGCGGCCGCCTGCGCGCGCTTAGGTCTCCCCTGCACGGTCTACATGGGCGCGGTCGATATGGAGCGTCAGGCGCCCAACGTCGGTCGCATGCGCCTGCTCGGTGCTGAGTGCGTTCCCGTCACCACCGGCGATCGCACGCTTCGAGCGGCGATAGATGAAGCCCTGCGCGCCTGGGTGTCCGATCCACTTGATACCTACTATCTGATCGGCTCGGCGGTCGGCCCGCATCCCTATCCCTATCTCGTGCGCGAGCTGCAAGCCGTGATCGGTCGTGAAGCTCGTGCGCAGATACTCGAAGAGACGGGCGCTCTCCCTGACGCGGTCATCGCATGCGTTGGGGGCGGTTCGAACTCCATCGGTGCGTTCCACGCGTTCGTGCCTGACGCGAGTGTGGAGATCATTGGAATCGAGGCCGGGGGACGTGGGTCCGGCTTGGGTGACAACGCGGCGACGTTGTCGTTCGGTAGCCCGGGAGTTCTGCACGGCAGTTTCTCCATGTTGCTACAGGATGCGGATGGGCAGATCCAGGAGACGCATTCCGTCTCCGCCGGTCTGGACTATCCGGGTGTCGGTCCCGAGCATTCCCTCCTCCTCGCCGCCGGCCGAGTTCGCTACCTCGCGTCGACGGACGACGAGGCGCTCGAAGCCTTGAAGGCATGCAGCCAGTACGAGGGCATCCTTCCGGCGATCGAGAGTGCGCACGCGCTGTTCGGTGCGCGTCGCTGGGCCGCTAACAACAAGGGCCGCAACATCGTCGTCTGTCTGTCAGGCCGGGGTGACAAGGACATGCCGACACTGCAAAACACGCTGCTCGCCGAGGGGGCCGGCAAATGAACGGACGTGACGCTATCAGTAGCGCAATTCGTGCCGCATCGGCCCAGGGTGAGCCCGCGCTCGTGGCGTTTCTCACGGCGGGCTTTCCGAGCCGCGACAAGTTTCGGCAACACCTGCAAGCCGTGGCGGCCGGTGCCGATGTGGTTGAGATCGGAGTTCCTTTCACGGACCCGATGGCCGATGGAGTGACGATCCAGCGCTCGAGCCACGCGGCGCTCGCGCAAGGTGTGAGTCTGCGTTGGATCTTCAGCGAGCTCGAAGCCATGACGCGGCTGAAAGCGCCGCTCCTTCTGATGAGTTACCTGAACCCCCTGCTGGCATTCGGGATCAAGCGCCTCGCGGATGCGGCCACGAAGGCCGGCGTGTCGGGTTTCATCGTGCCGGACCTGCCGCTGGACGAGAGCGCCGAGATGCGAGCGGCCTTGGATGCTCGCGGGATTGCACTCGTGCAGATGGTCACCCCCGTTACGAAGCCGGAGCGCATGAAGCAGTTGTGTGCCGGCAGCCAGGGCTTCGTATATGCGGTCACGATGACGGGCACGACCGGCAAGAACGTCGCGGTGCCGACGGAAGTCGTACACTACCTGGATCGTGTGCGCGAGTTAGCCTCCGTTCCTGTTTGCGCCGGATTCGGGATCCGCAGCCGCGAGCAGGTGGAGTTGCTCCGTGGTCATGTTGACGGAGTGGTGATCGGGTCGGCGTTGGTGGAGGTTCTCGAGCGCGGTGAAGATGCGACAGACTGGTTACGCAAGCTCCGGAAGCCCGCCGGTAGCTGATTCGCCCCAAGGCCGCAAAAGCCGCCATGGCGGGTTGGCCTTTCTGCTGGCCGCCCTCTCCATGGCGGGTCCCTTCTCGATCGACACCTTCTTCCCGTCTTTTCATGCTATCGCCGAGCAGTTCTCGGTCAGCGCTTGGGCGGTTCAGCAGACCCTCACGGTGTACATGCTGCCGCTGTCGTTCATGTCGCTCGTGCAGGGTCCGCTGTCGGACGCCGTCGGTCGCCGGCGTGTCATTGTCATCGGCCTGGCGGTCTACACGCTCGCCTCCATTGGTTGCACTGTCGCTCCGACCTTCGGGACGTTGCTCGTGTTCCGTGCTTTTCAGGGAGCGAGCGTAGGCGTCGGTGTGATCGTCGGCCGCGCCGTGATTCGTGACCTATACGATGGGCCGCAGGCACAGAAGCTCCTCAGCCTCGTGACCATGATCTTCGGCTTCGCTCCGGCCGTGGCTCCGGTCATTGGCGGCTGGATTCACGTCACGCTCGGATGGCGCGGAGTGTTTGGCTTCATGGCGACCTTCGGCGCGGCCCTCGCGATCGCGAGTTATTTGAAGCTGCCCGAGACTCATCCTCCCGAGCGCCGGCCGCGTCTGCACGTGCCCGAGCTGGCGCGTACAGCTGCGCGCGTCGCCGGGCATGGCGAGTTTCTGCTCCTCGCGCTCGCGATGGGTGCGAACTTCGCCACCATGATGTGCTTCATCGGCGCGGCTCCCATGGTGGTGCTCGATCATTGGCACTTGCGCGAGACCCAGTTCGCGGCGCTCTTCTTCCCGGTCATCAGTGGATTCGTCATCGGCGCCTGGATCTCGGGCCGCGTGGCGGGCCGGATTCCGACGATGAAGCAGTGCCAGATCGGCTTCTCGCTCTCGCTGACGGGATCTATTCTAACTATGACTGTACACGCACTGATTGCGGCCCCGCCCCTGCTGCTACAGCAGGTGTTGCTCACGGTGATCGCTGTGGGCGTGCAGATGGTGGGCCCGACGCTGTCGTTGCGGATGCTGGACCTCTTTCCGAAGGCGCGCGGGTCTGCCGCCTCGGTGCAATCCTGTGTCTCTATCGTGATCTCGGCAGTTGTGTTCGGCGCCCTTGCTCCGCTGGCGAGCGGATCCATGCTGACGTTGAGCGAGGCTTCCTTGTGCGCCGCGCTGATCGCGTTCGCGCTGTGGCGAGCCGCGCAACATCGGGTATCGTGCTCGCCATGAATACCATCACCGTAGCAAGACGTTTTTGCGGACCGGCGAGCTCGTCAAACGGCGGGTACTTCGCGGGTCTCGTCGCCACGCTAGCCTCCGACACGCTTGCGGTGCGTCTCCTGAAGCCGCCGCCGCTCGATACCGAGTTAGAAGTCGTTGCGCGCGGTGAGGGCGCCTTCGAGGTACGTCACGGCGATGCGGTGGTCGGCGAGGCGAAGCACTCGGAGTTGCGGCTGGAACTCCCGCCTGCGGTGAGTTACTTCGAGGCAGTGGAGGCCTCACGGCGGTATACGGGTTTCAACGCGCATCGATTTCCAACCTGCTTCGTGTGCGGAACCCAGCGTCCCCGAGGCGATGGACTCAGGATTTTCGCGGGCTCGATTCCCGAGCGCGCGGTCGTGGCGGCCCCCTGGGTACCTGATGCATCGCTGGATCGCGGCGACGGCAAGATACGTCCGGAGTTCATGGCGGCTGCCTTGGATTGTCCGGGCTACTACGCGCTGACTGGTGACGACCGTATGATGTTGCTGGCCGAATTCACCGTACACCTCGATCGTGTCGTGCACGTCGACGAGTCCTGTACCGTCGTCGGCTGGCGGATGAGCGACGACGGCCGCAAGCATGAAGCCGGTACGGCGATTTTCGATGAGGATGGCGAGGTCTGCGGGCGCGCACGGGCGCTGTGGATCGAGCCCAGGACCGCGGCGGCCTGACCGACTCACGCCTTCTCGTCGGGAACCAACTGCCGGCGTAACGCCCGCTTACCGGCTGCGGCCGCCAGCTCCGCGAGTCTGAGCGCGTGCGCGGGCTGTGACGGGGTGAATTTGGGGTTGGTTGCCAGCCGCTCCTCGACGACCTCGAGAGCGCGGCCCGTCTGGCGCCGCGCAAAATATAATTCGATGAGCTCGTTGGTGAGCCGGTCGGCGGGCCGGACATCGTCCCAGCCCGCAGCGATAGCCAACACCGCGCGATGCTCGAGCAGCCGCTCGTCGCCCGGATCCACGCCGGCGCGTTTCGATTTGAACCAGCTCTGAATCTCCTGCCAGCCCTCGAGCGGCTTACCTACACGAAATTTCATGTAGGCATGGTCCATCATGCGATTGCGCTCGCTGGCATGCTCTCTTTCGGTGCGCTCGGCAATGTGCTCCTCCAGGGTGCGGTACTCGATGCCGAGTGCCAGGCGGTGCTCGTGTAGAACACTCCCTATGAGGGCGAAAGCGAGTAGAAATGACAGCTGCCCGCCGCCGATCAACACCCAGGAATTTGCACCGTAGTGCCCGAGCGCGAAAAAAAGCAGCGCCAATCCCGCAATTGCCACGACCAGCACAAGGTAGTCGCGCCCGACGCCCCGGATCACCGACCACAGCTCCGGCGGCCACGCAGCGCGCAGTAAATGTCCCGTCATCCCTAGTGTTGCAATGCTCGCCGGCAGGACCAGCAACAACAGCGCGGCTGTCGACCAACCCAGCACCGCGCCCAAGACTTTTCCCACGCCCATACTGAGCGCCACTCCGCCCGCGATCAGGAGTGCCTGGCCGAGTGGGCGCTGCTCGTTGATCGGATTGATCATTTCGACCGACAACACGGGCGGCTCCGCGGCGCCGATCACGATGGCGTCCAGAAGAATGAAGCAATATTTAAAAAACCACGACAGCAACGCCACGCCTAGCGGTAAGCCCATCCATCCGGCGTACAGGGCCAGCTCCTGCCCCAGGGTGAAGGTCAGCAACAGCGCCAGGGCGCCGCCCCGGAACGGGAATAGGACGTAACGGTTCATGCCGGCATGCGATTTGCTTGTGATCGGGTGTGAGCACTGAGGAAGCGCTCACGCACTAGGAGCTTAAGCCGAAGGAGAAGACGCATGAGAGCTGCTGCGAACCATCTCATCGATCGAGCCGAGCGCTGGCCCGCACCCATTGTCGTACTGGTTTCCGCCTGCCTGCTCATGACAGCGGCAGCGATCTGGGCGTGATCGACTAACTCTCGGGTGCAACCACGGGCTGTGTAGGTCCGCCTACCATCCGAGCCGTGCGCCAGCCCCCGTATTTGTAGTAGAGGACGGCGAGGGCGGCGGATAGTGCGGAGGAGATTGGGAAGCTCCACCACACGGCGTCGATCTGATAGCGGCTCATGAGTGCCTCCGCGAGCGGAAAGCGTACCAGGAGGAGCGAGAGCGTCAGCACGAACAGTGGCGCCATGACGGCGCCGGTGGCGCGAACGACTCCGAAGAGCACCATCGACACACCAAAGAACACGAACGACCACGTCACGATGTGGTTCAGGTGCGACGCGCGCCGCAGCGCCTCCGAGCCAGCCGGCAGGAAGAGCTCAAAGGCGCGCGTACCCAGAATCTCGATGATCAACACCAGCGAGCCGATCAACACAACGCTGAATACGACGCCGACCCTGGCGATGGAATTCACCCGGTCCCATTTGCGGGCGCCGACGTTCTGCGCGGCCATGGTCGAGACCGCCATGCCGACCGCGAAGGCCGGCATCTGGATGTAGTTCCAAAGCTGGAGTGCCGCGCCATACGCCGCCGAGGTGTCGACGCCGAAGTTGTTGACGAGCGAGATCATCAGCACCGAGCTGAGCGATAGCACCAGCATCTGGGCGCTCATCGGGATGCCCTTCTTCACCAGCGTGCCCACGATAGTCCAGTCGACCCGCAGGTTGCGGGCTTCGTCCTTGTGCAGCGCCAGGAGGTGGCGGCGCTTATACAAGTGTCGCAGCAGTGCGGTGAAGCTGATGGCCTGCGCCAGCAGCGTGGCCAACGCAGAGCCGGCAATCCCCAGGCGCGGTACCGGTCCCCACCCGAAAATGAACAAGGGATTCAAGGCGATGTCGATGGCCACCGACAGCAACATGAAATAGAACGGCGTCTTCGAGTCGCCGGCGCCCCGCAGCGCCGATATCACGAAGGCATACATATAAATGAACGGCAGAGCCAGGAAGATCACCCGCATGTACGCGACGGCGAGCGGCAATGCGTAAGCAGGGGTGCTCATGGCGGCCAACAGCGGCTCGCACAGGACGAAGCCCAGGATAGCCATGACGACCGAGAGGGCGGCGAAGAAGATCGCGCTCGTCCCGACGACCCGTTTCGCCTCGGCAATGTCATTCGCGCCGATGCACTGGCCTATCAGGATCGTTGCGGCCATGGCGATGCCCATGGCGGCACCGATGAGCAGGAACATGACGGTATTCGCGTTCGCCGTGGCCGTGAGCGCGGCCTCGCCAAGGAAGCGCCCCACCCAAATGGAGTTCACCGAGCCGTTCAGCGACTGCAGGATGTTCGCGTACAGGATGGGCAGGGCAAATCGCAGCATCCCGCTGCTGATCGAGCCCTCGGTGAGTGAGCGGGGTGCATTCATGGGGGGCGAGATTATGGCGTAAAGCGCCGCACCCGGGGGGCTAGGAGCTAGCGTCTCCGCCAGGCGAGCAGCAGCCACACCACGCCGACGAGCGAAAGTCCCCAGCCCTGCCACCCCTGCCCCCCCGACACGGCGAGCGAGAAGAGTCCCGCGAACAGGATCGCCGCCCCGACGGGAATGACGTCGCGGCGGCGGGCACTGCGCCGGAGCTCCTCTTTCAGGGCCTCGAGGTCGGCCGAGGTCACTTCCATCTGCAGCCGGCCCCCCTTGGCCCGCTGAACCGCGCCCTTTAGAAGCGTCGGCATGGTTCGCGCTACCTCGATGATCTCGGGCAGCTGCCGCCGCAGGTCCTTGAGCACCTGCCGAACGCTCAAGCGCTCGCGCATCCATTCCCTCAGGATCGGGCTTGCCGTCTGCCAGATGTCCAGCTCCGGATACAGGTCGCGCCCCAGCCCCTCCACGTTCAGCAGAGTTTTCTGCAGAAGGATGAGCTGCGGCTGTACCTCCATGTTGAAGCGCCGCGAGATCTCGAACAGGCGCACGAGGATATTGCCGAAGGAGACATCCTTCAGCGGGCGGTTGAAGATCGGCTCGAGCACGGTGCGTACCGCCGACTCCATCTCGTCCACCCGGGTGTTTGCCGGGACCCAACCTGACTCGACGTGCAGCAGCGCCACGCGCCGGTAATCGCGATCAAACACCGCCAGGAAATTTTCCGCCAGGTAGTGCTGGTCGCTCGGGTCGAGGGTGCCCATGATGCCGAAGTCGATCGCCGCGTAGCGGGGATTGCCCGGGTCCGACAGCAGCACGAAAATGTTGCCGGGGTGCATGTCGGCGTGAAAGAAGTTATGCCGGAACACCTGCGTGAAGAAAATGCGTACGCCATTCTCGGCGAGCTTCGCGATGTCGGCGCCGACGCCGCGCAGGCGCTCCATGTCGGAGATGGGCACGCCATGGATACGCTCCATGACCATGACTTCGAGCCGGCAGAAGTCGAAGTAGACGTCCGGCACGTAAAGCAGATCGGAACCCGCGAAATTGCGCTTCAGCTGTGCGGCATTGGCCGCCTCGCGCATCAGGTCGAGCTCGTCGAGTATGGTTTTCTCGTACTCCGCGACGATCTCGAGCGGCCGCAACCGCCGGGCGTCGCTCCAATACGAGTGCGCCAGCCCGGCGAGCGCATACAACACTTCCAGGTCGCGCTCGATCCGGTCGCGCATTCCAGGCCGCAGCACCTTCACCACGACCTCTTTCCCATCCAACAGCCGTGCTACGTGCACCTGTGCGATGGATGCGGCGGCCAGCGGCGTCTCGTCGAACTCCGCGAACACCTCGGTGAGAGGCTGGCCGTAGGCGCGCTCGATGCTCTCCCGGGCGATCGAGCCGGGAAAGGGTGGTACACGGTCCTGTAGTTTTGCCAGCTCGTCGGCGATGTCCTCCGGCAACAGGTCGCGGCGGGTGGACACTGCCTGGCCGAACTTCACGAAGATGGGGCCGAGCTCCTCGAGTGCGAGCCGCAAGCGCTCGCCACGACTGGCGCGGCGGCGACGCTCGAACCAGATGCCAGGTGAGAGGAAAAACAGGAAGCGTAGCGGCCTGTACAGGTGAGTGGCGCGGACGAAATCATCCAGGCCATGTTTGAGGAGTACGCGCTGGATCTGTAGGAGCCGCGCGAGCACGCGCAGCTTCACCGGCTGGAGCCTCTCACCGCGGGTATCACTGTGTGCCGCCGCGTGTCTGGCCGAGCAGGGAGATCCGCGCTTCGAGTCGATCGACGTCCTCGCGTACGGCATCCACCCCGCGCAGGAACTGCTCGCCCTCGTTTCGCGGCACCAGATCGTGCCGTTCGTGGCCGAGGTACTCCGCGATGTTCTCGGCGGTGGTGGTCGCGGCCTTGCGAGTCCAGCCGAAGGCCATTCGGGCGAAACGCCCGACCTGGTGTGCTGGCACGTCGCTCACGACGAGCGACAGCTCCTCTTCGAGATCCGGCCGCAGTAGCAGGAACAGCTCACGGAATTTCTGGGCGAGCTCCGCGTCGCCACGAATCTCGACGTCGCCACGCTGGAGTACGGCTTCGGGAGTAGCACCGCCGAGGGCCAGGAGCCCGAAGGGGCCGCCGACGATTTCCGCATCAGCTCCGGCATCACCACGGGTGATGCGTAACGTGCTTCCGTTCGACTCCACCAGCAGCCGCGTGATCTCACGGACTTCGACGGCCACGCTCCGCCCCGTCAGCTCGGCACAGAGCTGCTGTGCGCGCGGCGAGCGGGGCAGGCCGCGGTTCAGCACGTTTTCTATTGTGGCGGTCAGCATGGCTCGGCTCCGGTGCGGCGCCGATCCTATACCTCGCCTCGAGGGGGGGCTAGTGCTCCCGATCCCGGCGCAGGGCGCGTGCGCTTCGCGGGGTGCGATCGGGCTCCGTGGGGTCGTCGTCCCGGCAGCCAGAGCTGACGAGGAAGCCATAGAACGCTCTCAGACACGAGAGCGACACGCTGATGTATTCGCGGACGTCCTCGTCCGTCGCACTGACGAGCGTGCGCCGCTTGGTGTCGATGAGCCAACGATCGAGTGATTCGAGATCGGCGTGGTAGGCCATGAGCACCTCTTTCGGCAGAGCATGCTGCGCGCACAGCACGTCGACGAAGCGTCGGATGACGTCGGCCGAGATCCCCTCCCACGGGTCGGTCGCGCGTGGCGCGATATTGAGCTGCTCGATGATCCCGTTGGTTCTCTTCATGATCCCTCACGCATCAAGTTCTGATATTGCCGCCGCGTCCTGGCGGCGGCGTAAACCATCGCCCGCAATTCGGGGGCGTTGATCGGTTTGGCGGCGATCGCATCCGCTCCGGCGTTGAGCAGATCGGCGCGCACCTGGGGATTGTCGAGCCGGGTCACGGCTATGATCGGGACATAACGCCAGCGCCGGTCGGCCTTCAGCCAGCGGAAGAACTCATCGCCGCTCACACCGTCCATTACGAAGTCGCACACGATGACGTCAGGGTCGATCGACGACAGCCGCTCGCGCGCCTCTGCGGCTCCCGTGCCGAGAATCACCCGGTACTCGTCCTCGTTGGAGATCATCGCTGCTATTGTCAAACGCGCGGTAGTGTCGTCGTCCACGATCAGTATGGTCGTGAGTGCCTGGCCCACGGCGCGCGGTTGGTCATAATCGGCCGCCCGCGCGATGTTGATCTGCATGGATGTTGGCGCCCCCGGTGTTGTCTTCCCAAGCAGCGCACTCTAGTCTGCGCGCGCGTCGCCGTCGTGCGACTCAGTTCACACGCGCTGCGACCGGAGCGGGCGCGAGCGGCGTTTTCTCATCCATGTTGGATGCAGTCGTTCGTAACAGACGCCGTTAGCCCTATGAGCCGGCGGTGGGGCGCGGCTATAGTCCGCCCAACGCTCCAGCTTTAGCCGCCGGAGCGCGCCGCGGCGGCCGGCACCGCAGTTTCGTTTGAAAGGAGATCTGTCAAACAACTATCGACGTTGGCCAGGTAGTCCGACAGCAGGCTGCGGGCCTTGACGGTGAGAGTCACGAAGTCGCGGCGTCCGTCGCGGGCGTCCGGAGTGCGGTCGACGTAGCCCCCCGTGGCGAGCTCGCCGATCCGGCGCAGCGAGGTGGTCGCCGACACGCCGGGAATGGAGATGGTGAGCGCGGAGACCGACAGCTTCTGATTGCTCTGCTCGGCGCGGAGTAACTCCAGCAGCAGCTCCCAGGCGACCTCATCGAGCTTGTGACTGTTGTAACGATCGCGGACCCGGCGCAGTTGCTCGATGGTGTCGAGCACTGAGACCTTGGTCCGCTGACCCGATGGCAATGGCGCCACGTTCTGGAACGAATCCCGCGACAGATCGTTCAGGCGTGCTCCGGTCGAGGCGTTCCGGGCAGCTGGCTCGGCCAGTCTGCGCAACTCGCCCGTCAACTCTTCGGCATGACGGATGAGTTGTACGACATCCGGAGCGCTGGCCATGAATGCACGGCGGTCCTGGCGGGCGCGCTCCAGCGCGCGAGTGACAGTGTCGATGATTTCGGCGGGGCGGACCGGCTTCACCAGAAAGTCGTGGGCGCCGCTGCGAAGTGCGCCGACCGCGGACTCCAGCGATGGTCGGGCTGTCAGAAGCAGAACACGGGGTACCGGTCTGTTGAGACCGAGGGTAGTGAGGGCGTCGGCGAACTCGAGGCCGCTCATGTGCGGCATGTAGAGGTCGCTGACGACGACGGCGATCTCTTCACGTGCGGCGACGGTCGCGAGTGCCTCTTGCGGATCGCCGCTGACAGAGCACTTGAAACCGGCACCGCTCAGCACACCCTCCAGGAATGTGAGAGTGGTGAGGTCATCATCGAGTAGCAGCACTTCCTCGGTCATGGGCACGGGCAACGTTGGTGGAGACGCGGATAGGGTCCCTGGCTCGGTGGCGACACTATGGAAAGTCAAAGCAAGATGAACTCGGTCGACACAGTACCTGTCATTGTAGCTGCCCCTTGAGCGCTCTAGCCCTTTTCCGACGAGTGGCGCGCATCAGGCGCCGGCGCTTCCAAGTGGCCGCCGGCCTACTCGGCGCGATCGCGGCCATTGTCGCTCATCTGTTTCCGCTCACGCTGGGTAGCGCGGCAAGCGTATCGCTGGAGACCGTAGTCGTCGCGGTAACAGGTCTCATTGCCGGGTGGCCTGGGAGTGCCGTGGCGCTGTTGTTTCTGACAGTTGTCACATTTGCGACAGCTGAGACGTTAGGCGCGGCGCTACTGTGTGCGGCAATCGACATCGCGGTCGCGGTTGTCTGCGTGGTGGGCGTGCAAACTGTGCGGCGTGTACTGGCCGGAAATCACCAGCGCCGGCGGCTGCGCCGGCACCTCAGCCTGCATCGGCGGCGACTCGATTCGATTCGCAACCACGTGGCCCGCCTGCGGCGTGCGGTACAAAAACGTGAGCTCGCTCTGCGTGCCCGGGAGGCCGAGCTGGCGCAGATCGTCTCCACTCACGAGACCGCGCTCAAAGAGCTGAAACGGGCACACCACCTCGTGGACGCCGCGCAGCGCTCCAGCGGCCATTTCGTCGCCATGATGAGTCACGAGATCAGGACGCCGCTGCACGGCTTGATGGCCACGATCGACATGCTTCGCGACGAGTCCCTGTCGGCGGAAGGCAGACATCGCATCGGCATTGCCCGTGTCTCGGCCCGGACACTTCTCAACATAGCCAACGACATACTCGATTTGAGTCGCATCGAGGCCGGCGCTTTCCCACTCGAACACCAGCCTTTTCATCTCGCCAGCGTCCTGCGCGAAGTGGTCGATGAGGCGCGGGCGCGTGCCGAGTCGCTTGGCCTGAATCTGCGCACCACCACCGAGGGCTCGTTGCCGAGATCATTCATCGGCGATCCCGCGCGGATCAAGCAGATCCTCGCCAACCTCGTCTCCAACGCTCTGAAGTTCACGACGACCGGGGGTGTGAGCTTGCGTGCCCGCTATGACGGGCGGGTTTGTATCATCGACGTGGTCGATACGGGCGATGGAGTGCCTGAGGACAAGCGTGATGTCATATTCGACCCGTTCGTACAGGTGGAGTCCAAGGTCTCCCGTCGTGCCGGTGGCGCGGGCCTCGGCCTGCCTATCAGCAGGCGCTTGTGCGAGGCGATGGGCGGCAACCTGGTACTGGTCAACAGCGGCGCCAGCGGCTCGACATTCCGTGTGACGCTGGCCCTGGCCGCCTCCGATGAGGAGCCGCTGGAGGACCAGAGCCAGCGCATTCTGAAAAATCCACCGGGCCGCATCCTGGTCGTCGAGGATCATCCCGCCAATCAATATGTCGCGCAGAGTCTGCTCGAGAGCCTCGATTGCACCGTGAGCATCGCGGGCACGGGCGCGGAGGCTCTCGAGTTGCTTGGCTCGGAAACCTACGATCTCGTCTTTATGGACTGCCAGATGCCGGGTATGGATGGCTACGAGACGACCCGCCGGATGCGGGCGGTGTTACACCGTTACATTCCGGTCGTCGCCATAACCGCCAACGCCATGATCGACGACAAACAGCGCTGCCTCGATGCGGGCATGGACGATTTCCTGCCGAAGCCCTTCACGAAGTCCGCGCTCAGCGACGTCCTCTGCAAGTGGCTCGTGCCGGGCGCCAACGCGATCGCGGACGGCGAGATCGCTGAGCGCATCGCCGAGCTGCCCGCGCTTGCCGCCCCTGTATTCGACGAGTTGTGGCAGAGCCTGCAATGGCGGCTGTCGCCCTTGCGGAAGATCTACGAGTCATTCCTGTCGGTCGCGCACGAGACACTCGACATGCTCGACCCCACCGTCCAGGGCGATAGCCCGATGTTGGCTCGCAGGCTCCATACATTGCTCGGGAGCGCCGGCATGGTGGGCGCCCGGCAGGTTGAGCGAGTGACGGCGTGGCTCGCGGAAGCCGCGAAGGCGGACCGGCGCACCGAGCTCGAGAGTGGCCGGGAACTGCTGGCCGAGACGGTGCGGCGCTTCGAGGAAGAGTTGGAGCGCCGGCTCGATGCGCTGACGCACTAGCCCGGTACTGGTCTAATACTTGTAACCGCGATGGACGGCGACGATGCCGCCCGAGAGGTTGTGATACCGACAGCCTTCCAGTCCCGCCTCCTGCATCATGGTCATGAGCTTTTCCTGCCCGGGATGCATGCGGATGGACTCCGCGAGGTAGCGATAGCTCGCCTCGTCCCGCGCGATCACCTTTCCTAACAACGGTAGCACCCGAAAGGAATACATGTCGTAAATGGGTTTCAGGCCGGGCGCTACCGGGTGCGAAAACTCCAGCACGAGAAGTTGGCCGCCCGGCTTCAAGGCGCGCCGCATGGATACGAGCGCGGCGGCTTTGTCGGTGACATTGCGCAGTCCGAACCCGATGGTGATGCAGTCGAAAGTGTTTTCCGCGAAGGGCAGTCGCTCGGCGTTCGCCTGCACGTAACGGATGTTACCGACCAGGCCGTCGTCGGTGAGCCGGTCGCGACCGTGACCGAGCATAGCGGCGTTGATGTCTGTGAGAATCACCAGTCCCTGGTCGCCGACCTGGCGCGCCAGTCCCGCAGCCAGGTCGCCCGTGCCTCCCGCAACATCGAGAGCCCGCTGCCCGGGGCGCAGATTCGTCAGCGACAGCGTGAAGCGCTTCCACAACCTGTGGGCGCCCGCCGACATGAGGTCGTTCATGAGGTCGTAGTTGCCGGCGACTGAATCGAACACGCCGCGCACGCGGCGGGCCTTGTCGCCCCAGGCAACCTGCTCGAAACCGAAGTCTGTGGATCGCTCGTCTTTCATTCGTATCACTTTCTGTTGCAATTTGGCGCGGGTGCTGCGCAGAATCGGCTCGAGTACGGGGGTCTTGCAACTGAAAAGGCCGGGCGGTCAAACGCCCGGCCTTTTTTTATCGCCCCGCTGCCGCCTTCCGTGCCAGGTATTGCGCCCATTTCGACTGCTGCTCGCGCCCGAGCTCGTACAGGTATTTCCAGGTGTACAGCCCGGTGTCGTGGCCGTCATCGAACACCAGCCTGACTGCGTATTGTCCCACCGGGTCAACTGCCCGGATGCCGACATTTTCCTTGCCTAGCACCAGCACTTCTTGTCCCGGGCCATGTCCCTGTACTTCCGCGGACGGCGAGTGGACACGCAGGTATTCGAATGGCAGCTGGAAACGGTTGCCATCGGCAAAGCTCACTTCTAGCAGCCGTGAAGTGGTGCGCAATTTGATTTCAGCAGGAACCGGGTCGGACATATTTACTCACGCAGTATAGGCAAGCGGACCACGACGCGTATCATCCTGCGCCATGCAGACACTGGACGTCGAATCCAGCCGCCAGACGCCCGAGCCCGCGTGCAGGGAACAGATCATCGCGGCCGAGCTGATCCGTGCGCAATTCAGCAACATGCCGGGCGCGTTCATCGGCAGCGCGGTCACCGCGAGTTTCATGGCAGCGGTGTTATACGACAAGCTGCCCTCACGAATCGTCCTGCCGTGGCTCATCGCAGCTTACGTCAACTGCGGGATCCGGATCGTACTGTGGAAATGGTTCCTGCGCGCGGATCCTCCTGTTGCCGCCACCCCACGCTGGGGAAGGTATGCCGTCATCTCGGCGGCGCTGGCGGGCATCATCTGGGGCGCCACCGGTATCGCCTTGAATATCCCGGGAAGTTTGTCGTACCAGATCGTCGTGTTGCTCGTGACGACCGGCCTGGCTTTCACCTCGACCTACCTGTCCGCTCCCTACCTGCCTGCCTACCGGGCCTTCGTTTACCCCACTTTCGTGCTGGCGGCGCTGCCGTTTCTGCTGGGCGCGGACGTGTGGCACCTGGCGATAGGCCTGGGGACGCTCGGTTTTCTGCCGCTCGTCCTGCGCTACGCCACCCGCCTCTGCCGTGCTCTGCGCGCCTCGATCGAGGTTCGCCTGCGCAATAGCGAGCTGGTCGAGGAGTTGCGCGAGCAGAAGAAGGCTGCCGAAGAGGCGAACGTCGCCAAGTCACGTTTCCTGGCCGTGGCCAGTCACGACCTGCGTCAGCCGTTGCACGCGCTCGAGCTGTTTGTACAGGCGTTGGAAGACACGCCCCTCCCTGCCCACGCGCACCAACTTGTCGGCAATGTGCGCCGCTCCGTCGATTCCATGGAGGAGTTGTTCGACGCCCTGCTGGATATATCGCGCCTCGACGCTGGCGCCGTTCGCCCCCGGGTGGACATGATTGCGCTCGCCGAGGTGTTCGAGCGGCTTGCCTTCGAATATGCGCCGGTGGCCCAACAGAAGGGCCTGGCGCTGCGTGTTATGAGTACTTCGTTGTACGTACGTAGCGATCCAACGCTACTCGCCCGGATTGTCCGCAACCTGCTGGCGAACGCCGTGCGTTACACCGAGCGCGGTCGAGTCACGATCGGCTGCCGGCGCCGCGGCGCGCAGGTGAGTATCGAAGTGTGGGATACCGGTCCGGGCATTCCCGCGGAGAAGTTCGCCGAGGTGTTCCAGGAATTCGCGCAGCTCGGCAATCCCGAGCGGGATCGCCGTAAAGGACTCGGGCTCGGACTGGCGATCGTGGAGCGGTTGGCCAAACTGCTCGGGCACGGCCTGGAGTTACGCTCAACATTAGGTAAAGGCTCGGTGTTCGCGGTGACCGTGGAGCGCGGCCGGCATGAAGATCACGCCATTCTGGACCCGGTTGCGGAAATCATCGCCCGCTTCGACCTCACCGGGCGCCTGGCGCTGGTCGTACAGAGTGAGCTTGCGGACCGCGAGGATCTGCAAGAGCTGCTGACGAGCTGGAATTGTGAGGTTTTGCTGGCGGCCTCCGGCGCGCAGATGCTGGCGTGCCTCGGTGGCTTGGCGCGTGCGCCCGATCTCATCATCGCGGCTGGCCCGGCGCCTGGGGAAAACGGTACCGCGGACGTCGAGATGCTGCGAAATGAATTCAACGCCGACGTACCCGCGCTACTGGTCAGCACGGCCACGGGGCCGGGACTGCCGGCCGAGGATCGCAATGGAGTACCGGTTCTGCGCCGGCCCTTTCACCCGGGCAGGCTGCGCACCCTCATTAACAATTTGTTGCACGCGCCCGTTGCGCGGGCGCGTCGGGCGAGCTGAGGGCGCGCTCTTTCAGGTGTTCATCATGCCGACGCGACGGGCAACTAGCACCGCCTGCGTCCGGTTCACGACACCTAACACCTTGAAAATGGCCGTCACGTGCGCCTTCACCGTCTTCTCGGACAGGCCGAGCTCGGTGGCGATCTGCTTATTGGTCTTGCCCTGACAGACACGGGACAGGACTTCGAGCTGACGCAGAGTGAGGAGCCCGACATCCGGTACCGTCTGTGGCGAATCGGACGCCGCAGTTCCGGCAGTGCCGTTCGAGAGGCCCGCGCTACCTTGCAGGTTCGCCGGCACGCTGACGTTGCCTTCGAGGACCTGTTGCAGGACCTCCAGCAGCACGCGCGTGGGCGCCGACTTCGGCACGAAGCCCATGGCGCCGGAATTGATAGTTTGCCGCACGTTCTCGGGGTCCTCGAGAGCGGACAGCACCACGACTGGCAACGACGGAAACCGTTCGTGCAGTCGGCCGATCAAACCGAAGCCGCTCATTCCAGGCAGTGCGAGATCGAGTAGCACGAGGTCGAGGTCAGGATTGGCGGCGGCCATGGCCATTCCCTGTTCGGCATCACGCGCGGACATGACTTGCGTCTCGTGTCCGAGCGATTCCAGTGCTGCTGCGACCCCTTGCTGTACTAGAGGGTGGTCGTCAATGACGAGTACTTTCAGGGACATTGTTCTGCAGGAGTATCCAAACAGTCTGCGTGAACGGGGCGCTGCACGCCAAGTGGACCTTGGTCCCACCGTTGGCGCAGCAGCTTGACGGCGTTAGCGTCGGAACGCTACCGGGAAAAAAGCCAGTTTGAATGTACTTCCTCCACGTTGGGAAGTCTTCTATCTCTGTTTACTTATTTAACTCGGAGTTTACGCCTGGGCGCGCGCAAACGCATCCTGTCGCAGCACGGCTGCGACCATAAAAACCGACAATCCGTGCCTCGTGCCGCGACTCAAGTCGGTAGTAAGCGCGCTCAGCTTGCCGAGTGCTAGGCTGCTGCCTATGGCGACAGACGGACCTTTGGAGGACTTTTCGAGCGCGCCGGCCGATCCGTTGGTGGCCGAGCGGCTGGCTGTCCGCGACCTGCTCGTGGAGAACGAGAAGGTTCGCACCCAGTACCGCAACATGCCGATTGCGATGGTGGGCAGCGCGGTCATCGCCACGCTCATGGGCGCGGCGCTCGCGAAAGGGATCGCGCCCTGGAAGGTGTTGGTGTGGATGGGGTCGGTGTACGCCTGGACCCTGGGCCGGTTTTTCCAGTGGCGCGCGTTCGAGCGCATCGATCCCCGTCCCGAGGACATCGGGCCCTGGCGCACGTACGCGATCATCGGCTCCCTGTTCGCCGGGGTCATCTGGGGCGTCGGCGCCGTCGTGATGTATGTCCCGCAGGGGCTCGCGTACCAGCTTTTCCTCACCATGGGCCTGCTCGGGATGGGCTCGGGCTGCGTATACGCTTCCGGTTCGGTGATGCCGTCCTTCTTCGCCTTCATGTACCCCGCGATCCTGCCGGCGGCGGTCATCTTCATGCGCGAGGACGATCTGCTCCACGTGACGACCAGCGCGCTGATGATTTTATATGTCGTCCTGATGACCTTGTTCGCCCTGCGCGTGTACGGCTCCATCGATGAATTCATCAGCCTGCGCTACGAAAACTCCGGCCTCATCGAAGAGTTGCGCCGGCGTAAGGAAGTGGCGGAGGAGGCCAACATCGCCAAGTCGCGCTTCCTGGCCGCGGCCAGTCACGACCTGCGCCAGCCGCTGCACGCGCTGGGGTTGTTCGTCCAGGCGTTGGAGGAGTCGCCGCTCGCCAACCGCGAGCGCCAGGTTATCGGCAATATCCGCCATTCCGTCGATGCGATGGAGGAGTTGTTCAACGCGCTGCTCGACATTTCACGGCTCGACGCCGGTGTCGTGCAGCCGGTCGTCACGACGATTCCGCTGGGGCTGGTGTTCGACCGGGTGCGTTTCGAGTACGCACCGATTGCGCGTCAGAAGCGGGTGACGCTGACTGTTATGAAGACGGACGTCCACGTCTTGAGCGATCCGTCGTTGCTCGGGCGGATTGTGCGCAACCTGCTGGCGAACGCCGTGCGCTACACCGATCGTGGCGGAGTCGTGCTCGGTTGTCGCCGCCGCGGCAACACCGTGCGGATCGAAGTTTGGGATACCGGCCGCGGCATTCCGGCCGAGCGGCACGCCGAAATCTTTCGTGAGTTCTATCAGCTCGAGAACCCCGAACGGGACCGGCGCAAAGGCCTCGGACTAGGTCTTGCCATCGTGCAGCGCCTGTCGCGCCTTCTCGATCATCCGGTCGAGCTGCGCTCGACGGTCGGCAAGGGCTCCATGTTTGCGATCACCGTGCCGCTCGGCGCGCGCGAAAACTACGTCCCGATCGAGAGCAATCCCGACACTGCCGGCGTGTTCGATCTCGCCGGCGCACTCGTGCTGGTCATCGATGATGAGGGCGCCGTCCAGGAGGGTATGGCCGCCCTGCTGCGTAAATGGCAGTGCGAAGTGCTCACCGCTGGCTCCGGCAAGGAGATGCTGCAGCAGCTCGTGAACGTGCAGCGGCTCCCCGATCTCATCGTCTCGGACTACCGGCTCCGGGGCGGAGAAAACGGCATCGAGGTGGTCGAGCTGCTGCGGAACGAGTTCAACGTGGATATTCCGGCGCTCCTGGTCACGGGTGACACCGCCCCCGACCGGCTGCGGGACGCGGAGGCCAGCGGGCTGCCGATCCTGCATAAGCCCTTGAATCCCGCGCGGTTACGGACGCTGATCGCCAATCTGCTGCGGGAACATTCTCATGCTGCATAGCAGCATTATGTTGCGGTGGTGAGACGACGGTGACATTCGGGCTCGGCGCTCTATACTCCCACTCCCTTGCACTATATGAGGGCCTCCCGCAGGACGCGGGGCATTAATGGAACCGACCAATACCGCGCATCCCGACTACTACCATAAAGTCGTGGATTGCCAGTGGGCCTGCCCGGCTCACACCGATGTCCCTGAGTACATCCGTCTGATCGCACAGGGCCGCTTCACCGATGCCTACATGGTGAACCGGCACTCGAACGTCTTCCCCGGCATCCTCGGCCGGGTGTGCGACCGACCTTGCGAGCCCGCCTGCCGGCGTACGCGGGTAGAGGAGCAGCCTGTCGCGATCTGCCGCCTGAAGCGGGTCGCCGCCGATCACCGTGACGACATCACGGGTCGGTTGCCCAAAATTCCCCAGCTCAAGAACGGTAAGCGCGTCGCCTTGATAGGCGCCGGCTGTGCCTCGCTCACGGTGGCGAACGACCTCATGCCGCTCGGCTACGAGGTCACCATTTTCGAGCAGTCGTCCGAGCCCGGCGGGCTCATGCGGACCAACATCCCCTCTTTCCGCCTCCCGCACGCCGTGCTCAACGACGAGATCGGCCAGATCACGGGCATGGGAGTGGACCTGAAGCTCAACCACCCCATCAAGAGCATGCGCGAGCTGCTCGCGACTGGCGGATTCGACGCGGTGTTTGTCGGCTCCGGTGCGCCGAAGGGCAAGGAGCTGCGCCTCCCGGGTCGCGCGGAGGCCGCCGCGAACGTGCACATCGGTATCGCATGGCTCGAGTCGGTCGCATTCGGTCACATCGAGAAGATCGGCGAGCGCGTTCTCATCATCGGCGTGGGTAACACCGCAATGGACTGCTGTCGCACGAGCCTGCGGCTCGGAGCGCGCAACGTGAAGGTGATGGCGCGCAAGCCGCGCGGGTTCTTCAAAGCCTCCGCCTGGGAGCTCCAGGACGCCGAGGAGGAAAGCGTCGAGATCCTAGTCAATTACTCGCCGAAGGCGTTTGTCACCGCCGGCGGAAAGCTGACCGGGATGTTGTTCGACAAGATGGAATATGACCTCGATGCGCAGGGCCGGATTACCGGCGAGCGCATCGTGGCCGAGGAGTTTCTGCCGGCTGATGACGTGATTCTCGCCATCGGCCAGGAGAACGCCTTCCCCTGGATCGAGCGCGACCTGGGTATCGAGTTCGACAAGTGGGATGTGCCGGCGGTCGACGCCACGACGTTCCAGTCGACCCGCGCCGGGGTGTTCTTCGGCGGGGACGCGGCGTTCGGCCCGAAGAACATCATCTGGGCGGTAGAGCATGGCCACCAGGCCGCGATCTCGGTCCATCGCCACTGCCAGGGTGAGCTGGTAACGGATCGGCTCGCGCCCGGAGTCAACCTGCAGAGCCGCAAGATGGGCATGCACGAGTGGTCGTATTCGAACGACTACGCGCCGGTGGAGCGCCGCCTCGTCCCGCACGTATCGCTCAAGGAGCGTTTCAAAAAACTCAACATCGAGGTGGAGTTGGGCTTCACCGCGGAGCAGGCCGCCCAGGAAGTGCAGCGTTGCCTGAACTGCGACGTGCAGACCGTGTTCACCGCGAAGCTGTGCATCGAGTGCGATGCCTGCATCGACATCTGTCCGGTCGATTGTCTCACCATGACCAGCAACGGCGACGAGGCCGATCTGCGCTCGCGCCTGAAAGCGCCGGCGTTGAATCTCACCCAGCCGCTGTTGGTCTCCGCAGCGCTGCCGCAAACCGGCCGCGTGATGGTGAAAGACGAAGACCTTTGTGTTCACTGCGGGCTGTGCGCCGAGCGCTGCCCGACCGCTGCGTGGGACATGCAGAAGTCCTACGTCCACTGGCCACACGCGGACGATGAAGCGCGCGTACTGTTGGCTAAGGAACCGAAAATCGCATGAGCATGAGTTCATCGGGCGCCGTCGATAAACGGGTCAACGATTTCGCGATCAAGATCGCCACCGTGAACGGTACGGGCTCGGCCAGTGCCAACACGCTGCTGATGAAGTCGATCTTCAGAAGCGGCATACCGGTGATGGGGAAGAACTACTTCCCGTCCAACATCCAGGGGCTGCCGACCTGGTACGAGATTCGCGTGACGAAGGACGGCTACGTCGCGCGCTCCGGTCGTGTCGACATCATGGTCGCCATGAACGCAGAGACCTACGCGAAGGATGTGAAGGAGGTCACCCCGGGTGGCTTTCTCATTTATGACTCGACCTGGCCGCGTCCTGCGCTGTTGAAACGCGAGGACATCACGGTTTTGGGCGTGCCGCTCGCCCGGCTGTGCAACGAGAACTTCAACGGGGTGCGCACGCGCATCCTGATGAAGAACATCTGTTACGCGGGTGTGCTCGCGGCGCTGCTCGACCTGGACCTCGAGCTCATTCGTAAGCTGCTGGCCGAGACCTATGCGAAGAAGCCGCAGCTGGTCGACAGCAACATGAAGGCGATTCAGTTGGGCCATGACTTCGCCCGGCAGAATTTCCCCTGTCCGCTGCCCCTGCATGTCCAGAGAATGGATAAAACGGCGGGCCACATCCTCATCGACGGCAACACCGCGGCTGCGCTCGGCTGCGTGTTTGCGGGCGCTACGGTTGCCGCGTGGTATCCCATCACGCCGTCGACGTCGGTGATGGACGCTTACAAGGGATTTTGCGATCGCACGCGAGTGGATCCGCAGACGGGTAAGAAGAATTTTGCGTTTATCCAGGCGGAGGATGAGCTCGCAGCCATCGGCATGGTGATCGGCGCCATGTGGAATGGAGCGCGTGCTTTCACCGCGACCTCCGGCCCTGGTATCTCGCTCATGAACGAGTTTCTGGGACTCGCGTACTACGCTGAAGTGCCCGCGGTGATTTTCGACATCCAACGAGTGGGACCTTCTACTGGTATGCCGACACGCACCCAACAGTGCGATGTCATGGAGTGCGCCTACGCCTCTCACGGCGACACGCGCCATGTCTGCCTGTATCCGGCGAATCCGGAAGAATGCTTCTACATGGCAGTGCAGGCGTTCGATCTTGCCGAGCGGCTGCAAACCCCGGTGTTCGTCCTGTCCGATCTGGACATCGGTATGAATGACTGGATGTGCCGTGACCTGAAGTGGGACGACAACTACCGGCCGGATCGCGGCAAGGTGTTAGACAAGGAAGCGGTTGAGAAGCTCGAGAAGTTCTACCGCTACCTGGACAAGGACGGCGACGGCATCGGCTATCGCACCTTCCCGGGCGTTACGCCGAAAGGCGCTTACTTCACGCGCGGCTCGGGTCATACCCAGTACGGCACCTACACCGAGGATTCGGTCGAATACCAGATCCTGCTCGACCGGCTGTTGAAAAAGTGGGACACCGCGAAGAAGCTGGTGCCGCGAGCGGTCATCGATGCGACCGCGGGAAGTGACATCGGCATCGTGTCGATCGGCAGTTGTGAGGGCGCCATCCACGAGGCGATGGACATCCTCAAAACACACGATGTCGCGGTCGACTACATGCGCGTGCGCTCATTTCCTTTCAGCGAGGACGTGGAGCGCTTCCTGGCCACCCACAAGCTGGTGTTCGTCGTCGAGCAGAACCGTGACGCGCAGTTCCGCGCCCTGTTGACCCTCGAGACCGCGGTCGAGAAGGCGAAGCTGCGCTCGCTATTGCACTACAACGGGCTGCCAATTTCCTCGACGTTCATTGTCGACGGTGTGCTCGCCGAGATCCGCCCGCGAGACCTCGCGCGCCGCAAAGACGCGGCGGCCGGCTGAGAACCCTTTCGTAAGAGATCAGGCGCATGACTTACATTACCAAGCCGAAAGTTGCCCATCCCTCGCTGCCTCGCAACGAGTTGGGCTTTACGCGCCGCGATTATGAAGGCGCCCTCTCCACGCTATGCGCCGGTTGCGGGCACGACTCCATCACTGCCGCGATCACGGAGGCGTGTTGGGATTTGTCGCTCGAGCCTCAGAATGTCGTGAAGCTCTCCGGCATCGGCTGCTCCTCCAAGACGACCGCCTATTTCGTGAGCGGCGGCCATGGCTTCAACTCCGTGCACGGCCGCATGCCCTCCATCGCCATGGGCGCGAACGCGGCCAATCGCGCTCTGCACTATATCGGCGTCTCGGGCGACGGCGATACGTTGTCGATCGGTCTCGGGCAGTTCTGCCACGCGATCCGCCGCAACGTGAACATGCTGTACATCATCGAGAACAACGGGGTGTACGGCCTCACCAAGGGGCAGTTTTCCGCCTCCGCCGACATCGGTACGAAGGCGAAGAAAGGTGAGACCAACTTCCAACCCCCCATCGACCCGGTGTTGCTGGCGATGACGCTCGGCGCCTCCTTCGTGGCGCGCAGCTTCTCCGGCGACAAGCGCCAGCTCGTGCCGCTCATCCAGGCGGGCCTCAGGCACAAGGGCTTCGCGCTCATCGACGTGCTCTCCCCCTGCGTGACCTTCAACGATCACGAAGGCTCGACGAAGAGCTACGCGTACACCCGGGAGCACTACGAGCCGGCGGTGCACGCGGACTTCGTGCCGCTCGAGCGTGAGATCGTCGCCGATTACAAGGAGGGCGAAACCCTCCCCGTGGTGATGCACGATGGCAGCCGTATCGTGCTCCGCAAGCTCGAACAGGGGTATGACCCGACGAACCGGATCGCGGCGGCCGTCCAGATCCAGGAGCGCATGAAGGCGGGCGAGTACCTGACGGGACTGCTGTATGTGGAGGAGTCGGAAAGCGAATTCCACGACATCAACGCGACCCCCGACGAGCCGCTCAACAGCCTCCCCTACGAGGCATTGTCACCGGGGTCAAAGGGGCTGGAAAAGATCCTCGGGCGATATCGTTAGTGGCCTGTCCGGGCTCCTGGTAGCACGGGTTGTAGCTCGCCCCCCCGTCCACCTCCAACGGGTTGGGTTTGTCCGCTGAATGGCCGTTCAACGGTCCCCGCCGACCGGCGAAAAAACTTCAGGTGTCTTCGGAACCGTGGGTTGGCGTTGCGGTCGAATCGGTAACATCGCACCTAACGTGGCGGCAGTTCCCGCCCCGGTCGTTGGCTTCCAAGTCATTGGGCCACGGTCGAATGCTTGTATCCCGGCGGCGTACTGCGGTATCGTCAACACCGGTTCGTGACCTTTCCCTTTCCCTGCCGCCTGCCGCCCGCATGGTTTGCGAGCCGGCTTCCGAGTCTGCGAAAAGCCGAATCGTTCTCGACCAGGTGGCAGCATGCGCGCCGACGGTGACACGATCTTCGGTCTGCATTCCTGCTGGTAGTGTTTCGGAAATTGCCGCCAACGTGACATGAGACGTCCGTACGGCTTTTCCGTATCAGGAGTTTGATTGCATGACGAAGATCTACGTCGGAAACCTTCCGTTTTCGGCCACCGATAGTGAAATCCGCGAGCTGTTCGGCCAGCACGGCACTGTCGAGTCGGTGAGTCTGATCACCGATCGCGACACCGGCCGTCCCCGCGGCTTCGGCTTCGTTGAGATGTCACGCGCGGATGCCTCGCGCGCGATCCAGAA